>LLEO01000030.1_pt1 | contig 29019 bp, 45 predicted proteins | sample 595861 | NCBI WGS metagenome assembly LLEO01 (sample SAMN02919315, study PRJNA255460) | bioreactor metagenome | biome: chemostat; feature: culture 2012_25.1; material: sediment; isolation source: day35 25degC chemostat 2012 inoculated with Wadden Sea sediment taken from... | place: Germany: Bremen ... | reverse complement strand
GGGCGGGGGCGGGGACACAACGTGTACCGCGTATCGTTGGTGCTAAAGCTGCACTGGATCTGATGCTATCGGGTAAACCGATTCCCGCACAAAAAGCGCTCAACCTTGGTCTGGTGGACCAGATTGTGGACGCAGATGTCGCGGGGGCTGCGATCGCGAAGGCCGAGCAGGTGATCGCAGAAGGCGCCAAGATCCGACCGACGCGTGCGCGCGCCGAGGGGCTGCAAGACCCGGTGCTTATGCGAACGCAATCGCAACCCGTCGCGAGAAGATGAAGAACAGCCCGCAGCCCTCGATTGCCGAGATCATCAACTGCGTCGAAGCCGCGCAAATCCTGCCGTTCGAGGCAGGCATCGCCAAAGAGCGTGCGGCCTTTGATGAATGCGAAACAGGCCCCGAGGCGACTGCCATGCGCCACGCCTTCTTCGCGGAACGGCGCGCCGCGAAAGTGCCCCGAATTGAAGGGGGCGACGTTGCGCCCTGTTACCTCGATCGGCGTGGTCGGGGCAGGCACGATGGGGGCGGGAATTGCGATTTCCTGTCTGGATGCTGGGTTCCCCGTTGTGCTGGTCGAACGTGATCAGGACGGGCTGGAACGTGGCGTCCAGCGCATTGTTGCGAACTATGACAAGTCGGTCGCAAAGGGTCGTATTGATGCGGCCACCGGGGAAGAGCGCCTGTCGCGCCTGACCGGCACTACCGACATGCAGGATCTAACTCCGGTCGATCTAATCATCGAGGCGGTCTTTGAAGACGAGGACGTTAAACGCAATGTGTTCGCTCAGTTGGACGCGGTGATGAAGCCGGGCGGAATTCTTGCGACGAACACCTCGTATCTGGATATCGACGCGCTTGCGGCCACAATCTCGCGCCCGCAGGACGTGGTCGGGTATCACTTCTTCTCGCCTGCGCACATCATGAAGCTGCTGGAAATTGTTGTGGGTGAAAAAACCGATCCCAACGTGGTCGCGACCGGATTCGAACTGGCCCGTAAACTGCGCAAAGTGCCGGTGCGGGCAGGGGTGGCCGACGGCTTTATCGGCAACCGCGTGCTGGCGGCCTATCGTTTGGCGGCGGATTTCATGCTGGAAGATGGTGCAACGCCTGCCCAGATCGACGCGGCGATGCGCGCCTATGGCTTCCCCATTGGTCCCTATCAGGTGCTGGATATGGCGGGGCTGGACATCTCATGGGCGCGGCGCAAACGTCTGGCCGCCACCCGTGCGCCGGAAGATCGCTATGTCTCGATTGGGGACAAGATCTGCGAGCAAGGCTGGTTCGGTCAGAAAGCGGGCCGGGGGTATTACATCCATGATCAAGAGGGCGGCCCGGTCGAGAACCCCGACGTGCTAGCGATCATCGAGGAAGAGCGCCGGATCCAAGGGATCACCCCGCGCAGCTTCACAGAACAGGAAATCCAAGAGCGCTGCCTGTTTGCTATGGCGAACGAGGGCGCGCGTTTGGTTGCAGAGCGCGTCGCGCTGCGTCCGTCCGATGTGGATGTGGTGCTGCTCTATGGCTACGGCTTCCCGCGTCATCGCGGTGGCCCGATGATGGCGGCCGATCAGGCCGGTCTATTGGCCGTTAAGAATGCTCTGGCCGGCTGGCAGGTGGAAGAGCCGCGCTTTTGGGCGCCGTCGCCGCTGTTTGATGAGCTGATCAAGAACGGCAAGAAATTCGGGGATCTGTAAACCCGATCACCAAAATCGACTGATGGGGCCGCGTCTGGCCCCATCGGCACATCAGCTCAACGACACGCCCAGGATGACGCACATCAGGCCCAGCACGGACAGGCCAAGCGCCCCCATGTTCAGGGCCATTGCCTTTTGAACGCGCGCGCGCAGTTCGGCATCTTCCAGTCCTTCACGTTTGGCCTTCATGACCTTCAACGCGCTGGCCACCAGCCCGACAAGGCCGATAACCGACATGATTGCTCCAACGATGATCAGCCAGTCCATGGTGGTCTCCTATTTGGTTTCTCAGCGCCTACCGCGCAAGATGCCGCTGCGCAAGACCTGTGAGGCCTTGAAGGCGGCTATCTGTCGGGCTAAATCGGGTTTCAACATCGCCTGTCACGTTTCGCGGGCATTCATCACAGGTAAGAGGGCCCCATGGACGATCATCAGACCCAAAGCAGCTATCGCGTCACCGCAGACGAGCTTCGCCAGTTCATTGAACGCATCGAGCGTTTGGACATGGAGAAAAAGGACATTGCGGACCAGCAAAAAGAGGTAATGGCCGAAGCGAAAGGTCGTGGCTATGACACCAAGGTGATGCGTAAAGTCATCGCCCTGCGCAAGCGTGATGCCAACGACATCGCCGAGGAAGAGGCGGTTCTGGATATGTATAAGGAAGCGCTGGGCATGTAAGCCCGCCGCATATCGGAATGGAAGGGCCCTTTGGGGCCCTTTTTTTTATGCGTTCAGAACCGTAACGCCGGGGATGTTGGCAATGTCCTTAATGTCGCTTTCGTAGTTTTCCGTCAGCTCATCGACCAGATCCTGCGTCCAGCCCGAAAGCCCGATCTCGTGCTCGACGGCACCATCCCTTGCAAACTTGTCCAGGAAGGCGGCAAGGATCCTGCGGCGGTGAACCTCATTCTGGAACGGGTTTTCACGCAGATAGGTGCGCAGGCGGGTCATCCCCTCGGGCTTGGTGATCCGTTCGAGAATGTCCAAGCTGCCGCGTTCAAGCATGTTCGTGGTGCCCAGCCCTGAAATCTCCTGCATGATGTCCGGCCAGATCAGCGGGGTGTCTTCGTTGCACCAGACTGTAATTGGCGTGTCGGGGTTGGCCTCGCGAATATTCTCGATCACGTCTGCCCAGAACAAGTCGCGCGGGTCTATTGATCCCAGCATCAGCTCGCGCTTCTGGTCGTCCAGACGCGCGGCAAGGTCGGGCATGAAATTTGCGATGCAACTGATCCCCATAAAAAAGCTGACATCGTGGTCTGGAAACAGATTGCGCATCCACGAGGTGTTGCGCGCCGCAAGAGGGTACAGTCGCCCATCTTCGATTGCGCGATGATGAACACCAAGCGAATGCTCATGACCAAGGATAATCCGCTGAGCTTCCTTGGAATCAATTAGCTCGTCAATCAGCATGTCCTGCGTATCGGCGCTGGCCACGCTTCCCTTCAGCTTGACCATGATTTGGCCCAGAAGCCCGCGATACCGCGTAGGGCCGGGGACAGCGACCCCTTCCTGAAACAACTGATTGGCGTTCTTCAGAAGAGATTTCGTCAGAAGGTCGTCGTCCGTGCAATGTGCGCCGATATGGATTGCGATTTTCATCTGTCGCCTGTGTTCTGCTGCCTGCCGCAGTGAAACATACTGGGGATTTCTGGACAGTTAAACAAATTTCAGGTTAAAGCCGATACATGGTTGAGCAAAAGACTCGGATTGAGACGCCAAGACGCGTCAGGCATCGGCTAAACATTTGGTCTATCGGGGCAATTGTGATTGCCGCGCTGGTCGTGTTGCCGATCCTGTCGATCCTATGGTTGGCGCTTACACCGGAAGAAAACGCTTGGCCGCATTTGATGGCGACGACCTTGCCGCGTTACGTGACCAACACGATGATCATTTCGCTGTCCGTTGGGTTCTTATCCGCTGCGGTGGGGACGGGATCCGCTTGGTTGATCACCATGTACCGTTTCCCCGGTGCGCGGTGGCTGGAATGGCTTTTGCTTACCCCGTTGGCGATCCCGGCCTATGTCGGCGCCTATGCGCTGGTCGATTTTCTGGAATATGCCGGACCGCTTCAAACCGGGTTGCGGTCTGTATTCGGCTGGGAAAGCGCGCGCGACTATTGGTTCCCCGAGATCCGCTCGCGTTGGGCAGCCATCGTCGTGCTGGCAGCGGCGCTGAACCCCTATGTTTTCCTGCTGGCCCGCGCGGCGTTTCGAGAACAATCCGCTGATGCGTACGAAGTTGCCCGCGCCTTGGGTGCAGGGCCCTTTGCCCGTTTCTGGAGGGTTGGTCTGCCCTTGGCACGTCCCGCGATCGCGGCAGGCGTGGCCATCGTGATGATGGAAACGGTGTCGGATTTCGGTGTGGTCGATTATTTCGCTGTGCAAACCCTGACCACGGGCATTTTTACTGTCTGGCTCGAGGGGCACAACGCCGGGGGTGCGGCGCAGATCGCCTTGGTCATTCTCGGGTTCGTTTTTCTTCTGGCTGCGCTTGAAAAACTCGGTCGCTCGCGCAGCCGGTTCTATCGGATGTCACGTCAAAGTCGGCCGGTCGAACCGCGGCCGCTGGGGCGGCTCGGCGGTTTGACTGCATTGATGCTGTGCGCGGTCCCTTTCGTGATCGGCTTTGTGCTGCCCGTTGCCGTGCTGTTTTCACATGCGTTGGCCAAGCCGGAATACTGGCTGTCGAACGGGCTGATCTCGGCGTTGGTGCACACGTTGACCGTTGGGTCGGTTGCTGCTCTTGTGACCGTGGTGGGCGCGCTGTTTCTTGTCTATGGGGTGCGCCTGTCCGGCAGCGCATTGGCGCGCAAACTGATGCCGCTCACAACCATCGGATATGCTGCACCCGGTGCTGTGCTGGGCATCGGGATCCTGATCCCGATGGCGGCAGCAGACAACGCGATGGCGGACGGGGTTCTGGCGGTTACCGGGTGGGATCCCGGACTGGTAATGACGGGCACGGCCTTTGCCGTGATCTATGCCTATTGCGTGCGGTTCTTTGCCATCGCCCAAGGTGCCACCGACGCCGCGATCGAACGTGTCTCGCCCAACATCCCAATGGCCGCGCGATCGCTCGGCCGATCAGCCGCGGTGCCCTCTCCGAGGTCTATTTCCCGTTGATTCGAGGCTCGGTCGGCACGGCGCTTCTGCTGGTCTTCGTCGACAGCGTGAAAGAACTGCCAGCAACCTTGCTTCTGCGCCCCTTCAACTACGGCACACTCGCAACGCGCGTCTACGAACAGGCCTCGCTCGAGCAACTGGGGACAGGCGGCCCCGCCCGCATTGATGGTGATCGCCGTCGGCCTCTGCGCCGTCGCCTGATGGCCCGCGCCAGCCGCCGCTGAACTTTCACTTGCACCTTCTGAAAGAAGCAATTAGATCGTGCCCGAGTGCCCCTATAGCTCAGCTGGTAGAGCAACTGATTTGTAATCAGTAGGTCCGCGGTTCGAGTCCGTGTGGGGGCACCATTAAAACTCACTAAGCATATGATAATAAAGAAATAATGCTAGATGGTGTCTAGCCTTATCCCCCTAATTATCCCCCTTTATGCTTTTGGTGGGTAGCGTTCCGGCTCAATCAATACTGCTTCGTGCGCAAACATAGGCGTTCGACTTTTGGGAGAATCGACTTAAGGTGCCAAGCAAAGGCCGGGGCGGCCAAAATAAATTTCTGAAAGGTGACCTATGAAGTTGTCGAAGACAGTCCAAATTGTATCCGCGTGCAGTTTGCTTCTTGGGTGCATGGAAGGCGAAACAGGTTCGCAGTTTTCATCCTCCAGTGCTGGGTCCGAGCTAAGTGGTGGGTTTCGCCCCAATGAAACACTCGAAGTTTATTCCGCAACTCGCATGATGCAACGGCGGGGCCGGATCGAGCAAACAGGTGACTACTACAACTATGGACCGAAAGCCCGCGATATTGAAATTGTGCCTGTAAAGGTTCCGTTTTCGAAGAATTCCGACACACTTCTTGCACCGAAGCGCGTCAGTGTTCTTGGAGGTTGCAACCAAGACAGAGTAACTGACAGAACAACCTGTCGTCTAAATATCATGCCACAGGCGGTAGGTGTTAGTTCGAAAGGTGGGTTGTATCAAACTGTCAGTGCTAGTGGATCAATCCTTACCTCATGTGTTATCGGGCATGACTTCCCCGGTCGAAGAGCCTCTATCAGGGTTGACAGTAATCCCGCATTTTCAACGAATAGTGAGGGGATGCCTAACCGGGTCTGCAGCGAGCCGATTAGATAAGCAACTCAAGAGCGGTAAAGTGTTGATTACGCGCCGTGTCGAGTGGCCATATGACTATACTCGGGATAAAGAGATGCTGATCGAAGGTAGCTGGTCAGCTGCACTGCAGCTATACAGGTGGTCAGCATCTGCTGAGTTGTCCACATTGTTTTCGCCTAGATGAGATATGCTCATCGGGCAAAAATCATCGCGATTTTTCTGGTAGTACATCCTTCGCCTGTCCGCACCGATTGATACGTTCCATAAACTCCACTTCGGTTTCATCGCTCATGCGTTCAAAAGTCCGGCCACCAAACATAAAGTGGGCGGAAATGGCCTCTTTGATTTCCGGACAAACGCCAAGAAGGACAAATTCGGTGGGATGTTCACGTGCAGATATGGGGGCCTTTGCAGCAAGTTTATCTAGTCGATGTCTAAACGTCATTTGAGCGCCTCCGCTTCTAGCGCCGCTATGCGCTGTTCAATTTCTGTTGTTTCCAAGATCCGCCGGTAGGTCTCAATCAAGGCCATAACGTGTGCACCCTCGGTTGGCGTCAATTCGCCCAGCGCAACGCCTTGCAGCACCGTTCCAGCGGCCTTCGCTGCATCCCCGGCGCATTGCATCGCCGGAAGGTCAAAAGTCACGGGCGCGTCTTTCCTTGGCGGCACGATCCGCTCGAGGCACAACCTAAGAGCCGTTGTATCGCCCTCTAGGGCCAACTCGACCGCTTTACGCGACAATGTGTCGGCTTCGCCATCCAGCAACGCCAGAGCCGCTTGTGTGGCCTTGTGGCGCGCTCCTTGTGGGCGTCCGGGGTTTCCAGTCGTAAAGCGGCCCGCTTCATCGCGGCCCGTTTTGGAGCCGTTGTTTCGGTCAGTCGTAGGCATCAAGCAATTCCTTCAAAGCGGTATTAGAAAGCTTGGAAACATCCAGCTCGGTTTGACCATTGATCCGACCAGCATCCAGAGCGGCTATCTCTGCCAGCGTCGCATCTGACAAACGTGCTATATCAATGGACGGTAGCGGCTCCGGTTCGGGTCCTGTGCCTTCTAGCTTGGTAAGTCGGCTTCGAAGGTTCATTTTCCGCTCCGGCATGTCATCGCAATCGCTCCAAAACAACCCGCGCCTAGATCCACAAGGCTGTCCAGCATAACGCTTTGCGACCACCCACCTATCGGCAAGTCCGCAAAAACCTCTTTCCCTATCCAAATTGCCAAGAGGCCCAGCGCAATGCGTAGAGGTAAGAGGCCCAGAAACGCGCCAAAGCCAAAGTGCGCAAACAAGAGCGTCACCCATTGCCAAAGCGACCATGAAGGCGCGCAGTAGTCTGGAACAAGGAAAGGCCAGATCCAACTTGGCAGGCTAAGAAGCCACGAAGGTTGAATGCATCGGGTGGCGGTAAACCAATCGGCATAAACACCACTGCCCATGGCTATATCTATATATGTCCCACTCATTGTGACGCGACTTTTTGATTTTGCGCGCTGGGCGTCACAAATTCTAGGACGGTTCCGGCCTGTTGCGCCGGTCTATCGGGGCCAGTGTCCTGTTTCTTGTGACGCGGTGTCCTGTTTTTTGTGCGGGGATTTTGAATTTTCTGCCATCGCATAAAGCTCTTAGTTGCGGGCTTTCCATCAGGTGTTGGAAGTTCTTCCAGCCGCCATTTTGACGCCTTACCAACACCGGCAGGTCCAAGGTGTGGCGCAGTGCTTAGGAATATGAACCCGCGCTCTTTCAACACGTCAAACCATGGGCCAACTGTGTTCCGGTGAACATTCAACGCCTTTGCAGCGTCACGGTGGCTAAGATAGATTTCCCCGTTGTTTGACCCGTTAAAGCGCCGTTTTAATTCGATGTATAGCGCTCTTGGCGCTGGTGGCATGGTTGCCCATGCCTCCGACGCCTGAAGCCACTCTTCAAGCTGCACAAATCGCCCTGAGCCTGTCTTGTGACGTTTATATTGCTTCCTACTCATAGCGCTTCCCCTTCACGACTTGGGCGCGTAGGATGTAGCGGCCATGAGTGCCGGAAAATTCTCCGCCATGTGGTTCATGGATTGTCTCGATTGGTACGCCGCGTTCGCGTAGATCAAAGATATACGCGCTCCAACGTGGCGCAGGGTTGGCGATTGGCGTACATCCTTTAACGCCCGCCTCTATGAGCTGATCTAGCGCCCAAGCTTCTCGGCCCTTGAGACTGATTGAGAAAGGTTTGCTGCCATCGTTAGGGTGGATCTGATACTTCCCCGCGCGTATTGCGCGGTTTTTCGTATGTGATACTTTGCAGATGCCCGCCGCAGTCGCATAGCGGTTATCATGCCCCGGTAGCGCTTGCCCGCGCGCCGGGGTTTTAGTTTGCCCGCCGGTCATATTAAGCGGCCAGTTCGCGAAGGTTTTGAAGGTGGTTGTCGAGTTCGCTTTCGGCCCAATATAGACGCCCGCCAAGCTTCACTGGCTGGGGCAAGCGGCCCGCTGCGAGGTCGAGGTAGATTGCACTTCTGGAACGGTTGCCCAGCTTGGTGCGCAGTTCAGTCATGGTGAGATATTTCATCTTGCACAGTCCTTTAGTGTTTCAGGTAGTGCAAAACTGTTTTCAAACGTCGCTTAGTTGAAGGGAAAGAAAAAACTAAGAAATTCCCGCCATGTATCTACCGCCGTTGCCCTGTCATTGCAGGGCTAGAAAGAGGGAAATCCTCGCGTAGCTTTTCCAGGAAATCTTGCTGTTCTTCAGCGCTCTGGGGTGCAAAATGATCAAGCCCAAATGGCTCGGACCCATTATTTTTTTCTTCACTGAACTTTTTGCTTAGTGTGCTAGCCATATAAAGCACTTCGCCATTGGTTATTTTATCGTAGAGTTTCGCAACTCTTGATGCAGCCTCGTCTACAGGCATTCCGGAATAAGTGAAGAAATGCATCATGCCGAACATATCTGGCAACCACTCGCCAGTTTCGCCTTTCTTCTTCAGATATTTCACTTCATTTCTCTCTTCAGCCGCAATGACATCCATCATCATTGCTGCGAGATATCCGCCCATAGGATAGCCGTTGTTAAAAGCCATCATATACGCACGATTTGCACACCAACGGTTACGCTCAATGTATACCCTCGCAACCATGTAAAGAAATTGTCGCATGTGTGAGTGTAGCCAGAGCTTGTTGGGGTCGTCTAACTCAGCTTGGTGCAGTTCATCCAGTAAGCCGTGTATCACAACAAGTGGGGTTTCGACATCATCCATCAGACCTTTGGAAGGGTCAGTGTGAGACGGCAAAGGTGGGTACAAAGGACGAATCCTTTCTGCACATGTCATTCCCATTTTACGCTTCTTTCTTCTAAACATCACTTAGCCCCCGCTAGCTTCACCACCTGCCCAGCGCCGCCAGTAACGTGATCCGCCCCAGCGCTCACCCAGCTTGGCGCGTTGCTCTAAGAAGTCAGTGCGCCGATAAGCCCGCACCCACGCTGCTATCCACGGTGTGCCCTAGCATCGTCTCAGCAACCTCGTGGGGGGGCGTCTGTGGCCTCTGCCAGCCATGTGCGCAGTGATGTGCGGAAACCGTGTGGGCGCGCTTCCAGCCCACGCCTTTCCATCATACGGGAAAGCGTCATATCGCTGATGACGCCTTTCCTGCTATTAGGAAACAAAAAGCCGTTTCGGGCGTGTGGTTTCGCCAACTCAATGACGCGCTGGGCTTCGGTTGAAAGTGGCACGCGAAAATCAGGCGTCTGCCCCTTGCGGCCCTTCATACCTTCGCCGGGAATGGTCCATACATCACCTTCAATCTGTTCAAGTCGGATTAGCCGCAATGGCTTTGAACGGACGCCCGTCAGGATAAGAAGGCGCATGGCAAGGTGTGTTGGTGTCGGTTCTTCCAAGCTTGCATAGAAGCTGGGCACATCGGCCCACGCCATCGCAGGAATGTTCTTCGGCACATGCCGCGACTTGCCTAGTAGCGCCTTCGCCTTTTCCGTCGCTTGCAAGTCTACATCCAAGCCCAGCGCCGCTGCATGTTTCATAACGATTGAAAGCCGGTTCATAGCCTTGCGTGCCGTGTCGGCCTTCGTGTGCCAGATAGGGGCCAGCGTGTCGCGAAAATCGCGTTGGTCCAGATCCGTGACCGGCACGCGGCCAAGCTTCGGCAAAACGTGAATGTTCAGAGGGGAAAGCCACCGTCCCGCCGTGCCATCGCCCTTCAGCTCGGCTTTGCGGGCTTCGAAGGCATCCGCAGTGATAACGGCCAATGAAATATCTTCACGCCGCGCGGCCCGCTCTTCGGCTTCACGTTCCTTGATAGGGTCACGGTTCTCAGCAGCTACCGCCCGCCAAAGTGCCGCTTGTTTGCGGGCTTCGGCCAGTCCGAGTGTCGGAAAGCTCCAAGACCCATCTCGCGCCGTCTGCCATGCACGGTGACGCGCAGCACCCATTGCGCCCCGCCATCGTCGCGCTTCACCAGCCAAAGCCCAGCGCCATCGCAGTGCTTTCCTGCCGGTGCGGTTTTCACGAATGAAGCTGAAAGTCTGTTCTGCGCCCGCATTTTCAATCCACCTAAATATCCACCTTAAGGTAGTGGATGCATTCGGACATAACAAGACAGTGCAGGACAGGGTGCGCCATATTTTTAGGGGGATATGGAGTGGGTCCGGGCAAGCAAAAACTAACAAAAACAATATGTTGGTGCTGTGTGGGGGCACCATTTTCAGACAGAATTAATCCTGTGCGAGTGTCGATGGCGTGACTGCTGACCGTTGATAGATTCAGGGACATATCGCAGGCAGGTTTAGAGCTTTAGCGCACGCGATACGGTCATGTGAGATATTCGACTAGTCGTGGATCGAACCGCCCCGCCATCAATCATGTCGGTTTGGCATAGCATTCACACAAGCGATCACCAGCCACGATTTCGTTTTTCAAGCAGAGTTATTCCTGTCGTGGAAAGCTATCCGCTGATCTCTGCCTTGTAGGCAGAGGGCGTAATGCCAAACTTGTTTTTGAAGAGACGAGAGAATTGCGCTTGGTCCGAAAACCCCAAACCGATACGAGACTTCCGCGATCGGAAGCCCTGGCGCCGTCGCCAGACGATCCCGCGCTGCGATCAGGCGTTGATCGCGGATCTGCTGGCTGACCGTGCCATTCACATCCTTGAACAGGTCATGCAGATACCGTTTCGAAATCCCGCAGCTTTCGGCGATCAGATCGGGGGGACAAGTTCGGGTTCTTAAGGTTCTCGCGAATGAATTTCTCGACGCGGGAAATATGCGCGGTACGAACTGCAGAGAGGTTGCTTGAGCTCGCGTCGACCGTCTCGTCAAGGGCAAGCCCGAGCAGTTCCAACAGCTGGCGCCCCACGGTTTCACCCGCGGCCGCCCCGAAATCCGAAAACTTCGACTGGGCCTGATCCACCATCGAGGCAAACAACCCGGCAGTGCCGGATGTTGCATTGTACACCCTCGCGCAAAACCGGTCAGGCTGGCGGACCCGCTCTTCCAAGGCTTTGCGCCCGACCTTCAGGACGAACAGGTCATTAGGGTTCTCATAGAGGAACCGATAGGGCTCGTCGCCACGTTCAAGAATGAAACCGCCCGGATCACACCGCACTTCGCGCCCCAGCTGGCGGAACTCGACAGAAGTCGCGCGTGGCAGGGTGATCAGATATTCCTCTTCCCGCGCCTCGCGGATATGCGCGCGCCGCCGTTCATAGCTGAGCGGATCAGACGTCAGCCGGGACAGACCCACATGCCCCATCGACATCCGGCTTAGCTGCCCATTGAAATGAATGGGATCACGGAACTGAAGTTCCAGCGGAAAATACGCATCATTTACCACCGCGTTCCATTTGCTGGAGCGGTGCTGCGGCTCTGTCGTAGCCGTCGAGAATGTGAACTCGGCGGTCATATGCGTCTCCTCCCAAGCCTGACCATAGCCAAGCATCCCAATAAAACAAAGGAATTAGGGTGTTCTGCACTCTGCTGCAAACAGTTCTGCGCTGAACGGCAAATTGTTCTGCGCAAAGATGCAAACGCTTCTGCACTCAGCGCCAAGACCATCCCGGCAAGCCGCGACAAGGTGGGATTACAAGTTCGATGTGCAGGAGGAGCACGCCGGATCGAGAGGAAAATCGCTCTTATCAGGCGGCCCCTTTGCGCCCATGCAAAGGACCAGAACGAATGGCTAATAGACAAGTTGACCCCATCACGCTTTCCGTGGTGCGCGGAGTATTGGAAACCACACAGCGCGAAATGACGCTGGCCCTGGAAAAGACCGCGCGAAGCTCGGTTTTCAACTTGGCGCATGATTACTCGACGGCGCTTTTCAACCACACGCCCGAGATGATCCTGCAAGGTCAGGATATTCCGATCCACCTCGGCTCGCTGATCCCGGCGATGAAATCGGTCGCAAATTTCTTCGAGGGGTGACATCCACGAAGGCGATCTGATTTTGCACAATGACCCTGCCTATGGCGGCAGCCACATCATCGACACCTGCATGTACTACCCGGTGTTCTATGAAGGCGAGCTGGTGTTCTGGACGGTCTGCAAGGGTCACCTGACGGACATCGGCGGGCCGGTGCCTGCGGGCTATAACCCCGAAGCCAAAGAGATCTTTGCCGAAGGGCTGCGCATTCCGCCAATCAAGCTGTGGGACAAGGGCGTTCCGCGTGACGACATCATGAACATGCTGCTGACCAACATGCGTGCACGCCGCGACCAGGAAGGCGACTTCAATGCGCTGATTGGGGCTTGCCAGGTAGGTGCCCGCAACCTGACCGCATTGATGGACAAATACGGTAAGGACGTGGTGCAGGACTGCATTGCCGAACTGCTGGAAATGGCGAATGCCCACATGAACGGTCTGATCAGTCAGGTGCCCGACGGAACCTATTCGGGGACCGCCATTCTGGAAGATGCAGGTCACGGCTTTGGTGATTTCGACATTACCGCGACCGTCACCATCAAAGGTGACAGCTGTCATATCGAAATCGAAAGCCCGCCACAGATTCCGTATTTCATCAACTCTTACGAGGGGAACAGCTACTCAGGTGTTTACTTGGGCCTGATGATGTTCGCCCAGTTGCCGCCGCCCTATAACGAAGGGCTGTATCGCAACGTGACGGTCGACATGGGCAAGAAGGCACATTGTGCAACGCGCAGTCGCCCGCGCCGCATATGAACTGCACCACCACCCCGATGGAAACGCTGACCGATGCGGTGCGGCTGGCCTTTGAACAGGCCGCGCCCGATAAAGTCTCGGCCAGCTGGGGCCATGCCAACGGCTGCAACATCGCCGGGTGGGACAGTCGCCATGACGAGGAATACGTCACCATGGTGCTGGCCTCGATCATTTCGGGGGCAGGGGCCACGGCCAGTCAGGACGGTTGGCATGCCTGCGGACCTGAGTGCTGCTTCGGCGCGCTGACCTCGGGCGACATTGAGATGCTCGAGCACTCTTATCCGATCATCATCACGAATACGGGCTGATGGAAGACAGCGGCGGCGCGGGCAAATTCCGTGGGGGATCCGGCACGCGCTGGGCGGTCGAGCCGCTGGACACCGACATGACGCTGGTCACCTTTGGCGAAGGCCGCCGCATCCCGGCCATGGGGGCCGCTGGGGCGAAATCCGAAATGGTGCACAAGAAGGTCGGTCGCCTTGAAATCACCCGCGACGGCGAAACCCAGATCATCACCGACAACGTGATCGAAACCATCAAACCCGGCGAGATTGCAGCCAACCTCAATCCCGGTGGTGGTGGGTTCGGCAACCCGTTCGAACGCGACCCGCTGAAGGTAGTCGAAGATGTGCGCAACGGCCTCGTGTCAATCGAAGGCGCGCGGTTGGACTACGGCGTGGTTATTGCCGACGCCGACACCCTGACCATCGACGAAGCCGCCACGGCTGCCGCCCGTGCGGCTGCTTGATCCCCTGATTTGAAAGGAAATACCATGCGTACCCAATATCGTCTGGGCATTGATGCCGGCGGCACATTTACCGACTTCATCCTCGCTGACAAAAAAGGCAGCACGCAGATCTTCAAGGTGCTGTCCACCCCAACCGAACCGACCAAGGCCATCAAGAACGGGCTTGCATTGATCACCGAGGAAACCGGGCTGACGGCTCAGGAAATCGTTTCGAACTCGGACCTGTGCATCAACGGCACCACGGTGGGTCTGAACGCGCTGATCACCCACACCGGGGCCAAGACCGGCCTGATTGCCACCAAGGGGCACGAGGATTCCATCGAAATCCGCTTGGGCCACAAAGAAGACGGCTATCGCTATGATCCGGACTATCCCCCGCGACCATGCTGGTGCCACGCCACCTGCGCAAAGGGGTCAGCGAGCGGGTGATCTCGGACGGGTCGGTCAAGACGCCGATCAACGAGGAAGACGTGCGCGCGGCCTGCCGTTACTTCATCGCCGAAGGCGTTGAATCGGTTGCCATCAGCTTTGTCTGGTCGGTGCTGCACCCCGACCACGAAAATCGTGCCGCCGAGATTGTGCGCGAGATGATGCCCGACGTGCGTTTGACCGTCGGCAACCAGCTGTATCCGCAGGTCCGCGAATACACCCGCACCTCGACCGCCATCGTGAACGCCTATCTGGCACCGATCCTGCAGCGCTATGTCGAAGCGATTGACGCCTATTTCCGTGAACTCGGTTCGCAGCATCCGGTGCGCTACTTCCAGTCGAACGGTGGTTTGGCGCTGGGCAAAGTGGTCAGCGACCAGTCGGTTTACGCCATCAACTCCGGCCCGGCATCTGCACCACAGGCGGCCTTGGATGTGGCCGAACCATGGGGTGACAAGAACATCATCACCTGTGACATGGGCGGCACCTCGTTCGACATCACCCTGACCAAGGACGGGCAGGCCAACGTCAACAAGAACATCGACTTCCTGCGCTATCGTATCGGCATTCCGATGATCCAGGTGGAAACACTGGGCGCCGGTGGCGGCTCGATCGGTTGGATCGACTCGATGGGTCTGATGCAGATGGGGCCGCAATCGGCTGGATCGGAACCCGGACCGGCCTGCTATGGCCAGGGCGGTGAAAATCCGACGACGACCGACGCCAACCTTGTGCTGGGCTATCTTAATGCCGATGGCTTGGTCGGCGGGCGTCTTCCGCTGGACGTCGACAAGGCGCGCTCGGCGATTAAAGCGAACCTTGCCGACCCGCTGGGCATTTCCATCGAGAAAGCCGCCTATGGCATGTTCACCATCGTCAACAACAACATGGTCAATGCGATCCGCCGCGTATCGGTCGAACGGGGCTATGACCCGCGTGATTTCGTGCTGATGGGTGCCGGTGGCGCCACTGGTGCACATATCACGGCATTGGCCCGCGAGATGGGGATCTCGAAGGTGCTGATCTCGAAACTGGCCTCTGGCCTATGCGCCTACGGGCAGATCATTTCGGACGTCAAATACAACTACATGGCGCCCGCACCGATCCGTCTGGAAGGGGGGGCGGCTGCAAAGAAACTGGATGACCTGTTCACCTCGCTTGAGGCGCGCGGCAGGGTTGATCTGGCGGGCGATGGGTTCGCCGAGGACCGCATCTCGATCCGTCGGTCGCTTGATATGCGCTATGTCGGTCAGGTGCATGAATGCACGGTTGAGATTGATCCGTTCGAAGTCACCGAAGCACGATTGAAGACATCAAGGCCGCATTCCACGCTCGCCACAAAGAGCTATACACCTATGACGAACCGCATAACGCGGTCGAGATCGTCAACGTGGAAAGCACGATTGCCGGCCATGTGGACAAGCCCGAGCGCATGAAGATCGCCGCAGGCAAGGGGGCGCATGAAACCCTGAAGGGCACCCGCCCGATGGTGTTCAATGCCGATGGCATCGCGCAGGACACGCCAGTTTATGACGGGTCCGCGATGGGAGCCGGGGGACATGCTGCACGGCCCGGCCGTGATCGAAGAGGTCACGACCACCATCGTGGTTGAACCGGGCTGGACCGTCAGTTTGCACGACACGGGTGTGTATGTGGTGACTGCGGATGCCGCTGCCGCGCAAGACCAGAGCGTTCAGCAAAAAGAACTGGCCGAGGTCTGATGATGGCGCGGCGGAACGAAACGGTTTCCTCCCTGGCGGCGTCCGGGGTGACGGTGGCCTTCGGTGGGTTCAAAGCCCTAACCGATGTCACGCTAAAGATCACTCCGGGCGCTGTTCATGGCTGATCGGGCCAAACGGGCTGGTAAGACCACAATGGTCAACACGTTGACCGGGTTTCAGGCACCGACCACGGGCACCGTGACGCTTGGAGGCAGGAATGTCGGCACTTTGCCGCCGCACCAATTGCGTCGGGCCGGAGTGGCCCCGAACCTTCCAGGCAGGTCGGTTGTTCACCGGTCTGGATGTTCTGGACAACCTTGCCGTCACCGGCGTTGGGCTGGGGCACTCTCGCGCGGCTTCAGAAGCCGAGGCGTTGCGATTGCTTGACTGGATGGGTGTGTCCCATCTGGCCGAGCAACCTGCGGCAGGGCTTCCCTATACGGATGAGCGCCGCGTTGGCATTGCCCGCGCGCTCATGTTTACCCCTGACTTCCTTCTGCTGGACGAACCGGCGGCGGGCATGTCCGAAGCCGAGGCTGCCGATCTGGCCGCGCTGATCAAACGCGTCGCCGAGGAATTGAACATCGGTGTTCTGCTGATCGAGCACAATGTTGGGTTGGTTCTTGCTGTCTCGCACCACGTCTATGTGCTCGATGCCGGACAGGTGATCGAGGAAGGAGACCGTGAGCTTATTCTGGCCAGCCGAAAAGTACGCGATGCCTATCTTGGCGCTGATAGCGAGGCCGCGTGATGACCAAGCTTGGAGTATTTGACCTTGAGGTGCGCTATGGCAAAGTTCCGGCGCTTGGCGGTGTGACGCTGCACCTTCAGGAAGGCGAGCGTCTGTTCGTGTCGGGCCCCAATGGCGCTGGCAAGTCCTCGCTGCTCAAGGCCATCGCAGGCGCTGTGTCCAGCAGCCACGGGCGGGTTGAACTGGACGGCGACATCATCACCGGAAAAAGCGCCGAGGCGATTGCGCGATACGGCCTGTCGATGGTGCCGGAAGGGCGCGATATCTTCAGCACCCTGACCGTCGAGGAAAACCTTCGCGTCGGCACCGGCATCCGCGCCGACAAACAAGCCATCGAAGGCGACATCTCAGAAATTTATGATGCCTTTCCCATCTTGGGGGAACGCCGCCATGCCAATGCCGGGGGCGCTGTCGGGCGGGCAGCAACAGATGCTGGCAATCGGGCGTGGGCTAATGACCAACCCGAAACTCATGATGGTGGACGAGCCCTCGCTGGGCCTGGCGCCGAACATCGTCGACCAAGTCTATGACACGCTTATCGCCCTGCAAAAGGAACGCGGTCTGACACTGCTGATCGTCGAGCAAAGCTCGGCCCGGGCCGCGCGGGTTGGCGGGCGCATGGTGCTTCTGCGTGGAGGTCAGGTTGTGGGCGACGGTGACGCGTCCGAGTTTGCCGAGCGCGACCTTCTGAAAGAGGCCTATTTCGGTCAGGCCGATCAATCCAAATCTACGGAGCAAGTCCAATGAATGCTGTACCTCAGCTGTTCTTCGATGCGGCCTCGCTGGGTGGGATCTATGCCATGGCGGCACTGGGCATCGCACTGATCTTCGGCGTGATGAACTTGGTGAATTTTGCCCACGGTGAATACATCGCCTTTTGCGTCTTTGCCTTGATCGTGCCGTCGTCGGATGCGGTGGCCGTGATGTTCTTGGGCAAGGCACCGGCAATCCTGCTTATACCTGTCCTGTTGGCGCTTGGGGGCGCTGATCGCGGTGGCCTCGGAGTACATCGTCTTTCGACAATTGCGTAACGCCAATCCGGTCGCGATGATGATCTCGTCCTTCGCCCTTGGTTTCGTTATCCAGAACACCTTGTTGGCTGTCTACGGCAGCCGGCCCAAGGCGATCAGCCTATGGCCTGACCTCAACACCCCGATCTCGGTGGCCGGAGCCTCGGTCCCGCTGTTGCAGCTGATTGTCATCATCACCACGCTTCTGGTGGTCAGCGCGCTGGCACTGTTGCTGAAGAAAACCCGCGTAGGCCTTGAAATGCGTGCCGCAGCCGAGAACTTCACCATGGCACGGCTTTTGGGGGTGCGCGCAAACGTCGTGATCACCGGAGCCTTTGCCCTATCTGGCGCCTTGGCGGCGGCCGTGGCGATGATCATGGTCACTCAGACCGGTGTCGCAGATGTCCGCATGGGCGGGCAGATCATGCTTGTGGCCTTCATTGCGACGGTGGTTGGCGGGCTTGGGTCACTGCCCGGCGCGGTTGCGGCGGGCTTTCTGATCGGGGCCATTTCAGTCGTATTGCAAGCCGCATTGCCGCTTGAGGCACGGCCGTTTCGCGATGCTTTCCTTTACACGCTGGTGGTCGTCATCTTGCTGGTCCGCCCGCAAGGCCTGTTCGCATCGGCCTCTGCCAAACCGAGGGTTTAATCATGATGGACGCACATCGACAGAACCGACTTCGCGCATTGACCACTCCTGTAGTCCTCATTGCGATCCTGCTGATCTTTGTCCTGATCGTGACAGCCACGGGCGACAAATCCTTGGCGCGAATGGCAGCACAAACCCTGATCCGGGTGATCTTCGTGGTCGGGCTGTGGATCTTCGTCGGCAATTCCGGTGTCGTCAGCTTTGGGCATGCCGGGTTCATGGCGATCGGTGCCTATTGCTCTGCCTGGTTGACGCTGCGCCCACAGATGAAGGCATGTTCCTGCCCGATCTGCCGCATTGGCTGGCCTCGGCTGAATGGCCGCATCTGCCTGCGACGGTGGTCTCTGGCCTGCTGGCGGCACTGATTGCCCTGATCGTGGGTGCCGCGATCCTGCGCCTGTCAGGCATTGCCGCCTCTATCGCGACCTTCGCATTTCTCGCCATCGTCAACACCGTCTATTCGAACTGGGAAGGTGTGACGGGCGCGACCTCTTCTGTCGTGGGTTTGGACCGTTACGCAGATGAATGGGTTACGCTGGTCTGGGCCAGCGTTGCGGTACTTGTCGCCACACTCCACGCCAATTCGGCCTCGGGACTGGCGCTTCGTGCAACCCGCGAAGATGAGGTCGCCGCAGCAGCGTCGGGCGTGAACATGTATCGTCACCGACTTTTGTCGCTGGTGATCTCGGGCTTCTTTACCGGCGTCTCTGGCGTCCTTCTGGGCCATTCATTGGGCGTCTTGAATCCCAACAGCTTCTACCTTGGCATCACCTTTATCACCCTCGCGATGCTGGTTGTCGGCGGCATTGGCAGCCTATCGGGCGCAGTGATTGGCGTCTTGGTCCTGTCGGTGCTGATCGAAGGCCTCGTCCGTTTCGAGCGCGGGGTCGAGATCGGTGGCGCAAGCTTTGCCTTGCCCAGCGGGGCTCAGGAAATCCTGATCGGCATCATCATGATCCTTGTGCTGATCATACGTCCGTCCGGCTTGACCGGCGGTCGCGAGCTTCGCCTGCCGGTACTTGGGGGGCGGGTACGACATTCCAAACAAGAACCACAATCTACCAACTGAGGAGAAAACTGATGAAACGATTAGCGACTGCGATTGCTATGAGCCTCGCAACGGCTGGTGCAGGTCTGGCAGATGATATTACCGTCGGCTTTGCCATTGCCAAATCAGGCTGGCTTGAAGCCTATGATACGCCTGCCACTACGGCCGCCCGTATTCGAATTGACGAAATTAACGCCGCGGGTGGTTTGCTTGGTCGACAGATCAACTGGATTGAAGCCGACACGAAATCCGATCAGGCCCAGTCTGCCAGCGCAGGTCTGCAACTGATTGACGAAGGCGCCGATATGTTGATCGTCAACTGCGACTATGATTTGGCGCACCGGCAGCTTGGCAGCAGAAGGGGCCGGATTGAACTCGTTCTTCCTGTGCGCTGAAGACATCAAGGCGGGTATTCAAGGCGTCGGCCCGAACAGCTTCTCAGCCTCTGTGCTGGCAGCAGTCCAAGGCGCGACCATGGCCGAGTGGTCCTTGGGCGAACGTGGGGCGAAAACCGGATATGTGCTGCTGGATACCACAATCGAATACAACAAAGGCATCTGTACCGGCTTCGACTGGATGTTCCCCAATGCCGGTGGCGACATCGTTGGTCGTGACACCTTCAAAAACGGTGATGCCTCGATTGCCAGCCAGATCACCCGGATCAAGGCGCTTGAGACCGAGCCGGACGTGATCATGCTGTGCAGCTATATTCCCGGTGCAGCCTCGGCTGTACGGCAGATCCGCGCTGCCGGGATCAACTCGCTGATCCTGAATGGTTCGGCGGTCGATGGATCCTATTGGCTGAACGCCACGCCGAACCTGTCAGGTTTCGTGGTGCCCGTTCAGGGCTCGATCTACGGAGATGATCCGCGCGCGGACGTCGAAGCCTTCAACATGGCTTATGAAAAAGCGACCGGCAGCCGCCCTGCCAGTCAATACGCCTATCCCGGCTATATCCTGATCGACCTGTGGGCCAAAGCGGTCGAGCGAGCTGGTAGCTTGATGGGGCCGCGGTCACAGCAGAGCTTGAAAAGATGCGTGACGAGCCCACGGCATTCGGCCCGCGCAGCTTCTCGGATGAAATCCACCATCAGAACTCGGCCGAGATGCAGATCATCGAGATTACCGATGGAACGCCTGGGGTGGCTGGGAACTGGAGGATCAGCACCCCCGTCCCGTTGGACGTCCTGCTGAACTAACCTGACTTCGTGTTTCAGGTGAGAAACTCAGACGCCCCTTGCGTAAAGCGAGGGGCGTCTTTTTGCTGGAAGTAATCAGACTTGGTGCCCTCGCGAGGCAATGTCGGCGGGGTTATCCGTCGTTACGCGGCCTTGTCTGAGTGTTCAGACCGCGTCGCACGGCCGGGACAAGAACGACGCCGGCAATCATCAGCAACAGTGCAACAGATTGTGGCCTGGCCAGTAGGAAGCCAAGGATATCGTCGTCCGATATCAGGCGCACCTGATGAAAGGATCGCTCGGCAGTTTCTCCGAGGATCAGCGCAACGGCCATGGGTAAGATCGGAATTCTGAACGTCAGGAATACAAATCCGATAACCCCAAGGGCGACAGCGACCAACACATCGCCGAATTGCTCGGCGATTGCGTAGACACCGCAGAGCGCCAGCACGATTACGAAGGGAACAATCAGGCGGGTGTCGATCCTGGTCAGCACGATAAGACCGCGTGACAGGATTAGTCCAAGCAATGAGGCGCCGATGGCCGACAGTGTAACCGCGACGATCAACCCGTAAATCGCGGATGTTTCATCCCGAAGCATCATAGGACCCGGCTCGATCCCATGAAGGACGAGTATGGACAGGAATACCGCAGATTCTGCGCTTCCGGGTATGCCGAAGGCTAGGGTTGGAACCAGTGACCCACCATCCTTCGCGTTGTTGGCACTTTCGGGCGCAATGACACCGATGATGTTGCCGGTGCCAAAGCTTTCCGGTTCGTGCGACACGGATTTGGCAGCAGAGTACGCCAGCAACGAAGCGACCGTGCCCCCGACGCCAGGCAGGATGCCGATGGCCGTGCCGATAAAGGACCCGCGCAGTACGACGGGCCAATGCCCGAAGGTCGACCTGATCCCTTGTTTAAGGCCCGAGACACGCTGGTTCGCGGCGCCCGATGAACGATCGATCCTGCCATGGGTACCCGCCAGCCAAAACATTTGCGCAAGGACGAAGAGCCCCGTCAGCAGGGACCATCGGGATGCCATCCCCACAGGTAGGTGTTGCCAAAGGTGAACCGCTCGTCGCCTGTGATGACGTCAAACCCCGATGGTTGCCAACAGCAGGCCAAACCCGGCCGAAATGAAGGCGCGCAGCAGCTTGTCGCCCGAGGCCGCAGCAATGGCGGCAAAGGCCAAGATGGCCAGCAGCAGTTGCTCGCCCGGGCCGAATGCCAGAATGATCTGCTTGGAAAAGGGGATGATGGCGCACAGCGTCACAAGGCCGATCAGGCCCCCAAGGGTCGATGCTGTGGCTGATGCTCCAATCGCCTCGCCTGCGCGTCCTGCACGTGCCATGGGGAAGCCGTCGAATGTTGTGGCCGCGTTTGGGGCGGTTCCGGGCACCTTCAGAAGAATGGCCGAGATCGACCCACCAAACGATGTTGCCCCCATGATGCCACCTGCAAGATAGATCGCATCCAATGGCTCCATCACATAGGTGAATGGAAGCACCAAGCTAACGCGATCACGCCGCCAAGCCCGGGAATGACACCAAAGGTGAATCCGATGACGATCCCAAGGCAGATGTGGATCATAGCCCCTGGGCTGGCAGCGGCAGCAAAGGCGTCAAGCAGGTGGTCGAACCCCACGGAAAGCTCCCCCATTCATCTGGCCGGCTGTTCTGTTTTCAACAAGAGCCGTCGACCCGTTTCGCGTGCGTCTACTGGAACGCGGATGCGAAGCTTTGCATCACGTCGAACTGTTCATTGATGGCCCGAGCCGAGCTGTCAGCATCCATGTAGGTGACTGGACGTTTCGTCGAGGCAGACCATTCGGCAATCGACGCGCTGGTTGCGGCAGCTTGAAACGCAGCATCCAGCTTCGCGAGGATCTCGCTTGGGGTGCCGGGGGGGGCACCGATCATCCGAAGCTGCGCCAACGATGACAGCCGGTTTTGCCCGATCTCGGTGGTTGTCGGCACACCGTCAAAAAGCGTCGTGGTGCTGAAGGTCAGCCCGATGCGAATATCGCCGGACTCGATGAACTTTCGCGCGGTATCCACGCTTGCAAACATCCCGTCCACTTCCCCTCGGATTACGGCAAGTGTCGTTTCGGTTGATCCCTTGTAGCCAGGCACGACGGTGTACGCACAGCCAAGGCTTTCCATCAGGATCACCGCGATGGTGTGGCTAGAGGATCCGGCCCCGGTCGTGGCCAATTTGGCAGGCCTGCCCAACGCGCAAAGATCATCGGCCGAGGTCAATCCGCCAGATGCGGACAACACAAGCGTATAGGGCGAACGGGTCAAGTTCGAGACCCACGCGATGTCGCGCAGATCTACATCCGGCCATTTCCCGGTCACCCCTGCGATGACCATGCCGGGAATGTTGAACATGCCGATAGTATATCCGTCGGCGTCGGATTTCATCATGGTCTCGATCCCGCGGCGTCCGCCTGCGCCTGGAATGTTGTCGACAATGATGTCTGTCCCCAACGCCTTCTCTAACTCGGGTGCGAACAATCTGGCAAAAGTGTCGAACCCCCCACCAGGGCTATAGGGTACGATTAAGCGAACTGGTTTTTCGGGCCAGTCAGCCTGTGCGGGTGTGCCGATCAGCGTCATGGCACCTATCAGAAGCAGCGTTGCCCATGTCGCAAATTTGGTATTCAACATACGTTATTTCCCTATTTATGAGTATCTTTATGGCGTTCCGCTTAGAACCACATTCCCCGGAATAGCCTGACCCCCAAGCCTTGCTCGAAGAAGCCATACAGGATCAGGCGGTCAGCGCGGCGGTCAGTGCCGCCGCCGTTGAACTGCGTCGCCCCGATCCAGATGCTGTGCGCCATGACAAATACGACGATTGCAGTCAGTAGGCCAAGCAGCGCTGCAATCGCAGCCGCGCAGAGTGTTAAAAATAGCGTCTTCCATCGGGCATGAGGCACCTCAGGTGCGTCTGCCGTGCGGCTGTTCAAGACCGGATTGCGTAGGCTAAAAACGGCTTCGAATAGGCAAAATCCGATCACCAGCACTACAACACTTCCTGGCCAACGACCTGAGGTCTCACTCAGGCCAAGCGACAGCACACCAATCACGCAGGCAAACGCAGCTATCAAGAGCGGCAGGAAAACCTTTGACATGATTGGGTGTTGCAAAATGTGTCCCCCGAGCGTGACGCTGTCTGCATACGCAATACCGCAGACACGCCGTTGGGGCATCTTGTCTGCCGATGCGACCAAAGGCAATTCCTAACTGGGCATTTACCCCGGGTGGGGCACACGAATTTGGAAGTTTGATTATTATGTGCGCTTGTTCCATCACCTGTGCTAATAGCTTGCCCCCGTAGGGAAAACTTCTATTCTTTTGCACCATGACCCTGACCAGCCCGGAACGCTTGGACCCTGACCCGACCACCCTTGGTCAGTTGATCCGAACTCACGCAGCCCTCTATCCCGACGCGCCCGCTTTGCTGACGCGGGATGCGCCAGCCATGACCTATGCCGAGCTCGCGGATCAGATCCGGGACATTCGTGCAGCGCTGAACGATTTGGGCGTTGGTCGGACAAACCGTGTGGCGCTTGTCTGTCATAAAGTGGCAGATGCGGTCGGGGCGTTTCTTGGGATTATCGATACGGCGTCCGTCGCGCCCCTGAACCCGAAATTATCGCCTTATGAATTCCGCGCCGCTCTGAACCGGATCCCGTTCGATGCTGTCATCGTGCATGAAGATCTGACCGAGGTGGCCGAGCTGATCCGGTCGGAAGGATATCCTCTGATCAGCTTGGCATCGGTGCCGAAAGGTGTCACGGGCCAGGTCACCTTGTCAGGGCAAGTGATCGGGCCATGTAATGCGCCTGGGGCTGTTCAGCCCGAGGACGAAGGCACCGTCCAGATGACCACGGGCACAACCGGCAAGCCGAAAGGGGCTATCTCGACCCAAGCCGTGATGGCCGGACGGGCACAAGTTCAGGCCGCAGCAAAAGGAGAGGCAGCGCATACGGTGGGCATCTTGTTTTCGCCGCCTTATGTCTCGGCCCTGTTCAATCGCGTTGCCGGGGCGCTGGTCGCCGGTGGTGCACTGGTCCTGCCCAACGGGTTCGATCCTGACCGGGTTTTGCAGGACATGGTCGATTTCAAGGTAGGCTGGGTTGCCGGGGGGCCAACCTTCCTGCGCGAACTCGTCCGGTTGGCCCACGAGGATCCTGAAACCGCCAAGCATCATGCGCTGCGCATCGTGATCTCATCGACGACCAAGCTGCCCTTGCCGTTGCATAAGCAGATCGAAGAGACCTTCGGTGTTCCATGCCTCGAGCAATATGCTTCGACCGAAACTGGGTTGATCACCATCTCGCCGCTTCCCCCGGCACGCCGCATTCCGGGCAAGGTGGGCTTGTCGCTGCATTACGCGCTTCAGATCCATGACGATGCGGGCCATGCCCTACCGCCCAATACGCTGGGCCAGATTGCCGTGCGTGGGTCCAATCTGTTCTCGGAGTATTACGATGATCCCGAAACGACCGCAGCCTCCATCCGGAAGGGCTGGTTCTACACCGGCGATATGGGGCAGTTGGACGATGATGGGCAGCTGGAGCTGATCGGACGCAAGAAGGAACTGATCAACCGTGGCGGCGAAAAGATCTCGCCCTTCGAGATTGAAGAGGCGATCCGCTCCCACCCGGCCGTGCAGGACAGCATCTGCTTTGCCATGCCGCATCGGACGCTTGGGCAGGTTGCCGCGGCAGCCGTTGTGCCACGCCCGGGCAGGACGTGACCGAAGACGACATCAAAGCCCATCTGCGCACCCGGCTGGCCGCGTTCAAACTGCCCACCCCGTTGTTTTTCGCTGAAGATATCCCGTTGGGGCGGACCACCAAACCCAACCGCATCGGGGCGCCAGAATACTATGGACTGCTGTCGGATACCGCCAATCCAGAATCCACTACACAGTCAACAAGGTCACCGGAGTCAGGGCTCGAGCGCACAATTGCCACGCTTTGGGCCGAATGCCTTGGCGTAGACGCCGTGTCTCTCACAGAGAATTTCATCGAGGCGGGCGGGGATTCCCTACAGGCCATGCGGCTTCTTGGGGCGATCGAGGAAGTCACGGGGATCTGGCTGGCGACAGACGTGATCTTTGAGCAGGGTGCGACGGTAGCGGGGATGGCAGCGATGATCCGACAACGGCGCAAGGCAACTCTTACGCCTTCGCCCCTGCAACCGGCCCCGCGCTGGACGGCGAAGCGTGTGGCGAAGGGCGTGCTGAGACGGTTGCGCGCTGTTGGCAAGGCGGTGCGTTCCCCTGAGGACGGCACCAAAACGCTGCCCATCACGGATGGTGTCGGGCTTGAGGATATCATTCAGCGGCTCAATCTGATGACACGGGATTGGCCGGGCGAGCGGTTGTCTGACACGCTGCCGGTCTACGGGTTCAACCTGTCCGGATCGCGTGCGCCTTTGGTGTGGTGCTTCAACGACTCGCATGAACCCGTCGTTTTGACGGCGGGCTTGGACACAGATCAGCCGCTGATCGCGCTGCGTTCATTGAATTTTGTTCTGGGCGAGAAGTCCCATCGACAGGGGTATCTGGATGATCTGGCCGCGCTTTATGTGCGCTGTCTGCGGGACGCAGGCCAAACTCAGATTGCCGGGTTCGGCGGGAATTGCGGCGCGGGACCCATAGCGGAAAGAATGGCGCGGATTTGGAATGCTGAGTGCGCCCAGCCGGTCAATCTGATTTTGCTGGAAGCAGAGCCGTCGCAGCCCTATGCGGGTCCGCTGCACATGATCTTTGGCCGTGACAGCCATCGGTTTAATCCGTTTTTCACTCGGATGATCCGGTCTCAGAGTGGCAGAAAGTTCACAAATCCCCCAGTTTCGACATCATTCCCGGCGACCACGGCGAGTATTTCGAACCTGATACTGTGGGCGATTTGGCGGGTTCGATCGACGCGGCGCTGAGGGTGCGCGGGGCGCAAGCAATAGTTACTTTTTCTCAAAAACAATGATGGCCTCGCCAATGCGCACTCCGTATCGCGAAACGTAGGCGCGGTTCAGCACGCGATCATCACTCAGCATCCACATCCAGTCATCGAAATCGACACGCATCGTGCCCTTTCTGACAGGTAGATCAATACGATAGGCCCAGTTGAACGTATCACCATTTTCGCGACCCGTTGCTGTGCCAATGACCCCCGGAGCGGTGCCTTGCCATGTCTCTTCACCAGTCTTTTCAAGCGTCCAGATGCGCTGCTCGGTTTCGCCGTCGTCATAGGTGAAATCCTCGACCAAGGTCAGCGTCTGGCCATCCCAGTCGCCTGTGATCTCAACATCGAACCGGCGTTGCACCGTCCCAAACAGGTCTTGAAACTGACCGCGGGCGACGGATTTCCCCTCAAAGAACTCCTCAAGATTAAGCTCGCGCTCCGAGAGCGGGGGATCTTGCAGTTTCGGTCGCCCCGCGCAGGCAGACAAGGTCACAGCTGCCACGGCCAGCGCTGCAATGAAACACTTTTTCGCTGTCATCATGGTCTTGTCCTCCGGGTTCGCTTGGGATCAACGGGTTGGGTCAGGTCGCATGGTCGCGACAAGCTCGGCAACCTTGATGCCGAACTTGCGCATTTCAGAGCGGTTTAGGATCACGCCGCTATCGGTCATGTAGAGCCAGTCGGTGACGCTAAGCGTATGGCCGCCGGCCTCGGCGGGCAGGACGATGTCATAGGTCATCTTGATCGTCGACCCGGACACCGTACCTTGTGCTGTGCCGACGATGTCATCGGCGGTCGCGGTGAAGGTGGTGTCGTCTATCTGTGTGAGGAACCATTTGCGCGCCTGAGTGCGGCCGTTGGAATAGGTGAAATCTTCGGTCAGGGTGCCGTTGCGACCCTCCCACTGGCCGACCATGCGGGCGGTGAAACTGTTGGTGACGCGGCCTGTGGGGCCATAGATCAACCCCCTCGGACAGGATTTCGCCGGACAGATGCTCGGTCAGGGAAAAGGCGGGGCCGGTGTCGGCATAGTCCGCAGGCGTCTGCGCCTTGAAGCTAAAGAACATGTGACGGGTCAAGGTGGCCACAACGAATAGGGCAAGGATGGCTGTGACGAGTTTCATTGGGATTGGTCCTCTGTAGGCAGCGCAAGGACCATGGCCAGAGCGCCGAGTTTCAGAATGCAGGGGATGATGGCGTATGAGATGTTGAGCGCAGCAAGGGCGTCTGAGCTGTTGGTGCCACCGGGGGTAAAGCCGTTTCGTTCAAGCAGCGGCAGGGTTGCGAAGGCCGCCAGCGCAAGGCCGAGCTTTCCGGCAAATGACCAGATGCCGAAGGCAAGCGAGGGTTTCAGCCCCGCACGCGTCAGCACGACCGAGAACATGGCAGGCAGGATCACCATATCCGCGCCAAGGGCCGCACCGGAGGCCACGCAGATCACCGCGAACCCGATCAGGTTTCCGGGCGCAAGAAACGCCGCGCCGATAAAGCCCAGAATGGCCAGCGGCATGGCGATCAGAAGCGTGCGTTTCGGGCCGACGGCGTGGGCGATGCGGGTCCAGAGCGGCACGCTGACCCCGGCGCTGAGGAAGAACAGGATCAAGAGTGGTCCGGCCCGGTCAGGAAGCTGCAGGCGGTCTTCGACAAAGAACAGAAACAGCGTGGATGTGATTGCGACAGGCAGGCTGTTGACCAAGGCCAGCGCAAGCAGTTTCAGCGCGCCCGCCTGACCAAGACCCTGAAGCTTAGGCGGTCGCCCGGAAGGGGCGTGCGGCGCCAGATTGGAAGGGTCAGAAGCGCGGTTGCGATGGCCAGCGCGCCCAGAAACACGCCGAAACTGGGATAGCCCTGCGCGCGGGCACCCATTGCGGCCAGAAGTGCCGGGGCCATCGCGGCGACGATTACGCCGCCCAGCATGCCGACTTCGCGATACGCGGCCAGCGTCATCAGAGCACGCGGGGTTGGGCTGTCTGCCAATGTCGCGCTTCGACCGTAAAGCAGGATCATTCCAAGCTGTAGGCCGAAAACAGCAGGATCAAGATCAGGACAAGATCGGTCGTGACACTCGGGCCGGGTGTAAGGGTGAAGAGCAGGGGGAAGCCGATTGCAAGGCCAAGCGCGGCGGTCACGGCAAAGACGCTTTGCGCGCGCGGCCAGCGGTCTATGGCCCAGCCGATCAGCGGGGTCTTGAACAAGGTCAATCAGGCGGATCGCCAGCAGGATTGCCCCCACCGCCCCAAGCCCCAGCCCAAGGTTTACCGAGGCAAACCGGGGCAGGTGGATATAGAGCGGGATGCCAGCAGCGGCCAGCATCAGGGCATAAAGGCTGACGCGCGGATAGGTCATCCGTCGCTCCGAAGCAGGCTGGTGAAGCGACGCGAGCGTGTGTTGTCGCCAGAAGATCCCATGAACGGCTG
>LLEO01000029.1_pt1 | contig 29386 bp, 48 predicted proteins | sample 595861 | NCBI WGS metagenome assembly LLEO01 (sample SAMN02919315, study PRJNA255460) | bioreactor metagenome | biome: chemostat; feature: culture 2012_25.1; material: sediment; isolation source: day35 25degC chemostat 2012 inoculated with Wadden Sea sediment taken from... | place: Germany: Bremen ... | reverse complement strand
GGCGGGTGTAGCTCAATGGTAGAGCAGCAGCTTCCCAAGCTGACGACGAGGGTTCGATTCCCTTCACCCGCTCCAATCCCGCACAGTGGTGATTGACCGAGGTATCCATGTCTGATCCGCTTCCAAACATCCCCTTGGTCACCCCCCTGAACGCCCAGCAGTTGAAGATAGCTGGTGTGCCCGAGGGCTGGAATTTCGGGCAAGCAGACCGCGTGCGCTTTCACGAACTTGACGCACTGAATCATGTAAACAACATCGTTTATCTGCGCTGGTTCGAGGATCTTCGCATCCCCTATTTCAACGCCCATGCGATCACCAGTTACAATTCGGAAAACGATCCGCAGGTCGTTCTTGCCACCAACGCGGCCCGCTATTTCAAACCCATGTTTCTGGGCGAAACCTTCGTCGTTACGGCGCGCGCCACAACCTTCCGCAACAGCTCGTTCGTGTTGGAATACGGGGTCTGGGTCGCGGGCGAGCTGCGCTGTTCGGGCGAGACTGTGATTGTCACGCTGGAGCAGGATGGGAAGACAAAACGCCCACTCAGTCCCGCAGTGATAGCTGCTTTGACGGCGGACGGCGCCACTAAGGCAGGGTAAGCCAGTTGGACACACCGCCGGGCATATCCGGACGGAAATAGGCGATCATACGCCCCTCAGCTGGGGCCTCTGCCCCGTCTTGCCATGGTGCAACGCCGTGCAGCGTGAAGCGATCCAGCAGATAGGCCTCGCCGGGCAAAGCGTGAACCGTGATGCGCGGGCAGGTCTCGAACACGTCGCGCCGCGCCGCCTGATAGGCCTTGGTGATGTCATGGCGCCGCATTTGGTCGGCGGGCACGCCCGTGAACGCTTCTTGCATCGCTTTGCTCATGATCAGATGGCTGCCCGGCCACAAAACCAACGGGCTGGCGCGGTCATCCGTGCGGGTCAGGGGGATGCCGATCACATAGGCATGTGCCTCGGCCACGCAGCGCCCACCGCCCGGCAGTTCGGGCTTCAACCCGTCTAGATGCGCGGCGTCTCGGTCTCGGCGATAGCGAAACCCGGCCTCTGTCTCGTGCGGATCAGGCTGGGGATAGCCCGGATAGGTGATCGACACCTGCGCCCGATCTAGGTCATGCCAACCAAAGCGGGTCTCGATGAAATCACGCAATGGGCCGGTCAAATCGGGGCCATCACCGACACGCCCTTGCCCGTCATTCGAGATGGCGTTCACGCCCACAAACCACGTGTCACCTGCCCTTAACCACGTCGCGATCTGGTCGGGGTCATTGCGCGCCTCAAGCGCCAGCGGATAGACGTGATTGACCCAATCGTCGATCGCCTCGTCATGGGGAAACGTTACCCAGCCTTGCCGATCAAACTTTGCGCGCAGGGTGTCTACCATCCCACCGCCTTACGCAGCATGTTCAGTGCAACAAGCGTCAGGAACACCGCAAACACGCGTCTCAGCGGTTTCGGATCCATCGCGTGGGCCAGCTTCACACCCAACGGGGCGGTGAACAACGTCATCGACACGATCAGCACGAAGGCAGGAATGTTCACGGCCCCGATGGTCCATGGGGGTCGCCCAGCAGGGTCAATCTGAACAAAGAGAAACCCAAGGACAGAGGCACAGCGATCAGCACGCCAAACCCGGCTGCCGTCGCCACGGCCTTGTGAATGGGACGCCCGTGCAGGGTCATCAGAGGGACACCAAAGCTGCCGCCTCCGATCCCCATCAGGACCGACAGGAAGCCCAGAACCGGTGCCAGCATGGCAACCTTCGGGCCTTTGGGCATATCCTCGGCCAGACGCCAATGGGCTTTCCCTAGGCCGAGATAGGCACCGATACACAGGCCCAGAACGCCAAAAATCGCCTGCAAAACAACAGATTTCAGGCCCGAGGCGATGATCACCCCGATCAGCGCGCCTGCTGCAATGCCCGGCGCCCAGCCTTCAGGATGTCCCAATCCACCGCGTCCTTCTTGTTGTGCGACAGGACCGACCGGACCGAGGTCACGATGATCGTCGCAAGCGAGGTCGCCAGGCAGATCTGCATCAACTGGTCGGAGCCATACCCCAGCGCCGAGAACGCATAGAAGAATGCGGGGACCAGCACGATCCCACCGCCCACGCCCAAAAGTCCGGCCAAGACGCCTGCAAAGGCCCCGATCGCGGCCAAAAGCGCGGTCATGGGCAAAAGGATTGAGAGATCAGGCATAGACGGCCTCAGTCGGCAGGGACGTGTTCAGGCACAGATGACAGCGCTTCGGCGACCAACGCAACCCCTGCCCCCGGTTTCGACGCCCCTTCGGATAGGATACGCCGCCATTTACGCGCACCGGGCGACCGGTGAAAATGCCCAGCATATGACGGGTGATCGAATGCAGACGGATGCCTTCGGCCAAGCGCGCTTCGATATAGGGATACATCGCCTCGACAACCTCATGCGCCGTACGCGCTGGCGTGGTGTCGCCAAAGATCACTTGATCCGCGTCGAGCAGCACAGTTGCCGGGTCGTGATACGCCGCCCGCCCGATCATCACACCGTCCATGACCTCGAGATGCGCGCGGGTTTCATCCAGCGTCGTGATGCCGCCGTTGATCGACAGGTGCAGATGCGAAAACGTCTCTTTCATGCGGTGAACCAGCGGATAGTCCAAAGGCGGGATGTCCCGGTTCTCCTTCGGGCTGAGCCCCTGAAGCCAAGCCTTGCGCGCGTGAATGGTGAAGCGACTGACACCTGCGGCTTGGACCTTTTCAAGGAAGTCCGGCAGCACCAATTCGGGTTCTTGCTCGTCCACACCAATGCGGCATTTTACCGTAACTTCAACGTCTTGCGCGGCATCCTTCATCGCGGCCATGCAATCGGCGACGAGTCCCGGATCACGCATCAACACCGCACCAAACGTGCCTGACTGCACGCGGTCCGAGGGGCAGCCCACGTTCAGGTTCACTTCGTCATAGCCACGTTCAACACACAGTTTCGTGGCCGCCGCCAGCTCTTTCGGGTCCGACCCGCCGAGCTGTACCGCCACGGGGTGTTCCTCGACGTTGTAGTCCAGAAGATGCAACGCCCCCCCCACGCACCAAGGCGGGCGCAGTGACCATTTCTGTATACAGCAGCGCATGACGACTCATCAGCCGGTGGAAATACCGACAGTGACGGTCGGACCAGTCCATCATCGGCGCAACGCTAAGCCGCGCATTCCACCTTAGTTTTTCTCGTTTATTTTCTGACACTTACAGCGCACCCGTCATGGTTTGAGGCACTTCATAGCACACAAACTCAGCGGAGATCAGCCACAATATCTAGTTGGGGACAACAAAAGTTGTCCCAAAACCTTGCGAGTTGTTCCGAAAGTAGGTCCAACCTAGGTGGGAACGACAAATCCGATCGATCAAAACTCAACCGTAAGATCCACCAACCCTCCAGACCAGTTTTCAGCGTAAAGCTCACAAACTTCTCTCATAAGCGCTTCATTCTCGTTGTAGATTCTATGGACGTCACCCAAAGGATGAAGAGCATCACAAGACTCCCAACCCTCATCTGTCATTTCAAAGAAAGACTTCTTGTCCCCACAAAATTCAACTTTAAACGTTCGATACCTGAAGCCGATAGTTCTTAGAACTTGGCTATCTTGAGGGTCGTATCCCCCCCAAGTTAGTGAGAACAGCATTTGCGACGCGGAGGAATCGTAGTGCTTTCTCAGTACAGTCTGAAGTTTGACAATTGAACCATCCCACCTAAGGCATCCGAAAATGACGATTTGACAGTCATCTACTTGTCGGACAAAGGAATAGCTTGGCACGAACTGTTCGGGCGTATCGTGGCTTACAGCTAGGTAAAACGTCAGCAGAGCTGTTGATGGATGATATAATTGAAATTCAACTAATTCAGCGTCACGCACCTCTACAATCTCGCGCAGAACTTCACTGGTTTGCTTTCTCCATGCGCTGTTCTTCGACAAGCAGCGTTCAATTCCACCAGTGACAGCAGCCACTTCTGTTTTATTCTTTGGATCGAAAACCTTCTCGAACTGCTGGTATCCCGCACCATCATAGCCACATATTTCATCAACCATGGTTTCATCCGATAGTATATCAGCATTTCGAGAAAATGCCCCAAAGCGGTGCACCACAGAAATCACCCATCCATCGTCCTCGAGCAGTCGAGATTTGAGTTTTGCCGGATAGGCAATTTCCAGAAAATCGCACTCCGGTCGAGGCAATAGATCCAACACTGCTTCATGCAGCGTGCACAACCGCTCTTCCTCATCGAACATGTCTTCCAGAACTTCGAAGGTCTCCGAACAATCGTGTTCAGATTCTTGCAAGATAGAAGCGTACTCATGCTCGGTAAGCATTTGCATCGCAAAATAAAGCGCCCTCATGTATTTTGGCGGTTTACTCTCGATTGTAGCCCTTGCTCCGGAAAAAGAGGCAAGCACACTAAGCATAGACGCCTGTTTAGGCGACACGATACCTTTATCTAAGCCTTCAGATGGATGCAGTTCTAGTAATACAAAAGCTTCTATCCCCTTTTTACGACTTGCCTGAATGTATTCTGCGATCCCCTTCTTACATGACGCATCATCCTCAAAGTATCGAAGCTCGTGCCAAGGTGCGATCAACCGCTCGCTTGTACCCCCAAGGGGTTCCACCACTCTCGCTTCTAGAACCTTCCCCTTACTAGAAACCGCAAGTTTAAAGCCGGTCACAGAGCAATCTGTTCTGTGTACCAAAGATGAAAAAGGCACGAAAAGTTCTGACCATTCGGGCGAGACAACAAAAACCCCGTATCTCATCTTCCTTCAATCCAACATGCCGCTTTACACCTTCGATGTACTTTAAGATCTCATGAACTGCTTCGCGTTCCGCTGACTTTGTCTTCTTAACCTCGATTAAGACCAACTTGTTGTTGGCATCGTGCGCAACCAAGTCGATGAAGCTTCTTGTTCCAAATTTGTTGGGAACGTACTGCTCTTTCCGAGAGTATGACAGTCCGGGTTCAAGTAGTTCGAGCTTTGAGACTAAGTCATCTCGCAACGAGTTTTCATTGTAACTCACGCCACCCTCAATAATAGATAATATAAGTTTTAACTCTTCCCTAGCGGGTTTTTCCGTCTATGTACATTGCAATTCGGAACAACTTTCGGAACAACAAGCCGATCAGCTATCAGGTAAGTAATTGGTATAATTGATATTTTATCGAAAGTAGGCCATTTCCATCATCGGAGCGACCGACAGGCGGGCCGCGTGGCGTATGTTCGATTGCGTATTCATCGCGCGCTACATAGGCGATCCGCGCGCGGGATGCCAGAGGGGCGGTCGCCCGCCCCCGGCCAATTCAGCTTAGCGCGGCGCCATGCGCACAGCGCCGTCCAGACGGATCACTTCGCCGTTCAGGAACGAGTTTTCGACGATGTGGCGCACCATGCCGGCGAACTCGGCCGGGTCACCAAGTCGCGAGGGGAACGGCACCTGAGCGCCAAGCTGTCCTGAACCTCTTGCGGCAGACCGGCGACCATCGGCGTTTTGAAGATGCCCCGGAGCGATGGCCATAACGCGGATGCCGTCGCGCATCAGGTCGCGTGCCATGGGAAGCGTCATGCCTACCACGCCACCCTTCGAGGACGCGTAAGCCAGCTGGCCGATTTGGCCGTCCATTGCCGCGATCGAGGCGGTGTTGACGATCACGCCGCGCTCGCCGTCGTCGGTCACGGGGTCGGCCATCGCCATGCCCGCTGCCGCCTGAGAAGCGCAGTTGAACGTTCCGATCATGTTCACGCCGATGACCTTGGCATAAAGACCCGCGTCATGCGGTTCACCCTTCGACTGGGTCTTGGCGGCGGGGGCGATGCCCGCGCAGTTCACCATCACGCGCTCTTGTCCCAAGGCCGCGCGCAGCGTCTTGAAGCCCTCGGCCACCGAGGCGGCATCTGACACGTCCACCTTGGCGAACGCACCGCCCAGCTTTTTGGCCATGGCCTGTCCGGCCTCTTCATTCAGGTCGAAAATGCCAACCTTGGCACCTGCGGCGGCGAACGCTTCGGCGACTGCGCCGCCCAGACCAGATGCCCCGCCCGAGACGGTGACAACGGTGTTCTCAGTAATCTGCATGGGGAACCCTCCGTAACTGTTGGGTCGGCCCTAGCAAGAATTGCACAAGCGTTCAATAAATCCGACCACCCTGCCCCGGATGACGCAGCGTCGCCCTTAGTTCACCGGCCCCAGCGCGCGCATCGCGGCGTATTGGGTCAGATAGACATCGCCGGACAGGTGATCCAGAAAATCGGTCCGTTGCAGGCGGTCCATGACGGGGCCTTTCACCTCGGACAGGCTGAGTGTGATGCCGCTGTCAGAAAGCTGCCGTTCCAGCTCTTCCAGCGTTTCAAGGGCAGAAAGGTCAATCTCGTTCACCGCCGAGCACATCAGAACCACATGTTTCAACCCTCCACGCCCGGTGCGCTCAAGCAAATAATCCTCGATATAGCGCGCATTGGCGAAATAGAGGTTTTCGTCCAGCCGCAGCGTGACCAGCTCGGGATGCGTGAGTACGTTATGCCGGTCGATGTTCCGGAAATGCTGGGTGCCCGGCACCAAGCCGACCTCGGCGATATGCGGACGCGAAGTTTTGTAAAGGTAGAGCACGATCGACAGCACGACGCCGGCAGAGACACCGATTTCGACACCGAAACCCAAGGTCAGCAGAATGGTGGCCAGAACCGCGGTGAAATCCGCGCGGTGATATCGCCATGTGGATTTCAGGATGTGCAGGTCCACCAGCCCCAAGACGGCAACGATGATGGTCGCGGCCAGCGTGGCTTTGGGCAGGAAATACAGAAGCGGGGTCAGGAACATGGCGGCCAGCAGGATACCGATGGCCGTGAAGGCCCCGGCGGCGGGTGTTTCAGCCCCGGCGTCGAAGTTCACGACCGAGCGGGCAAAGCCACCTGTGACTGGATAGCCGCCGGACATGGCCGCTGCGATGTTCGAGGCGCCAAGGCCCACCAGTTCCTGATCCGGCACGATGCGCTGGCGCTTCTTCGCGGCCAGCGTTTGCGCGACCGAGATCGATTCAACGAAGCCGATGATCGAGATCAGAAGCGCCGAGCCAAACAGACTGGTCCACAGATCCGCGTCAAAGCTGGGCATGGTCAGGGGCGGCAGGCCTTGTGGCACGTCGCCCCACGATGGCGACGCCCTTCGACTGCAGATCAAAGCCCCAGCTGATCAATGTGGTCACCACCACGGCGCCCACCGGGCCAGCCTTGGCCAGACTGCCGGCCAGACGGTCACCAAGCCCAAGGGACATCAACAGGGGTTTCAGCCCCTTTCGCACCCAGAACAGGAACGCGACTGAGGCTGCACCGATCACCAGCGTGATCAGATTGGTCTGGCCAAGATGCGCGAACAGCGAGCCGAACAGGTCGATCAGGGAATGGCCATGCGCCTCGATCCCCAGAATGTGCTTCAGCTGACTGGTGGCGATCAGCAGGCCCGAAGCCGTGATGAACCCAGCAATCACCGGGTGACTTAGGAAATTCGCCAGAAAGCCCAAACGGAACACGCCCATGACCAGCAAGATCAGGCCGGATAGAAAGGCCAAAGTGATCGCGGCGGCGATATAGTCTGACTGACTGGCCAATTCTAGATTGCCGATGGCTGCCGCGGTCATCAGGCTGACCACAGCGACCGGCCCGACTGCCAAGCGCGTGAGGTGCCAAATATTGCATAGGCGACCAAGGGCAGGATCGAGGCATAGAGCCCCATCTCGGCCGGAAGACCCGCCAGAAGTGCATAGGCCAAAGACTGCGGAATCAGCATGATCGTGACGATCACCGCCGCCAGCAAGTCGGCCGAGAACGCCCCCTGATCATAGCGGCGCCCCCAGTCTAACACAGGCACAAATTGTCCCAGGGCAGCGCCACGCGCCGCCATAGCCTTGATCACATTCATGGCAAATTTCCGTTTATTTCAAACCGGTTGGCAGATACCAGACCGGATTAACTGTTTGCGAGAGTCCACAAGATTTCGCAGCGCGTACCGGTCCGGCAATAGGCAAAAACCGGGCCGTCCGCAGCTTCCATCGCTGCCTGGAACGGCTCTTTCATGGCGATGGCGTCTTCGCGCGATGCCACCGGCAGGAAGACGGCCTTCAAGCCCGCAGCCTCGGCCTCGGTCTTGACGTCTTCCCATGACGGCTGGCCGGTATCCTCACCATCCGGGCGGTTGCACATCAGGACGGTAAATCCCTGATCGCGGATGGCTTTCACATCTTCGACCGCAATCTGATGCGACACCGTGATGGTGTCATCCAGTTTCTTGGTTTGCATTGGAACCTCTTAAAGCGCGTTAACGGGAACCTTCAGGAAGGTTTTTCCGTCCTCATCTGCGGGGGGCATTTCGCCCGCACGCATGTTGACCTGAAGCGAAGGAATAATCAGGCGTGGCATATCCAGTTGAGCGTCCCGTTCGGTACGGAACTTCACGAACTCTTCGCGAGTCTTTCCGGCACCAACGTGAATGTTGTGCTCTTTTTCATCTACCACGGTGGTCTCCCACTGAATGTCACGGCCATTGGGGCCGTAATCGTGGCACATGAATAGACGGGTTTCGTCCGGCAATGCCAGAACCTTCTGGATCGAGTCATAAAGGATGCCCGCATCCCCACCCGGGAAATCGGCACGGGCCGAGCCCCCATCCGGCATGAACAGTGTGTCGCCCACGAATGCGGCATTCCCGACCACATGCACCATACAGGCGGGCGTATGGCCCGGCGTATGCATGGCAAATACGTCCATATTGCCGATCTTGTAGGTGTCGCCGTCCTCGAACAGGGCGTCGAACTGGCTGCCATCGCGCTGGAATTCGGTGCCTTCATTGAAGACCTTCCCAAACACGTCCTGCACAACGGTGATCTGGCTGCCAATGCCGATCTTGCCGCCCAGCTTTTGCTGGATATAGGGCGCTGCCGACAGGTGATCAGCGTGAACATGGGTTTCGATCAGCCACTCAAGCTTTAGCCCATTGGACTGGATATAGTCGATGATCTCATCCGCGTGCTCGTGCGAAATCCGGCCAGCGGCGTAATCGATGTCCATGACACTGTCGATCACCGCACAGGCATCCGAGGTCGGATCTTTGACCACATAGGAAATCGTGCTCGAATCCGGTTCGAAGAAAGCTTTCACTTCGGGGATCAGGTCGGTGTTTACGGGATAGTCAGTCATGACATGTCCTTTCCTTGGGGCCCGGATTGGGATCCGGAGTTAGCTTGTAGTTGCGGCGTCGCGCTGTTGCGCGCTCCGCTGGATCATGAAGCGGGCGATGAAGATGCCCACGATGAATGAGGCCGTGAAGATCAGAACGTCCGGGTTGCCGGTCGACAGCACGGGAAGCGAGGCACCGGGGCAGAAGCCGGCCAGACCCCAGCCCAGACCAAAGGTGAAGGACCCGCCGATCAGACGGCGATCAATCAGTTTGGTGCCCGGCAAGGTAAAGCCATTGCCGAAGACCGGTTTGGGGCGTTTCAGCACCAGGAAATAGCCAGGCGCCGTGACCACAATCGCAGCACCCATCACGAAGATCAGGCTTGGGTCCCAAATGCCTGCAAAGTCGAAGAAGTTCAGGACTTTGGCAGGGTTGGCCATGCCAGAAATCGAGATACCAAGCCGAAGATCAGGCCGATAACGTAGATGACGATCAACTGCATATCGGTCTCTCCTTACAGGCCAAAGATGTGGCGGGTGACAAACACCATGACAGTGATACCCGCCATGAAGCTAAGTGTGGCGACGAAGCTGCGCGGAGACAGGCGCGACATGCCGCAGACCCCGTGGCCAGACGTACAGCCCGACCCGTAGGTCACGCCGATCCCGACAATGACGCCGCCGACGATCATGGACAGCGTGCTGACGGGCACTTGGATCGCGGGAAACTCGCCAGCGATGAACAGATAGACAAGCGGGCCAGTTACCATTCCGGCCAGAATAGCCGCACGCCACGCCCCAGTCGGCCGAGCTGCTGGGCTGCATGAAGCCAGTCAGAATGCCGGTCGCCCCCAAAATGTTGCCGCGCACCCACATCAAAAGCACCGAGGCCAAGCCTATCAAGGCGCCTCCGAGCGATGCTGCCAGCGGTGTGAATTCAGTTTCGATCATGTCATGCCTCACCAGGATTTCTGTTCGCGTGTTAAACTTAGGACGCCCATTCGGGCAGGACAAGAGTTACATTCACTTTTTTGAATGTTTTTTCTCTCGACCCTGCGTCAAGCAAAAGCCCCGCGCATCATTGCGACACGCGGGGCCTTGGTTTACAAGCCAAATCGACGTTACTCGGCGATTGCTTCCTGTACGATTCCATCCAGAAGTGCTTGGACTTTCTGCATTTCGCCTTCTGGATAGGTGCGATATCCAATGCGCACCTCGCCATTCGTGTCGGTCACGAAGATGCTGTAGGGGCAGAACGAGATGTTGGCGGCGTCTGCCTCCATCACTTCGCGGCTGATTTTGGCCGAGCAGAACAGGAAAATGTCCGCGGCTTCAAAAATCGTCACGTCCGAACCCACATCGCCCTTGGTGCGTTCAAGCATATCGCCAGTGTGGCTGACATAGTCGATGACCAACCCCTGCCCCACGATGGCCGTTTCAACCGCAAAGGTCGCGTCATCGAAGTCACCATTGAACGCATAAGTGATGGCGTGATCGCTCATCTGTTTACCGTGACCGTCAGCAAAAGCTGGGGCGGTCAATGCGGCCACGGCAACAAGAGCCGTTCCAAGAATATTGCGCATAAATTTTCCTCCTGAATTGAGGGCCGTTCGCGCAAAGCCCCTTGCATGAAACGGGGTCCGGACAACCGGACCCCGCGTTGATCTAAACATATTCGCCCGCGCGAATATTAGCAAGGAAATCAGCCAAACATGTCCGAGGTAATCCCGGCATACCAGCCGACGCTTTCCTCGTAGGTGGCCTGACGCAATTCCGCGTCTTCTCCAACCTGGCTGATGAAGCCGTCGACCTTGGCGATCTTTTCGTCCGTAGCTTCATAGCTTGCGCCCACTTTCACGCCATCATTGTCGTTGATCAGCGACCAACAGGTGTTGGTGAACTTGGCCGGGAACAGCTTCGACCCGGTCAGCGCCGAACGTACGGCCATTGCTGCGACTTTTGCCTGGCTGTTGGCCGCAAAGCCCGATTTCGGCATGTCACCTTGCGACGAGGCATCGCCCAACACGTGAATGTTTTCATCCACGCGGCTTTGCATCGTGTGCGGGTTGACCGGCGCCCAGTTGCCCTCGGTGATGCCCGCCATGTCACAGATTTTGCCCGCTTTCATGGCCGGGATAACGTTACAGACGTCGACCTTGGTGACTTCGCCGTCGATGGTCACCGTCATGTCATGCGGATTGACCGAGACATTGCCCCCGCCAAAGTCGCCACCAATCCAGTCGATCATACCGTCATAGTGACGCGACCAGCCGTCCTGAAACAGTCCCCATCTTCGAGAACTTCTCTTTCGGGTCCGCAATGATGATTTTCGCCGTCGGGTTCTTTTCCTTCAGGATGTGCGCGATCATCGAAATCCGCTCATACGGCCCAGGAGGGCAGCGAAACGGGTTGGGCGGCGCCACCATTGCGAAGGTGCCCCCTTCTGGCATGGCCTCGACCTGTGCTTTCAGAAGCTCAGATTGCGAACCTGCCTTATAGGCGTGCGGCATGGCGTTCTGATGGGTCACGTCCCAGCCATCAACAGCGCCATCGACAAAGTCGATGCCCGGCGACAGAACTAGACGGTCATAGTTCAGCGTCGCCCCACCAGCAAGCGACACAGTGCGTGCCTCGCGGTCGATGCCAATGGCCCAGTCATGCACAACGTTGATGCCGTAGTCCGACGCCAGTTTGCCATAGCTATGCGCAATCGACCCCAGCTCGCGGAAACCCGCCATATAGAGGTTCGAGAAGAAGCAGGTGTAGTAACTGCGGCTCGGTTCCACCAAAGTAACCTCGATCTCGCCCTTGGAATCCTTTGCAATATAACGCGCAGCCGTCGCACCACCTGCACCGCCGCCAACCACGACAACCTTCGGCTTGCCGTGGCCAGCCGCATGCACCATCGGCGCAGCAAGAGTTGTTGCCGCAGCACCGGCGGCCGCCCCTCCCATAAATAAACGTCTGTTAATCTTCATATCTTCCTCCCTGATTGGCCGTGAAAACGCACAGCCTTCGCGTGCCATAGATTTGTTAAATCTATGTATCGTGCATTACGGTTCGACCGCTTCAAAGTAAGCTGCCAACGCCGCAATTTCGTCATTGGACAAACGTCCCGCCATCATCTGCATCACGGGATGCGGGCGGTACTTGTCCTTGTAAGCATGCATGGCGATCACGAAATCTTCGGCGGGCCAGCCGATAATGCCGGGAATGCCGTCATTATCGCCCGTCAACTGGTGACAGGACGTGCATTCCGATGACAGGTATTCGCCATATTCCGGATCGCCTTGAATGGCCAAAATGGACGGATCAACGTCGTGGTCAGTGCCCGCCACGGTGGGCGCTGCTTCCGGAATATCGCCCGGATTATCCGAGTACCGACGCAGGAACGCCAGCAGGTCAGCCCGCTTTTGTTCGTCTTTCAAACCACGATAGGACATGCGCGTGTCGGACGCAAAAGCCTTGGGGTTTTCGATATAGCGATCCAGAAGATCAAACTCCCAAATCAGGCCATCTTTGCCCATGCGCGCCAGCCCCTTGGAGTAATTGAACCCCTCTTCCGATCCAGCGCGGCGTCCAAAAATTCCGTTTAGGTGTGGGCCAACCCGGTTCTTCGCATCCTTACCAATCGCGTGGCAGGATTTGCACTCACCCCAAAGTTTTTCACCATCAGCAGCATTGCCGATTTCATTTGAAAAAGAAGGCGTTGAGGCGCATATCGCAACCGTCAGCCCAATGGCGGCGTTTCTAATCCATTTCATGCGGACACTTTAAACGCCAAGCACCATCCACTCAATAACTATCATATACAAATGCATGCATAAGTTGGAATAATGTTGCGCCGCAACAAAACGGGCGCTGCATCACCTGCAGCGCCCGCTTTTCGGTCTCGTGAGTGGTCTTGTTACTGACTATGCGACTTCAGGAATTCCAGAATCGCAGCGATATCCTTGTCCTTCTTCAGACCCGCAAAGGACATTTTGGTGCCCTTCATGTATTTGCGCGGGTCCGCAAGATAGGCGGACAGTTCCGCTTCATCCCACACAAGGCCAGTTTCGGCAGCAGCCAGCATCGGCTTGGAGTATTTGAACCCGTCAACCGTTCCTGCGGCACGGCCAAAGACACCATTCAAAAGCGGGCCCGTGCCGTTCTTGGCACCATCACCGATCTTGTGGCAGGCCTTACATTTTTTGAAGACCTTCTCGCCCCGCCGCGACCAGTTCAGCATCCAGTGCAGCGGCAGGTGCTGCTGCGGGTTCCTCAGCGGCAGGTTCTTCTGCTGCGGCCTCGGTGGCTACGGCTGCGGCAGGTGCAACAGCACCCATCACAGCTTGGCTAATCGGGGTTGCATCCGTGCCCGAGTTCGGATCACCCGGGAACACCACGGTCGTGATGATCTCGACCGCGCCCGATTTACAATCGCTCATGCAGCGGTTGGTGAACGAGCCATATTCGGTTTCGGCGCGATCATCGACGATGAAGCTTCGGCGTTCGGCAGAACCACGTCGCTGAACGTCTCTTTCGACAGGGTAAAATCATCGCCCACCAGATCGTTCGAGTAAAGGATATAGGCCACGATCGCATAGACATCGTCATCCGACAGCGTGCCAGCCGCACCAAACGGCATCGAGCGGCGCACATAGTCAAACGTGGTCGACAGATAGGGCCAGTAGGACCCGACTGTTTTCAGCGGATCTTCATGGTCGAGCGTATCCGCCCCACCCGCCAGTTTGGGCCAGTTGCCCGATCCTTCTGCGAATTCGCCGTGACAAACGGCGCAGTGCTCGCCAAAGACCTCTTCACCGGTCCAGACATCACCCGAACCTTCCGGAAGATTCGATCCGTCCGGGAACACATCAAGGTTCCAAGCTGCGATCTCGGCATCCGTTGCCGCGCGGCCAAGGCCCAGCTTTTCAGCCATCGCGGGGGCGGCGGTCAAAGCGGCAACAGACGCTGCCATCAGGAATTTAGGAAACTTCGACATTGTTTGCCTCCCCGTTTGCGTTGACGTGCCACGTCTGGATGCAGTTGTTGTGATAGATCGAGTTCAGGCCACGCACGTCGCGCAGTTGCGCCTTGGTGGGCTGAACGTAACCGGTTTCGTCCATCGCACGCGATTGCAGGAACATTTCTGACCCGTCCCAGTTGATGTCCAGATAGAAGCGGGTCAGTGCCATCTTCTTGCCGGGCTCGGCCAGACGGGCCTCTTGCCATGTCACGCCGCCATCCAGCGACACGTCAACCGCGGTGATCGCACCGTTGCCGGACCATGCCAGACCGGTAACGACCAGCGGGCCTTTTCCGTGCTTGATCGGCATCTGCGGGCTGGGACTGGTGACAACGGATTTTGCATCCATCGCCCAGGTCCACTTACGCGAGGTGCCATCTTCCAGCGTGTCGGTGTACTTCGAAGTCTCTTCGCGGCTTTCAACCGGCTTGTCCATCACCTCAATGCGACGCAACCATTTGACCCACATGTTGCCTTCCCAACCGGGAACGACCAGACGGACCGGATAGCCATGCTCCATCCGAAGAGCTTCGCCGTTGGCCTTAAAAGCGACCATACAGTCGTCCAGCACCTTCTCCATCGGGATCGAGCGGCCATTCGACGACGCATCCGCGCCTTCAACGTAAACCCACTTGTCCTTCAGCTCACCTGCAGCGTCCAGACCTGCCTCTTCCAACAGAGTGCGCAGGCTGACGCCCGTGTATTCCATGTTGTGGATCATGCCGTGGGTGTACTGCGCGCCGTTCAGCTGCGAGCCCGCCCATTCCATGCCGGTGTTCGCCGCACATTCCAGGAAGAAGGTCTGCTGCACACGCGGGAAACGCTCCAGATCTGCATAGGTGAACACCAGCGGCGTATCGACCAGACCGTTGATCATCAGACGGTAGTCTTCTTTCTTCAGCGTGATCGCACCCGAGTGGTGGCGTTCGAATGCACAGCTGCGGGGTGATCGTACCGTCCAGCGCGTGAATTGGCGTAAAGTTGATCGAGGAAATCGTGTCGGCGGTCAGCATTCCACGTTCCGACGCACAACGTCACCTTCAAACTCGATCGGCATACCATAGGGCGTGGCGTCTACGCCCTCGCCCAGACCGGATGCCCATTCCTGTACTTCGGTGATCAGCGGATCACCCTCGGCGCGGGCAGCGCCAGCGGCGCCCAGGGCAGCGCCCGTTGCGGCGGCCCCTTTCAGGAAACCGCGACGCGAGGTCCCGGTGCCTTTGGTTTCAGTCGACATATGTCAAACCTCCTATTTGGCTGTTTGGCTAAAAATATTCCGCCGCCTTGCCGTGATGGCCAGACGGCGGGTGTTCAATGGATTACGCGCCCACCACCTGAACCGAGTTGTTCGGATCCAGCTTGATGGTGCCTTGTTTCTTGATGTGGCTTTCGACGACATCCCAGATTTGCGGCCCTTCGGTGCCTTCGTTGACCGAGGCCCAGCCCGCGACCACGTAGGTTTTCGAGGGATCGATCTTCTCGCCGGTTTTCAGAAGGGTCATGTCTGTGATGCGTTCACCCTGCGGCTTCGAGATGTCGATGCGATAGCCCATGCCACCGATGCGCACCATGTCGCCGCCCTGCTGATAATAGGGATCCGGGTTGAACAGGTTGTCGCCCACGTCTTCCAAAATGGTGTGGATGAATTCACCGGTCATTTCAGTGCGGTAGCTTCGCCATAGGACATCGAGGTTACGTTCCAGATGTCTTCGCGGGGTGATCGCCTGACCGGGCAGGATCGAGGGCCCAACGTACGCCGGGCGACATGGCAATGTCAGCCTCGCGTTCATTGATCAGCGCGTCACAGATCAGATCATCCCAGCTGCCGTTGAAGTTACCGCGACGATACAAAAGCGTGTCGGTGTGGCCGATGACCTCTTCCAGCTCGGCCTTATAGGGCGCGCGCTGGTCGTCAATCAGCTTGGTGATCGTGGCGTCCGGCGTGATGACGTCAGCGAAGATCGGGATCAGCTTGTGGCGGATGCCCATCATCTTGCCATCGCGCACGTCCAGATCGACGCGGCTAACAAATTTCGAGTTCGAGCCCGAGGCGATGATGAAGGTTTGCTCGACCTGTACTGGCTCGGGCAGCGCGTCATGGGTGTGGCCCGACAGGATCACGTCGATGCCCGTCACTTTGGTGGCCATTTTCTTGTCGACGTCAAAGCCGTTGTGGCTGAGAACAACGACCAGTTCAGCGCCCGCCGCGCGCACTTCGTCGACCATCGCTTGCATGTTTTCGTCACGGATACCGAACGAGTATTCCGGGAACATCCAGCGCGGGTTGGCGATGGGCATATAGGGGAAGCCTGACCAATCACGGCCACCTTCACGCCACCGCGTTCGAAGAATTTATAGGGCTTGAACAGCTCGGCGGGTTCGTCCCACTCGGCGTCAAAAATGTTCTGACCAAGAGCGGCGAAGGGTAGACCTTCGACGATCTCGTTCACACGGTCCGAACCCAGCGTGAACTCCCAGTGGAAAGTCATGGCGTCGGGCTTCAGCGCGTTCATCACGTTGACCACGTCCTGACCTTCTGTGTGGTGACAGGTATACGAGCCGTGCCACGTGTCACCGCCGTCCAACAGCAGCGCATCGGGGCGCTCGGCGCGAATGGCGTTCACGACGGTCGCCACGCGGTCCATGCCGCCCCACCTTGCCATAGGCCTGCGCCAGCGACGTAAAGTCATTATATGTCAACGCATAAGCGTTGGGCGAGCCATCCTCGATCCCATAGGCTTTGCGGAAATCAGCACCCGTTACGTGGGGCATCTGACCGTATGCAGCGCCAACACCAAGGTTGATCTCGGGCTCGCGGAAATAGATCGGTTTCAGCTGGGCGTGGATGTCAGTGATGTGGATCAGGCTGACATTGCCAAACGTGTCGAACTTCAGAAGATCGTCTTGCGTCAATGCCTGCTGGGCAGCCAGTTTGGCCCAGTTGCCAAAGCCCGACGTGCCGTAAAGCGCAGACGCAGCCATCGAAACCTGAAGAAAGTCGCGGCGAGAAATCATGAGCGGTTATCCTTGGTTTTCATCCCCCTGCACGCCTCACCCATGCCGAGGTTTGAATGTGTTCGAGTAAAGAAAACCCCGCCAGGCACGCGCCAGGCGGGGTTATTGATTTAGTTGCGAACCGACGGGCCTTCGACCGACAGACCGTTGCCGCGCGAGGCGACATACAGTTCCAGAGCGATAAACTCTTCCGAACCCGGGTTGTAGGTGTGGGCGCGCGTGTCACGTACACAGCCTTTGAAGCGCGAATGCACCCCGTTCAGCTTGGCATTTTTCAGACGATACGTCGGGAAACCGTTGATTTGACCCTGCGACAGGTGGTCGGCGCGGATCATGTTGCCATAGTTGTCTTCGTGACAATTTGCACAGCTCATTTCCAGCTGACCAGTGCGGGTATAGTAAAGCTCTTTGCCCATCTCCACATTGCCTCGGCCGGGCCGTCAATGGCCACGTTCACAGGCATCCCACGCGACACAGAGGCCAGCAAGGCTTCCACATTGATCGCGGCGGTCGCGTCATATTTCCACGGCTCGGCGCCCCATTGCGTTTTCACGGCAATTGTTGACCGCCATCTGAAGGGTATGGACCGTCTCGGCCTGATCATTCCACTTCGGATACACGGCTTTCACGCCTGCCATCTCCTCGGGTTCGCCGTGACAATCCGCACAGGATTTGCCTTTCGAACCGTCCACGGTGTTCCAGATTTCGATGCCTTCCTCGACACCCAGCATACCGGGATTGTCGAAGTCATCCATCTGCATTTCCTGCGTCTGATCTGACCGGAAACGCCAACCTGAAAGAACCTCGTCCAGCGCATCCGAAAGATGCGCAGGTGCTGCGGTTTTGGTGACAATGTCGATCTCGCCATTGATGGTGAGCTCAGCGCTTTCATCGGCTGTTGCGGCGGCTGCCCCGAAGATGGTCGAGGCAGCTACGAGTGCTGCGATGCCTTTTTTCATTATGTTCTCCTCCCTGCGCTGACCTCAAGCGATCGCGATCGGCTTTGTCGTCTCGTAGACATCACCATCGTCGTCATACCAAGTGAATTTGAACTCACCGGCTTCGTCGACTTTGGCATCGAATTCTACATAGGGGTTGGTCGAAATCGCTGGTTCCAGCGTTACATCGATAACCATCTTGCCGTTCAGCTCGCATGTGAAACGGTTGATGATCGAACGCGGGATGAGGTTGCCCTCTTTATCCTTGCGCTGACCCGATTCCATCTTGTGGCTGATCAGGGTTTTCAGGGTCACGACCTCGCCGGCAGCAGCCGTCTTGGGGACCTTTACGCGGGGTTTTGCACCTTTTGCCATATCTCAGATCTCCTAATTTAGCCGCCGCAGCCGCCGATGGTGACTTTCACGGTCGACGACGCTTTTACGAAGCTGCCATCTGCCATTTTGGCAATAGCAACAACGTCTTGCGTGCCAGCCAGACGAATACGGGTCGATGCCGACTGCGAGCCGGCGGCTTCACCGAAGGTGAACTGAGCGACACCCGGGGTCGGGTTGCCGGCAGCCAGCAGCAGAATCGATACGGCACCGGGGGCGTCGACCGAAACTGGAACAGTGTTGCCGTTCTCTGCGATTTCCGGCGCGGTCAGGGTGATCCCACCTTCGCCGGTTTCAGCGCCGCCCGTGAAGGCCGCGACGGCCTCGTCTGCAGCAGCCAGTGCGCGCATCGGCAACATGGCAACGGCGGTCGCGCCGAGCCCAAGTGCCAGAGCATCACGTCGAGTGAATTTCATCTCTAGTCTCCTGTGAGTGTATTTCTATGCCCCGATCCGCTCAGTCTTTGAGCGTCATCAGATAGGCAACAACATCTTCGATCTGCTGAGCACTCAGCAGTGGTTCGACGTCACCTTCATGGGCCTTGCCGGTGTAGGCATTGCCAAGGCGAATAAAACCTTCGGTCTTGTAGAAAGATGGCATCATCGAATCTTCGAATGTCATCTTGGCATCTACAAGAATTCCACGTAGCTCTGCTTCGCTCCAGCGGTCACCTGCCCCGTCCAGCATAGGACCAACTTCGCCGTGAAACGCACGTCAGCCAGATCTGTAATTTCGTGACACGCAACGCAGTTGCCCTGCGACTTTGTCGATACGACCTTTGCGCCTTCTACAGGATCACCTGCAGCGCCGGTCAGCGATTGGGCCACGGCCCCTTCTTCGAATGCGACGGCGGTGGGTGCCACCGTCTCGGCGTTTGCCGCTCCCAGCCCTGCTATAAGCAAGGTGCAAAGCGTGATCGTTGTCCGCTTCATGTTTCCTCCCAAAACCGTTGTGCGGCCAAACTACGCAGGTGAACCAAGTTTCGCAACATCAAATTCCGTTATTTGAATTATTATTAAGTTGCGCCAAATGAGGCGCTTCCGGTTCTGTTGTTTTAAAATACTGACCAAACCAGTCAGAAAAGTCGCTTAACCGACATTTCCGAGCACTGGAAATGCCTCGAGCAGCCATTGGCCAATCCGGTTCACCTGCCCTGACACAATCAAGATTGCAAACAGGATCAGCATCGCGCCCATAAGCTTCTCGACCCATGGCAGATACTTCCGATTGCGCCCGACCCAAGCCAGAAACGGGCGCGCAAACATCGCCGCGAGCACGAAGGGCAGCGTCATGGACAGGCCATACACTGCCAACAAAAGCGTCCCCCGCCACAGATCCCCCATCCCGCTTGCAATCATCAGGATCGAGGCCAGCGCAGGCCCAACACAGGCGTCCAGCCAAAGCCGAATGCCAACCCCATCAAATAGGCGCCGAGGATCGAGCTGGGCTGTGTGGGCCCATCCAGGCGCGCCTCACGGTACAGGAAGGGGATTCGCATGATGCCCAGAAAATGCAGCCCGAAGAGCACCAAAATGGCCGCGCCAGATAACTGAGCTCCTGCTGATACTGCGCAAACGCCGCCCCGAGGGCCGTCGCCCCCAGACCCAGCAGCATGAAGATCGAGGTCACACCGAATGCAAACGCAATCGCCGCAATGACCAGCCTGCGCTGGGCACCAGGTTGATCTTGCCCTCACCGGTCAACTCAGTCATCGACAGACCGGCCATATAGCACAGGTAGAACGGCACCATCGGCAGGATACAAGGCGAGAAGAACGACAAAAGCCCCGCAAGCGCCGCTCCGGCAAAGGATATATCCAGCATCAGGGCTTCCTTGAAATTAGAACATATTCAATTTATCTATTGCATGAGACGAAGGTCAACCAATTGTCAAGAAGTGGGCTCCGTGATGCGGAAAGTTACTTTAAGTTTGCTGTCTACTGCCCTGATTTGGTTTGGTTTTGCCGCACAGGCAGCCGAATTGATCATGGTGGAAGAGCCCGGCTGCGCGTGGTGCGCAAAATGGGAAAGTGAGCTTGGCGACATCTATCCGAAAACCGCAGAAGGCAAATACGCCCCCCTGCGCAAAGTTGTTCTGCACGACCTGAAGCGATCGGATGGACAAGAAAGGCTTGGCGTCATGCCGACGACACCCGTCGTCTTCACCCCTACTTTTATGCTGGTCGAAGATGGCAAGGAAATTGCCCGCCTGCAGGGCTATCCGGGTGAAGATTTCTTCTGGGGTCTCTTGGAGCAGATGCTGCTTGAGAACACCGATTACGTGACGCCAACGGACGATCAGAGCGGAAGCTGAGATACGCTGAACGCCTTAGTTTCAATGCTATTGCAGCCAGAACACGACTTGATCATCTGGCTGCGACGGCGATTGCAAAAATATCCACCTCCTATTATTAGGGGGCCAGTAACAGTAATGGACCACAAGGACCCTTTGAAATGGCACTGCCCGTCATAAAGGAAGACATGTCAAACGAAGAGCTGGACAAAATGATGACCAGCGCGTGCGACGCATCGACCCTTCTTAAGGCTATCAGCATGAGGGACGCTTGATGATCCTCTGCCATCTTGTCACAGGCGAAAAATCCGTGACCGAGCTGGAAAAGCTGCTGCACGCCCGTCAGGCCGCCGTGTCGCAACAGTTGGCCCGCCTGCGCCTTGAAGGTCTTGTGACGCCGCGTCGCGAAGGCAAAACGATCTATTACTCGCTGACAGATGATCGTCCGCGGCGTATCTTGGAAGTGATATACGAGCTGTTCTGCTCGATCGACACAGCACCGGCTTCGGAACTTCCTAAAGCGGCTGAATAACAGCCCCCTTCGCAAGCCTGTCCAACGCCAACTGGAATTGTGAGGTTCCATGTACGACTGGATCAGCGATGCTTCTCTTGCCGCCATTGTTGGATTGATCGGCGGTGTCCTGCTGGGTCTTGCCGCCCGCTTGGGCCGTTTTTGCACATTAGGCGCCATCGAGGACGCGCTTTATGCGCACTCTGGGTTGCGTATGCGCATGTGGGGTGTGGCGATCGGTGTCGCGATGATCGGCAGCCATGTGCTGATCGCAACCGGACATCTGCCCGCAGCCGAGGCGACTTATCTGCGCATCGGTTGGAACCCGATGGCCTCGATCATCGGTGGCCTTCTGTTTGGCTACGGCATGGCTTTGTCCGGAAACTGTGGCTTCGGCGCACTGGCGCGGCTGGGGTGGTGGAGACCTTCGGTCGTTCGTTATCGTACTGGTGATGGGGTTGTCGGCCTATGTGGCCATCTCCGGCCCCCTGTCTGGCCTGCGTGTCGCGATCTTTCCTGAGAACCCGGTTGACGCAAACGCCCTGCCCTCGCTCGCCTTCGCAATCGAACGCGTTAGCGGCCTGACGGCATCTTCGGTCGGGATCATCGCGGGGGCGCTTCTGTTGGTCGCCATGCTCGCCAATACCGAGCTGCGCCACGCCAAGACCGAGCTGATCTGGTCCGCCGTCGCAGGCATCGCTGTGGTCATCGGCTGGGGCGGGACCGCATGGGTTCTGGAACACGGCTTTTCGGCCATTCCGGTGGAAAGCCACACCTATTCGGCCCCGCTTGGTGACATGATGATTTATCTGATGACATCGTCCGGCAACAATCTGAACTTCGGTGTCGGGTCCGTGGTCGGCGTTCTGGCTGGCGCGTTCATCGGCAGCCTGTTCAAAGGCCATTTCCGCTGGGAAGCCTGCGAAGACCCGCGCGAGCTGAAACGTCAGATTGGCGGGGCGGTGATCATGGGCTTCGGGGCCGTGATCGGATTTGGATGCTCGATCGGGCAAGGCCTGTCCGCCTTTTCGATCCTTTACTACGGGGCACCCGTAACGTTTTTGGCCATAATTGCCGGGGCCTGGCTGGGCCTACGTCAATTGATCCAAGGCTTTGCAGTGGCCGAGTGACCTATCCCTGCTACAAACGTCTCTTTTCGCCCTTTCCACCCTGTTTCGCTCGGGTTAGTGTCCGCGCCGAACCGCAGGGCGACGCTGTCCGTCAGCCCCCTGCCTTGATGCGCGAACACAGGACGGATTGCCGATGAGCAGCTTCACCCCCAGCCCGGACCACGCGGGTGAATTCCGTCAAGCCTTGGGGCAGTTTGCAACCGGCGTGACCGTGGTCACGGCTGCGTCGGAAACCGGGCCGATCGCCATGACCGTGAACAGTTTCACCTCGGTCTCGCTAGATCCACCGCTTATCCTATGGTGCCCGGCGCACGTGTCAGAACGTCACGACGCCTTCATCGCGGCATCCCACTTCGCCATTCATGTCCTGAAAGAAGACCAGACCGGGATTGCCCGCCATTTCGCCATGAACGGCGGGGATTTCTCGCCGGTCGACCTGATCCATGGCGCGCATGATGTCCCTTTGTTCGAGGATTGTCTGGCGCGGTTCGAATGCGCAACCCACACCGTCCACCCCGGCGGCGATCATTCGATCATGATCGGAGAGGTCCTGCGCGTCACGCTTGATCCGGCGCCCCGCTGGCATTCCAAGCTGGGCATTTCGGTCGATTTACGCCAAACAGTTAAGCGTTACTGGATCTGGATCTGAGCGCGGTCGAACGTGGCAATGGTCTCGGCACCATCATCATAGACGATGCGGACCTCGACTGTCTCAACAGATTGAAGCGCGAACTGCTGATAGGGCAGAATATCGGTGACCTTCAGCCCATTGGGCGTGGGTTCGTCCTCATAACAGGGTTCGGCATCGAACTGCGTTTCCTCTCCGCCGTTTACGCTGAAATGGATGGCCTCCAACCCGCAGCGCCACGCCAGCAGATGGGTGAAATACAAAAGATCCTGCCCGTTATATTCCCGCACGGCGACCCAATTCGCCTGCGTGGCATTCAAGATGGGGCGCACTTCCGCGGCTGTGGTGAAATTCTGCGCGGCCACCGGCGCGGCAACTCCGACGCAAAGCGCTGTCATCGCAAGAAATTTACGCATCAACTCGTCCTTTAAATATCGCCCGAGACACGCCCCGCAAAACTGCCTGCGCCCTTCCAGACTCGTTTCATTCCTGCCTATACTGCCCCAAAGAACAGCGCGGGCAAAGCAGTGATGAAAAAAAACCTCGGAACCGGCAGCCATGCCCACCACGACCGCGCCGAACGTCGTCATCGTCGCGCAGGACGGTCGTCTGGCCTACGAGGCGATCCTGTTTGCCGCCAGCTTGCGCCACAGCGATCCCGACTTCCAAGGCCGCCTTCTGGTCGCTGAACCCCAGCCCGGAGATCTGTGGCCCGACGACCCGCGCTTAAAGCCGCATATCCGCGAGACGTTGGAGGCGCTGGGGGCCGAGATCGTGCCTTTTGCGGCCCAGCAGTTCGGCCACCACTATCCCAATGGCAACAAGATCGAAGCGCTGGGGGCCCTTCCCGAAGGCGAGCCCTTCCTGTTCTTTGACACCGACACGGTGATCACGGGTAAGCTCTCCGAACTGCCGATCCCCTACACGCGCCCCTCGGCCTCGATGAAACGCGAGAACACGTGGCCCACGATTGAACTTTACGGCCCGGGCTATACCCAGACGTGGAAATCGCTCTATGACAAGTTCGGGCTGGATTTCGAGGCGTCCTTGGACCTCAGCCAGCCGGACGAATATTGGCAGCGCTACATGTATTTCAACGCAGGCTGGTTCTTCGGCCCCTGCCCGCGCGAATTTGGCCGCCGGTTCAAGGACTACGCCGTCGCGATCCACCATGACGGGCCAAAGGAATTGGTCTGCCAGACGCTCTATCCGTGGCTCGACCAAATCGCCTTGCCTCTTGTGATTTCAAGCTTTGGCGGAGGCCGCCCGGGACCAGAACTGGACGGTCTGGACGGCGATGTCAGCTGCCACTGGCGCATCCTGCCTTTGGCCTATGCCCGCGAAAGTGACAAAGCGATCGAGGTGATCGAGCCGCCACCGCCCCCAACAAGATCAAGAAGGTTCTGAAGGAATACGACCCCGATGAAACGAATGATCTTTCAGGGACGCGGCCAAAAGGTGCGGGCCTTGTTTGACCGGGATAACCTGCCCCGCAAGGAAATGACGATCCGGAATACGATCAAGCGTGAAGGGTTCTGGATGCGGTGAAACTTGGACTAGAAATCGAATTACAGCATTTGAGAACGCGAAAGTCTGATTTGTACCAGTTCGGACGCTAAGTTAAGGCACTTACGACAATCTGATTAACGATATCCGGTTTAGTTATCGCTGCCATGTGACCCCCGCGCTCAATCTTCTTGAAATGCCATTCAGGAACATGTGCTTCCATCAGCTCAACTATCTCACGAATGGACCGGACCGTATCCATCGCCGACACAACGGTCGTATCACTGGGCAATTCCCTCTGCCATTCCGCGAATGACATAACCTCATTCATCACCGCATCCCATTCATGGAAGTTTGGAATTAACGCTCGTGCGAATTTGGCTTTTCGATCATCGAGCATAGCATCCCAGCTTCCAGCGCCAGTCCAATAATTCGCAAACACTTCAGCGGCGGCTTCCCATGCCCCGGATTTCCCTTTTGACTTGATTGCATCCCGCAAAATGACCGCCTCTCGATAGGCCTCGGATCGCCCGAATTTTTCCAGAAGATAGAATGGATTAGGTTCGATGAGGACCAAATGGCGAACGTTTTCCTTGAACATGGCGGCCGCCATCATCGCAACGCTGCCACCGAACGAGTGTCCAACAATCGACATCTTGCCACCATCTTTCGGTAAAAAGGGTTCGATTAACCTAGCCTGATCTGTCAATCGTTGTGTGCCATCAACTTCCCATGCACGTGTGTCGCCATAGCCGAACAGGTTTATTGCAATGACATGGAAATCATTGGCAAGCATCTCCATCAAACTCCGCCATTGTTTGGCACCCGCAACACTTGAGTGAATAAGGATTACCTTCTCGCCATTTCCCGCTTCGTTGAAATCTGTCTCGTCTAGTATCATTGTCACCCTCTGAATGGCGCTAACAACTTAATGTAACACAAGATAGGTGAATTCGGTAAATGGTTGGGGTCCGTCAAACCCTCAACGACAGCTTCGGCCGCATAGCGAATGATAAAATTATGCTCCGGCTACCCCCGCAAACACCCCATCCAGATCCCGAAACCCTTTCACCTCAATCGGGTTGCCACTTGGATCCCCGAAAGAACATCGTCCATTGCTCGCCGGGTTCACCTTCGAAGCGCACAGTTGGGGCGATGACCCAGTCGGTGCCCCCCCGCGGCCTCTAGCCGGTCCGCCAGCGCGCGCCAGTCGTCATAGGCCAGCACCACGCCGAAATGCGGCATGGCGACCATGTGTGCTCCGACCTTGCCGGTATTGGCGGTGACGAAGGGTTCGCCCAGATGGAAACTCAGCTGGTGGCCGAAGAAGCTGTAATCGACCCATGTGTCGGTTGACCGGCCCTCGGCACAGCCCAGAACGCCGCCATAAAACGCGCGGGTTTCAGCAAGATCGGTCACATTGATGGCAAGGTGAAAGGGCGTCAGCATGGGGGCCTCCGGAACAGTGTTTTGCGCAGCTTACGAATTTTGGGAAATTGGACCAGCCCGAAGATGCAGCGCGACCAGCATTCCTGATCGGAAAATAGTGCATAAAGCAGACCGCTTGGTCGTTGATGCCTTCGCCGCAATGCCCTAGCCTTCCCGCGACCAAGAATGAGGGAGAGACCCATGTCCGACGAACGCCCACAGGGCTTTGACACGCTGCAAATCCACGCAGGCACCGAACCTGATCCCGCCACCGGCGCCCGTCAGGTGCCGATCTACCAGACCACCGCATATGTCTTCCAAGACGCAGACCACGCAGCGCGTCTGTTTAACCTGGAAGAGGTCGGCTATATCTATTCGCGCCTGACCAACCCGACCGTTGGCGCGCTGGCCAACCGGATCGTGGCGCTGGAAGGCGGCGCAGGCGGCTTCTGCTGCTCGTCCGGTCACGCGGCCAGATCATGGCGCTGTTCCCGCTGATGGGCCCGGGCCTGAACATCGTGGCGTCGAACAAGCTCTATGGCGGCACCGTCACCCAGTTCACCCAAACCTTCAAGCGCTTCGGCTGGGAAGCCAAGCTGGTGGATTTCGACGATCCAGCCGCTGTCGAAGCCGCCATCGACGACAACACCCGCGCCGTGTTCTGCGAAAGCATCGCGAACCCCGCTGGCGTCCCCACCGACATCCCGGCGATGGCTGCGATTGCCGACAAGGCCGGCGTCCCGCTGATCGTCGACAACACTCGGCCACGCCCTATCTGGTGCGCCCGATCGAGATGGGCGCGACCATCGTCGTCCACTCGACCACCAAATACCTGACCGGCAACGGCACCGTAACCGGCGGCTGCGTTGTGGATTCGGGCAAGTTCGACTGGATGGCCTCGGACAAGTTCCCGTCGTTCAGCCAGCCGGAACCGGCCTATCACGGCTTGACCTTCGGTGCGGTGCTTGGCCCGATGGCTTACACCTTCCACGGCATTGCCATTGGCCTGCGCGATCTGGGCATGACCATGAACCCGCAGGGCGCGCATTACACGCTGATGGGGATCGAGACACTGTCGCTGCGCATGCAGAAACACGTCGAGAACGCCCAGAAGGTCGCCGAATGGCTGGAGGCTGACGACCGCATCGAAAGCGTCAGCTATGCGGGTCTGCCCTCGTCGCCCTATCACGACCGCGCCAAGGCGATTGCCCCGAAAGGTCCGGGTGCGTTGTTCACCGTGGGCGTGAAAGGCGGCTACGAGGCTTGTGTGAAGCTGGTCAACAACCTGAAACTGTTCAGCACGTGGCCAACCTTGGCGACACGCGGTCGCTGATCATCCACTCGGCCTCGACCACGCACCGTCAGCTGAGCGAAGAGCAGCAGATTGCGGCAGGCGCAGCCCCGAACGTGGTCCGCATCTCGATCGGGACCGAGGATGCAGCAGACATCATCGCCGATCTGGATCAGGCGTTGGCGGCTGCGACCGCATAAGTCGCGCGACATCTTAAGCGAAGACCCCCGCCAGATCGGCGGGGGTCCTTTCATTTCAGCGCCTTAGAGCTGATTACTCAACCAGTTCAAACACCATCGTCACACTGGAATTAATGCCCATTTCACCAACGGCAATGGGCATGTCCGCCGCGGCGCGCTCCATCGCCATCATGACCGGGCGACCGGGCGCGGCACCGCCTTCCTGCATCATCAGGACAGACCCCAGTTTAAGCCCCGCAGCTTCGGCAAGCACCGTGGCGCGATGCATCGCATCCTTCACGGCCAGTGCACGGGCACTGTCTTCGGCACCTGCGCGGTCCTTCACATCAAATTTCAGCCCGTGGATCTCGTTCGCGCCGACCGAGGTCACTGCCGTCATGATCGCCCCAAGTGTCGACAGATCCTGCACCTTCACCGACAGGGTCGAGCTGGCCACGAAACCCACCAAACCGGAACACCGTTGTTCTTGCGGTTATAGTCATATTGCGGTGACAGATTGACCTGCGTGCTTTGGATATCACGCTCGGCGACGCCGGCTTCGGTCAGTTTGGTCAGCATACGTGCGATGGACCCCGGCGACGGCATCAAGCGCTTGGCCTGCATCGTCCGACCGCTCGCTCACGCCCAAACTGACCCGCGCCATATCGGGCACAACCTGCGCCACGTGCCCGGTTACGGTCAGCTGTGGAACCGCCGAGGTCTCGGCATTACCGACGCCCGCTGCGGCAATGGAAATCGCAATAATGGATAAAAGTTTCCGCATCTTAAGCTCCTTTTTCCAACAGATTGCGCTGTCTTTCGCCACTGGCAAGGGCGCGACCGCACGCCCCCTTTCCATGAGCAATTTCCTGCTGTAGTTTCAATCCGGTATTCAGCGGTTGCAAGGCCGCAAAAGCTGTGCCTGACGCCAGGTATTTTCGAAGGGGACATGGCTGTATGAAACCAAGCTTTGCGCTTGATCTCAATCCCGATGGGATCGGTCTTGTCCATCGCGGCAAGGACGGTTGGCAGCTTGTTGGCAAGGTTGCACTGGACGATCCCGACCTGACCTCGGCTCTGACGGCATTGCGCGACATCGCCACGACGCTCGGCTCTGGTGTATTTGCCACCAAGCTGATCGTGCCCGGAACGCAAATCCTGTTCACCTCGATGACGGCGCCGGGCCCCGATGCCGTCACACGTGAGGCGCGCATTCGCGAAGGGCTTGAGGGACTGACCCCTTATGCGGTCGAAGATCTTGTTTTTGACTGGCAGCCAGATGATAGCGAAGAGGCCATGGTCCACGTGGCCGTTGTCGCCCGTGTTACGCTGGACGAAGCATTAGGCTTTGCGCAAGACCACGCGATGAACCCTTTGGGGTTTGTTGCACGCCCCAAAGGCGCATTCTCGGGCGAAGTTTATTTCGGGTCTTTGGAAGACAGTACGACGGTTCTTGACCGCGAAAAGCGCCCGGTTCCAAAGCTTCTGGATACCGAACCGCTGTCGATTGATGTCGACACTGCCAAGGTGGACGAGGCACCTCTGACTTTAGAGGACCCAGCCACGCCCCCCGAAGAGGCGGCACCGCCGCCCCCCGCACCAACATCCGCCAGCGATATTCCCGAGCTTGCCCCCTTCCCGCCGACGCCAGACATGCCTGCTGCCGAGGAAAAAGAGGCGTCGAAGCCGCTCCCACCTAAAAAGCCGCGAAAGTCCAAACCCGAGCCCGCGTCGTTGGAAGAGCCGGCAACGACCCCGGCCGCCGCCGATGCGCCAGCATCCAAGCCTGAAGAATCCGAGGCGCCCGTCATTGGCTTTTCTTCAAGCCGCTCCACAGATGCAGCGGTCGAGGCCGCTCCAGCAGCCCC
>LLEO01000028.1_pt1 | contig 29766 bp, 48 predicted proteins | sample 595861 | NCBI WGS metagenome assembly LLEO01 (sample SAMN02919315, study PRJNA255460) | bioreactor metagenome | biome: chemostat; feature: culture 2012_25.1; material: sediment; isolation source: day35 25degC chemostat 2012 inoculated with Wadden Sea sediment taken from... | place: Germany: Bremen ... | reverse complement strand
GCGAAGACCTGATCCTTCTTCTCCGAGATGTAGAACTGGTAGAGCCAGCCGATGATCTCGACGTCCTGACAGGCGTCCTCGGTCATGACCTTGCGAAGTTCAGCAAGGATCGAGGATTGCGACAGCAGATCCTCGGGCATCAGCAGCTCGGTGTAGTCGTCGATTTCCTCGAACAGAAACGGCATCGGCGCGTGCCACTGGTTGCAGGTATGGACCAGCAGCTGGCGATAAGCCTCGGCCTGCGGGTCAGACGACGGGGGTGCGGCCTTCCAGCAGCGCCGCGATGCTGCCCGGCGCGCCATCTGGCAGGTTGCCTGCCATCGCCTCGGCCAAAAGTTCGGGGCCGCGTCTGATCTCCGGTCGGCGACACAACGCCCACGGTCGTGTAACCGTTCACATCCATGAACCGCAGGGCGGTGAAGCGGTTGAACCAGGTATAGGCGACCTGTTCGATCACCTGCCGCTTGCCGTCCCGCGCGATGGCGGCATTGAGCGCCTTCATCGCTGTAGGATGCTCGCGCTGCACCGGGGAGGCAGGATCGAGCACGAGGTCGAGCTTGGAGGTGACCTGATCGATCAGCAGGTTCCGAGCCGCTTGGGCAAATTTCTTGAGCGCGTTCGTGTCCATCAGACGATCACCTTCTTGCCCGCGCGGATCTGCTCCAGCAGGGTCTTCTTCATTGCGTCAACATATTGTTCGACGTCCGCCTCTTCGGTCAGGTAGGGCTTGACGAAGCCCACCTTGATTTCCGAAGCGTTGACATAGGTGGCTGCGGGGCGGGCGCCGGCGTTTCGCCTATACCGGGGTTGGGCTGCGGTTGCGTGGCCGGTCGGCTGAGCCGTTCGACCTCCGCCAGAATGCGCGGCAGCAGATCGAGCTTCGCACCGTTCGCCCTGTCGCGCAGGATCGGGATCATCTTGACGCTATCGAGCCCGGCTTTGTGGCTGTCGATGTTGCGCTTGATATGCGCTTGGTCATCTGCTGAGAGCTGCCTGGAACTCTGGCGTCTGCGCGACCTTGGCCGAACACTCATCGATGGCCGTGATCACAGCCTTGCGCTCCTCGAGCACGGTCAATTCCACGCGGTCCTTCAGTGCGTAAAGTTCCGTCTTGAGGGATTGAATGGCCGTGCCCCTGTAACAGGCAGGATCTGCGAGCGTGCGGGCCAAGGCCTCGCCCGCAACCGCATCGACGTAGGAGATATTCGCTTCCTGATCGCGCAGAAAATCGCGGGCATCGTCATAGATCTCGCGCTGTGCGCCGCCCATGAAGCTGCGGACCTTGTCGAGCACGTCTTCCTTGGCGTCGAGCAAGTCGTTCTCCTGCGCAGCAGGTTCAGTGATGTACCAAGTGGCGGGTTTGCCCACCATAGCCGAGACTTTCGCCGCCAAAGGCTCAAGCGCCACAACAAACGGATACTGGGGCTTTCTGGGGCCAGCAGCTTTCCCAGTTCTTCCGACAGTGTCCGCGTGCTTTCCAGCCATTCCGCCCCAATCGTGCGGGCGTCGGTGCCGTCCGTGGGGAGATCAAACAGCTCTTTGTAGAGCTCCTTCGCCTTCCGAATTTGGGCGGAGGTGAACTCGGTCTGCGGAGTCAGGAGGACATTGGCCAAGGCATGGCTGTTATTGAGCGCCTTGGCGAGTTCGGCGCGCTCAAGCACCGTGCTGTCCGAGCGAGCTTCGAGCTTCCCTTTACCGGATAGGCTGGCGGCGAGGCATAGAACTGCGGTGACAGGCCACCCATAAGGTTTAGCACCAAACCGTTCTGTAAGGTACTTGACGGAGACCTTCACGCCGATCCGGGCCTGAGACTGGACGTAGTTCAACACGTCCTGCTCGGCCTCGGTCAGACCTTCGCCGTTGTCGCCAAAGAGCCCGCTTTCAGGCGTTGCGGCCTTGAGAATGTCGGCCTCGGAATATGTCACCCCTCGCAGCATCGGGAGGTTGACATAGACTTTGTCGACAAGGCCCTGGAAGCCTTTCACGATCCGCTCTTGTGGCTCTTCGCCGCCGATATCAAGCTCATCGCCTCGCACGAACATCCGCGCCTCTGCCATGAGCTTGCGCAAGCGCAGTTCGAGGTCCTTGTAGCGCCGGCTGTTCTGATCCCCTTTCTCCGCGACAATGCGGTCGCGCCCCGGCTGCTCCGAGCCTGCTCGGGCTTGCCGGATGAACTTGTCGGTCTGCTTGAAGAGCGTCAGATCACGAATGAACCGCACATCAGCTTGCAACACGACCGCTAGTTCCTCGCGGCTCACATTCCGCATTCGCACAGCCTCGGGCGAGGCGACATCGTCGTTGAAAGGGCTAATCAGATTAATCGAGAGCTCATGCTCCCGGCCCAAGAGGTGATCGTCCAGTTTGCGGCTGAAGCTGTATTCATTGCCGGTGGTCAGATGCTTAATCTTGCGATGGCGCAAGATCGTGTCGAATGCCAGCGTCTCCATTTCCTTCGACAGCTCGGACGGGTCGACATCGAGCGCCTTGATCTCGGCCTCGACATCCTTTTCCTCGTTTGTCAGGAACTCGTAGACCTCGCCATTGCGCTGGATAAGTGTGTTTCGTTCGAGGAAGGACAGCGCCTCCTCAATCTTGCGGCGTTGTTTAATCTGATCAGTATCGAACTCAGAGAGCAAAAGGACGCTGATGTTGCGCACTGTTGGCTTGAACTCCTTGACGTATTTGACAAGGAAGAGCGCTTTCAGCACCCGGACTGCGAAAGGGTCGATGTCCTGGATTTCCTTCTCGGCAATCTGGATCGACTGTTGGACGGCGGACTTCAGGGCGGTGCGGATGCCCTCGAACATAAGATCGAACGTGGCAAGGCCGCCCACGGGATGGTCTGCCATCTTCTTGGCGACCTCCTGGAACACACCCAGCATCGAGCGTTCGCCGACCGAGCTGTGCTTGCCCTCAAAGGCGTTGTGCTGCGAGAGCGACGTGATCGCCATCTGGAACAGCATGTATTGATACGGGGGGAACGGGTAGCTCGAGACAAAATGAGCGCGCCCGTCAAAATTCTTTAGCTTGATCGACCCATCCGTAAAATCAAACAAGGTCTTGAGGTTGTTCTCCTCGCGGTCGTGCAGGTTGCCGAGCCGCACCTGGCCTTCGTCGGTCTTCGACAGAAGGCGGCGCTGGATGACCTCAGCCACGTCGCAGAATTCAGAGGCATCTTCACGCCAAAACGCGCCATGATCTTCGAGAAGTCCTGAGACTGAAACGCCGTTCCGTCCCCGATGATAGCTTCCATGTCCTGCTGTGAGGTCACGATGACCCAAGCCTGGCCTTTGCATTTCGTGTTAAGGCTTTCGGCGATGGTTTGCAGGTTCGTCATCAATTTGACGTTTTCAGCGATGTACTGGCCTACTTCGTCCACGAAAAAGTTCAGCCGGAACTTCGGCGCCTGCTGGTCGATCCAAGCCTTCACCTTGTTGGCAAAGTCCTCGATCGAAACTCGGGGTGTCGGCGCGATACTGGCCCAGAATGTCTGCCGCATCTGCTGGGTCTCCACCTGTCACGGATGCGAAGGCGGTGGCAATGTTTTTTCGCTCGAGCGCTGCCTGTTCACGGCCGCGCTCCCAAGGCTTGCCAGCAGCAGCCCCATAGGCATCCTTAAACGCAGCCAGCTGGCCGCGATCATCGAGGTCACGCTCAAACTGCGCGATATGGGGCAGCTTGCCGTAGTAGCCGCAGGCTTCGTCAAAGACCTTCTGGAACACTGAGAGTAGCGCATCCACATCGGTCTTGGAGATAACATCCGCCTTCTGGTCGATGTTGAAAAGGATCGACTTTGAGGGCACGGAGACCGCCTTGCGCAAAGCGCCCAAAAGCATGGGCTGATCGATTAGCTTCTCCTCGAAAATGTCAAAAGCCCGCGTGCCATCGACTTCTCGGTTTTCCATGAGAAGGGCCAGCATCTTCAAGAGGTGCGACTTACCAGAACCAAAGAAGCCAGAAATCCAGACCCCATTGGCAGTGTCGTAGTTATTATAGGCATCAAGGAAGGTCTCGAGCGTTTGCCAATTTCATCGGTGATGACATACTCGTCGAGTTCGATGCGCAGGCTTGCTTCATCGTCAGCCTTGATCACGCCATCAATCGGGCGGTCGACAGGCTTGGCGAAAATGTTTCTCAGAGCAGTGGTCATCCGGTCAGACCTCGTAGTTCAGAATGTTAAAAGCACGGTAATATTTGTCGTCATGCAGCAACCCGAAGAGATCGAGGGATCCCCCCGTCGCTGTGGAGTGAGTGTAGCTGCCGGGAAAGAACAGGACTGTTGGCTTGTCTTTGGCGGTGCTCTGGAGGTTGTTGAGCACATTGTGCGAGCGGATATACGGATAGACTTCGCCCACACCGGAGAGAAAGATTACGTCATGCGGCTGAGCGGCGATAGCCGCACCAATCTTTGGGATCAGGTGTTCATGGACGTCAAGAACGCCCTGCAAAAGCTCGCGCAGCTCTGACTTGTCCATCTCAGGCTCTGCGGCAAGGACGTCTTCGAGGATGCCGCGTTCCTCGAGAAGCCCAAGGGAGATTTCGTAGAGGCTCAGGTCGAGCGCTGTCACACCCGCATGAGCGATCCGCTCGATCAGATCGCGCCGGTCCTCGATCATTGTGCCGCCTTCTTCCGCCGGGAACGGGCAGATGAAAAATGGCACTTCGTTGCCGAGGCCTTGCTTGGTCAGGAACCGTTCGCTGGTGATGACCCGGTAGAGGTGCTCGGCGCGTTCCTTACGTGACAACTGCGGGATCATGATGAGCCTCCCTCGATCGCAACGCCAGGGAACACCGCAAGATCGGTGGGGTCGGTCGCCTCAATTATCTGCCGCAACTGCGCCGAGAGATAAGTCGACTGGATCCGGTTATCGCCAGAGATAACGCCAGCTTCCCGCATCATGCGGAACAGGATCTGCCGGAGCTTGTTGCGGGTGCTGTCACTGATCGAGGCCAACCCCTCATTCCAATCGGCTTTGGCATCAAAGAATATGTCGAAGCTCTCGAGCGGCAGGTCCAGCTGATAGGCGAGATACCGATCACAAATGACCTCAATAGCGAACTCACGCACGAACCTGTAAGCCCGACATGTGGCGATCCACAGTAGGTGTTGTTGTTCTTGTCGACCGGGCCCACTGACGAAAAAACGGATTTCGTCTTCGGTCAGCGTCATCAGGCGGTTGACGATTTCGCGGAGGGTGCGCCGGTTTGAAGCCGCCTTTGGCAAAGACGTCGCCCCCTCTTCGAGCGCGCGTGAAAGCGTTACTTTCCAATCTTCACCAACCACGTGCAGTTCGGCGACGATCACGCTCTCATTCAGAAACAGCCCCCCAGAGGTGAAGGACATTTTGTAGGGCTGATGGTTTGCTCCGAAGTCTGCTTTTCGTGCTGCCATGGTCATCCAACGACCTCGTCTCGATTCAACAGCACGATCTGCTGGTCCTGCGGTTCTCGAGCGGCGGGGTCGGTATCAAGCCCCAGCCTCTTAAGCGCGTAGAACAACAGCGCGCGGCGGACCACGATCTGCGCGCGGCCCGCCTCCATGCCGTAATCCATCTCTATCGCGCGGCGTTGGTTGTCGGAGAGGTCCGGATGCGGCCCAATCTCGAGCACTACGTCTGTGTGCCAAGCGGCATCGGAGCCATGGTCTGACGTAACAGGCCCTTGGTCCCCGACCTCCACAATGCGTGAGAGGAGGAAATCCTTGAAGACCTGGTCATTCTGGCAAAACGCACGGGCATGCCAACGAAAGCCGTCAAATGCGAGAGCGTGAGGCTCAATCCAGCGCGCGTTTGGCTCAGGGCGCGACATCGACTGATAGGTCACCTGTAAGGCGGCCGGCAAACGGATCGCCGCAAGAACATCGCGCAGCGTTTCAGGCGCCACACCTCGGGCAGGTGTCGGCGTTGCTCCAAAGCCCGGAAAGACGCTGATCCAGCTTTGCTCCGCGCTCACCAGCCCTGATCAACGGCCCGCAGCTGTGCGAAGTACTCCTCTGCATCCGGCTTGAGATATTTGGGCTTGAATTGTTTGCCGCGCAGGTAGGTGCGCAGGCTCTTGTCATAGACGAGGTTCCGCTTGGCCTGATCGATATAGGCGTTCAGGTCCAGCGATGCCTGCTGTGTTGAAACCCCGAACGCGTCCATCAAATCCCCTCGGTTTATCCGCCCCTGCCAGAACAGGCGAAACTCGATGAACTCATATCGACGTTCGACACCCCAGTTCAGCTGCTTGCCCTTCTTGCGAGTCACTTAGTGCCCTCATCTATATGTCGCAAATCTACACGCGTCCAGTTTTTAGATTGACTCACAAATCAGACCATATGACCCTTGAGGTGACAGGAAGTCGATTCGTGACAAGCCCGTCACGTTATTAGACGTATCACAAACTTGGGGGCTCGCCCCAGCATTACCCTCCCGCACCGCTCACTGGAAGGGAAAAGGAGCTTTTGCATGACGATACTTCGTACGCTCACCGCATCCTTGTTGATCAGCACCTGCCTGACGGCAGCGCTATCGCACAAGAAAGCTCTCCGCTGGACGCAGAAATTACAGCGATCGACAGCCAGATTTCCGAAGTCGATGCGACGATCTCCCGCTATGAAGGGGGATTGATCCGTATGCTGGCCGAGAGCCGCCGCGAGGCTCTGCTTCTGTTGCGTACGGTCGTGGAAGCACGACAGACGGCGGAAGCCGCTGGCGCGATGATCGAGGTCACCGTACCGGGGGTAGAGCCAGATCCAGAGCGCGCCGAGCAGCTTCTAGGAGAAATGGCCGCACAGCAGGATCGTGTAGAGACCGCAGAGCGAGAAGCGGCCTCGGCAGGGGGATTGATTCAGGCGGTGGCCCTCAGCCGTGTGGAAACGGAAAAGCTCACGCTCGCTCAACTGCAAATGGCCTATCTGCAGGCCCGTTACGGCATCGCTTCCCAGTGTCACCGACCGTGACGAATTCAGCGCCGCCCATATCCGACCCAACTTCACCCGCTGCCATAAGCCAAGGCGAAGGGGTCGTTGAGAGCGCACTGCCTTGGGCTGACCCGGACCACCCGGACATCGACTACAGCCTCACGCCTTTCGAGCAAGCGCATAGTGAAGGGGACCGGATCTCGGGCTGGTGGGTGATCAATGAAGAGCGTGCAGCAATCGACGACAGCCCGTCGGTGGTCTCGATAAACTACTCTGCCTATGACGCACGTAGCTTCGGTAGCCCTACTGCCCTGCTTGCGCAATGCCGTGAGGGCGTGACGTCGGTGGTGTTTATCCAAGACGATTTCTTGATGAGTGCTATCCGACGGGATTCGTTCGACATCACCTACCGGATCGACAGCAATCCTGCGCAATCTACGCGCTGGAACGAGTTGACCAATAACAAGGGGGCCGGGCTCTTCGGCTCTGGCTCGGAGGGGTTCCTGCGCGGCCTTTACGATGCTGAAGCCTTCTTCATCCGTCTTACGGACGGCAATGGCAGACGGTACGATGCAGAATTTGATCTCGCCGGAATTCAGGATGCGATCGAGGCCGTGGCTGGTGCCTGCGGGTGGTCGACGCTCGATCTCTCGCCCGACGACTACCGCGCGATCCAGACTCTCCTGAACGCCGGCGGGTTTGAAGCGGGCACCCCGGACGGGGTCTGGGGTAACGGCTCGCGGAATGCGATGCGCGCATTCCAGGAGCAAAGGGGCTTGCCAGCGTCTGGCGCGCCAGATCGCGCAACCCTCGAGGCATTGGGCGTCCAGCCCGGCGAATAGCAACCTTGCCCACACAGCCCTGGCTCAAAATCCTCCTGTCTTGTTGCAGTGGCCAACCGGCGGCTTCACAGGGCTTTAGTGTTCACTGCAGGATGATCCGTTTATGTCTGGTCACCTTTTCTCAAAACAGTTTCGTCTTATGCGCTGTCTACTCGGCTTCCTTCTGTTCTGGTTTGCTGCCGTCCCACAGGCACATGCCGATCGGTTGACCGGCGTTGCCAGTGTCATCGATGGCGATACTCTGGAAATCCGTGGACAGCGCATCCGGTTGCATGGAATCGATGCCCCTGAAAGCCGACAAGTTTGCGCCACGGCCGAGGGTCAGCGCTGGCGCTGCGGACAACAAGCGGCACTGTCCCTCGCCGACAGGATCGGCCGTCGGCAGGTCAGCTGCACCGTGCGCGATATCGACCGCTATGGCCGCTTCATAGCGGTCTGTCATCAAGACGGTACCGATCTGAACGCCTGGCTTGTGCGTGAAGGGTGGGCCGTGGCTTATCGCCGATACAGCCGCGACTACATTCGCGATGAGACCGAAGCCAGATCCGCACGGCGCAATATATGGTCCGGACGCTTTGACATGCCGTGGGACTGGCGGCGCGCGCAACGTGGTGGATGACGACGGGCGACGCTGTCAGCTCACGATCTTGCTGATCTCCGCAACCACAAACTGTGTCACCAATGTTGCAATAGTATATTTTCGTATGTATGCTGGGTGAAGATCGTCAAGGGTCATTGCCATGCGTTTCGAATTCAAAAACCTCCCTCTGGTGGCCTTTTTAGCTCTCGCCTTGACCGGCCCAACAGTTCCGACACAAGCACGCGCCCAAACCTATCAGATCGATTGTGCCATCCTGCTGTGTTTGTCCGGTGGATGGCCAGCTTCCGTGCCCTGCGCCCGCGCACGGGGCCGAGTTCATCCGGCGCATAACTCCATGGCCGGTGGAGCCGCCGCTTCAGATTTGGCGCTGCCCGATGGGTGCGTCTTACGATGGACCTGCTAGATCGCGGCCCACGGAGCGGATCTTCGATGCCCTATATGGTGCTTCAGGAACCCCTCCAAACTCTTCAACCCCGCTCTTTGATCAGGCCGCCAGGGCAGGCGGGATGCTTGGGCCTACAGGCTCCAACGCGGCTTGGGACAACCTCGTAAGGGCCGATTACGCTCTCCAGCTCGTGGAAGACCGAGCCGACATCGATATCAGCGGGCCGGAATTCAATTTCGTGCGCTCCATTCGCGTCTTTGACGTTCGTTATGCCCGCCAGCACGAATCCGGGCGAGATGGCGACTGCAACCGCAGCGCCGTAGTTGTCCTCGGCACCTATGGGATCCAGGGCGATTTTTCGTGGAGGTCGTCTTCACCCGCAGCGCTTCCTGCGGCGCATGCCGGTCTTGAGAGATGGGGCGAGCACTGCCCAAGCATTTTTCACAGATCCGTCTTTGTGGAGTGGCATGACTACAGCGGGAATTACGGTTTCGAGCAGGTCAATTACTGACTGCTGAGCTGCTACGACGTCGCGCAGAGCCTTTTACGAAATCAAACCTGGAATGCAGGAAAAACCACACAATTGAGGGCCATAATGGCCATATCCTTCCATGTCAGTCGTAGCGACAATTCAGCTGCGTGAGAGACGCGAAGTCGATTTCAGCTTTATCGGCATCGCTAAGATCCGGGTAAATCCTTGAGACGCGCTGTGGGCCATGCATGTCCCACCGGATTGCTAGAGCACCTGTGTTCCAGCGATATACCCAGCCGACAATGGTTTCTTCATCGGCTGCAATCAAATTGGCGATCGCGACGCCTTCGACCTCATTTTCGTTCACTGTTTACTGACTTTCTGCAATTTGGCGTTGCGGATAGCAGCTCAAATCCAAAACGTTTGCTGCAACCGTATGCCGGGCCTAGTTAAAATCGGTAACTGTTCGTCCTTGCGGTAACGAATTCACACCGGGAGAAGTCGGCTCCCGTGTTCTCGATTGATGAAATCGGTTAAATCCTGTGGTCGGGCTCCGTGGCGGCTTCGACGATCGCCAAGACATCGAACGGGTCAAAGCCGATGGCGCGCGCCAGAACGACCAGTTCGACGACGTCGATCCGGCGTTCGCCGCTCTCAATGCGGGCCACGAGAGATTGATGGCACTTGAGCCTGTCCGCCAAGTCGTCCTGGCCCAAGCCTGCGCTTTTGCGCGCGTCGACCAACGCCTGGCAGAGTGCCAACTGCCCTTTGCTTCTGATTGTTTTTGCCACGCGTCACATACCTTTTGTGACGTCGCTAGCGGATGAAATCTGTTATCTAAAAAGTAGATATTTGAAGGTGTTATCGGCGTCTGGTTTCCACGGGCTGCTAGTCTGATGCTCCCAAGGCTGCCCATCAATCCCCTACCAATTGCAGAAATCGGCCATAGTCCTCGCTGACTTCCCGCGCTTCTTCGAACGCGCGGGCGCGTTCGCTGTCGAGGCAACGGAAATAGCTCTGGATATCCTGGATGTAATTTTCGAAATCGCTGCGGATGATAGCCGCATAGTCCCGCGCCGCCTGCGAATCACTTGGCAGGAAGGGGCGGGGCGGGGCGAAGCAGGATTCCGCCAAAACCGGCCCGGGAACGCAGATCAGAAGGGCCAGAGCTTGCAATGGGAGCAGGCATATCAACCTCGGGTTTCTCAAACCTGTTATCTCCTTGATCGCGGACACTGGCCGAGACTAGTGTTTGCGTGACCAAACTACAGCCAAAGCATGATATTACATCTTGCGGTTGATAATATACTATCGTAACTCTGGGCTTCAAGTGGGAATGCCTGGGGTCGCGCCATTGGAGAAAGCGTGAGCCGGGCCATGAACTGGGACATCGAAGCACCAAATGTGGTTACGGAAGCACGTTTCCGCGAACTCGTGGAAAGCGGCTATAGCGCAGAAATCCTGTGCCAAGAATCGGCACACAAGAAAGGCCCCAGCTATTACGGGGTCTGGATCATGCGTGTGGTCTCTGACGAGGGCGTGGAAAAGCTCCTCGTCACCGCCCGCACGCGGACGACCTACAACGATATCAAGATCCGCGAGTTCAAGACGATCTCCGGGGTGGTGTCTTTCTTCATTGGCCTTGGCTTTGCGCATGTCGACCTGCCGCTTGAGGCGGGGACAAGCCGTACACACAAACTTGCGCCGTCAGACAAGGGCACTGGCACCTAGCCTCGTCTGTCTCTGGCTGGTCGCAGCACCTGCCTCAGCGCAAATGGTCCTGGTCATGGAGCGCGACGGCTCTCTGACCCCATCCCGGTCTCAGAACAGTTTTGCCCGGAACTACAATGACGGCATTGGTCAGGGTTCGGTCTCCGATGGGATCGCTATCTTCGGCGAGGTAGAGGCCGAGCAAGAGGGGCGTCCAAGTCGCGGCCCTTGCCCGCCCGATTCCCCTGCCCCGCGCCGATGTCCTCTCCGGGATTCAGACCACGGCCTTGCGCTATGCCGGCCATCCCGGCCTGCGTCGCGCCGGGCTTTCCGTGACGGATTGGCTGGCTCTCTATCGAGCCAATATCGAGGTTGAGAGCGCCTATCGGCAGAATGCGATTTCAAGTGCAGGTGCCGTTGGCCTGGGTCAATTGATGCCAGCGACGGCGCGTGATCTGGGCGTCGACCCGCATGATCCGCTGCAGAACCTCGACGGTTCCGCCCGCTACCTCGCAATGATGCTGGAGACGTTCGGCGAGCCGCGGCTCGCGCTCGCAGCTACAACGCCGGACCGGATGCGGTCCGTCAGTATGGCGGCATTCCCCCCTACCGAGAAACCCAGAACCACGTGGCTCGCGTCATGGCTGTCGTGGCCCGATTGGAAGGATCAAATTCATGAGACAGATTTCAAACCTCTTCGTCGCCGCGCTGGCGATCTTCCTGCTCATTGCAGAACCGGCCCTGGCGCAAAGCATCGACCTCTCCCCAATCCAGAGCCTGCTGCAAGGTATCGTCGATGCGTTGACCGGCCCGCTTGGCGTCGTCATCGCCACACTCGCGGTCCTCGGCGTTTTCTTGAGCTGGTTCTTCAACATCATCGACCTGCGCCAAGCGCTTTGGGTGCTTGTCGGCATCGCTGGTGTCGCCGCGGCCCCCACCATCGTTGCCGCGGTCTTTGCCGGTGGCTGAGCGCTCGCCCCTCTTTCTCGGCCTCGTGCGCCCGCCCAAGCTCCTGGGCCTGCCCATCATGTATGCGATGGTCTGGCTCTTTGGCTCGGTACTCTTGTTCGTCTGGGTCCAGCACATCGGGGTGCTGGGCGTGGCCGCCCTGCTCTACCCTGTGCTTTGGAAGGCCGCGGATTGGGATCCGCGTTTCATCGATGTGATGATGACGGCGCTGCAGGAAACACCGCCTACGCGGAACCGCTCCATCCATGGCGGGGACAGCTATGCGCCTAATGAAGCCCCGCAAGAGACGCTCGATCTCCGCACCATGACGCCGAACTGGTATGCCCGCGAAACCCCGCCTCGCGCATATGCTGCCTTACGTCAGCCTGGTCGATGACCGCACCGTGCGCACGCGCGTGAACGAGCTTTTCCAGTGCATCCGGCTCGACGGGGTCAATAGCTACACGACCGATGACGCCTATCTCGACAAGGTGACCGCGCTCTTTGCCCGGATCATTGCGCAATTGGGGCCGGAGTTCAGCTATTACGTCCATAAAGTCTCGAAGGCGATCACGCCGGACCTCGAGCCGCTGCGCGAGGACAGTTTCGCGGGAGAAGTCGACCGGCTCTGGCGCAAGAAGCTAGAGACCAGCGGGCTGCGCGACAAGACGCTCACCCTTACGGTCATCCATCGCCCGCCCCCGAAAAGCGTCCTGCCCTTCCTGAACCGCGGCGCGCCGGATCGCCTCAAGGAAGCGACCGAGAAGCGCCTTCGCCGATTGGGCGAGGGCGTGAACGTGTTCCTGTCTGGCCTGACGGAGCTAAACCCGCGTGTACTCACGGCCAAAAGCGGCGAACTCATCGGCTTTCTGGGGGCACTCAACACCGGCCAAGAATTGCCGCTCTATCCTGCGGGCACCTACGGCTTCCTTTCTTTCAACGTCGCCAATACCCGCGTGACGTTTCACGGAGATCACTTCGAGCTCTCCGAAGGCGTCGTGGGACATCGCTACGGCAAGAGTTTCACCATCGGGGAATATTCCGAGGCCACCTCCTGCACCATGTTCGACATGCTGAACCTGCCTGTCGACATGATCGTCACGCACTCCTTCACGCCGATCAATTCGAACCTCATGGCCGGTCGCATCAAGCGGCAAAAGCGCCAGATGCAGGCCAGCCAGGACGCGGCGCTCTCGCTGATGGAAGCGCTCGATATCGCAGCCGACGATCTCGAGGCCAAGCGCCAGAGCTTCGGCGAGCACCATATGGTCGTGACAGTCTTCTGCGACACGCTCGATGAATTGCAAACGCTCAGTGCGGAGATCGTCAACGCCGCCGCCGCCGAAGGCGTGAAGATGATCGGCGAGCGCGTCGCGGCCAAGGCGCATTACCTCAGCCAGCATCCCGGCAATCAACCGAAGCGCGTGCGCGCCAGTGCCATCACCAACCGCAACTTCGCGGATTTCGCGGCGTTTCATCGGACCCAGCTTGGCAAGCCTCCTGGGAAGACCCCCTGGGGCCGGGTCATCACCTATCTGCCGACCCCCGAACAGAGCGCCTACCGGTTTTCCTATCACGAGCAAGGCAGCCCAGAGAAAGAGCCCACCAGCGGGCATACCCTGATTATGGGTCGGCCCGGATCGGGTAAATCCGTCCTCTCAGCCTTTCTCATGACGCAAGCTCGTCGAGCAGGGGCGCGGATCTTCGTCTTCGATTACCGTCTCGGTATGGAGATGGCGGTCCGCGCCAATGGCGGGGCGCTACGCATCTCTGAAAGCCGGACAACCCACCGGCCTAAACCCGCTCTGGACTGAGGTCGACGCGCGCGGCACGGCCTGGCTTTCAGACTGGCTCGCCACCCTGCTCTATCGCGCCGACAAGCCGCTGACGCCGGCACAGACCAACCGCATCCAGGAAGTCGTGCGTCAGAACGCGCAGGCCTCCAATCCGGCCCTGCGGAACTGGCGGGATTTCGCATCGCTTTTCGTGTCAACAGATGATGGCGGCGATCTGCACCAGCGATTGCTCGAATGGACCGAAGAGGGCCGCTACGGCTGGATCTTCGGGCAGACGCTGGAAGACACCTTCTCGCTCGAAGGAGATGTTGTCGGCTTCGATCTCACCGGCATTCTCGACAGCGAGGCCGAGAAGGAACGCATGGCCGTCCTCTCCTATCTCTTCCGCCGGGTCGAGCGCGAGATCGAGGATCGTCGCCCCACAATCATCGTGATCGACGAGGCCTGGAAGGCGCTCGACAACGCGTATTTCGCCGAGCGGCTGTCGAACTGGCTGGTGACCGCGCGCAAGCAGAACACCGTCGCGGTGATGATGACGCAATATGCCAGTCAGCTTGAGCGCACGCGGACTGGCAAGACCATCGTCGAGGCCGTGCCGACGCAAATCCTGCTCCCGAACATCCGAGCCCATGCCGCCGATTACGCGATGCTGAACCTCTATGAGAAGGAACTCGATGTGCTTCTCAACACCGGCAGCGACAGCCGCTTGGCCTCATCCGCGATGACCAGGTTCAATCGTGGTCGATGCCGATCTGAGCGCCCTCGGGCCCAATCTCACTATCCTCGGTGGCATGGAAAAGGGTGAGGCGCTCGTCGGTGCCGATTACCGCGGCCGCCCGGACTTCTGGAGAATTTCATGACACGCATTTTGTTGCTTCTCACCGCGCTCGGTGCGCTGGCCTCCTGCGCCCAGTACCAGGAGCCACAGGCCAACTGCTTTACCTTCCTCGCCTCGACGGCACCCGTCGCACCCGATTGTACCTTCACGCCTCTAGATGCGCCGGAGGGCGACATTGAAGTCTAGGCTGCCTCATATCCTGGCCCCTTTGCCTGCTTCCCCGGCATCGCCTTGTCCCAAGGTGTGCCGACCAATGACAGTGGGTTGACCGCGCGTGATATCGTCGAAACAGGCGATCGCGAGGCTGACTTGGCCGTTCAGGCGGACAAGCTTGCCGTGCGCGAACTCATCGCCGAGATTGAGCGCGAACAGCTGGAAACCCTGCAACGCATCCTCGATGCCCAGACCAGCTTCGGCGGTCAGGGCCTGACCGCGATGATTTCAGGGCTGGAAAACGGAAGCGGCGATCCAGCCCGTTCCGTCGAAACGGTCTACGGCAATGCCGAGATCGACCCCAATCCCGGCGGCGCACAGATGTTCGGGGATGCGTCTGAGAACATCGAGCAGCTCATCATCCGGGTCGCCCAGGAGACCAGCGGCTTTGCGGGTGTTGGCCGCGCAGGCTCTCGCCCGTCCAGTGGCGCGCGTTGCTGCAAGCGCTGATCTGGCAGGAAAGCCGGTTTACGATTGGGGCACGGTCTCCCGTCGGCGCCTTTGGCCTCACCCAGATCATGCCCGGGACCGCCAGCGATCTCGGCATTAACCCGGAATACTACAACAGCCCCTATCTGCAGGTGCATGGCGGCGCGCGGTATCTGGCGGCCCAGCTCAACACCTTTGACGGCAATATCATCAACGCCCTCGCGGCCTACAACGCCGGACCCGGTCGCGTGTTCGAATATGGGGGCGTACCACCCTTCCGCGAGACCCAGCACTACGTCCAGGTCATCCCCGAACGCTACAATCTCTACCTGGGCCGCATCGGCGGGATCGAAGCGCTCGGTACGATCGACCCCGCGCTTCTGGCCAATGCAAACCTCTCCCTCACGGGTCATGGGGCAGCCTTTTATGGCAACAACTCACCCACTGCGATCCGGCAGGCCGCCCTGCGCATTGCGGATATCGTCGAGCGGATTTCTGAGACGGAAGACGTGCAGGAAAGCGTCGCGCTCAACACCTATGCCCGCGCCGAACTCGTGCGTCTCGTCGCCGCGCGTATTCGTCTTCAAGCGGCGCGGACCCGCGTGCTTTCGGCCGAGGAATTGGCCCAGGCCAGCGCCCGCATGGCCGAGGGCGCCTTCATGGAATTCACGATCAGGGAGATAGACTGATGAGAGACTTACTCGTGAGGACGGCCTTGGCCACGACGCTTGGGATCGGTCTGCATCTTGGCACCCTGTCCCCGGTCCTTTCACAGGGCGTACCCGTCGTCGACACACAGAACATCGCGCAAAACATCCAGCAGCTCCGGCAGATGATCGAAGACGAGATCCTGCAAAACGAGCAACTGACGCAGCTCCGCGAACAGCTTGCGACACTCACGGACCAACTCGCGGAGCTGCAAAGAACCTATGAAGCACTGACCCGCCTTGCCGAGCTTCCCGAGATTATCCGCACCGAGATGGAGGACGAGCTGAACGGCCTGCTCGATCAGGAATTCGGCGATATCCTCGCCACCATCGAGGCCATCAAGACGGGTGATTTCTCTGGCCTGTCCGGCTCCGGTGCGGGCGAGATCGAAACCCAGATGGACCGGGTACTGGCCGATCTCGGATTTGACGATGACACCCTCTCGGAAATGGCCACCAGCGGAAATCCGGGCGCGAACCGCGTGGCGACGCAGGCCACAACCGGCGCACTCGTCTCGGCCGCTGCCAGAACAGCTATGAAGACGCCGGGCAATCGCTGGAACGCGTCGACCGGCTGGTCGGGCTGATCGATGACATGGACGAACTGAAGGAAAGTATCGACCTCAACACGCGCGTGACGGCGGAACTGGCCATCGCACTTGTCGCCATGTGGCAACTCGAAGCCGTGCAAACCGTGGGTGACGGCACCGGCGGCGTGATTGATGCCGCCACCATCGCCGAGGAGCAGCGCTTCATGGATTTCACCTTGCCGGACCTACGGGCAGACTGATCGTGGGGGCATGAATGGTGGCGAGTGAACAAGAAATCATCGAGGAAGAACTGGTCTACGGCGCCTTGCGCCGCGAACGGCTCTGGCAACGCCTTGGCCTGATGGGCCTTGTCTTCGGCATCCTCGGCTGTCTGAGCGCCGCGGCTGTCTCGATCCTCGATGTCGACCCGCCCCCCGTCGTTGTCCCCTATGATCCCGCCACCGGCTTTGCACTCCCCGAAGCCTCGGTCGGCGCCTCCTCGGTGACCGCCAACCAGGCGATCATCGAGGCGGAGGTGTTCCGCTATGTGACCGACCGGGAGGTCTATAACCAGCTCGACAACGATCTGCGCATCCGCAACGTCCTGCGCCGCTCGGACGGAGCTGCCGAGAGCGGGCTGCGCCAGATCTGGAACAGCGCCAATGAGAACTACCCGCCGACGGTCTATGGCCCCAATGCGCGGCTCGACGTGGAGATCCTCAGCATCAACCGGATCGGAACCAACCGCGCGACGGTCCGCCTGCGCAAGCGCCTGACCTCCATCAATGGCGTCCAAACCGGGCTTTTCACCGCCACGCTTCTCTTCGAGTTCCGCCCCGAGACCCGCCGCTCCATCGATGAGGTCTGGACCAACCCCTTCGGCTTCACGGTCCTCGAATATTCCATCCGCTCCGACAGATTGGAGAATTGAATTTGTTCCCTGTTCGACTTTTCATATTGCTGATTGCCCTGTTGCCCGGCCTTGCTTTCGCCGAAGCCATCCCGCGTGGCGGGCCCAATGACAATCGGGTGCGGCTGGCAACATATCAAGAAGGTCAGGTCTACCGCCTCAGCGTGTCGCTCACCCATGTGACCACGGTCGAGTTCGGGGAAGGCGAGAGCATCCGCTCGATCATCGCTGGCGACACGGAAGGCTTCGAGATCGACGGCGTACCCGGCGGTCAGGCCTTCGCGATCAAACCCGTCGCACGCGGCGTCCATACCAATGTCACGGTCTATACCAACCGCCTCAGCTACTACTTCAACGTCCAGGAGACCCGCAGCCCGACCTTCTACGTGGTGCAGTTCCGCTATCCGGACGACAATGCACGGCCCACACGTGCCGTCGCGGCCCAAGCGCCGAACTACAATTACGGTGCCAGCGCGCGGACCGAGTTCACCCCGACCCGTGTCTGGGATGACGGGACGTTTACGTATTTCGAATTTCCGCGGAACGCGCCGGTGCCTGCGATCTTTCGCTACGCGAATGGCCGCGAGCGAACGGTCAACACGCAAGCCACCGAGGACGGTGTGATCCGAGTCTCGGGGATGAACCGGCAATGGGTTCTGCGGATCGGGGAGGAGGTGGTCTGTATCGAGGCGACGCCGCCTGCGGGGGTAGGCTCATGAGCGATACCGGAAACACAGACCTCGAGAAACGCCTCGCGGCTCTAGAACAAGGCAAGGGCGCAAGCTCACCCCCTACCCCACGGCGCTCACCGCTGCTCGCTTTGGTCGTCGTCCTCGTGATCGGCGCGGGAGGGGCATTGCTCTATCTCCTATCCCAGCCCGAGGAAGAAGAAGCCCTACCCACGGCCACGCCGGACGTCTTCCAGAACGAGGGCGACGGCTTCGGCGCCATCGAAACCCTTCCCCCGCCCGAGCCTGAGGTGGTTCTGGTCGCACCGGAACCGGTGGAACCGAATGCAGAACTTCTGGCACAGCTTGCAGCCCTTCAGGCACAAATCGAGGAATTGCGCAACGCCCCCGAGCCGGTCGTTGAGGAAGACACCGCCGCCGCAGAGGCGATCGACGCGCTGACCGCCCAGATCGCGGCGCTGCAAGCTGCCTCGGAAGCGGCACAGCAACGGTTCCAGGACGAACTGACGGCGCGGGATCGTAGTCTTGAGCAATTACGCATGGATCTGGAACTGGCCCAACTCGAGGCCAACCGCCCGCTCCCCGCACCCATCGGGCCCACCGAGGACGAGTTGCGCGCGCGGGAAGACGAACGGCTCCGCCGCGAGGAGGAAGCAAGACGTCTCGCGGAACTTGAGCGCCGCGCGGCCGAGGAACGCGCCTTCCAGGAGCGCCGCATCACCTCACCCCACCATCGCTTTTGGCGGCACATCCGGTGCGAATGAGACGGCGCTGACTGAGCGCACCTTTGGCGAGGTGACGGATTTTGTGCTGAACGGCGCACTGCCCACTTCGGTGACGCAAGCCGAGGTCATCGCCAATCCGTCCAACACCATAATCCAGGGCACGATGATCCAGGCCGTCATGGAAACTGCCCTCGACAGCTCCCTGCCCGGCCAGACCCGGGGCCGTTGTTTCCGAAGACGTGTTCAGTTTCGATGGCAGCCGTCTCCTGATCCCCGCGTGGGGTCTCGCCTCATCGGGCGCTATCGCTCTGGCGTCGATATCGCGCAACGCCGGGGTCACCATCGCTTGGGACCGGATCATCCTGCCCGCGGGCCAAACCGTCCAGATCAGCTCCTTCGGCGGTGACGAACTTGGCCGCTCAGGTGTAACCGGCTTTGTCGATACGCGCTTTGATGAGCGCTTTGGCTCGGCCGCGCTGATTTCACTGATCTCCGCCACGCCTAGTGCAGCCGCTGCAAATGTGCAGGACGAAACCGCTGCGGATGTGCTCGAAGACGTGGGCGATGATCTTGCCGATGCCACGGACAGCGTCATAGGCGACTACCTCTCCATCGGCCCCGTCATCTATGTCGATCAGGGCGCGCGCGTCACCGTGATGGTCGACCGCGATCTGGAGATATTCTGAGCCCATGTCGCTGAGCTATCTTGAAACCTCGCTTGATCGGATCGACGCCGCCGCCCGCGACGATATCATCGAGATCTGCATCAACCCCGACGGCTCCTGCTGGGGAGAATTCCAGGGCGATCACTTCATGAGGAGACTGGACCAGGCGTTGACCGCAACCGAAGTGAAAGACCTCGGCAACCAGATCGCCTCCTCCGCCAATACCACGATGAGCAAGGACCGCCCCATCGTCTCGGTCTCGATCACTTACAAGGGCCGTCCGATCCGCGCACAGGTCATCACCCCGCCTGCCGTGCTAACAGCGATGTCGATCAGTTTGCGTTTCTTTTCAAGCCTGCCGCTCGACGGGATCGCGCTTGATTTCCTCTATGGCAAGGAACGCAAACTCGAGGAACTGCGCCTGGAAAAAACGCGCGAGTTGCGAGAGGTCGTAGCCGCGGGCGTGATCGACGATGCGCTGGCCTTCTGCGTCGACAATAAGCTCAACATGATCGTCTCGGGCGGCACCTCCACCGGCAAGACCGTGGCTGCGCGCAAGATCCTCTCGCACGTGCCATCCGAGGAACGCATCGTCACCATCGAGGAAGCTGCCGAGCTTCTGCCAACCCAGCCAAATGCCGTGACCCTCATCGCCAATCGCGACGCCGAGTTCCAGACCGCCGATGTGCTGCTCACCGCAACGCTGCGCATGCGCCCGGATCGCATCATCCTCGGCGAGGTGCGCGGCAAAGAGGCCATGACCTTTCTGGAAGCCATCAACACCGGCCATGGCGGTCCATGACCACACTGCACGCCGAAACCCCACAGCTCGCCGTGCAGCGGCTCGCGATCGCGGCGCTCAAGACCGAGATCCCGATGACCTATGCTGACATGATCCAGTACATCGAGAACTCCATCGACGTGATCATCCAGCCGGTCGCCACGATGGCCGGCGCGGCATCACCGAATTTTACCTCCCCGGCGCAACTGAGATTGGAACTTCCCGATGAAGACATTTGAATACGATATCCTGTCCTTTCCCATGACCCGAAAAACCAGTCTCACCGACATGCAGGCCAGCCTGAACGCGAAGGGGGCCGAAGGCTGGGAGGTAGTGTCGATCAGCTCCTCGGAATTCGCCAATATCGGGCACACCGTTTTCCTGAAACGCGAAACCACACCCGCTGGAGCCACGGCATGAGGCAGGCGGGCTGTACCCTCGTATTGACTGCGCTGGTCTTGGGCCTGACGTCGGCACCCGGCTTCGCTGAGCGCAATCTCGTGCCGACCCTCGAGCGCAACTTCACCGTCTGTCCAGACCGGCCCGCTGAACCCATGTGGATGCAGGAGATCCCCTTGCGCCAAGCCTATCAGCGCGTGTTGGTTCAAGACATCTACCGCGCCAAGAATCTCGAGCGCATCGTCGAGACCGAAAGCTGCGACTGTGAAACCCGGTTCCCCTCTTGGGACGCTGCCGAGGCGGTGTTTCGGGAAAGGTACGCGAGTGACGAACGATGGGAGATGCTGCAAGCCTCGGACGCCTACAACCGCCGCGCAAACGCTGTGCCGCCAAGGCCATCTGCGAAGCCGCGGGCAATTGGTAAGGCAGCCCCGTCATGAGCGTCGTCACCTATTTCGTTGAAACCTCCCAGGGCTATCTCGACACCGCCGCAGAAACCAGTTCGGGTCGGTCGCGGCAACGGTCGGCACGCTTCTCGTCCTGGGAACAACGCTCGTGGTGATCCTCGTCTTCCTGAACATGATCTACCAATACAAGGCGATGGACGGCCGCACGGCCTTCTGGCTCGCGGTCAAGATCGGGTTGATCGGAATATTCGCGACCAACTGGGTGCAGTTCAACGCCCTCTCCTCCGCCATCCTGGCCGGCATCGACAGCATCGCAGGCGCGTTGGTTGCTTCGGTTGGTGGCGGCACCCCGGGGCCTTCTGGAACTTTCGCCGAAGAATTCGACCGTTTGATCGCCGAGTTGGGGGACTATTTGAACGCCGCAGGTTCAGAGTTGAACTGGATGGCCGGCGCCATGCTCGACATTGTCGGGGTGCTCTTGCTCTCGATTCTCGGTGGGTTGGCCGCCTTCATCCTCGTGGCCTCGCGCCTGATGATCGCCCCTTCTGATCGGGATTGCCCCGGTGATGATTTTCCTGACCCTCTTCGAGGTGACTAAAGATTACTTCGCACGCTGGCTATCGGCACTGGTTTCCTTCGCACTCTACCCAATCGTCGTCGCAGGGGTGTTCGCGACGATCACCGGCGTTTCCTCCGCTCTGATAGGCGAGCTTGGCGACCCGGAAGGGGCCTCAAATATCGGCGCGCTCATCCCCTTCTTCATGATGGTCCTCATGGCCAAGGGCTTCATTATCGCCACTCCGTTCATCGTTCGCGCGATATCCGGAAACATCATGATGCCCGCCCTCTCCGGTGGTCTCGGCGGCGGTTACAGCTTCGCCCGCGCCGCCATGGGCAGCCAGCAGGCCTACAATCGCTACCTGATCGGTGGGGCAAGTGGGGCGGAATACGCAGCTCTCCGGGCGCGGCAGTTCTTCGGCGTGCAGCAGATGCCCGTGAGACAAGGCATGGGGCAGACGGGTTCCGCAGTAGGCACAGGATCCGCAGACTCGGGGTCAAAAATGCTGGCGCAGCTGGCGAGACTGGGAAGGCTTGGACGACGGTGACGGCCCTTTGCGGAACTTCGCCTTTCGGTCTGAAGCTGTATTGAAGCGCACGCCCTCCGCTGGGAGCGTCCTTTGCCATCCCTCTGCCTGAAAAACAGCGCACCATTGGCCTGCGAGGCGATTGCAATTTAATGTTTTTCATACAGTAGCGCTCACCTCAATACTCAACCCATTGTTGTGTGCAGCCAACCAACCGCTATATTTACCGACATCAAGCAAGAAAGCCGTTGATTCACGAGGAGCAATTCAATTTGGCAAAGCAGTCAAAGACACTAGAATACAGGCGTGCGCGTTTCTTAGACGACGGGCAGAACCTAGAGGGACTGGTGCGGCAGGCATGGGGCCAGTTTGCCACGCAGGCTGAGCGAACAATCACATTCAGTGATGACAGATCAAGCTGTGGCCTTAGGCTCGGGACTGCAACGGAAACGGGTTTGCTATTCATTGCGGACGTTACACCGATGGTCAGGGTGTTGGGACAATTCCAACAGTCCCCGCGCCTGAGGTTGAAGTAGGTGAGCGTCCGCCAGAGCCAGGTGAGAACTTCCTCAACTCGGACCTGATGGCGCTCATCTCCGGCAACCACGTCATCTGTATGAACTGCGGCCGCAATGCGGGCTCACTGCGAATTTATCTGCAACAGCTTTTCCGAAAGGCTGGCCTGCCTGACGAATCTCGTCAATTTGAGCTTGTCCGTATTGGTAGCCCCGACAAACTCGCCATCATCGAGGCTGTAGGCGTCAAGAGCATCGATCTTGAGGTGGACATCTCCGAGGCCACCGCGTTTGAGGTGATCGAAGGCGACGGCGGTGGCGGCATGTGGCAGTCCATCAAACAGAACTTTGGTGGGGCATTTGCGGCCGTGACGGCACGTGATGAATCGGTAGAGCAATTGCGTCGCGCTGAACGCGGCACCGTGAAGGTTTCGATCAATGTGCCCAAGGGGGACCTTGAGGCAGCAAAACACGGACTAGATGACTTTGCCGAGGAAGTAGTTGAAGATGAAGATTCAGACGCCTTTGTGATCCACCTACGGGACGGGGCCACCATTAAACCGAACGAGGTTTCTGTTCGGAAACAGGTTAAGCTAGAAACTGCCGCCAACTCCGTGAGCGTCTTTCAAGCGTGGGACGCGATGGAAACCTACATGGGCGAGCTGAATGAAAATGGGCAGCTAGAGGCGTAAGGTGGAAGCATTGAAGCGAACGGACTGGTGGAGGCTGACACAACTGGTTGTGGCTATCGCCGTGTCAGGCTTCATTGGCTATCGCTTCCAGCCGATGGTTGCGAACAACCCCAACGCCGTGAACACGGTCGTCACTATATTTTCAATCCTCGCGGGCTTTCTAATCGCCGTGATAACATTCATCGCGGAGCCGACACTACAACAGGCCCGGACTTGGGATGAATTGCAGCGGATGAAGGACACGGTCCGGCGCAAATTGATCCGCCAAAAACTGCTGTTCTTCCTCTACCTGCTGACACTCGGAATTGCTCTGGCAATGTTTCTCACACCTCCAACCATGCTGGAGCTGCTCAAGTGGCTACAAACTGTATTTCTGGGGCTTGCCACATTTGTTTTTCTTGCGTCGTTTTCACTGCCCGGTTCGCTGATGAAAATTCAGATGGAACGCTACGAAGCCGTTCTACAGGACTCACGGCCCAAGGTCGTAACCGACGCCAAGAAGGCGGCAGAGCAAGTAAAGAAGCGAAATCGGTAGTTACAGCCCCACGGTAGCTTGATTGTTCCAAGCGTTCGATGACGTATGCAGCACCTGAAAGTCCGCATCCTCCCCCCTGCCCGACAGGCAAGCAATCCCCGCCACCCTATCGAGCAACCAGCTTTTGACCACCCTCCTCCTGCAGCATCGCTTCCATTTCTTCTAAGCCATCGACTGCAGAGCGCATCTGCGCCTCATCATCCACCCCCACTGTCTCGGCATCCGCAAGCTGTCCCCCAAAATCCATCTCCATCTGGCGCTGTTCCTCGGCGATAACGGCTTGAACGACAGGCACGGTCTTCTTTGGAACAACATCAGATTGCCCTGAAGATTGGCCACCAGCAGCCTCACGTGCCCTCTCCACATCTGCTTGAGATCCGCCAGACCCGTTCGATGGCGGTGTCATCGGCATAGCCCGCACACTCAGCGGCAGCGCGCCTTGCGATCCCCCTCCCCCCGGCTCCGGAAACGGCAATTCGCCTGATTGTGCCGCGTGGATCGCCTTGAACAGCCGATCGTTATAATACTGGATCCGCTTCGCACGAACCGGCATTTGGGCATCGATCACCATAACGATCTCATCGAGCGGCAGGCGGCGCGCCTCGTCTTCGGAGAGCAAGGAACTTTCTTCGGTCCGGGTGGACTGGCTACGGCCCTCGAAGGGGGTTCTTACCGATGGACTGGGGAGCGCGTGACGACCGTCTTGGTGGTCTTGCCGACGGCCTTGCTCAGCTCCTCGACGGTTTTTTCATCGGAGGGCGTGAGGTAGAGCTTCACGCCCGCGTTGCCTGCAGGGCGCGGCGGGTGTTCTCGCCGTAGATTTCATCGAGGGCGGGGATCGTCTGGGTAACCACGGCCAAGTGGCCGCGGTAGGTGCGCAGGGTCTCGATGCTTTCGACCACGATGGGCATCTTGCCGAGGCGATTGAACTCGTCGAGCATGATCATTACCGGCCACGGCTCATCCGGCCCGGGGTCTTTTTCCTGCATGGCGGAGAGGAGATCGGAGAAGAAAAGCCGGATCAACGGCGCAAGCGGCTTCACCATCAGAGGCTGGACCACGAGATACACCGAAAAGGGCTTCTTGCGGATCGTCCGGAAATCAAAATCCGACACCGCCGTCGCCTCGTCGATGGCAGGGTTCTGCCATTGGTCGAGCCCCGATGTCATCAGGAGCGAGACGTAAGAGGTCAGCGTGTCGTTGTTGGTCGAGGCCAGCCGTGTGAAGATCAACTTGGCGGCCCTGTTGTCGACTTCGTGACCCCGCGCGAAATACTCCTTCTGCTTGTTCCCTCCGGAGGCCGCGATGCGGTAGATCTCGCCCAAGGTGGGGCGCTTGCGCTGGAACGCCAAAAGCCCTGCCGCCACGAAGAGATCGATCCCGCCTTTGAGGAGGCCCTGCACCCGGTCGTTGTCGCTCTGCAGGAAGAGCGTGGCGAGAAGCTGCAATTCCATCTGCTGGCGCGCGGGGTCGTTCAGCTCGAAGATTCGCAGGAGCGGGTTGTAGCGATGCGTGCGCTTGCCCTCCCAATCGGTGGGGGCAAAGCGGTAAACCTTGTCACCTTGGGCGGCGCGGTGCCGGGCCGTAGCCTCGAAACATTCCCCCTTCACATCGAGCGTCACGGCGGAGCTTGCCAGGTCAGCAAGTTTGGAATGACGAAGCCCCGTGGTCTTGCCGCGCCCCGGTGGGGGCCACGATCAGCGCGTGCGGGAAGACTTTCGAGCAAATGTAATTGGCGCGGGAGCCGGCGGCCCCAGCTTGCCGAGGATGAACCCGGTCCCGGGATTGCCGAAGAACCCGTTGGCTTCATCTCGCGCGCAGACTGCCAATGGGTCTGGCCAAACCGTGTGAGGGCGGACCCTGAGAGGGCGAGGCTCAGCATCAGGCCGGCGGCGGCGAAGCTGCCGATGATCAGGTGAATAAGTTGCGCGTCCTCCGGGCGGCGATCGAGGATCGCCAGATAGTTCTGCGCGATATACGCAAAGTCGATCTCCGCCCCGAAGCCAAGGTCCTGGTAGGTCAGCACCGCCGAGGCGATGGTATAGCCCATGGCAGCCGTCACCATTGTGACGAGCAGGACGCCCGTGGCGATCCGCGCCTTTCCCATTGAGGCGCTCAATGGACCTGTCCCCGCTCGGTTTCGCCATCCACGTCTGTGGCGCGGTGTTTTTCGTATTCGGCGTCGGCAAGATCATCGACCACCTGGCGCAAGGCCTCCGTGTTGGCCGTCGCTGCATCCGATTGCAGATAGACCTTGGCGACATAGAGCCGGTCGAGGCGGTCCTCGAGTACCTTGTCCAGCGCATCGGCATCGCCGGATGTGAGGCGGCCCAATTGGCGGTCATCCAGCACCCGCGCGATCTCCTCGCGGAAGGCGTCCCGCTCCGCCTCGGTCTCGAAGGGGCGCGGACAACTCTCCCGCCCGCTCATGGTCCAGGACGCGCGCAATCTCGCCTGCGAGGCGGTCGGACCGGTCAAACTGCGGTGCAGTTTCATCCCCTGTCGCGAGGGTCTCCTCGCGCGTGCCAACCCCAATCCCGTCGCGCAACTCGGTTTCGCGGCGGACCTGATTGATGGCCTCCGTGTCGCGTATCTCCACAACGGCCGCATAGGTCGCGCCGAGCCCGCGGGCGAGGTGGGACGGCATGTCCGGATAGCGCTCCGAGACGTCATCCGCGACCGCATCTGCAACAGGCGTGCGGAGGTCGCGTGCCTCCATGATCCGGTCGACCTCGCGGGTGATCTCGCTGGCGCGGGCCGCGTCGGTGATGGCCTCCCTGTAGGGCTCGGACCGGTCGATCACATCGCCAGGACGTGCGAGCAGCTCCGGATGTACCTCGAGATACGCGCGCTGCTCTGTTTCGATCCGGCGCTCCGCCTTTGAGGCCACCTCCCAGTCCCGGTCCTCGATCTCCTGCGTTGTCAAACCCTCGGCGCGCATCTCATGACGGATTGTCCCTTCCATCTCCCGCACCGCGTCCTCGTGATAGTGGAACCGCTCGCTGACCGCGTCCTCCTCCACGACACCGTCCCGGCGCAGCACGTTATCCCGTTCCAGCAGCGTGCCAAGCTCGACATGGACATCGTTGAGAATATCGCGCGCCTGGTCCAGATCAGCGCGACGCTCGAGGTTCAGGTCCCGCGCCTCGGCCACCTTGGAGAGATCATCGGCGATCCATTGATGTTCAAGCGCGGCATTCGAGGCCCCGGTCTCGATCCGGGCGACCACTTCCGCTGTGCTGATCCCGGTGCCGCGCAGGGCGGTGTCTATGCGCGACCGCAAGTCCGTCTCGGCCAGACGGTCCAGCTGACTGGTGTCGATGTTCGCCTCGGAATAGATCCCACCCTCCGAAGGGTCGTCTGATAGCGTGGATGATCGCAAACCGAGAGGCTGCATGTGCTCGACCTGCGTCTGGATCTCGATGAGGCGTTTTTCCAGCACGGGACGTTCGGCGTCAGACTTCTCGGCGATCATGCCCTGCACCCGCGCCAGCTTCTCCGCATAGAGGCTTCTCAGATCCTCGAAACTTTGATCCTCGGCCATATACACATCTCCTGTTCGGTCCACCTGCCCGCCCCGCGCCAGCACCTCGCCCGCGCGGAAGAGTGCCGCGGCAATATCCTCGCGGGCCTCCCTAGAGGCTTCTGCAGCAAGCGAGTGGTAGACAGTTCTGGTATTGGCGATCTCCGCCAGCGTCCGCGTCAGGTCTTGCCCGACGCGTTCCCGCTCACGTGGCGCGCGACCCTCTTCCTTGGCGGCATAGACCTCGCGGGTCCGGGCGGGGTAATGCACAACCCCGCGATCGACGCGGCGCGTTGCCTCCAGGCGCACACCATACTTCTCCGCCTCCTCGACCATGGCGAGGCGGAAGTCGTCATAGTTGAAGCGGTGGTTCCGCCCGAGGAAAAAGAACTCGCCTTCTTGCGAGCGGCGGTTCAGCACCAGATGCGCATGCGGGTGATCGCGGTCCTCATGCACCGCGATGATGTAGTCGAAATGCCCCGCGTCACTCTGGAAGAACCGCTCGGCCACATCCGTCGCGATGTCGCGCACATCCTCGCCGCGCGTGCCGATGGGGAAGGACATGAGCATGTGCGTGGTCTGCCCGAGCTTGGGTTTGAAGCCTGCATCCCACCGCTTGGCAAAGCGCTCGGTCAGGTCCTTGATGTCACCCGCCTCGAGCTTCGCCTTGCCATCCAGGAACCCGCTACTGTCCACGATATGCGTGGACTTGGTGGTGAGGTAGTCGAGCTGGTTTGCGAGCTGCGATTTGGTATGCGTGCCGCCGCCCGGATCGCCTTGAAGACCGCCGGCCGATGCCCTGCCGCCGCGCGCACAAGCTGGGTCTGCTTGGCGACATGCAGCCCCTGCATTGAGCCCCGGATGCGGCTCCAGCCGTCCCGGAAGACCTCGCCTGTGACAGCGTCAACCGCATCATTCAGCCGCATGGGCAAACTCCCCTTAGCGCGGCCGTGGCCTCGAGCTGCATCGCGTCGCGCCGACGCCGCAGAAGCAGGTCGATCTCGTCAGCACTGTCTAGGATGAACCGCGCCAACCCGCGCATCTGCGCAAGGCGCGGCTCAGAAAACTCGGCACTCGTGCCCCCCACGGCCCCCTGCCCCATCCGGTTGGTCCGCGTCATCTGCTTGGCGATCTGCGCGACCCATTGCCAACCTCGTGCAGAGAAGCCTGTAGCGCGCCATCTCTGCTGCCATCTGCGCGTCCGGGACAAACACGCCGCCTGCCGCCTGAATGAGCCGCCGCAGCCCCTCGGCCCGGCTCTCGATCCCCGCCTTCGCCAACACTGCATCGAGCGTCTCAAGCTCCGCAGCCGTGACCTTCACACTGACCGCCGAGACCGGAATCGCGGCATCCGTCTGGCGCTCTGCATCGGCTTTCAGGACGTAGCGCACGGCCCGCGATGTGACCTCAAAACGCTCAGCCAGCTCAGACGTCGACACACCCTCCGCGGCCTCGCGGACGATCTGCATCTTCTCGATCTCTGTCAGGCGTTTTGTTCGGGACATGCGGAAGAAAGACCCCCTATTTCCTGCCACCTTCCACCAAGGCTACCCCCACCTTACGATAATATACCTAGCTGTCAATTATATACTTGCGTCGCTTTCAGCCTCAGGTAGCCTTGGTGTCCGCTTCACGCCGCGGCCCGCAGGGGACGCGGCTCTGCCGCCCTCACCACCGGGCGACCCCACCTGTCCAATGGGTCCCCTTCCCCAGCACCGCCCGAGGGTCTGACCGAACACGCATGTGTTCGGACGGAACCGCGGGCGGGCGCAAACCCCACCGACAGGGCGGACAGGCAGGGTCAAGGAGGGCCAGATTTGGCTCCGCCAAATCTCTGCCGCAAAAACCGGGAGGCCCTGGCCGATAGGTTTTTGTGGATGGCCCCCTTGAGGCTGACTGGCCGGTCTGTCGCGGCCTGATCATCCTGGGGGGAGTGCGCCCCTTGAACGCGCAGCGACCGGCACCAAGAGGAGGTCGCTATCGGCGATCACCTACGCCGGTGACGGCATCTCTGGAACAGGGATCGGGCCGCCTCGAGATCGTCTCGGGGCGGCCCATCCTCGTCAGAGGATTCAGTCCTGGGGATCTTTCGCGCTCGGTGGGAACATCACCAGCTCCGAGACCGCGACCGGGGAAGTCGAGCTTGAGGCTGAAGAACTCCGAGCCATCCCCATTGCGGGGTGTTGCGGAACATCGCACCGACGCGCTGAAAACGGGTGCGCTCCTGGCCATCGGTGTCGGTGAACTTGACGGGGATTGTGGCGACGTAGTGGTTGGTCATTTGGGTTACTCCTTGTTGCGATGTGGATCTGCCAGCACGGGGGCAAGAGGCCCGGTCGCAAGCGCAAATGCGGAGGGTCCGCGGCTCCGCCGTGGAAGCCGTATTTGTGCTTGCCGGAGCGAAGCGCAGGGCACGATTGGGCCGACCCGTGCGATCCACATCTATGAGCAAAAAGGAGAGACCC
>LLEO01000027.1_pt1 | contig 29943 bp, 44 predicted proteins | sample 595861 | NCBI WGS metagenome assembly LLEO01 (sample SAMN02919315, study PRJNA255460) | bioreactor metagenome | biome: chemostat; feature: culture 2012_25.1; material: sediment; isolation source: day35 25degC chemostat 2012 inoculated with Wadden Sea sediment taken from... | place: Germany: Bremen ... | reverse complement strand
GGGTGGGTCGACAGGTATTCGGCGGCCTCTTCGGCGCAATGATAGCCCAGCCGATAGATTGGCAAGTGGCGCGTCAAAAGGTCGACCGAGCGCAGGATCGCCCCCGCGTGACGCGTGCGTGCGAAGTTCTGGGTGATCAGGCTGGCCAGCGCGTCTTCGCGTGCCATCGGGCTAAGCTGCGGCGGCTGCGGCGCGTCGCGACGTTCGAGCATCACCATCGCGCCCAAGGGAAGGCTCTCGCCCCATGGGGCGACGGGTGCTTTGGTAAGATATTTGTATTGGCGGTTCGACGGGCCGGGATCCTGCGCAACATCATCGTGAAAGCTGTCGCTGAAGCCTTCAGGTAGAGGCAAACGCAGGCGCGGCTGAATTCCGTTCGCGATGCCCGCGCAGCTTCGCGTGTTCGCATCCACGCGCACGGGCAGAAAATCGTCTGAATACAAGGGTCTACCCAGACGCGCCAAGGCAATAGCCAAGGTGCTCTTGCCGGCGCGTCTGGCGTTAGGCATCACCACAAGACGCCCGTTAAAATCAATGGCCGCAGCATGCAGGCACAGCAAATCAGGGTCCGAGCGCAGCCGCTCCCACGCCATCTCGGCGACGATGTCGCAGACTGTGTTGACCCCATCCCAGGTACGGGGCGTTTCGGGCTGGTCCGCACGGATCACGTCCCAGCGGTCTGGCCCAGCGGGACGGATGGTGACGAACGGCGGATCACTTGGTGGAGTGTTCAGGGTGTGGTGCGGCCAGGCAGAAAGGACTGTGGGCAGCATCGCTGCAATCTCGTCTGCGTTTTCCAACGCGACGGGATGCTTCAGACCCTCAAATTGCACATACTGCGGTTCCACCACGCTCCGCTCCTATTTGTCACTGATCATACCAGCGATTTCCCCCTTGCGCGTCAACGCAATCTGGCCTGCCCACAATTACTGTGCGGGCAGGCCGTCGATCAGGTGGGGATAACCCAGATCGATTTAGCTTTCACAGACTCTAACACCGTCGTCGCGTTCCACAACGGTGCCGCCGCCGCTGGTGCATTCTTCTTCAGTTACCACGCGGGGGCCACTGGGGCCGCTGGCTTCGGAAGGTGCACTTGCCTCGGACGGGCCGCTTGCGTCAGAAGGTCCGCTGGAATCCGACGGGCCGCTCGAGTCCGACGGTGCGCTGGCGGGCGACGGAGCGCTTGCCGGCGACGGGGCCGACGATGCGTGTGCAGCCGACAGCGTGGTCAGCGCGGGTACCGAATAGGCGGCCAATGCCAGACCGCCAATGCGGGTCAGCGCCTTGCGCCGGGAAAATACCTTGTCGTCTTCTTTGGTCATTTGCTCTGTCCTTTGTTTTCCATTCGGGCGCTATTGATTCGGGCGCCTCTACCCTGATAGCACCTTGGTCGCGTCAAAAGCCTGAATGAGAGTGTCAGCGTTTTGTCAGGTTGCGGTCTGTGCAGAGTGCTGGGGGATCAGCTCTGCCTGTCCAATGCACCAGCGCTGCGCCACACCGGCCCGCGACGCATTTATGGCAGAATTGCTCGTCACCGGTGCCTGCGACGGCTAAGTTGCGAGCGATGGAATCGCTTACACTTCTCTTCGTGCCACTATCGCTGATCGCAACTGCGGTTATGGCGGCCTCAGCTGCAATTCAGGCGCGTCGCTTCAACCTTGATTTGTTCGGCGCAACCGTTCTGGGCGTTGTAACCGCTGTTGGCGGGGGCACGCTGCGGGATCTGCTTTTGGGGCTGACCCCGGTTTTCTGGATCTCTGACCTACGTTTTCTAATGGTGGCGGTCCCGTCATCGCTGCTGAGTTTCTTCGTCGCGGCCCGCATGCCGACAGGCAACGGGCGGCGGCTTGCACTTCTGATGTATCTGGATGCGGTCGGGTTGGCGCTGTTCACCCTGACCGGCGTTCAGGTCGCCTTGGAAGCCGGGGTTGCGCCGGTTCTGACCATCGTAATCGGCTGCGTAACCGGTACGGCGGGTGGCATGATCCGCGATCTCTTGTGCAACATTACCCCAAGCGTCTTGCGTGAAGACCTGTATGCTACGATCTCGTTGGCAGGAGGTGCCGCCTATTTGGCGTTCTCCCAGTTTATGGGGGAATCGACGGCGACGCTTGTAACGTTCGGCCTTATCCTTCTCGCCCGTCTTGTCGTGCTGTGGATGAATCCTCCTCGCCCGGATGAAGAGACGTCCCGGAACTAGGCCGCACGCCTTCCCCCCGTCAGGGCCAAACCTGCGTCCAGACAAACGAAAGCCGCGCTTAATGGCGTAGCGCGAAAAGCGGCGAACCTGGCAAAGGTGCAGAAAGTTGTTCGAGCCAACACCATGGCTGCAACGGCCACAGAGTTGCAGATTATTGAGCACCCAACCAATTGCTATGCATCTGGAGACATAGGTGGCGAATGACTGCTTTCGTCCAATGCCATTTGCGCAAGCAATGCCCTATCCACTCACGGTAAACTGCCCCATCATGCCGCCATCCTCGTGCTCCAATATATGGCAGTGGAACATATAGGGGAGTGCTTCTGTCGCCGGACGGTCGAACCGCATCAAGATCTCAGCCTCACCATCAATCAGGATCGTGTCCTTCCAGCCCAGGTTTTGTGGAAGTGGGGGGCGTCCGTTTTCGCTGAGCACCTGGAACATGACACCGTGGACATGGAAGGGGTGCATCATCATGTTGGCCGATACCCGCCATTTTTCGACCTGCCCCACCTGTGTTTTGAAGTTGATCTTCGACATGTCGAACGCTTGACCGTTGATCGAGAACCGGTCTTCGGCGCGACGCATCATCATGCCGGGACCCATGGCCATATCGAGCGTGATCCGGCGTCGGGCGGCTGAACTCGCATCCATGTTCGGACGCGATCCACCCAGCGCATCGGGCACTCGGGTTATCCGGACTGGCGCCGCCGGATCGACGACAAAGGGCAGCACCTCGAACGGTGGTCCAGAAGGGCGCCGCCGCCCCATCATGCCACCCATCATCCCTTCGTTGACGTTCTGTCCGCTCAGAAGCGAAATGTCCTTCCCGTTGCCGAAATCCACCAGAACTTCGTACCGCTCGCCCGGAGCAAGGCTTAGGGTTTCCAGCGTGATGGGAGCGTCGAGCAGGCCCGTATCGGTGCCGATCAAATGCATGGGGCGGCCATCAGACAGCGCCAAAGTATAGATCCGCGCATTCGAGCCATTCAGCAGGCGCAGGCGGACCACCCCCTTTGGGACGATGGCGGTGGCACCCCACTTGCCCATTGACCACCATGGTATCCCCCAAGGAACCCCATCATCTGGTCATGCATGGTCACACGATATGACATGCGCCCATCTTGATCGAAGCGACGATCCTGCAGGACCAAGGTCAGGTCATCTGTGCCATAGGTGGTTGGCAGACCGCGTGCATCGTCCTGCCCGTCCGTCAGGTGAAGAACACCCGCCAGACCCATTTGCACCTGTCGCGCGGTCTTGCCGTGCGTATGGCTGTGATACCAGACGGTTGCAGGGGGTTGGTCGATGGGAAGGACAGGGGACCAGGTTTGGCCGGGATCGACCAGCTGATGCGGACCACCATCCACATCGCCGGGCACCACAAGCCCATGCCAATGCACCGAGATCGCCTGGTCCAACGCGTTGTGGACTGCAACCGCTGTGTCACCTGTATGGTTCAACTTGACGGTTGGCCCCAGGAAGGGCTGGTCAAACCCCCAGGTTCGGCTTGACGCACGGCCCAGGAAATCCGTCTCGCCTGCTTGTGCGGTCAGCGAGAACTGTCCGCTTGAAGTGGCATCAACCAAGGGCGGCATCTGCAGGGGCTTTGAAGGCGTGGTGGCCCAAGCGCGGACCGGAAGCTGCGGTATCAAAGCAGCGGCGCCAAGACCGGACAGCAGAGTTCGACGAGAGATCATGGGCGAAATTCCTTATGGATCTGATGGGCAAGCTTAGCGGCGGTCATCACCGCTGAGACCTTCAAGAATGGGACAATCCGGGCGGTGGTCGCCGGCACACTCTTTAGACAGATGACTCAGCGTGGCGTGCATGGCCTGAAGATCATTGATCTTCGCTTCAATCTCTTTCAAGTGCTTGCTGGTGATCTCTTTCACATCTGCGCTGGCGCGCGTTTCATCCTCGTAGAGGGCCAGAAGGTTGCGGCAATCGTCAATGGTAAAGCCCAAGGCGCGCGCGCGGCTGAGAAAGGTCAGCTTGTGCAGGTCGATTTCGCGAAAGACACGGTAGTCGTTTGTATCCCTAAGCGGTTTAACCAGACCGATATCCTCGTAGTAGCGAATGGTTTTTGCGCGAAGGCCGGTGCGTTTGGACACATCTCCGATATTCAGGTTCATGGTAGCCTCCCCTTCAGTTGGCGGCGGTGGCAGGTTTCAAAGTTGCGGGGCGCGTCGCTGATGGCGATGTTCCCGCGCCAATCGCAGGCCGGACCCAGCGCAGTCGCAAGGCGTTTGACAGGACGAACACGCTGGACAGCGCCATTGCGCCGGCGGCCAGAACCGGTGACAGAAGCAGGCCAAACGTAGGATATAGCACCCCGGCCGCCACCGGGATCAGGAGTGTATTGTAGCCGAAAGCCCAGAACAGGTTCTGGCGAATGTTGCGCATGGTCCGGGCCGAAATGTCGAACGCGTTGACCACGCCGGTCAGATCGCCGGACATCAGCACCACATCCGCAGCTTCGATGGCCACATCGGTGCCGGTGCCAATGGCAATCCCCACATCGGCCGACGCCAAGGCGGGGGCATCGTTGATCCCGTCCCCGACAAAGGCCAGTTTGCCATGTTCCCGCAGGTTGCCAAGGGCCGTAACCTTGCCCCTCGGGCAGCACCTCGGCCACGACATGATCGATGCCCAAACTGCGCGCGATGGCATCAGCTGTGCCTGATTGTCGCCTGTGATCATGGCGACTTTCAAACCCAAATCGTGCAGAGCGTTAATCGCTGCGGGTGTCGTGGGTTTGATCGGGTCCGATACGGCGATGGCAGCGGCAATCTTGCCGTCGATGGCGGCGTAAAGCGGGGTGCGTCCTTGCTGCCCCAGCTCGGTTCCGGTGTCGCCGAGTTTGCCTAGGTCAATGCCCTCGCGCACCATCAGTCGGTCCGCGCCGATCAGAATTTGCCGCCCTTCCATAGTCGCGGTTACTCCGTATCCTGTGATTGACGCGAATTTCTCGACGGTTGGAAGGGACAGACCCCGCCCTTCGGCCGCCCGCAGGATGGCCTCGGCAATCGGGTGTTCGGATCCGGCTTCAACGGCTGCAACAAGCCGCAAGACTTCATCACGATCATAGCCATCTGCCACAATCAGGTCGGTCAGTTCCGGCCGCCCGGCCGTCAGCGTGCCGGTCTTGTCCAGAGCAACCACCTGTGTTTCCCCCAGCATTTGCAACGCGTCACCCTTGCGAAACAACACCCCAAGCTCGGCGGCACGTCCGGTGCCCACCATGATCGAGGTGGGGGTCGCCAGACCCATTGCGCACGGGCAGGCAATGATCAGGACCGCAACCCCTGCGACCAGAGCGAAGCTCAGCGCGGGATCGGGGCCGAAGATCAGCCAGGCCACGATGGTCACGGCGGCCACGCCCATAACGGCAGGAACGAACCACGCGGTAATTCTATCCACCAGACCCTGAATCGGCAGCTTCGCGCCCTGCGCCTGTTCCACCATCTGAATGATCTGGGCCAGCATCGTGTCGGCACCCACCTTGGTCGCCCGGAAGCGCAGCGCGCCAGTGCCATTCACGGTGGCCCCGACCACTTCGGCCCCAGCAGTTTTTTCTACTGGAACCGGCTCGCCGGTGATCATGCTTTCGTCAACATAAGAGCTTCCAGACAGGACTTCTCCGTCGACGGCGATTTTTTCGCCGGGGCGTACATGGATCACGTCGCCCACCGAGATGTCATCAATCGGAACTTCAACGATGTCGTCACCCCGTTCGACCCGGGCCGTTTTGGCCTGTAGCCCCGACCAATTTACGGATCGCCTCGCCGGTGCGGCCCCTTGGCGCGCGCCTCAAGCCAGCGGCCCAGAAGGATCAGAACGACAATCACTGCCGCAGCCTCGAAATAGACATTTGCCGTGCCCGCAGGCAGCAAGCCGGGCGCAAAGGTTGCAACGACCGAAAAGCCGTAGGCGGCCGAGGTCCCCAAGGCGACCAGAGAGTTCATGTCCGGAGCACCCCGAAACAGCAGCGGAAACCCCTTGGTGTAGAAGCGCAACCCGGGGCCGAACAGCACGATCGTCGTCAAGACAAACTGCAGAAGGCGGCTTGTCTGCAAGCCGATGCTGCGTTCGATCCACATGTGCATGGCAGGAAACAAGTGGCTTCCCATTTCAATCACAAAGACGGGCAGGGCCAGTATGGCAGCCACCAATGTAAGCTGCCCCAGCCGGGTGATCTCGGCCAGTTTTCGGCTCGCCTTGTCGGGATCGCTTCCTTGCTTGACCTGTGCTGGATAGCCCAATTTGCTGGCCGCACGAGCCAAATCCGCTGGGGTGACAACGCCTTCAGCGTATCTTACCTGCGCTGTCTCGGTGGCCAGATTGACCGATGCGCTCAGAACCCCGGACACTGCGGTCAAGGCACGCTCGACACGGCCGACACAACTTGCACAGGTCATTGCTTCGATTTGCAACGTGACCTCGGCCATCTGGGCCGGGTATCCGGATTGCTCTAGCGCGTCAGCCAAGGCCGTCAGGGTTGCGGGTTCGGAAAATACGATGTCAGCGCTTTCAGAGGCCAGATTGACCGCTGCGCTATCGACGCCCGGAACGGCCGTCAAAGCCTTTTCGACGCGGCTGACACAAGATGCGCAAGACATGCCGTCCACGGACAGCCGGATTTGGGATTTCTTGGACATGGTGCCCTCCACTAAACGGGTTCTCGAGTCACACATGGGGGTTCCAGTAAGGGGAGGGTCAAGGGCGAAACTTCACATTTTCTTGAGCATTGACCTTCCCCCTTGGGAAGCCCCACCTGCAACCGTGAAGCCACAAGAGGAGCTCTTCAATGCGTATATTCGATGTCCCCGACATGAGCTGTGGACACTGTAAATCCGTGATTGAGAAAGCTGTCTTGACCGCTGATCCGCAGGCGCAACTGGCGTTTGACCTTGACGCCCACAAGGTCAGGATCACCAGTGATTTAACGGATCACGATCTGCTCGCCGTGCTCGCCAAGGAAGGCTATCCAGCGTCAATTTTGGTCTAGATCAATGCGCCATGGAACCTGTCGCCATCCCCAAGTGATGGGGTTGGTGGTGATCTCCAATTGCCATTAGGCCAAAGAAACCCAGCGCGCGGATCATCTTTGCGTCTTTCGATGAGGTGACGGTCCAAACAATTTCATCCCCGTTCAAAAGCACCTGACTTGTCCAGCCCGTGTCGGCACTTAACACCGGCGCATGCGCGGGGACCATGCGCGAGACTGCGCCACCTCCAATCCCGGTGGTTTGCACGTGGAACCGTGCGCCTTCTGGCACATCTTCTGTTGTCACGTCGGCATGCGTCACCAAGTCATCCATGTCGATCAGATGTTGGCGCAGGGCCGCGATATCGACCGCTGACCAATCTGTTTCTGGGTCGGCGCGCAGCAAGGCAACGATCTCGGCAATCGCGGCAAACGCGCCCTGACCGGGTTCGGCAGGCAAGACAGTTTGCGGCATATCACCCGCATGGTCGTGACTGTGCTGTGCGTAGATCGGCGCGGCTGCAAACAATGTGACAATCGCGAATATTGTGTGTCGGAGCATGTTTGATCTCTTGATCGAATGTGTGGCCCCAAAAGCTGGCGTCATTTGCGTCTGTTGGATATGATTTGAATCACAATGAGCAGTTTGATCCCCACTCCCCAGCGCCATTTGATGGCCTACCCCTGTCCGATCTGCCGCGCCGCAGTTTGACGGGCGGAGAGCATCTGTTTCATCAGGGCGATAGGGCGCGCGGCATGTTCTTTGTTGAACAAGGAGAGGTGCGTCTGGTGCGCCACACGGAAGCGGGGCAGCTGGTCACGATGTTCAGGCAGGGCCAGGCGACACGCTGGCCGAGCCGTCGCTATTCAGCGACCACTATCACTGTGACGCCATCGCTGACCGGGACAGTACCGTTCGCGTTCTCGACAAGGCCATCGTGTTGGGCGCTATGACAGAGGACACTGCTTTTGCAATCGGTCTGGTTCAACGGCTGTCGGCGCAAGTCCAGTCTTATCGCCGCAAGCAAGAGCTGCTGGCGATCCGGTCTGCGCAGGACCGGGTTCTTGCGGGCCTTGCGGATGGGTGGATGACCGGAACGGTGGTGGCTTTCGCCAGCGACCTTGGGCTAAGCCACGAGGTCGTCTTTCGTGTGCTGTCGGATCTTGTACGCGACGGGCAGGTCGAACGCCCCGCCCGCGGCGTCTATTGTCTAAAGCGCACCGATCAGGCGGCGTCGTAGTTGTTGAAAACCTCGGTGCTACCATCCTTGCGGATCAGGTAGACGGCATAGGCGTCTCGCTCGTTCTCAGGCCCCATGCCGGGTGATCCAAAGGGCATTCCGGGAACGGACAGACCCACTGCGTCAGGACGCTCGGCCAGCAGGCGACGGATATCAGCGGCGGGTACATGCCCTTCGATGAAGTACCCGTTCACCACGCCGGTATGACACGACACCATGTCCTGCGGGATACCGTTCGTTTCCTTATAGCGTGACAGGGCATCCCATGCGGCATTCTGAACTTCCAGGTCGAAGCCTTCTTGCTGCATGATTGCCATCCAGGCTCCACAGCAGCCGCAATCCGGGTCCTTTAGAACCTGTAACAACGGCCGAGAAGAGGCACTAATTGGCGTGGCAAGTCCGATGCAAGAGGCGCCAAGCCCCGCAAGAAACAGGCGCCGGTCAAGTGTCGGTTTGGTCATGTCTTTTCCTTTGTTGTTCGCGCAGACAGCATGATCTTGGCCCTTGTGGCCGAGGCCGCCGCGAGATGTGATGATAATGGTCGAGCCGGGCAATCATGAACCGCCCTGCATTTGTTCACCTGTGGTGCGTGTGGCCTGCATCTCGCGGATGCGTTCAGGCCAGGTGGATTTTATAAAGGCCAGGATGTCCCAGATTTGTTGATCGCTAAGACTGCTTTCAAACCCCGGCATCCCGCTGGCAAATCCCGATACTCCGCGCGGTTCAAGCGCAGCCTGTCCACCGCGTTTGGTGTAGTCAAACAACAACCCATCGCCGTGGTGCCAGGTGTGACCGGTTTGGTCATGGGGCGGGGCAGGAAGGACACCGTCCTCGCCCGCTGCCCGCCAATCGGGGTTGGCCCTCAAGGTTCGCGCCATGGCAAGCGGCACAGTTCTCTGCATACAGGACCTTACCCGCAACAAGATCCGAGTCCACAGGCTGCTGTGCAGGCTTGGCTTGCGCATTTACGGGGCTGAATGCTGTGAACGCGATGCCGAAGGCCATCAACCCGGCAGCGCATAGTGCAACAAGTGTTCCGCGTCTCATGCTGCCACCCGGATCCAGGTTTTCATACCCGCCTTTTGGTGTGACAGCATGTGGCAATGCAAAAGCCAGTCCCCCGGATTGTCCGCCCGAAACACGATGCTGCGCGTTTCCCCACGATCCATCAGAAGTGTGTCGCGCAGAGGGCCAAGCGAGCCATCGGCCAGACGTTCCTGAAAATGGTGCCCGTGCAGGTGCATGGCGTGTGGAAACGCCGTGTCGTTTTGCATCGGAATTTCGACAATGTCGCCCACGGCAACCTCAACCAATGGGCTTCAGGCAGACCTGCGACGCCATTGAAGGTCCAAACCTGCCCTTGTTCGACCAGTTGCTGAATCGACAGGCGTTCGCCCTTCCAAATCCCCTGACGCAGCCCCCCCATCGCGCCGCCTTCCATGATCAAGCGTGCCTCGGTCGTGGCCTGCGCTGTCTCAAGAGGGACAAGCGGATTGGATGGCAAAGGGTTGATTGCCCCGCGCGCGGACGAACTGCCCCCGGCCGAAACATGGAGATCTGCAAGTACGAAAGCCTCGTCACGTTCATGGATGGCAATCAGCGCCTGGTCACCTTCGTCAGCAGTGACATCTACAATGAAATCCGCCCTTTGGGCCGGACCAAGGACAACGTGGTCGGTGTGTTCGGGCGTTTGCAGTGGCATGCCATCCAACGCCACGATGGCGCCGCTTAGGCCATGAATGCCAATCATCATGACGCGGTCCACCGCGACATTGACCAGCCGCAGGCGCAGCCGCTCATGGCGGCGCAGTTGCGATATCTGCGGCAAAAGGGATGCCTGCACGAAGTTTCCGATCCGTCCCGCATGCGTCCAGTCATGCATTTGGTCGAAATCTTCGATGATCTCTCCGCTTTCACGAAGCCGCCAATCATCCAGCACCACAGAAATATCATGGTCGACTTCTGGCGGCTCGGCCTCATCGACAATCAACAAACCATAGAGCCCCCTTGCGATCTGCTCGGTGGATTGATTGTGCGAGTGATACCAGAATGTGCCCGCATCTGGTGGGGTGAAGTCATAGTCAAACTGCCCGCCGGGTGCGACGGCTCCTGCGTTATACCCGGAACACCGTCCATCGCATTCGGCACCCGCACCCCGTGCCAATGAACAGAGGTGGGCTGTGGCAGCTCGTTCACCAGTCTGCGCATCAAGCGTTCGCCCTGTTTCAGCGCAACAGAGGGCCAGGTACCCCGCCATCATATCCCCAGATCGGTGTCTCGGGGTATTCAGCTGGCCGCAGGCGCGCGGTCGCCGGGCGGGCCACCAACCGAGGTATGGTTTCAGCATGTATAAATCCCGGCGTCGCAGCAAGCGCGGCGGTTCCGGCCAGAAATGTGCGGCGGTTCAATCTTGGCCCAAAGGTCATTTGGGCTTCGTGTGTTGAGTCCATGCGCTTACCCACCTTCGTGTTCATCCATCAGATATGTTGCGATGGCGGTACGATCTGCTTCGGTCAAAAAGCTGGTGCCATACAGAACGACCTCACCCATGGTCCCGCCAAAGGCGTCGCCCTCGGGCGTGATGCCGGTGCGCAGTGCGTAAGCGATGCTTGCCACATCCCATCCTCTTTTGGTCAGAGTTTCGTAGTCGATCGCTGGTGCTTTCTCGCCGCCGGGCAGGGTATCACTTCCTTGGAAATGCTCAGTGTCCGAGTTGCGGGCCCCTGCGAAATTCCGCCCCGTATGGCAGGCGGCGCAATGGGTGGCACCTTCGACCAGCTCGCGGCCACGGTTCCAAATCTCGTCCTTGCCTTCGACGGGCTCGGTCCGGGGTGGTTCAAGATAGGCCGCACGCCACAGCTTCAAGCCCCAACGCTGGTTGAAAGGAAACTGCATTTCGGGTGCGCGCGACGGCTCGGCGACGGGGGGTACTGTCTGGAACGCAGCCCAGAGATCGGCGATCTCTTGATCCGTGAAGTTCGCATAGAACGGGTAGGTAAAGGCCGGGTAATAGGCGTACCTTCGGGCGAGACCCCTTCGCGCACAGCGCGGGCAAACTGAGCCTGCGTCCAGCTGCCGATCCCATGATCGGGGTCGGTGGTCAGGTTCGGGGAATACAGCGCCCCGAACGGTGTCTCAAGGCGCAGCCCCCCGGCAAGGGGCGCACCTCTGCTAGCGATGTTCGTGTGGCACGCAATACACCCGGATGCACGCGCAAGATACGCGCCGCGTTCCACATTGCCTTGCAGCGTAATGGGCGTAGGAGGCTGACCAATCGGCCAAGCGATGAGCGCCGATAGGCTGGCCGAGGCGGCCACCACCCCAGCCAATCCCAGACGATAGAATTTGCGCATCTTCTCGGCCTATTTCTCGGCCCGGAAACGGGTGTGGCAAGCAGAACAAACCTGACCCATCATGGTAAAGACGCCATCGGCTGGCATATCGGCGAAGTCCATCATGCCTGCGCCTTGTCCGCTCATCATGCCGCTTCCCATCATGCCCGTGCCTTGACCAGCCATCATGCCACTGCCCATCATGGCGCCCCCTTGGCCAGCATCATTCCACCGTCAGCAGGCGCGTTGCCGGCCATCATCAACCCGTTATCGGACGCCGCCGCCAGTCCGTCAGCCGTCACGCGCAATTGCTCGGCCAGCGCCGCAAAACTCTCCCAGTCCTGCCAGATTTCAAGCTTCGCCTCGGAGGGGGCTTCCGTGCTGCCTTCGGGGAACAGCTTCGTCATGGTCGTTCCGGCATGTTGGCTGATGTCGCCTGCACGATCACGCACCACGTCGGCGTCGTAGTCGACTTTGCCCTGCATCATCGGGGTCAGAACTTTCATGGCCTCTTTCATGACGCCCATGCCATCCATGCGTTCCTTGACGATGCCCATGGCACCCCCATGAGCAAGAACGGACTGGCTTGCCACGGCAAGTACGGACGCAGCCATCGCGCCCATAAGTAGTTTGTTGGTTTTCATCGGATTTTCCTGATTGGATTGTATCTCTACGCCACCGGCGCACGGAAGGGATCAAATCAGGAAGCGCGGAGGTGGTGGATCGATCCCGGATATGACGGGAAGGCCCAGGAACTTGCTAGGTAGCGTACAGCACTCGCGGTGGGCGCTTGTGCCTGCAGGCAGAGAGTTGTGCTGGACGATGGCAGGGCCAGAACAAAAAGCACCACCAAAGCAGTTTCCCTGATTGTCATCAGCGAAATCAACGGTATCCGACTGCGCGGTGACCGCTGTTGCTGAGGGCGCATGTTTGCCATGCGCTTCAGCAACGCCACCTGACAAAAGCAGGCTGGCGACAAAAATGCCGACCGCGACGAACATGGGCCCGATCCATCTGCGAATTTCCCCAAGCACCGTTCAGTTGATCCCGTTCTCGCGTTGCAATTCTCGTACGTACGCAATGATGTTCGCAACGTCGGCCCGGGTCAAGCCGTCGACCGGCGGCATGTTGCCGAAGCCCCAATGATGCGCGGTCACCCCCCTTTGCGCAGCCAGCATGAAGGCCATGTCCGCATGATGACTGGGTTCATAGATCTTGTGCACAAGCGGCGGTGCGATGCCCTGCTGCCCCGCTGCATCGGTCCCGTGGCAGTCTGCGCAAACCGCGTCGAAGGCGCGCTTTCCCATCACCGCCTTTGCGCTCAGCTCGGCAGGCAGTTGCACCGTCACCATCGGCGCGCCTGCGGCAATTTCCGCTGCGGGGTCCGCCCCGTCATTCGCCCCGCCACGCGCCAGAAGAAAAATGGCGATGAGGGCCGCAATCCCGATCAGGCTCCACGTTTTGATGGTCATATTCTTTGTTCTTTCCTTGCAGATCAGATCAGCTTGACCTGTGTGCCAACCTTCGCAAATGCGAACAACTCGGCGATCTTCTCGTTATAAAGTCCGATGCACCCGTTCGAGGACCGTCGCCCGATTTTGCGTGTGTCGTTGGTGCCGTGGATCCGATAGTATTGCCAGCTGAGATAAAGCGCATGTGTCCCCAAGGGGTTTTGCGGCCCGGGGCCGACATAGTCTGGCCATTCCGGATTGCGTTGTTTCATCGAAGGCGTGGGCCTCCATGACGGCCCGTCCACCTTGCGCACCACGCGTGTGTATCCAAGGCGTGTCAGGTCATCGCTCAGCGGCACGCTGGTTGGATAGATCTTTGCAACCGTCCCGTCCTCGGACCAGTATTGCAGCATGCGCGACGTGGTGTCCGACAGGATCACCCCGTTTTTCAGACTGTCGAAATGGTCTTGCCAGCGGTGCATGCGAAACGAGGAAATGTTACGTTCCGTTTCCACCTGCCCAGTCTGAGCAAGGAGCATTGGCGCAGGAAGGGCGCAACCTGCTGCCAATCCCGACAGGAAACGTCTTCTGGATGTGTTTAAGTTCATGTGCCCCCCATCAAGCTGCATCGTCGCAGGAACGTCTGGTTTCATTTCGATGCAACAGCCAGCTTCCCCCGGGGGAAGGTCAACGCATAATGCGGTCACAATTCGGTGAAATGTCGGTCCAGTTCGTGTTGGCAGGCGGGGGGTGAGTGGTTATCGCCGCAATCAAACTGCGTGGTGGAAGAATTCCTGGCCCCCTGCAGAACCAAATGCCGCAGACATCGCAGAAGCGATTCAGATCAAAGCGACAACGGGGCTGGGTAAGACACAGATGACAATTTCCAGCCTCGCAAGTGATCCCAGTTATCAAAACTCGGAGATTCACTTCTACGTACCGGACAACAAACATGCGGCGGAAGTCGCAAGAATTGCAGGTCACTGCGCTCGATATAGAATCGCTGATAAAGCGGCGAAAGCCGGACTGAATGTCTATCGCACATGTTGCCAACAAGGCTCCGGGGATAGTGGTGAATACTGCCCGCTCTTTGAAGAATGCCCATATCTGAAGCAATGGGCTGATGAGCAACCAGCATTCAGAATTTTTGTCCACCAATATGTCTATCTTCCCAAACCGACGCGAGATGGGAAAGGATTTCCTCGCCCGGCCTTAGCTGTTGTCGACGAAAGCTTTTGGCAGAAGAGCATAATAGCTCCCCCTCTCACCTTTCACGTTGACCGGCTATGGGCTTTCTCACCATCCGGAGATCAGGGAATTCATGGAGGGCTTGCGGAATGAGTAGGCGCCCTTACCCAGCTTGTCAGCGCCGACATGAAGCGGTTCTGTTTTGGTTGCTCCAGAATCCAGGCGGCAAGCAGTATGAGTGCGCAAAGGCCACTGGGTATTCTCGCTGGCACGTCGGTAGGATCACAGCGTCGCCCGAGTTCAAACGACGATTCCAGGAAGCACTGGACAAGCGATTGGAGCTTTATGCTCTGCGGATGCTTGAGTGAAAGCTCTCAACCGGCGACCTTTAACAAACAATAACAATTTAGCGGATTGGAGCGTTAGGTGTTCTAGCTCTTGTAGTGAGTATCATTCGAGCCCTCGAAAACTGACAATAGGGCATATTGTTATATGCCCTATCTCTTTACTGGTGCCGCCAGAAGATGGCATACACGCGGCATACGAGCGCCAAAACAGAGCAAGCCGAGCGAAAAAATTTCTTCCAAAAAGGCCACGAATTGAAACACCGCAACGAGAAGACCTTCTTGTCCAAGCTCTCTGCGCTTGACCTACACAAGATCGAGACACCCTTTTACATCTACGATTCCGAAGAACTTTCACAACGGGCCACGCTGGTTAAAACGGTGTTCGAGGGGGCTTCTTGCCCCCAGCTATGCGATCAAATCGAACCCGAACTTGCAGGTTCTGCGCAGTGTCATGTCCCAGCTGGATCACATCGACGCGTCGTCGGCGATGGAGGTCGAACGGGCTTTGGCGATCGGTCTGGACCCTTCGCAAATCACGTGGTCCGGTCCGGGAAAACGCGACCGAGAATTGCGCGAATACGCTGGGCTTGGGCTGACCATCGTCGTCGAGTCATCTGACGAAATCGACATGCTAGATGCGATTTGCGCTGAGAAGGGCATCCAGCAGGACGTGCTTCTGCGGATCAATCCCGACCATGTTCCCAAAGGGTTTGGCGCCAGCATGTCGGGCAAGCCAAGCCAGTTTGGCATTGATGAGCCCGAAGTGCCTGCGGTTATCGCAGATATTGATGCACGCGCGTCCCTTCGACTGACCGGCTTTCACGCCTACACGGGGTCTATGTGCCTCGCCCCCGAGCCGATTGCTGAAAACATCGAGAACCTTTGCGCGATTTTCTCGCGCGCGGCCGAATGTGCCAGCACCCCGCCCGAGAAACTGATCTTCGGCGCGGGGTTTGGTATTCCGCTGCATGACGGGCAGGTGCCGTTGGACATTGAACAGGTACGAGCGCTGATCGCCCCGCATATCGAAGCGCTTGCGCAGGATCCGCGCCTTGGCGCCGCGACACGTTTGCTGGAACTTGGGCGATGGATCAGCGGCCCTTCTGGCGCGCTTGTAACGCGCGTTTTGTCTGCCAAAGTCAGCCGGGGGCTGCCCATTGCGGTGTGTGACGCGGGTTTCAACAATCACCTCGCTGCGTGCGGCATGATGGGATCGGTGTTCCAAAAGAACTACCCATTTGAAGTGTTGCAGCATCAGGGCGATCCGGCGCCGGTTGAGCAAATGCTGGCAGGTCCGCTGTGCACCTCGATCGACCAGCTGTCCCGCAAGATCACGCTGCCGCTGCTGGCAAAAGGTGATGTTCTGGCGGTTCTGATGTCTGGCGCCTATGGCCTGACAGCAAGCCCCACCCGTTTTATCAGCCATCCCGAACCGGCTGAGTATATGATCGAGGACGGAAATTTGCGCGACATCAGCGAAAGCGCATTGAACCTTCCTGGCACCATCAGGAGCAGATGATGCAGCCAATTAAAGTCATTGGATTCCCTCGATCAGGGACGTCTCTTTTGCAGCGTCTTTTGACATCGCACCCGAAGATCCACTGCCCACCAGAGACCTATGTCTTTTCCGGCGCTGCCGGATGATCCGCGAGTCCAGCGGTGAAGGACCTGATCTGGGTATGCTGACGGGTTTGGCCTTTGCAGGCTTCGACGAGGCCGATGTTCTAGCACGGTTGCGCGCCTTGTGTTTCAGCTTCTTGGACGAAGCCGCTGAAAAAGAAGGCAAGCCCCTCTGGCTGAAAAATCGGCCTTCGATATCTTTGATTTGGATGGGATCGAGACATTGCTGTCTGGTCACTGTCGTTTCGTTTGCCTTGTCCGAAATCCGTTGGACGTGATCGCCTCGATGAAAGATCTGACAGACCAGATGGGGCAGAACGTTCCCGAGATGCGTCCGTGGATGGCGCAGTATGACAACTACTATCTGGCTTGGGCGGCTGCTTGGAATGACCTGAACCGTGCGATGCTGGATATGCACATGAGGCTCGGGGACAGTTCTCTGCTGTGCCGCTATGAGGATCTGACCGCCGACCCGGAGGCCGAGCTGCGCCGGATTACCGACTTTGCAGAACTGCCGCCCTTTGCGGGCAAAGTTGCCCCCGAGAAGGCGCAGATCGGTCTGGGTGACTGGAAGATCTTCAACACGGATGGCGTTGAGAAGACTAGGGTCGCGCGATGGCGCCGGTCGCTGCCGCGTTCGTCGGCCAAAGCCGCGCTCGAGGTGGTAGGGCCGCTTATGGAAGAGCTGGATTATGATCTGCCGCGCATTTCCGCGCCAGTCACGCGACAGCAACGGATCGTTCAATACAAGCGCGCCAAGCAGATGGCGCTATCTGCACATGACCACGCCAAATCCCCCGGAAAAGGGTAAGGATAAAGACCTGCCATGACGTATCCTCATCCTCTTGTCGCATTTCTTCGGCTTGTCGAGGATGCGCCTGACGCACCTATGGCGATACAAGGCGAAAAGACCTGGAGCCGGGGTGACATCCTGGGACTGTCAGGGGCGCTTTCGTCCGCGCTGTCGGCGCGGGGCATCGGGAACCAGCCCGAACAGCGTGTGATGATTTTTCTGCCGAATTCTGCGCACATGATTGCCATGCTGCCCGCGATCTGGTCGATGGGCGCACTTCCGATGTTCCTGTCGGCCAAGGCAACCGCATCGCAGCGCGCGAAAGTCGAGGCCTTCTATAAGCCCGATCTTGTGATTGATCAGCCCTGCTGGACACGCTTGTCGCTGCACCGGGGGGGCTTGGATCGTTTCGGCCAGAACCCCACAGCGACGCCTCTGTCGTGTTCACGTCGGGCTCAACAGGGTTGCCCAAAGGTGTGGTCCAGAAAGGCGGAACGCTTTCCGCAGGTGTCGACCGGGTGACGCGCACGCTGGGGTATTCCAAGATCGAGCGCATTCTTGTCCCGATCCCATTTGCGCATGACTATGGTTGGGGGCAGATGCTATCTGCCTTGGTAGGCGGCCATGTCCTGATCCTGCCAGAGCGGGACATTTTGCAAGACATCCCGCGCGCCATCAATGCGCACCGCCCGACCGTCTTGGCTGGTGTCCCCTCTTTGTATTCGGGTCTTTTGTTTGGGATTTCGGGTTTCGAAACCGCTGACACAAGCAGCTTGCGGCTGATGACCTCGACTGGCTCTGCAATTTCTTCTCAGGTGATCACTGCACTTCAGGCCCGCGTCCCTCAGGCGCGGGTGCTGCTTAACTATGGCCTGACCGAAACCTATCGCAGCTGTACTCTGCATCCGGACGATGCAGGACGGTATCCTGGAAGCATCGGTCGACCAATTGAGGGGGTCGAACTGCGCATTGTTGACGAATCTGCCAATCCGCTGCCGCCCCGGCGAGGAAGGAGAGATCGTCCATCTTGGTGCGGGCACCTTTGATCGCTACCTTGATGATCCCGAGGCCACCGCCCGCGCGCGCCGATTGCTGGATGGCCAGCATGCCGTGTTTACCGGCGATGTGGGTGTGCTGAATGCGGATGGTTTCCTGACGCTGTTGGGTCGCCGCGACCGGCTTGTGAAATCTCAGGACGTGCGCATCAGCCTGACCGATGTTGAAGAGGCACTGAGCGCGCTTGAGGGCGTTGCAGAAGCCGCCGTTCTTGCGCTGCAGCATGACATACATGGCACTGAAATGATTGCCTTTGTCGTCCCCGAAAGCGAGGCTTCAATCCGCGAGATCCGCCGCAACACCAACCGTGGCCTTCCCCCACATATGCGCCCGCGCCGTTTCCATGAACGTGATGCCCTTCCCCGGACCCCAGTTGGAAAGTGGATTACCCATCATTGATGTCTGAATTGTCGAGTGGTTGAGGTTAGATATGCAGCAGTTCGATATTGAAGAGCTTACTCTGGTCTCTGTGGCGATTTGCGCCGCGACCACCCTTCGTTTCGACTTTCCTAAGACGCCCAATGCTTGGCATTTTGCACCGGCCAAACGATTTCGCACTCAGAAAGGAACACTCCAATGATGGAGCAAATGGCCTCTCAGGTCCGATCCTTGCGCAGCTCCTTGCCCCTGCAGCAGTTCAAAAAGAATGCCCCGATCAAGATTGCCTGTATCGGGAACTGTATTCTGAACAAGCAAAAGATGCTGTTGAACCTCAACCCCAACATTGATGTGGTGTTCACCTCCAATCTGTCCAACTGGGGAAACTACCACGCTGAAAGCTTCAAAGAACGTGCTGAAGAGGCTGATATTGTTCTTGGGATTGCGGTCAGCAACAACAACAATAAACTATTTCAGTCGCCGTCGGACCTGCGCGCCACTTACGGCGACAAATGTGTTATCGTGCCGTCGGTTTGGCTGGATGGTACCGATACGCTGCAATCCTTCTCTATATCCGGGAACGTTCGCTTTTTTGGGGGTGATCCAATCGTTGAGCGGGCGAAAGAGATTGGGTTTGACGAGGCGTATGAAGAGTTGATCCGCGGTAAACTCAACACCGATCCTACTGTGCGCATGTCTAGAAGCCTTGCCAATCTCCGTAGCGTTGAATCTACAAGTGATTTTACGATGTCGGACTATATTGAAGATACATATCAACTTCGGCCCGTTGCAAATGCCATTGGACATCCATCAAACATCGTCGTGCGCGAGATATTTTGCCGTCTTGTGAAAACGCTCAATCTGGATTTCAAACTCGATACTATGTTTACACCGCATCTTATGGGCCGACTAAGCCTGCCGGGAACGCAACGCGTGTTCAGCCCATATGACGTTGAAGAGCTGAAACTCACTTATGACCACGAGCCGCACTGGATGCTACAAGCGAAAAGCCTGCTGAATTTGATGAGAAGTAAAGTGAAAACAGGAACTTACCTTCCGATCGAAAACTTTAAGGAATCATACTAATGCTTCTTTTTGTCGGTGATCCGTGGCTCGAGAATATTTCGCGCCTTATCGCAGAGTTCAATCCCAACGCTTCTGTGACATTCATCAAGGCCCAAGGAGATGACTCTCCGTCGGCCGAGGCTGTGGACGCCGCAACAGTGCTGATTACAAGCAGGTCAGCCGCGCAGACAATTGCTGGACGCCGTCCCGATCTTCAGTGTCCCAACCTAAGCATCGACGGTCTGTATTCTCTAGAAATGAAGGGAAAAACTGTGTTCGGGGCCGAGTTTCTTCCCGAAACCTTACCGTCAGGAAAAGTGAGCCGGCTTGTGACCGCCCTCGCGCGTGGAGAGATCGATTTCCAATGCTCGAAGCGTTTCGCAGCATCGATGGATGAACTGAAACAGCAAGAAGTAGCTACAGTTCCGATCTCGGATTTTATTGAAGAACGCTATCGAGACCGGCAATTGTTTAGTGGCAGTGATCGACCTGATCCAATTGTGACGGTTGAAATGAGCCGCAGAATTGCCGCCGAGCTTTCCTTGAAAGAGGCTGACATCAATCGAAGCCAGCCGTGGCGAACAGACTGGTGTGCCTACCGAAGATCGACCAACGTGATGCTTCCTGGTGATGCAAATCGCTTGGGGTTGAGGTTCGATCTTGATCCGCATTGGTTCGTGAACATCATGAAGCTAGCGCCTAAGTTGTACACGGAAGATGGTCAGCTAAAAACGGATACATAAACCTTGCGCGTCCTCACCGCTTCACGAGCCGGGCAAGTAAGTTTCACTTTGGAAGTGGCCAAATGCGTCCCAAAAGGTGTGGTTCGTCCGAGTCCAAAACTTGAACGCGTCGGTCTCTAGGTCGAGGCTTCAGCCTTTCGCCCGCGTGATGAACCCAACCATGTTGTTGATCGTGTCAAAGTTCTCAAGCGTGATCTCAGACTGAGGGATCTCAACCGCGTGGGTTTCTTCGATATACGCAATGACCGAAGTCATCGTGAAACTGTCGATGAACCCTTCCGAAAACAAACATGTGTCAGCCGTAAATTCACTGGCATCCATGCCGGTTTCTTCCGTGATCAGATCATGCAATTCCTGAGCCAAATCTGCCATAGCCACTTCTCTCTTTTAGACTTTTCCCAAAGCGCATCTTGCTTTGTTAGCACGGCCTCAATGAGGCCTTCTTCTGTTAGTGGATGATCAAACTGTTTTCCATCGACAAATGCATCTCTGGCTATTTTTTGTGCCTCTCTGCAACCAATAACGCTTGGACTGCCCATGGGGATTGAGCTACTACCCAATGTTTAGACAGTTTCCGGCGTAGCTTGGGCTACTCTTCACTCCTGTTGCCCGGGATCGGTTTCTTCCTCTCTCAGTCAGCAGAGCACAGCCGGAGGGGGAGGCATGGCTCGGATTGAAAGCCCGTTTCCGAGCAATGGTAAAATCATCCCATGTATTCTGAGCGATCATAGAGGAGAGGGTGAAAGGAAGCCCTTGGGGGGCGGACGAGGTTTGCGTGATCCTCTATGGTCAAATCATACGCCGACGAATCTGGTCGCATAGCCAGACAAGGAGTTCAGTAGATTTGGTACCCATTCTGGTACCCAGAACGTCAAAAGGCCCAGCCATCTCTGGCTAAGCCTTTGAAAAAGTGGTGAGCCGTGAAGGATTCGAACCTTCGACCCACTGATTAAAAGTCAGTTGCTCTACCAACTGAGCTAACGGCCCACTCTGTGAGCGCGGTGACTAAAGGGAGTGGCGGGTGGGGTCAACCCCATTTTCGAATGAATCTGCACGATCTCTGGCAAAAGTTTTGCCAAGGGCTTATATCGCGGCTCATGGCAGATGCGCAGACACATATGAATGGCCTTGAGTTCATGAAATGGCATGGGGCGGGCAATGACTTCGTGATGATTGATTCACGGGGGCGCGATGCTGTTGTGACTCGCGAATTGGCGGCTGGGTTGGGTGATCGCAATCGCGGCGTTGGCTTTGATCAGCTGGCCGAGATTCGCAGCTCGGACGTGGCCGATATTGATCTGGATTTTTGGAATTCGGATGGCAGTCGGGCCGGGGCGTGCGGAAACGCGACCCGTTGCGTGGCGCGCTATATGATGGATCAGACCGGCAAGGATGCCCTGACCATCCGCACCTCGCGCGGGGTGCTTGAAGCACGCGCAGATGGTGATCTGGTCGCGGTGAACATGGGACAGCCTCAGCTAACGTGGCAAGAGGTGCCTCTGGCGCAAGACGTGGATCTGCAGCACCTGCCGCTGGAAGGCGATCCTGTCGCTGTGGGGATGGGCAATCCCCATTGCGTGTTCTTTGTGGACGATGCCGATGCTGTGGATGTCGCCGGGATTGGTCCGGGCTTTGAAACCGACCCGCTGTTCCCCGAAGCCACCAACGTCGAATTTGCTGAAATCCGGTCGCGCGATGAGATCCGCATGCGCGTCTGGGAACGCGGCACGGGCATTACGCTGGCTTGCGGCTCGGGCGCTTGTGCCACGGCCGTCGCCGCCCATCAGCGCGGCCTGACCGACAAGCGTGTGCGGATGGAGCTGGATGGCGGCTGGCTGACCTTGGATTGGCGCGAGGATGGCGTCTGGATGACCGGCCCCACCGCCTTTGTTTATAGTGGCCAGCTGACGCAAGCCTTTCTGAAGGGTCTGTAAGATGGGGCGCGAAACCCCCAATTTTCGCGACGCTTGGCTGTCGCCTGAACGCCTATGAAACCGAGGCGATGAAACGTCTGGCAGACGAGGCAGGCGTTGAAGGTGCCGTGGTGGTGAACACCTGCGCCGTGACGGCCGAGGCCGTGCGCAAAGCCCGTCAGGAAATCCGCAAGCTGCGCCGGGAAAATCCCGACGCCAAAGTGATCGTCACTGGCTGCGCCGCGCAGACAGAGCCCGAAACCTTCGCCAACATGGACGAGGTCGACGCAGTTATCGGCAATCACGAAAAGATGTCACCCGAGACCTGGGCGGGCCTTGCCCCCGACCTGATTGGCGAAACCGAACGTGTGCAGGTCAATGACATCATGTCCGTGACCGAGACCGCCAGCCATCTGATCGACGGGTTCGGCACGCGGTCGCGCGCTTACGTGCAGGTTCAGAACGGCTGCGACCACCGCTGCACCTTCTGCATCATCCCCTATGGCGCGGAAATTCGCGCTCGGTGCCTGCGGGCGTTGTGGTCGATCAGATCAAACGTCTTGTGGATCGTGGCTTTAACGAGGTCGTGTTGACCGGCGTGGACCTGACCAGCTGGGGCGCAGATCTGCCCGGAGAGCCACGCTTGGGCGATCTGGTCATGCGCATCCTGCGTCTGGTGCCGGACCTGCCGCGCCTGCGCATCAGCTCGATTGATTCCATTGAAGCGGATGAGAACCTGATGCTGGCCATCGCGTCTGAACCGCGTTTGATGCCGCATCTTCACCTGAGCCTTCAGCACGGGGACGACCTGATTCTGAAGCGGATGAAGCGTCGCCATTTGCGCGACGATGCGATTGCCTTCTGTGAAGAGGCGCGCAAGTTGCGGCCCGGCATCACCTTCGGTGCAGATATCATCGCGGGCTTCCCGACCGAAACAGATGCGCATTTTGATAATAGCCTGAAACTGGTCGAGGACTGCGATCTGACTTGGCTGCACGTCTTCCCGTACTCGAAGCGCGAAGGCACGCCTGCCGCGAAAATCCCCAACACCGTGGATGGCAACGTGATCAAGGCGCGCGCGGCGCGTCTGCGGGCAGCCGGGGATGCTCAGGTGCAGCGGCATCTGGAAGCGCAAGTGGGTCAAGAGCATCAGATCCTGATGGAGAACCCGACGATGGGCCGCACCGCCCATTTCGCCGAAGTTGTGTTCGATACGCCTCAGGAAGAGGGTGCGCTGATCACCGCCACGCCCATACGGATCGTAGACAAACAGCTGGTTGTCTGATCACCTGTCCTCAGCATAGTCAGAGGACCCGCCATGCACCCGAACCCTGTCTTTCGCCGCAATCAACGCGACCAGAACATCGCCTTCGCCCAGACCCGCGCCTTTGGCACGCTCTGCGTGGCGGGGGAGACGCCTTTGCTGTCCCATATCCCGTTTCTGCTGTCCGATGACGGGTCGCTGGCCGAGTTTCATCTGGTCCGCTCGAACCCCATCGCGCGGGTGGGTGCGGTGAATGCGGTGATCGCGGTGACCGGGCCAGACGGCTATGTCTCGCCCGATTGGTACGGGGCGGACCAACAGGTGCCCACGTGGAACTATGTCGCCGTGCATCTGCGCGGGCGCTTGGTGCCCTTGGAGCACGACGCGCTGCACGACATTCTGGTCCGCCAGTCCGCTGCCTATGAAGCGCGGATCGACGGCAAAGCCCCGTGGACCTTCGACAAGATGACGCCGGAGGTCATTGCCAAGATGGAGCGCATGATCGTCCCCATGCGACTTGAGGTCGAGGACATCGACGGCACATGGAAACTGGGTCAGAACAAGGATGATCCGGTGCGCGAAGCTGCGGCCGCGCAGATGCATACGGGCTTTGGGCAAGAGCTTGCCGAAATCGCCAAACTGATGGGCGATCCGCCCGCATAAGTGGACATAAGCCCCCCAGCCCACCTACATTTCTATATAAGGAGGATCCTATGGCCTTACCGCTTGCCCCCAATTGCTGCCGTTGCGCTGCGCTATGGCGCCGTCGCCCTGACCACCTATGCCATCGCCCGTTCGGTTGAACGTGGACGGCGGGATCAGCGTCATGAGGATGCCTTGGACGAGGCGCCCGAAGGGCTGACCGCGCGGCGCGAAAAGTCAGACGAGCACGAGCAAGTCAACGCCACTGCGCGGATGCGCCGTGTGATCCGACTTGGGGAAAACGGGCCGGGGGTCGAGATTGACGCCGTCGGCCTGACCCGCATTCGCTTTCGAAAGGTATAAGCCATGCAATTGATCTCGTCCGTGACGTCCCCGTTTGCGCGCAAGGTGCGCGTGCTGTTGCAAGAAACCGGCCAAGAGGGTGACGTGGAAGAGATCATGGCGGCCACCTTGCCGACCGCTCCGGATCCCATGGTGACGGCGGCGAACCCTTTGTCGAAAATCCCCGCGTTGATCCGGCCCGACGCCCCGACGCTTTATGACAGCCGTGTGATCACCCGTTTTCTGGACGCTCGCTGCGGCGGGAAGCTCTATCCCGAGCACCAAATCTGGGACGTCCTGACGCTGGAAGCGACGGCGGATGCGATGATGGATGCCGCCGTTCTGATGACATACGAGTTGCGCCTGCGCCCAGAAGGGATGCGGTTCGATGACTGGATCGAAGGCCAGTGGGGCAAGATCGAAGGCGCGTTGGACGCGCTGAATACTCGCTGGATGAGCCATCTGTCCGGCCCGCTGGACATGGGCCAGATCGCGGTCGGCTGCGCGCTGGGCTATCTGGACTTCCGCCACGACGACCGCGGCTGGCGCAAGGGCCGTGATGCGCTGGACGACTGGTTCGCGGTGTACTGCCAGCGCGACAGTATGAAGGCGACGAAGCCGGTTTGAGGTACACGTAGATTGGACTACGCCCGACCCTGGGTGGGCGTCTCGCTTCGGTCGAGCTGGCAGAGGGCATCGCTTCTCTTGAGATCTCGCATCTGTGTGAGGCCTCACAATACGCCCTCCCCGGGGGGAGGGTCGGGCGTGGCCCGTGCGGTGCACGTGCCGGACTCCTCTGAGAAACGACTCACGCGCCAAATTGTCGCGCGCCATTTGATTTAAGTCATGGGCGCGGGACTAAGTATGCGCGAAATAATCTCTGACATTTTAGATGTTCGCGCCAACAGTGCAGCTGCAGCATGTTTTCTGGGTATCATATCCTTGAAAACCACCCCCTGCGCCCTAATGACTTCTGGACTGAGCGCGTTTCCTTAGCTAAACAGCCGCGAAACGGACCGCTTGCAAAGGCGGTCTTCAGTCGTGTCGGTTGCCTTATTGCAACCTAGCTAGGGAGATGCGCTCGTGTCACACGCCGACGACCACGAAGGAACCCGCCGGGATTTCCTTTACTATGCGACCGGTGGCGCCGCAGCCGTAACGGCTGGTGCTGCTGTTTGGCCGCTCGTCAATCAAATGAACCCCTCTGCCGATGTTCGGGCGCTCAGCTCGATCCGCGTTGATATTGCTGACGTCGCCGTCGGCAGCCAGATCACCGTGAAATGGCTGGGCAAACCGGTGTTCATTCGCCGCCGTACCGCAGAAGAAATCGAACAGGCCCGTGCGGACAACACCGCCGACAACCTGATCGACGCGTTTGCGCGTAACGACAACCGCGATGCGGCCCTGTCGGCTGACGACCAAAACCGTGCGATGGATGAAGCTGGCGAATGGCTGGTGATGATGGGTGTGTGTACCCACCTTGGCTGTGTGCCTCTTGGCGACGGCGCTGGCGAGTTCGGCGGCTGGTACTGCCCCTGCCACGGTTCGCACTACGACACTTCGGGCCGTATCCGCAAAGGTCCGGCACCTGAAAACCTGCCCGTTCCCGTCGCCGTGTTCGTCGACGAAACGACGATCAAACTGGGATAAGGGAGGCTTACATGTCTGGAATTCCTCACGATCACTACGAGCCCAAGTCGGGCTTTGAAAAGTGGCTGGACGAGCGTCTGCCCATCGTTGGCCTTGCCTATGGCACGCTGATGATCCCCACCCCGAAAAACCTGAACTGGTGGTGGATTTGGGGCATCGTACTGGCGTTCTGCCTGGTGATGCAGATTGTCACCGGTATCATTCTGGTGATGCACTATACCCCGCATGTTGATCTGGCGTTTGCCTCGGTCGAACACATCATGCGTAACGTGAACGGCGGTCACATGATCCGCTATATTCACATGAATGGCGCATCGCTGTTCTTCCTGGCCGTATACATCCACATCTTCCGTGGCCTGTTCTACGGTTCGTACAAAGCCCCCCGCGAGATCACATGGATCGTCGGCATGATCATCTATCTTCTGATGATGGCCACCGGCTTCATGGGTTACGTTCTGCCTTGGGGTCAGATGTCCTTCTGGGGTGCGACGGTTATCACCGGCCTGTTCGGTGCGATCCCGTTCATCGGCGAGCCGCTGCAGACCTTCCTGCTGGGCGGACCTGCTGTGGACAACGCCACGCTGAACCGCTTCTTCTCGCTGCACTACCTGCTGCCCTTCGTGATTGCTGCGCTTGTCGCCGTTCACATCTGGGCCTTCCACACCACGGGCAACAACAACCCGACCGGTGTTGAGGTTCGCCGTGGTTCGAAAGAAGAAGCCAAGAAAGACACCCTGCCGTTCTGGCCCTACTTCGTGATCAAAGATCTGTTCGCGCTGGGCCTGATCCTGGTTGGCTTCTTCGCAATCGTCGGCTTCATGCCCAACTATCTGGGTCACCCCGACAACTACATCGAGGCAAACGCTCTGGCGACGCCCGCACACATCGTTCCGGAATGGTACTTCCTGCCGTTCTACGCGATCCTGCGTGCCTTCACCGCAGACGTTTGGGTTGTGCAGCTGGTCAGCTTCGTGACCGGTGGCATCATTGACGCGAAATTCTTCGGCGTGCTGGCCATGTTCGGCGCATCATCGTGATGGCTCTGGCACCGTGGCTGGACACTTCGTCGGTTCGCTCGGGTCAGTATCGCCCGGCCTTCAAATGGTGGTACCGCCTGCTTCTGATCGACTTTGTCGTTCTGATGTGGGTGGGTGCACGTGACACGAACTTCCCGCATGACTGGATTTCGCTGATCGGTGCCACCTACTGGTTCGCCTACTTCCTTGTCATCTTGCCGCTTCTGGGCCTGTTCGAGAAACCGACCACGCCTCCGGCAACGATCGAGGAAGACTTCAACGCCCACTATCCCGGCGCAGCGAGTGAGAGGATTGAGAACAATGATCAAACAACTCACAGCATCCGCGATCGTCGCTCTGGGTCTCGCCACTGGCGCGGCTCAGGCCGCAGGCGCCGGCGGCGAAGTCCATGACACGGCCTTCTCGTTCGAGGGTCCGTTCGGCAAGTACGACAAAGAACAGCTGCGTCGCGGCCTGAAAGTGTACACCGAGGTCTGCTCGGCCTGTCACGGTCTGCGCTACGTTCCGCTGCGTACCCTGTCGGACAAAGGCGGCCCCGAGTACACCGAGGACGAAGTGCGCGCCTATGCAGCCGAAAACTTCACCATCTACGATCCGGAACTGGATGACGACCGCGCCCGCGTGCCGGCTGACTTCTTCCCGACCGTATCGGGTGAAGGCATGGGTCCCGACCTGTCGCTGATGGCCAAAGCCCGCGCTGGCTTCCACGGCCCTGCTGGCACCGGCATCAACCAGCTGGTCAAAGGCATGGGTGGCGCTGAATACATCGCGTCTTTCCTGACTGCCTTTAACGGCAAGGAACAGGAAGTCGCTGGTCAGTACCTGAACGGCAACGACGTGTTCCCGGGCGGTTGGACCTCGATGCCTCCGCAGCTGGAAGATGGTTCGGTCGAGTATGACGACGGCCACAACAACTCGGCCCACCACTTGGCCGAAGACGTTGCAGCCTTCCTGATGTGGACAGCTGAACCCAAGATGATGGCCCGCAAACAAGCTGGCTTTATCTCGGTCCTGATGCTGGTCCTGCTGACCTCGCTTCTGTACCTGACGAACAAGAAGCTCTGGGCCCCGCACAAGGGCAAGAAATTCAACGCCTAAGCGTTGGGTTTGACGGAATAGAGAAGGGCGCCGCAAGGCGCCCTTTTTTCTGGTCAGTTTAAGACCGAGAAATATCCGCTCTGCGGGACAATCCGGAACTCATCTGTCTGAATTTGCGTCAACCCAGTATCCGGGCGTAGAATGAGAGCATGACGCCTCAAGCCAATGCATCCCGCAAAAATAACCCAGTATCTTCAGCAAAGCTCTGCCGCATCAAAGTTCTGCTCGCTTTTCTGATAGCATTTGCAGCAACCCCCGCCACAGCAGCCGACGCTATTAAAACATTCAAAAAATGGTCGGTTTTCGTTGAAGTCAAACCCAAACCAAAGACCTGCTGGGCTGCAACAAGGATATTGCATGATCCAGAGACCGATCAAAACTACTTCCTAGCAGTGACGAGGTTTCGTGGAATAAGGGACCCTCAAGTATCGATTTACTCGGACAAGCGAATGCGGAAGTCTTCCGCGATTTACATAGAAGTTGCTGGCCGAAATTATCGTATGCGCTCTGACGGGGTGAGTGCTTGGCCACCACCAAATGCCGACAAGAGGATAATCTCGGAACTATTGAAAGTTTCGCAAGCAAAGCAACCGAGTGAACGAATTGTTTTTGCAGGTCAGAAAGGCCAAGTTCGTGTCAAGATTCGAGTCGATGGATTTGCTCAAGCAATGAGCCTCGTAACGAATGAGTGTGCCCGCCCATAGTCTTCGTAGACGTTATCGAATCCAGCATTTCTGAACGCCGAAAAGGGCTCTTAGCGGCCGTTCCATCATCCACCTAAATACTCCCGCATCACCTCCGGCGGGTGCGCAACATCTCCTCCGTCGCAACGAGCGCATGCGCCACGCCATCCGCCACCAGCAACATCTGTTCACAGAGCCCGCAGGCGCGTGCCGCGTCGTGAACGCGTCCCTGTCTTGGCATGGGGTGTGATGACACAAAAAAAGGGCACCCGTGGGCGCCCTTCTTGTATCGAGGCAAAGAGAGGAATATCCCTTGCCCTCATGCGCTTAACTCAATTTGTCCAATTGGCAATCACGTCATACCCATTGGGCGACGGGGTTGCCTCAAGGAGATCCGAAAACTGTGCCCATGCGGCGGCGACGGCTTCTGCATTGGCGTTGGATACCTCTTCGCTTTCAACAAGCGCGACGACATAGCCTGTTCCGTCCTCGTTCATCACATTGACGAATTGCAGCATACCGGGCATCGCCATGATCTGAGATTTCATCGCGTTCAGCTTCTCGGTTGCGGCATCTCGGGAACCAGATTTCATTTTGTATTCAGTAACACGTGCAAACATAACTCCCTCCTTAAATTGATTACGGCCCGAAGGCCCTGAAGGGGCGGAGGATACCACAAACGGGGGATTCTCTCAAAAAGGGGTGGATTTCAGTGCCCCAAATACTCCCGCATCACTTCCGGCGGGTTCGCGAACATCTCCTCCGTCGCAACGGGCATATGGGCCACGCCATCCGCCACCAGCACCACTCGATCGCACAGCACGCGGGCGTCTTGGGGGGTCGTGGCTGACCATCAGAAGGGTGGCGCCGGTTTCGTCCAGCAGGTCTCGGACCAGCGCCAGCATTTCGG
>LLEO01000026.1_pt1 | contig 30373 bp, 45 predicted proteins | sample 595861 | NCBI WGS metagenome assembly LLEO01 (sample SAMN02919315, study PRJNA255460) | bioreactor metagenome | biome: chemostat; feature: culture 2012_25.1; material: sediment; isolation source: day35 25degC chemostat 2012 inoculated with Wadden Sea sediment taken from... | place: Germany: Bremen ... | reverse complement strand
CACAGCCCGCTCGCAACGCGGCGCGGGATCGCACCGACAGAGCGCCTGACAATGCCTTCATCGAGATGTCGTCGGTCATCAGAAGCCCGCCAAACCCGATTTTGTTGCGGATCAGCGCAATCATATCCGGGCTTTGGGTGGCGGGGTGGTCAGGGTCGATATCTTCAAAGATGATATGGGCGGACATGCCCAAGGGCAGCCCGGCCAGCGGCTCGAACGCCATGAAATCGGTCCAGCCAAGTTCTTTCGCCTTGGTTTTGACCCGTGGCAGCTCCAAATGGGTGTCGAGCGTGGATCGCCCGTGGCCCGGGATGTGCTTGACCACCGGCAACACGCCGCCATCCAACAAGGCCTGCGCCACGCTGGCGGCACGTTCTGCCACTTTGACCACATCCTCGCCGTAGCAGCGGTTGTGCAGGATCGGATGGGTCTCGGCCGAGGCGATGTCGGCCAGAGGTGCACAATTGCCGTCAATGCCCACCGACAGCAGCTCATCCGCGATCAGGCGATAGCGGATATAGAGGCTGCGGACCGAGGCTTTTGGATTCAGCTTGACCTGATCCAAGGCGGGTAGCCATTCACGCCAGTAAGGCGCGCCCATGCGGGCGACGCGGCCGCCTTCCTGATCGATGAAAATGGGCGCGTCCCGCCCAACAGCGCCGCGCAACTCGCTGGTCAGCGCGCGCAGTTGCGCGGGCGTATCCACGTTGCGCGCAAACAGGATAAAGCCCCACGCTGTGCCCGTTCAAAGAAATCCCGTTCGGCCTGCGACAGCGTGGTGCCTTCGCAGCCCAGGATATATGCACCAACGCGGGACATGGTTTACCGGGTCACAACCGGGATGCAGGCGGCTTTGTCAGCCATCAGCACCGAGCAGAATCGACGCGAGTCCGCCAGATCCGCAAAGCCCATCGCACGCAGGCGATAGAAGGTCTTGCCACCGGTCTGGGCTTTCTCGATTACGCGGGTTTTGTCGCCCATATAGTCCTCGAACCGGGCCGACAGAACATTCCACTGTTCACGGGCTACCTCGGCACTATCAAAGGCACCCAACTGTACAAGACGCGTTCCGGGGGCAAGGGTCGTGGGCTCGACCTCTTTCACAGCCGCAGGGGCCGACGGCGTTGGGGCCGAAATCTTGGTGTTCAGATCGGCAGGCCGCACGATGGGGCGTAAGGATTTGCTGACACCGGGAACAGAGGCCGGGATAATCTTGACGCTTGGGGTCGCCAGTTCTTCCACCGCAGCCACCAAGGGCATCGGAACTGCCGTCGGCGCAAGCGAGGCAATGACCTCGGTCGGTTCGATGTCTGGTTCAACGCCCAGCAAGGGGCTGTCGGCAGCAATCTGTTCGGCGATGGCCAGTGCGGCGGCGACCGGATCGACGTTCGCAGCAGTATCCGTCACGTAGGCCTGAATGGCGGCGGCGGGAAGTGTCAGGTCCGTGTCAGCGCGGGCAACCTCGGCCACAGATGCGTCTTCATCGGTCAGCGACGCGGGCTGGGGGCCAGAACAAGACGATCGGCCGGGGCCGAAGCCTCGCCTTCCGCCTGTACCGCGTTTACGGCCAGACCCCTGATGGTCAGCCGATTGGCCGCCGGGGTTTTCAGGTTGCACCCGCATCGGACCTTCAAGCGCACGCACAACCGGAATGCCGGTCACATCGCGCACGGCCAGCTTATAGCCCCACACGCCAAGACCAACGATCAGCGCCAGCGAGACAGCGGCACCCGCATAGTTCAGAAGCCCGCCAGCCCCGCCACCACGCGGCGCGGTCGGCTCGGCAGGTTGAGCGTAATAACCCTGATCTGCATAAGGCGCGTCTTGATAGCCAGCATAATCAGCCTGCATCGGTGCCGGCTGCATCTCTGGGCCCCCATGGGCCGGATGCACATAGGCCGACCCGGCTGCCGATGCAGATCGCATCACAGGTTCAGGACGATACCCATAGTCGGGATGATTTTGATACGCCGGATTCGGGGCGCTATGCCCCCAATTTGCTTCTGCCATCTTGCCTCACACCCGGTATCACCAGGGGCTTGGCCTTTATGGCTCTTTCCACACCCTGCACCGGTCAAACTGCTCTACTCGCACTCGACCGGGGCGCATTTTGTCAGCGCATTTCCTCGGCCGGAGTTACGCCCAAAATACCCAATCCCGACGAAATGACAACGGCGACTGCACGCGGTAGGGGCAATTTTTGCCGCCGATGAGTCATTATTACCATCTTGCAGGAAGCGCAGTTCCGGCTTGTCATTGCCACGGTTCCACAGCGCGTGGAATTCCGAGGCCAATTCATACAGATAGAACGCTATCCGGTGCGGCTCATGGGTGCGTGCGGCGATCTCGACCAGACGCGGCCATTCGGCCAGTTTCTTGGCCACGGCCAGCTCGGCCTCGTCCTCAAGGTTTGGCGTATCAGACAGGGTCACGCCCTGCTCTTCCGCCTTACGCAGAACCGAACGCACACGCGCATGGGCGTATTGCACATAGAAGACCGGGTTGTCCTTGGACTGCTCCAGAACCTTGTCGAAATCGAAGTCCAGCGGCGCGTCGTTCTTGCGCGTCAGCATCACGAAACGGGTCACATCCGAGCCCACCTGCTCGACCACGTCACGCAGGGTGACAAAATTGCCCGCGCGTTTCGACATCTTGAAGGGCTCGCCGTTTTTCCACAGCTTCACCAGCTGGGTCAGCTTGATGTCCAGCGGCACCTTGCCGTCAGACAGCGCCGAGACCGCCGCTTTCATCCGCTTCACATAGCCACCATGGTCGGCGCCGAAGACGTCGATCAGCGCGTCATAGCCACGTTCAACCTTGTCGAAATGATAGGCGATGTCCGGCGCGAAATAGGTCCAGCTGCCATCCGATTTCTTCACCGGGCGGTCGACATCGTCGCCATGCTCGGTCGACTTGAACAGGGTCTGCTCGCGCGGCTCCCAATCCTCGGGCTTCTTGCCCTTGGGCGGCTCCAGCACGCTTCATAGATCAGGCCCTTATTCTGCAGCGTCTCCAGCGCGCCTTCGATCCGGCCTGTGCCGTACAAAGATTTCTCCGAGAAGAAGACGTCCATCTTCACGCCCAGCTGCGCCAGATCTTCGCGGATCAGGTCCAGCATGGCTTCAGTGGCAAATTCCCGGATTTCAACCAGCCAGTCAGCTTCGGGCTTGCCCACATAGGCATCGCCCACCTTGGCCTTCAGGGCCTCGCCCACCGGCACCAGATAGTCGCCGGGATATGTGCCATCCTCGAACGCAACCTCTTGGCCATGCGCTTCCAGATACCGCAGGTACACAGAACGGGCCAGCACATCGACCTGCGCGCCACCATCGTTGATGTAGTATTCGCGCGTCACGTCGTAGCCGGCGAAGTCCAACAGGCTTGCCAGCGCGTCGCCAAAAACCGCACCGCGTGTGTGACCCACATGAAGCGGCCCCGTCGGGTTGGCCGAGACATACTCCACGTTCACCTTCTGCTCAGCGCCCATGGCCGAGCGGCCGTAATTCGCATCTGCCAAAACACCTGTGACCAGACCGGCCCAGACCGGGGTCGGCAGACGCAGGTTCAAGAACCCCGGACCAGCCACTTCAGCCACATCGATGCGTGCATCTTCGGCCAGCTTGGCGGCCAGTACATCTGCGATGTCACGCGGCTTCATCTTGGCGGGCTTTGCCAGAACCATCGCCGCATTGGTCGCCATATCCCCATGCGCCGCATCGCGCGGGGGTTCGACCGCCACATTGTCAAAGCTCAGCCCTTCGGGCAAAGCGCCTTCGCTGACCATTTGGGTCAGGGCATCAATCACAAGCGCGCGAATATCGGCAAACAGGTTCATCGGTTTGGTCCTTTTCTCTCAGCCGCACTCCTATCAGCCCCGCCCCAAAGGTCAAGCGAAGCAGAACCAGAACCCGGCTCCTGCGCATTTTCTTGTCGTAAATATCCTGGGGTGAATTGGCCAACGGCCAAGAGGGGCAAAGCCCCCCCTTACCCGCCCAGCCCCAAACGCGCATGTTCCTGCAACGCGAAGCGATCGGTCATGCCCGCAATGTAATCTGACACCAACCGCGCCAATGCGGTCTCGCCTTCGGCTGCCTCAATCTCGCGGCACCATTCCTCAGGTAACTCCATCGGATGCGCCATGAAATGCCCGAACAGGTCCCCCACCACGACGGTGACGCGGGTGCGCATCTCGACAACGGACGGCGCGCGGTACATGCGGGTGAACAAAAACTTGCGGATCACTTTCAGGTCGCTCCACAACGCGGACGAAAAGCGAATGACGGCGTGATCCAGCGCGCGGATGTCTTCCACCGACTGCGGATTTGCCGCCTTCAACAAACCTTGCGAGGTGCTCAGAACATCCTCGACCATCACACCAAACACGCGGCGCAGCGCCTCGTGCCGGCGACGGCCCCGCGTCCAATCCGGGATAGAGACCATCCACCTCGGCAATCGCGGCGCCCACAATGGGCAGCTCGGCGATTTCCTCCATCGTGAAGAGCCCAGCCCGCAACCCGTCATGCAGGTCGTGATTGTTATAGGCGATGTCATCAGCCAAGGCGGCCACCTGTGCTTCTGCCCCCGCATGGGTGGACAGTTCCAAATCATGGATCGCGTTATACTCGGCCAGCGCATAGGCAGTTCCCCTGTCACCGGGCCGTTATGCTTTGCAATCCCCTCGAGCGTTTCCCATGTCAGGTTCAGCCCGTCCCACTTGGCATAGTGCCGCTCAAGCGAGGTCACGATTTTCAGCGCCTGCGCGTTGTGGTCGAACCCGCCAAAAGGGGTCATCAACTCGTCCAACTTGTCCTCGCCCGTGTGGCCAAAGGGCGTGTGGCCAAGGTCATGGGCAAGCGCGACAGCTTCGGTCAGATGGCTATTCAGCCCCAGCGCCCCCGCGATGGTCCGCGCCACCTGCGCGACTTCGATGGAATGGGTCAGGCGGGTGCGGAAATAGTCGCCTTCGTGCTCCACAAACACCTGCGTCTTGTGTTTCAGCCTGCGAAAGCCCGAGGAATGGATAATCCGGTCGCGATCCCGTTGGTAGGGGCTCGCGAAATTCGCTTTCCCCTTCCGCGTGAAGTCGCCCCCGGCTGGCGCCGGGATGGGTTGCAAAGCTGGCAAGCATGGCTGCCCCTTTCCGCCTGTCATTTCCGGCCCCTCGCGGATGTCCCGTCCACGTGCGCCTGTCCGGGGCGTCTTGTCGCGCCCGTCAGGCCAACCTATATTGCGTTTTGCGTGAACATGAAACGGATTTCCCGATGGACCTGACCCTGCCCCCCAAAGTCACTGACCGAGCTTTCGCCCGCCTGTCCGAGATCGGCGCAAGCGCGCAGGGCAAAGCGTTGCGCGTCGCTGTCGAAGGCGGCGGCTGTTCGGGGTTTCAATACGAGATCTCGCTGGATGACCCGGCCGAGGGCGATCTGGTCCTGTCGGGTGGCGGCGAACAGGTGGTGGTGGACGAAGTGTCACTGCCGTTTCTTGCAGATGCTGTCATCGATTTCACCGAAGAACTGATCGGCGCACGCTTCGTGATCGACAACCCGAACGCCACGGCCTCTTGCGGCTGCGGCACCTCGTTCTCGATCTAAGCGTCACGCGGCCATCAACTCTGCGCCAAGAGCCATCGCGTCCAGTGCCTCTTCCTTGGCAATCCGCCAAGCATAGGCGAAATCCGCTTGCCATGAATTGCCCAACTGGCGTTTCAGCGTCCCGATCAGCGTGTTGGCCAGCAGTTCAGCATGGTCCGCGCCCATGCCCCGCATCGCCATACGAAATCCGATCAGACGCAGCCCGGCGGTCAGCGTCACTTCATTCCCGGCAAAACACATCATCAGACGATAGAGCACCCGCACCTGTTCGGCGTGGTCGTCGATACCCGCTGGGAACAGCACTCTCAGTTCGGGCGCACGCTGAAACAGCAGCGGGAAAAACGCGCGGGAAAAACCCTCTTCCTGCCCAACCAGAAGGTCCAGACTGTGCAGGCATTGGGCGCGGGTCAGATGGTCCATGACAGTGATCCTTCCAGTGAAACGTCAGATTTGCCTCAAACTTGACGGGTCTCGGTTAACAATTCCTGAGCGCACCCGCAGAAAATCACCTCCTCGCGCATTTTTCTTCCCCCCATCCCGCGAACAGGTTACGACGCGCGCATGAAAACGGAATGGCATACGATCATCATTGGTGCAGGCGCGGCGGGGTTGTTTGCCGCCCCCTTTGCGGCCAAGGCGGGGCCCCACGCTGGTCATCGACCACGCCAAGAAACCCGGCGAGAAGATCCGGATTTCCGGCGGCGGGCGCTGCAATTTCACCAACATGTATGCCGAGCCGAAGAACTTCGTGGGGCAAAACCCGCATTTCCACAAATCGGCCCTCGCCCGTTTCAGCCAGTGGGATTTCGTCGAGCTGGTCGATCAAGCAGGCATCGCGTGGCACGAGAAAACGTTGGGCCAGCTCTTTTGCGACGGGAAGTCCACGCAGATTGTTCAGATGCTGACGGACCGCTTGGCCAAGGCCGGGGCGGAGCTGGCCCTGAACACCTCGGTCAGTGCAGTCGCGAAGGCCGAAGGCGGCTTCCAGCTTGAGACCTCGCAGGGCCAGCTCACCTGTCAAAACCTGATCATCGCAACGGGCGGCAAGTCGATCCCCAAGATGGGCGCGACGGGCTTTGCCTATGACATCGCGCGGCAATTCGGGCATCAGATCATCGACACCAGCGCCGGGCTTGTGCCCTTCACCTTCCCCGACGGGCGGTTCGCCGCGCTATCCGGCGTGTCTTTGCCCGTGCGTGTCTGGAACGACCGTGCCAGCTTTGAAGAAGCGCTTCTGTTCACCCACCGCGGCCTCTCTGGCCCCGGCGATCCTGCAAATCTCCTCCTATTGGCAGCCGGGAGAGCCCGTGCATATCGACCTGACCCAAGGGCTAAACCTGCGCGAGGCGCTCCGCACGCAGCGCCAGACCGAAGGACGGCGGCAGTTGTCGACGGAACTCTCGCGCCACCTACCCGGCAAGTTGGTCGATCACCTCGCCACAGAATGGGCGGACCGTTTCGACCTGACCCAGCGGTTGGCAGATCAATCCGACCCCGCGCTGGACGCGCTGCTAGGGCAGTTGTCCGATTGGCAACTTACCCCCTCGGGCACCGAGGGCTATCGCACAGCCGAGGTTACGTTGGGCGGCGTGTCCACTGATGGGCTGGACAGCAAGTCCATGATGTCCAAAACCGTGCCCGGGCTTTACTTCATCGGCGAATGCGTCGACGTCACCGGCTGGCTGGGCGGGTTCAATTTCCAATGGGCCTGGGCCAGCGCACACGCCGCCGGGCGGCATATCGCCGAAGGCTGACCAGCGCCGCTTGCGCCCACCCGCATTTGCCCCCACAGTGACCCCAACATCAGGAGAGCCCCATGAAAATCGCCAGCTTCAATATCAATGGCATCAAGGCCCGTTTGCCCGCTTTGATGGACTGGCTGGACGAGGCGCAGCCGGATGTGGCGATCTTGCAGGAAATCAAATCAATTGACGAGAACTTCCCCCGCGAAGCTTTTGAAGACAAAGGGTATAATGTCGAAACGCACGGGCAGAAAAGCTTCAACGGCGTGGCGCTTCTGTCCAAACTTCCGCTTGAGGATGTGACGCGCGGATTGCCCCGGTGACGACGAAGACGAGCAGGCTCGATACATCGAGGCAACCGTGGTCGGCGATCACGCCGTACGGATCTGCGGGCTGTACCTGCCGAACGGCAACCCGGTGCCCGGTCCGAAATACGACTATAAGCTCGCGTGGATGGAACGTCTGCGCGCCCGTGCCGAAGCGCTGTTGGCCGAGGAAATCCCCTTCCTGATGGCGGGCGACTATAACATCATCCCGCAAGCCGAAGACGCCGCGCGCCCGCAGGATTGGGTGGAAGACGCGCTCTATCGCCCCTGAAAGCCGCGAGGCATGGCGCAAAATCCTGAACCTTGGCCTGACCGAGGCCTTCCGCGCCCGCAACCAAGCCCTCGAGCAGTATTCCTTCTGGGACTTCCAGCGTGGGTCATGGCAGCGCAATGACGGCATCCGCATCGACCACTTCCTGCTATCCCCGGAATGCGCAGATCTATTGGTAGATTGCCAGATCGACAAAGAAGTGCGCGGACGCGAGAAGCCCTCGGACCACGTACCAATTTGGGTGAAGCTTGCCGCGTAAGGGTTTGGAATGAAACGTAAGATCATCATCGATACCGACCCCGGACAGGACGACGCGGTCGCCATTCTTCTGGCCTTGGCCAGCCCCGAAGATATCGAGGTTCTGGGCATCACGGCAGTCGCCGGAAACGTGCCCTTGGCCCTGACCGCCAAGAACGCTCGCATTGTCTGCGAGCTGGCCGGAAAGCCCGAGACGCGCGTGTTTGCAGGCTGCGACCGTCCGCTTCGCCGCGAACTGGTAACCGCAGAATACGTGCACGGCAAAACAGGTCTGGACGGGCCAGAGCTGCCTGATCCCACCATGCCGCTTCAGGACCAGCACGCGGTCGATTTCATTATCGAGACCCTGCGCGCGGAACCTTCGGGCACCGTCACGCTCTGCCCCGCTTGGGCCGCTAACCAATATCGCGACCGCATTTGAGCGCGCACCTGACATCGTCGAACGCGTGCAGGAAATCGTTCTGATGGGCGGCGCGTATTTCGAGGTTGGGAATGTCACCCCAACCGCTGAATTCAACATCTATGTCGACCCGCAAGCTGCTGATATCGTGTTTACTTCCGGCGTTCCCCTTGCGGTCATGCCGCTGGACGTTACCCACAAAGCGCTGGTCACCAAACCGCGCAATGACGCTTTTCGCGCCCTGCCCGGAGACGTCGGTCATGCGGTGGCCGAGATGACGGATTTCTTCGAACGGTTCGACATCCACAAATACGGCTCGGAAGGTGCGCCTTTGCATGATCCAACCGTCATCGCCTATCTGATCCGCCCCCGGAGCTATTCACAGGCCGGCACATCAATGTGCAGATCGAAACCCAGTCCGAGCTGACCATGGGCATGACCGTTGCAGACTGGTGGGGCGTGACCGATCATCCCCCCAACGCCACCTTCATCGGCGACCTTGATGCGGATGGATTTTTTGACCTTCTGACCAAAAGGATTGCCCGATTATGAGCAGCCTGCGCCTTGCCACAACGGACGACCTTGATCGACTTCTGCCCCTTGTGGCCGGGTTCCATGCCGAAGCGGGCATTGAACAGAATGACGAGACGCGGCGCGGCGCTCTGACCCCACTTTTGGAAGGCTCGCCCCATGGGGCCATCTGGATGATCGGCCCACGTGTGGCCCCTGTGGGCTATGTCGCCGTCAGCTTCGGTTGGTCGATTGAGTTCGGAGGCATCGACTGCTTTCTGGACGAAATCTATGTCCGCGAACGCGTGCGTGGGCGTGGTATGGGCTCGGAAGCCTTGGCCGCGTTATCCCGTGCCTTGTCCGACCAGGGCGTGAAGGCTATGAACCTCGAGGTCGATTCTGACAACGACCGGGCGCGTGCGCTTTATGAACGCATGGGCTTTCAGTCACGCAACCGCTATCATCTGATGACACATATCTTTTGATACGCCCGCGTGGGCAGCACTGCCATGGACTTGAAAATCGCCACATATAACATGCGCAAGGCCATTGGGCTGGACCGCAGACGTGATCCGCATCGTATTCTGCACGTGCTGAACGAGCTGAATGCGGATGTGCTGGTGCTGCAAGAGGCCGACCGCCGCCTTGGCCCCCGCCCCTCAGCCCTGCCCTTCAAATTGATCGAGGGGCGAGACCGATTTCATCCCCGTCCCCTTTGCCTCGAACGGCCTGTCCCTTGGCAGCCACGGAAACGCGGTTCTGGTCCGCAAAGGACTGACCTTTCACGACGCGCGCACGTTAGAGCTGCCGGGGCTGGAACCACGTGGCGCGGTGTCTGTCGGGATCGAGGGCAAGATGCAGGTGATCGGCACCCATCTGGGCCTGCTGCGCCCCTATCGGCATCAACAAATGCGCGCGCTGGCCAAGCATTTCGACCATATCGAGCTGCCTACCGTAATCCTTGGCGATTTCAACGAATGGTCCCCCCGGCGCGGGTTTGAACCGCTTGAGAAGCATTTCGATATTCACAGCCCCGGTCGGTCCTATCACGCCTCGCGTCCCGTGGCGGCGCTGGATCGGATCGCGACCTCGGACGGGGTTGAGCTTCGGGATGCTGGCGTCGACCAGTCCAAGCTTGCACGCATCGCCTCGGATCATCTGCCGGTCTGGGCCAAGCTGCGGATCACAGATTGAGTAAATCCGTCGCAATTTCCGATATTTGTCAGCACCCGCGCACGTGCTATGAGGCACGCAAACACGACTTACGGATCATACAGGACCGACAATGACTTTTCTGCAAATTGCATCTCTTTTGATTGTTCTGGCCGGCCTTTTTGGCGCATCAACTATCTTTTCCTAAAACTACCTTCGGCCATCGGTATCCTTGTAGTATCGCTGGCGGCTTCTGTGGCGATCCTGCTTCTGGATCTGGTGGCGCCCGGACTGGGTGTAGCCGATCAGGTGCGCACGCAGGTCACAAGCATCGACTTCTCGGACGCGCTGCTGGAAGGCATGCTGGGGCTGCTCTTGTTTGCAGGCGCGCTACACGTGAAAATCTCGGACTTGCGCGAACAATGGCGGCTGGTCTTTCTGATGGCTACGATGGGCGTGGCACTGTCCACTGCCGTGGTCGGCGTGGGCTTCAGCTGGATCACCGGCATGCCGATTCTGATCGCGCTGGTCTTTGGGGCGCTGATCACCCCCACTGACCCTGTGGCTGTTCTGGGCGTGTTGCGCGAGGCAAACCTGCAGAAGTCTTTGGAAACAAAGATCGCGGGGGAAAGCCTGTTCAACGACGGCGTCGGCTATGTGGTCTTCCTTGTGTTGGTCGGGTTGGCTTTCCCGCATCACGGAGGCCATGGCGGTGGTCACGAAGAAAGCGCGGCGATGGGGGCTGTTATCCTGTTCCTGCAGGAAGCCGTGGGTGGCGCCGTTCTAGGTGTCGCCCTTGGCTGGCTGACCTTCCGCGTCATGCGCCTGATTGATGACTACTCGCTTGAGGTTCTGTTGACCCTTGGCCTTGCCTTCGGGGGCTATGAACTGGCGGTTGCTTTGCATTTCTCGGCACCGATCATGGCGGTCTGTGCGGGCCTTCTGATCGGTGACGTGGGCGCCAAACACGGGATGAGCGAAGAGACCCGCAACTATGTCGATGCCTTCTGGAAGTTGATCGACGAAATCCTGAATGCCGTCCTGTTCCTGATGATCGGCTTCGAGGTCTTCGCCGTCGCCTTCACAATGGACGCAGTCGTTGCGGGCACCATGGCCATCGCGCTGGCGCTGGTCGCACGTCTGACCGCCGTGGCGGTGCCTGTGCTGCTTCTGAAGCCTTCCGCAGCTTCTCGCGCGGGGTCATTCCCATCATGACCTGGGGCGGGTTGAAAGGCGGGATTTCCGTTGCGCTGGCGCTGTCGCTGCCCGACAGCGAGTGGAAACCGCTGATCCTGACCGCGACCTATATCGTGGTGATCTTCTCGATCATCGTGCAGGGGCTGACCGTGGCACCGATGGCGAAACGGATCGGTCGCGAACCGGAGCTGATGTGATGCGCGAAGGGACCGGGGTTGTTCCCCGGCAACCACGACTTCGCGGTCTATGCGTGGGTCGAAGACGCTGACGGCACGATCCACGCGCGCATGTTCGCGCCCTTGGATGGCATCCCGGAAGACCCGGCCACCGGGTCGGCAGCGCCCGCCCCTTGGCTGTGCTTCTCTGCGCGGATCACGGCGAAAACCAAAGCCTGACCATTCATCAAGGATATGACATGGGCGGTCCGTCACAGATCCACCTGAAAGCTGAACCGGGGAAGGTCACTGTCGCGGGATCGGCCGTGCGTGTGATGTCAGGAAGGCTGATCCTCTGAATTCTGGCTCATCACAGCCTCAAGGATCAACCGCGCTGCGGGCTCAAAACTGGGCACAAAAGCATAGCGCGAGAACGCCTCGCGGATATCCTCTGGCAGCCCTTTCGGATCGCGTTGCGATGACAGGTCGAATTGGGCCGCACCTTGAAGGCTCATCATAAGGCTTTGGCCAACGGTTCGATCATATCTGGGGACGCGCGCGTCACATGGGCCAAATGCGCGGCCCATTCCGCGCTTAGCGCAAGCAACTGACGCTTGGCGGCAAAAAGCGGTTCATCTGCCACGTTCGATTCGATCACCGCCACAAGACGCGCGTACATTGGCAGGAAAAGCGGCGTGGTCTGCGCATGATCAGTCATGCAGCGTGCGATCTGGGCGGCACTATCCCCAAGCGTCACATCTTGCTTGAAACGTGCTACGACCGTGCGCATCGCCTCGAGAAACAGAAGCAGAAACAGCTCTTCTTTCGACCGCACATACAGATAGAGGGTCCCCTTCGCCAGACCAGCCCGTTTGGCCAGCGCGCTCATTGTCACGCCGTCAAAGCCCGTCTCGTCGATCATGTCACGCGCAGCGGACAGGATTACAGCCTGCCGTTCGGCCTTCTGATCCTCGGATCTTGCGCGCTTGATGTTCTGGCCAACCGTCATGGTTTGCAGCCTCTTCCCCACATTGACTGCAGATCAAATAACAGTCCTTCCCATTTCTATGAAACAGAGGGCTGAAAGTCACCCCATCCACTAGATTTTGCCGTCCCCCTTTGCCTGCCCGAGTTTTCGCGGCATAAGGGGCGGGCATCAAAACACCGAGGGGCATATGTCAGGCGCATCCATTTTGAAACGTTGTGAAGAAATGGGGCTGCGCATGACCGATCAGCGCCGCGTGATTGCACGTGTGCTGGAGGATGCCCATCACGATCACCCGGATGTCGAAGGGCTGCATGCCCGTGCCGCCGCTGTGGACCATCGGATTTCGCTGGCGACCGTCTATCGTACTGTGAAGCTGTTCGAAGAGGCCGGCATTCTGGTGAAGAACGAGTTCGGTGACGGGCGCGCGCGCTATGAAAGTGCGGATCGCGATCACCATGATCACCTGATCGACCTGACTACCGGAGAGGTGATCGAGTTCCTCGACCCGGAAATCGAAGCGCTTCAGGAAAAGATCGCCGCCAAGCTTGGGTTCGAGCTGAAGGGACACCGGCTGGAACTGTACGGCGTGCGCAAGAAAGACTAAGGCGCACCGCCATCCATCACGCACCGTGATTAGATACATCACCGAATCCCCCCTTGCCGCAGTTCAGCAAATCGGTTTCTGTCGCCGGACGCACTGAACGGATCGGAACATGCAAAACATTCGCGGCATCATTCTTATTACCTTTTCGATGGCGGCTTTCGCTGCGGAAGACACGTTCATCAAATCGATGTCGCGCGGCATTCCCGTGTCCGAAGTGCTGATCTTTCTGGGATTGGGCGGGATGATCGCGTTCGGCGTCATGACATATATTCAGCGCGGCACGTTGGCCCCGTTGGTACATCGCGACATGCGCTCGCCCATCATGCTATGGCGCAATGCATCCGAGGCCGTGGCCGCCATGTTCTTCATCACCGCCCTGTCGCTGGTGCCGCTATCCACTGTTGCCGCCGTCTTTCAGGCCACGCCGCTGGCCATCACCGCAGGGGCAGCCTTGTTTCTGGGTGAACAGGTTGGCTGGCGCCGCTGGAGCGCCATTGGTATTGGTTTCATTGGCGTCTTGATCATCATCCGCCCCGGCGGTGACACGTTCCAACTGGCGGCCCTGCTGCCGCTGGGGGCAGTGATCACGATCGCCGTGCGCGATCTTCTGACCCGCCAGATGGATCCCTCGATCCCATCCGTCAGCGTGGCCTTCTATGGCTTTGCGTCGGTTGTTCCGGCCGGGATCATTCTGGCGCCGATCAATGATCCCTTCGTCATGCCTCAGGGCATCGAATGGGCCTACATGCTGGGGGCCGTCATCTGCGGCGTCTCGGGCTATTACGCCATCGTGCAGGCCATGCGTATCGCTGAAACCGCGATCATCATGCCGTTTCGTTATATGCGGCTGATCTTCTCGATGATCCTGGGCATGCTGATTTTTGCCGAGCGCCCCGACAGCTGGACCTATCTTGGTGCGACCATTGTCATTGGCACGGGAATTTACATGTTCGTACGCGAACGTCAGACCCGCGTGCGCTAACAATTCACCTGCGCTGTTGTCGTGCCGCGCGGAACGCGCTAAAGACGCCTCAACTGAAGTTTTCTTCTTATTGGGAGCGCTAACATGAGCACCATCGTCGATATTTTCGCCCGCGAGATTCTGGACAGCCGCGGCAACCCCACCGTCGAGGTGGACGTCATTTTGGAAGACGGCACGCTGGGCCGCGCCGCTGTGCCCTCGGGCGCGTCGACCGGTGCCCACGAGGCCGTGGAAAAGCGTGACGGCGACAAGGCACGCTACATGGGCAAAGGCGTTCTGGCCGCTGTTGAAGCCGTGAATGGCGAAATCGCGGACATGCTGATCGGTTTCGACGCGACCGAGCAGGAAGCCATCGACGCCGCCATGATCGAGCTGGACGGCACCCCCGAACAAGGGCCGTCTGGGCGCCAACGCCATTCTGGGCGTGTCGCTGGCCGTGGCCAAAGCGGCTGCTGACGCATCGGCTCTGCCGCTGTACCGCTACGTTGGCGGCGCCTCGGCCCGCGTTCTGCCGGTTCCGATGATGAACATCATCAACGGCGGCGAGCACGCCGACAACCCGATCGACATTCAGGAATTCATGATCATGCCGGTCGCTGCGGAAAACATCCGCGAAGCCGTGCGCATGGGTGCCGAAGTGTTCCACACCCTGAAGAAAGAGCTGTCGGCCGCTGGCCTGTCGACCGGCATCGGCGACGAAGGTGGCTTTGCCCCTAACATCGCCTCGACCCGCGCAGCGCTTGATTTCATCATGAGCTCGATTGAAAAGGCTGGCTACACCCCCGGCGAAGACATCTATCTGGCCCTCGATTGCGCCGCGACCGAATACTACAAGGACGGCAAATACGTTCTGTCGGGCGAAGGCAAATCGCTGACCTCGGAAGAAAACGCCGACTACCTGAAAGCGCTGTGTGACGACTACCCGATCATCTCGATCGAAGACGGCATGTCGGAAGATGACTGGGACGGCTGGGTCGCCCTGACCAAAGCCATCGGCGACAAGGTCCAGCTGGTGGGCGACGACCTGTTCGTGACCAACCCGGCCCGTCTGGCCGAAGGCATCGAAAAGGGTGCTGCCAACTCGATGCTGGTGAAAGTGAACCAGATCGGCTCGCTGTCGGAAACGCTGAAAGCCGTCGACATGGCCCCACCGCGCACGCATGACCAACGTCATGTCGCACCGCTCGGGCGAGACCGAGGACGCCACCATCGCCGACCTCGCCGTTGCCACCAACTGTGGCCAGATCAAAACCGGCTCGCTAGCCCCGTTCGGACCGGTTGGCGAAATACAACCAGCTAATCCGCATCGAGGAAAGCCTGGGCGCGACCGCGGAATATGCAGGGCGTTCGATCCTGAAGTGATCAGCCCCCAGAACTACTGGAAAGCCCCGCTGGAAACGGCGGGGCTTTTTGCTTTTGGGGCCAAGCAACCCGAGCAAACCCGGGCTTCTGGGCAGGTTGATCCACGCCATGGCCCCGGAAACGGCATTACGAGCAGAATGAAGTTGTCCAACAAAGAAGGAGATACCTAAATGCTTAGATTGTTTTTTGCCCTCCTTGCGTCCTCCACACTATTGGTCGCTTGTGCCGACACCGAGACCTATCCGTTGTCAGGCGAGGAATGCACGGCGAATGATCCGGTTCTGGATCTGGATGCTGCAGACTGCACCGTGCCGGGCGTATAAACACGCACGTATCTTTGCCGAGTTAGGGGCCCCATCTTAAAGGCGGGGGGGCATCTTGCCTCCCCGCTCAGTATTTCATTTGCATCAGACGGTCTGATAGTTCGCACGCCCCTTGGCAGCGGCCTTCATCGCATTCATCGCCTCTGCGCTGGTCATCAGCTTGGTCGTGGATCCGCCCGACATCATGCCCGAGGCCCCGACCACCAAGGCGCAGGCCGCCATGGTTTCGTCATCCGGCGCTTCGATCAGCGCCACAACATCATCGTCTCCGAAACAGAAAAACAGGTGATGCAGCTTGGCCCCCATGCTGTCGATCATCGCCCCAGCCGCCGCTTCGCGGTCCTGCGGCTTGTCGACCAACGCACGCAAACTGTCCGTGCTGTAGCGGCCCCGAAATAGATAAAAAGACATATCAACCTCCTGATTGGAAATGGATGATAGGTCCTTGCCCTGCCTCGACCACTCGTGAATGGGCCGGATTTTACCACAAATTTCAGATGGTGCGTATCCGTCGAAAGGCTATAGTCCTGCCCCATGACCCCAGACCAGATCATTCAGCACCTCAACCTCGCCCCGCATCCCGAGGGCGGGCATTATCGCCAGACATGGGTGGATACCGATGCCAACGGCCGCCCAAGCGGCACCTGCATCTATTTCCTGCTGAAAGAGGGCGAGAGCAGCCATTGGCACCGGGTCGATGCGGGCGAGATCTGGCTGTATCACGCAGGCGCGCCCTTGGTGTTGTCGACGGCAGAAACGGATGCCGGGCCTGCCACGGATCACATGCTTGGCCCCGACCTTGCGGCGGGACAGGCCCCGCAGATCATCGTGCCCAAGGATCACTGGCAGGCGGCGCGCACGACCGGAGCCTATACGCTGGTCAGTTGCACGGTTTCGCCCCGGATTTCAGTTCGAGGGCTTCACACTTGCCGCGCCCCGGTTTTGACATTCCGCGCGCGTGATCAGGTTCCGCCAAGCAGCACTGTTGACACCGGCACCATCGAGACCGAGCTTGCGCGGTTGCCCACGCTCCATTCCACCAAGGCGGCAAGCGTTTGCGGAACAGCACGCCCCATCAAGATCACACCTTCTTCTTGATCAGCCTTGAAGGCTGCATTGTCCAGAAAACGGCGGATCACCTTGTTGTCTTGCCCGTTTCCATCAAGATCACGGAACACCAATCCAGCGGGCACCCCCGTTTTCAGCGCGTTCTTGTGGCCGGTGTTCAGCCCCTCGGGCTGGGTGATTAAACCATGCCCTGATGCCACAAGGATTTCCGAAACCTGACGCGACAGGGGTGCGTTGGTTTGAAATCCACTGTCGGGCGCCATATAGACCGCAACGCCCCATGTTCAGCTTGGGTTGTTGCACCTGCAGGTTCACCTCGGCATCGGTCGGAGTGGCTTCAGGCGGCAGATCGGCCTGCATCACGATCTCGGCGCCCCGCGGCACGATAGAAGGCAATGGCATCGTTCAGATCCGGGGCGGTGACATCCAGAATGACACTGACCGGGAAGGGCAGATTATCAAGCCTTCCAGCTTTGTACGCTCTGGCCCCATATCCTTCAGCACAACCGCCATCAGAGGGCGCCCCCCGATGTCCAACGCAGGAACCGCGTTGCGCTCGATCGCCAAGGGCGACGTGGACAGATCGAACAGAGCCGTTTCAAGCGGTTGTGCTAAATCGATCGCGGGCGCGTCTTGCGTGGCGTCGGCCGAGCCGATGCTGGGCAGACGATTGGTGGTCACGCCGGGGGCCTGATCTTCAAGGCGCGCAACGCTTGTGCCAAGTCCGCTGCGCCCATCCGTAGTCACCTCTTGCTTTTGAGGGGCTGGCACGACGACTTCGGCAATTTCGGGTGCGGCAATTTCGGGTTCTTCGATTGCGGAGTCCGAGGTCCCAGCTTCAGGCGCAGCAGGTTGAGGCTGCGCTTCAATCTCAGGGGCGACCTCCTCCTCAGGGGCAATGACGGGGGCTTCGGTTTCGACCGTATTGCCAGCCGCGGGCGTATCTTCTTCAACCACCTCTTCGGTCATAACCTCTGGGGCTTCCATCGGCTCGTCGGCGGGTTCGGTCGGCGTGGCGGTCTCTTCCGCCACCTCTACAACCGGCGCGGCCTCCGCCTCGGGCACGGCAACTTCGGCAGGCGGTTCCGCGACCACTGGGGCGTCAGCCGGGGTCGGCGCTTCGGCCTGAGCAACGGGCGCGGGCGCCGTCTGGATTGGCGGCAGCATCGGTGACACGAATGCCAAACCGACCGCCGAGACAACTCCGCCGCAAATTACGCCTGTTAGGAAGCCTTTTGCCATGGCTTTTACCCCCTGAATACTCGATTGATCCCGCGCCGCTCTTGACCCTCGGCGCATGCCTGGACCATGTATAGCCCGACAAGGGCGTTACGTAACCCCTTCTGATACAACTTTGGCGAAAGGCCGCGACATGATCCTGCTGATCGATAACTATGACAGCTTTACCTACAACCTCGTCCATTATTTCGGCGAGCTTGGGGCCGATGTGGTCGTGCGTCGCAACGACGCTTTGAATGTGCAAGAGGCGATGGGGCATGGGGCGCGGATGGGGATCGTCTTGTCCCCCGGTCCCTGTGACCCGGCACAGGCGGGGCATCTGTCTGCCTTTGACGATGGCCGCCGCCGAAGCAAAGGTGCCGCTCTTTGGTGTGTGCCTTGGCCACCAGACCATTGGCGAGGCGTTCGGCGGAGATGTCGTCCGCGCACCCGAAATCGTACATGGCAAGATGGGTACCGTTCTGCACGAAGGCAAAGGCGTGTTCGAAGGCCTGCCCTCTCCGCTGCAAGCCACCCGCTATCACTCGCTGGTGGTGGATCGCGCCACCCTGCCCGACTGCCTTGAGATCACCGCCGAGCTGGACAACGGTTTGATCATGGGGCTGCGCCATAAAGAGCTTGAGATCGAGGGCGTACAGTTCCACCCCGAAAGCATCCGGTCCGAGCACGGCCACGCGATGTTGGAAAACTTCCTGAAGAAAACAAAGGTGGCGGCATGAGCGACGCGATGAAACCTCTGATCTATGCGGCCACCGAAGGCCCGTTGTCGCGTGGTCAGGCCGAAGACGCCTTTGAAGAGCTGTTCGAAGGCCGCGCCACACCTGCCCAGATGGGTGCGTTGCTGGCCGCCATGCGCACGCGTGGGGAAAGCGTGGCGGAGTATTCGGCTGCTGCTGCTGTCATGCGGGCCAAGTGCAACGCGGTGAACGCGCCCCGAGGGCGCGATGGACATCGTCGGCACAGGCGGCGACGCATTGGGCACTCTGAACATTTCGACCGCGACGGCCTTTGTCGTGGCGGGCGCAGGTGTGACCGTTGCCAAGCACGGCAACCGCAACCTGTCGTCGAAATCGGGCGCCGCGGACGCACTGACCGAGATGGGCGTGAACGTGATGGTCGGCGCCGATGTGGCCGAACGCGCGATCAACGAGGTCGGCATTGGCTTCATGATGGCCCCGATGCACCACCCGGCGATCAAACACGTCATGCCTGTGCGCCAGGAAATGGGCTGCAAGACCATCTTCAACATTCTTGGTCCGCTGACCAATCCGGCAGGCGTCAAACGCCAGCTGACCGGCGCTTTTGCGGCGGATCTGATCCACCCAATGGCTGAAACGCTGTTGGCACTCGGGTCCGAGAAAGCGTGGCTGGTGCATGGGTCCGAGGGGATGGACGAGATTTCGATCACCGGCACGACCGCTGTGGCGGCGGTCGAGGATGGCGCTGTGCACACCCGCGAAATCCACCCCGAGACGCGGGGCCTGCCGGTGCATCCTCTGGCCGCGATCCTTGGCGGCGAGCCCGCCGAGAACGCCGTCGCCTTTCGCGCGCTGCTTGATGGTGTGCCGTCTGCGTATCGCGATGCGGTGCTGTTCAACGCCGCCGCCGCCCTGATCGTAGCCGACAAGGTGGACGATCTGAAATCCGGCGTCGAGATGGCCGCCGAAAGCATCGACAGTGGTGCCGCGAAAGCCAAGATCGAGGCGCTGGCCGCACTGACCTCGGCGGCATAAACCTTTCGCCCGGCGGCACGCCGGGCAACGCCCGTCCGCCCCCACCGGGCGGGCGGTTATACGCCCACCCGACGGACGGTCGATGCCCTTCGCGCAAATCCTGCACGCATTCCGCCTTCCATCCGCCCCCTGCCCGCGCTAGAACCAGCGCATGAGCACTGTTCTGGATAAAATCAAAGCCTATAAACTCGAACATGTGGCCGCGTGCAAAGCCGCCCGCCCCCTGTCCGAAGTCGAGGCCGCCGCCCGCGCCGCAAGCCCCACCCGTGGCTTTGCAGCATCCCTGATGAAAGACGCCGAAACCGGCTATGGCCTGATCGCCGAGGTCAAGAAGGCCAGCCCGTCCAAAGGCCTGATCCGCCCGGATTTCGACCCGCCCGCGATCGCCAAAGCCTATGAAGCTGGCGGCGCGTCCTGCCTGTCGGTCCTGACCGACGCACCGTCCTTCCAAGGCGCAGATGAGTTCCTCGTGGCTGCCCGCTCAGCCGTGTCGCTGCCCGCGCTGCGCAAGGACTTCATGTATGACACCTATCAAGTCGCCGAGGCGCGTGCTTTGGGTGCCGACTGTATCCTGATCATCATGGCATCCGTTGAAGACAGTCAAGCACAAGAGCTTGAAGACGCAGCCTTTTCTTGGGGTATGGATGTTCTTGTCGAAGTACACGACGAAGAGGAACTGGAACGTGCGACAATCCTGAAGTCGCCACTTCTGGGCGTGAACAACCGCAATCTGAAAACCTTCGAGACCTCGCTTGACACCACCCGCCGCTTGTCGAAACTGGCGGGCAAGGAACGTCATCTGGTCTGCGAAAGTGGCCTCTCCACGCCGCAGGATCTGGCCGACATGGCCGCGCACGGCGCCCGCAGCTTCCTGATCGGTGAAAGCCTGATGCGTCAGGACGATGTCGAGGCCGCAACCCGCGCCCTCCTTACGGGTCCGGTGCCCGCATGAGCGACAGCCCCCTGACCCATTTCGACGCCGAGGGACAGGCCCATATGGTCGATGTCTCGGACAAGGCTGTGACAGACCGCGTCGCGCTGGCTGAAGGCTTCGTGCGGATGACGCCCGAGACGCTCGCGCTGGTGACCTCAGGCACCGCCAAGAAGGGCGACGTTCTGGGCATCGCGCGTCTGGCCGGGATCATGGGGGCAAAGAAAACCTCGGACCTGATCCCGCTGTGCCATCCGCTGCCGATCACCAAGGTCGCGCTAGAGCTGGAACCTCAACCCGACTTGCCCCGGCGTGCGCATCACTGCCACGGTGAAAACCGGCGGCCAGACCGGCGTGGAAATGGAAGCCTGACCGCCGTGTCGACCGCCTGCCTAACGGTCTATGACATGCTGAAAGCGGCGGAAAAGGGGATGGAAATCACAGGCATTCGCCTTCTGCGCAAGGAAGGCGGCAAATCAGGTATCTACGAGGCAGACTGATGATCACGGTGAACGAGGCGTTGGACGCAATCTTTGAGCTGGTCACGCCTTGTGGAACCGAAGAGGTGCCGCTGGCCGAGGCCGCTGGTCGCGCCCTTGCCGCCCCCGTCACCGCCACCCGCCTGCAACCACCCTTTGCCGCCTCGGCCATGGATGGCTATGCGCTGAACGGCGTGGAAGCCGACCCCGAAGCGATGTTCCGCGTGATTGGCGAAAGCGCTGCGGGCCACGGGTTCGACGGCCGTGTCGGCCCCGGCGAATGCGTCCGCATCTTCACCGGTGCGCCCCTGCCCGAAGGCACCAATCGCGTCATCATTCAGGAAGATGTGACCCGCAAGGGCAATCTGGTCACGCTGGCCCGCAAGCTGGACAAAGGTCCGCATGTGCGCCCGGCAGGCGCTGATTTCAAACCCGGCGACACGATCCCAGCCCCGCGCGTGCTGACCCCTGCCGATCTGGCGCTGACGGCTGCGATGAACGTGCCCACCCTGACCGTCTCCCGCAAACCTGTCGTGGCGCTTTTGGCCACCGGGGACGAGCTGGTCATGCCCGGCGAGGTCCCCGGTCCAGATCAGATCATCGCCTCAAACAGTTTCGGTCTGAAAGCCTGATCGAGGCGAACGGGGGCCATGCCCGCATGTTGCCCATCGCGCGCGACAACGCCGACAGTCTGCGCACCGCGCTGAATTTGGCGGCAGATGCAGATCTGATCGTCACCATCGGTGGCGCGTCGGTTGGGGACCATGACATCGTTGGCGATGTGGCGGCCGAGATGGGCATGGATCAAAGCTTCTACAAAGTGCTGATGCGCCCTGGCAAACCGCTCATGGCCGGTCGTATGGGTGACGCCGTGATGATCGGCCTGCCCGGAAATCCAGTCTCCTCAATGGTTTGCGGTCACGTTTTCCTTGTCCCGGCGCTGCGTGCCATGCAGGGACTGGGGGAAGCAGCCGCTCCGCGACACCATGCCGTGCTTACGGCAGATATCGGCCCGAACGGTCCCCGTGAGCATTACATGCGCGCCCGCGTTGATAACGGCGAGATCACCGTCTTTGACAGCCAGGACAGTGCCCTTCTAAGCGTGCTTGCCCAAGCCAACGCGCTGCTGGTACGCCCGGTCTCGCGCCGGCACTCGCGGCAGGCGCGCAGGTTGAGTATCTGCCGATCTGACCCTGACGGCGCCCACCGACCCGCGCTTGACACAAAAAGAGAACATGGGTAGAACATAGCTTGAACGCCCCGCGACGAGGGCCTCGGGCTTAAGGTTCTAAATTACTCCTTTCGCCCCTTGAACGAGGACGGAGGAACGCAGATGCTGACCCGCAAGCAGTTGGAACTTCTGGAATTTATCCACAAGCGTATGCAGAAGGATGGGGTATCGCCGTCCTTTGACGAGATGAAAGAGGCGTTGGACCTTCGCTCCAAGTCCGGCATTCACCGCCTGATCACAGCGCTTGAGGAACGCGGCTTCATCCGCCGCCTCGCCCACCGGCGCGTGCGATCGAGATCGTGAAGCTGCCTGAAACTATGGAAAACTCCGGCCGTGCCGGGTTCGAACCACGTGTTGTTGAAGGCGGACGTCCTGAAAGCACTCCCAATACCGCGATGCCGCTAGAGGCGCTTGGCGTGAACGAACTGCCGCTCCTGGGCCGTATCGCCGCGGGTGAGCCGATCGAGGCGATCACCGACGGCACGCAACACGTATCCGTCCCCGGTGCCATGCTGGGCGCAGGTGGGCGCCACTATGCGCTTGAAGTTAAAGGCGATTCCATGATCGACGCCGGGATCAACAATGGTGATGTCGTCGTAATCCGCGAAACCAATCAGGCCGAGAATGGCGACATCGTGGTCGCACAGGTGGATGGCTATGAGGCAACCCTGAAACGCTTCCGCAAGAACGGCGACATGATCGCGCTTGAGGCGGCAAACCCCGCATACGAAACCCGCCTTCTGCCCGAAGGTCAGGTGAAGGTGCAGGGCAAGCTGGTCGGGTTGATCCGCACTTACTAAGCCGTCAAGCAACATGCAAAACGAAGAAAGCCCGGTCTGTTGACCGGGCTTTTCTATGTGATCCTTGACGCGTGTCTAAGCGCGTTTTGGGATAAACTTGAGGAACAAGTTTGTCGCGAAACACCACAGCACTGATATCTTGCGCTGCGTTCCGGCTTTCCCTGCGTCTGGTTAAAACCGAAACATCTTAGCTGAGTTTGGACAGCTTCGACTGCAGCTCGACCAGCTGTTTCTTGATCTTGTCCAGCTCGTCCGCGTCTCCAGACTTCTCCTCGGATTCGCCGTCCTGCGCAGGGCCCGAAGATCCGGAAAAGCCGCTCATCATGGCTTTCATGAAGGCTTCTTGCTGGGCTTGCATGGCCTCGAACCCCGGCATGTTCGCCATCGGATTTCCTATGCCACCAAAATTCTCCATCATCTTCGACTGACCATCACGCAGCATCTCGAAACTGGCCGCAAGGAACTGCGGGACGATGCTTTGGGCTTGCGTGGTGTAGGAGCGGACCAAATCGGTCAGCACGTCCACTGGCAAGACACTTTCGCCACGACTTTCGTGTTCAGCAATGATTTGCAGCAGATACTGACGTGTCAGGTCATCACCCGACTTCAGATCGATGATCTGCACTTCGCGCCCATCGCGGATGAAACCCGCGATGTCGTCCAAGGTTACGTAATCGGACGTTTCGGTGTTGTAGAGCCGCCTGCTTGCATATCGCTTGATCAGCAGCGCGTCCTGAGACTTGTTCATGTTACCTCCCCGCAGAAATTTGCCTTTCTGCACTGCAAAACCTAACAGCGCAGGAGGTAAAGGCAAGGGTTTTGCTCAAATTCCGTTCAACACCCAAAAAGAAAAGGACGGGTCAATGACCCGTCCTTCAGGAAGTTGCCGGAAGGGAGGAGTGCTCCGGCGTTAATCCTTGCTTACTTCGAAGTTGCCTTTTTGGCAGCTTTCGAAACTTCGTCGGTTGCTTTTTTAACAGCAGCCTGAGCTTCTTCGCCCAGCTCTTTGCCGGCAGCCATCATCAGCTCAACGGTTTCAGCTTGAACTTTTTTAGCAACTTCAGCGAAAGCGGCCATGTTTTCGGCAGCCAGCTCGGCCTGAGCCGAAGCGAAATCGGTCATGGCTTTGGTGTAGTCGGTTGCTTCTTCTTTAGCAGCAGCAACATCGCCCAGTTTGGCCAGAGTTTCTTTGGTCCATTTGGTCGAGATCTCAGCCGACTTGTCAGCAGCCTGCAGGGCAACTTTCGACATTTTCTCACCCAGGGCAGCCTGGTTTTTGAAAGCGTCTTGAGCGATCGACATGTCCATCGGGAAGTTGGCCATCATGTCCTGGAACATTTTGTTGAAGTCTTGAGTCTTGGTCATCTTAAAGCTCCTAGAGTAGCGGGGGCGCCGGGAGAAAGCGCCGTTCTGTTTCTGCAAACAATATGTATGCTGCAGTGCAGCAAATCAAGCTTTTTCTGCACTGCAGCATGTAACACTTTTAAGTTGTTGATTTCCAAGTCTTTAGACGGGGTTATGCCTTAGGAACCGCCTTTACGTAGGTGCCAGGCGCCGGTGCAAGCGGCTTGTGAGACGAATCACCGGGCGCACGTGCATCAACCTTTTGGCCGGATTTCTTCGCCAGCCACTTGTCCCAGCGGCCCCACCATGATCCTTCATGGAAGCTTGCACCTTCCTGCCAGTCCTCGGGCGCGTCGGGCCAATCCTTATTGGTATAATGCCCGTACTTCTTCTTAGAGGGCGGGTTCACGATCCCCGCGATATGGCCGCTTTCAGACAGGATGAAGGTCTTATCCTTGCCCGACATCTGCCGCATCCCGCTATAAGAAGACTTCCACGCGGCGATGTGATCGGTCTCACACGCGATGGCACAGATCGGAGTCTCGACATCCGACAGCTCAGGGTCTCGCCCAACAGGTCAAACCCATCCTCTGCGAATTCGTTACCCACACACAGCCCGCGCAGATACTCTACGGTCATTTTCGCCGGCAGGTTGGTGCTGTCGCCATTCCAATACAAAAGATCAAAGGCTGGGGGCGTCTTGCCCAGCATGTAGCTGTTGATCGCCGGGCCATAGATCAGATCATTCGGCCGCAGATACGAAAAGGTCCGCGACATGAAGAAACTGTCCAGATAGCCACGTTCGGTCACCTCTTCTTCGATCCCGTCGACAAAGTCTTCATCCAGGAACACGCCAACCTCGCCCTGATCCGAGAAATCAGTCAGTGTGGTGAAGAATGTGGCCGAGTTCACGGACTTGTCGCCGCGCTTCTTCATCATCGCAAGCGTCAGCGACAGCGTGGTACCTGCAATACAATAACCAACCACGTTTACTTTTTGCTGTCCGGTGATCTCTTTCACTTCGCGGATTGCAGCCATATAGCCGTCCTCCACATAGTCCCCCAGCCCCACATCTCTGTAAGAGTCGTCCGGGTTCACCCAGCTGACCACGAAAAGCGTATAGCCCTGATCGACGATCCATTTGATCAGGCTGTTCTGCTCTTTCAGGTCCATGATGTAGAATTTGTTGATCCAAGGCGGGAAGATGATCAGGGGGCCGCGCATAGACCTGCTCGGTGGTGGGGGTGTATTGGATCAACTCGATCATGCGGTTGCGATAAACAACTTCTCCGGGGGTAGTGGCGATGTTGCCACCAACTTCGAAAGCGTTTTCATCCACCAGCCTGACCAAAAGCTCGCCATCATTGGCTTCCAGATCTGACACGAGGTTTTCCAACCCATCGACCAACGACTGGCCATTGGTCTCGATCGCGCGTTCCATCGCGTCCGGGGTTGGTGCCCAGGAAATTGGTCGGGCTCATCATGTCGATCATCTGCTGGGTAAAGAAGTCCAGCCGCTTGCGTTCGTCTTCGTCCAGACCTTCCACACCGTTCAGTGCCTCAGCCATAGAGCTCGATGTGATCTGATATTGTCGCTTAAGATAGTTGAAATAGGGATGCGTTTCCCAAAGGGGGTTTGAAAAACGGCGATCCTTGGGGGACGGGTCTTCAGGCGCCTTGAACTCTCCGCCAATCAGCGCGGCCTGTGCCTCGACCGCATGTTCCAGCGTTTTGCCCCAGAAGGCGGCCTGTTGTTCGATCATTTTGGCGGGGTTGGCCATCATGTCCGACCACATCGAATTGGCCGCTTTGATATAAAAGTCCTGCCCTGGCCCCTGAAGGCTGGGACGTACAGGTTTTCGGTGTGACATGATCTCGCCCAAGCGAGTGGACAGCGCCTCAATCTTAGCGAGATTCGCGCCCAATTCGCTCGTATCCGGCACCAAACCTGCCGAAGTTTCCTTTTGATCAGTTGTCATAACACGAATTCCCCCCTATCATTTCGCTACTGCAGCATATCAAAAACCGCATGTGTTAAAGACTATGCAAACGCAGAAACAAAAAAGCAAAGGCTAATTAGGGGATTGCGCATGCGCTATATGGCGACCTACGACCTGATGGAGACCATCCGGAACACGAATCAGTGGCTCGGCGCCACGGCCGCAGCAATGGGTTCGTACCCGGCGACCGCTCTGTTCCCCAGCCCAGTATTTCAAATGATGGCCGCTTGGGGCGAAGTTACCGAGCGGAGCTTTCACCGTATGACTGTTAAGCCTGACTGGGGCATTACCAGCGTTGTAGCCGAAGACGGGCGCGACCACGTGGTTCAGATCGAAAAGCTGGTGGAACGTCCCTTTGGCGATCTGATCCAGTTTAAAGTTCTGGGCCGCCCTGAGAAAGAACGCCGCGTGTTGCTGGTTGCCCCAATGTCAGGCCACTATGCAACGCTTCTGCATTCGACCGTCGCAAGCCTTCTGCCCGATGCCGAGGTTTATATTACTGACTGGCACAATGCCCGTGACATCCCGGTCAGCGAAGGCAAGTTCGACGTCGAAGACTACACGCTCTATCTTGTCGATTTCATGCGCGCCCTTGGCCCGGACATCAACGTTGTGGCTGTGTGCCAGCCCGCCCCCCTGACGCTGGCCGCCACCGCCTATCTGGCCGAGATCGACCCAGAAGCACAGCCGCAGACCCTGACCCTGATCGGTGGTCCGATCAACCCGGACGCCGCCGCCACCGACGTGACCGACTTTGGTCGCCGCGTGACCATGGGCCAGTTGGAAGAACTGGCGATTCAGCGCGTGGGCTTCAAATATGACGGTGCGGGCCGCATGGTCTATCCGGGCCTGTTGCAGCTGGCGGGCTTCATGTCGATGAACTCCGAGACCCACTCGAAAGCCTTTGCCGACCAAATCATGCGCGTCGCCAAGGGCGAGGCATCGGATCACGACAAGCACAACCGTTTCTATGATGAATATCTGGCCGTCATGGACATGACCGCCGAGTTCTATCTGTCGACCGTAGAGCGCCTGTTTAAAAACTGTGAGATCGCCAAAAACGAGTTCGTCGTGGATGGTCACAAGATTGATATTGGAGCCATCACAGATGTTGCTGTGAAAACCGTCGAAGGCACCAAGGACGACATCACAGCCCCCGGCCAATGCATCGCAGCATTGGACCTGCTGACGGGTCTGTCGGATGACAAGAAGGCCAGCCACGTGGAAGAAGGTGCCGGGCACTATGGTATTTTCGCAGGCAAGAGCTGGCGCAACAACATCCGCCCGCTGGTTCTGGACTTCATTGATCAGAACGCCGGTCGTCACGCTGCACAAGCTGCCAAGAAAAAGGCCGCAAAGAAGGGCAAGCCGGTTGCTGTGAAAGCCGTGAAAAAAGCGGCGAGCTAAGCCAGCCCGCCGCGACAGACACAAAAACGCGCCTGCCCACCGGCATGGCGCGTTTTTCATGTCTTGTGAGATGCGTCTCACGCGATGGCGCGCACCCTCAGTTGAAGCGGCAACTCCATCCAGGCGCGCAGGCCGATTGTTACATGCTCGGGCGTTTCCAGCGTCGGCAGATGGCCTGCGTCTGGCAGAATGACCAGCTCGGCATCCTGGATCAGCTCGGCCATGGTTTCATGGCGCTTGGGCGGCGTCATCTTGTCATGCGCGCCGCACATCACCATCGTCGGCACTTTCAATCGCTGCAACGTGCGCTGCGCATCTGATCGACGTTGTAGGGCACGGGCCTGACGCACGAAGGTCTCGGGCCCGATGTCACGCGCCATCTGGAAAACAAGCTCCATGATCTTGTCGCGCGCGGGCCCGGGGGCCAGTACGTCGGGCGAAAACGCCTCGGACATGGCTTGGTCCAGCCTGCCGATATTGGCATGCACGATCTGCGGCTCGCGCCATGCGGCTTGACTGGGGAGAGTCCGCCAAGGGGCGAGGTCGAGATTAGCGCCAGCCGATTCACCCGGTCCGGGGCACGCCGCGCCATCTCCATTGCGACGATTCCGCCAAGGCTTAGGCCTGCAAGCGCAAAGCGCTGCGGCAGCTGATCAAGGATCAAGCTGCCATCTCGCGCACGGTTTCGCCTTGCGTGGGTGCGGCCAAAATTACCGTGTAGTCACGTGATAAGTCGTTGATCTGCGGCCCGAAAACGCGTGCGTCACACATCATTCCGGGGATCAAAACCAATGGTTCCCTCATGCCTGCCTCGTATATTTTTTATATTTCTTTAGCAGAACTGTGGGCGCCCATCCGGATGGACGCAAGTTATAACCCGCGCGCCCAGTCCAGAATTTTTGCAACCGTGGGATCTGTGCCATTCGGGCTGACAATGTCGCCCGCCAGTACATGGGCCATCGGATCAATGCCCGCCCCCGGGGGCACAACGTGCCGATGCACGATCCCGCCCCAGCCCGATGCGACAGCTTCGGTCGCCTCGGCCGAGACCACCTGATCCTCTTTCGAATAGATGAACAGTGCCGGCACATCGACGATCCCATAACCCGAGTTCGCGGCGACCTTCACCATCGCCGCCATCGGCATTAGCGCGGTGGTCGGATAGCTTTCGGTCCAGTATTTGGCTTGTGCGTCGTTCATCGGAGTAAAGCCGCGGTTGGTGCCCACGATCAGGGGCACCCAGTGGCGCGCGGCCGGGAAAGTCAAAAGCGCTGCTTTGGAATCCTTGATCCCGAAATTCGGCGCGATGAAGGTGATCCCTTTGACGCCTTTCGACGCTGCCTCGTCAAACATGCCAAGCGCCGTGACGGTGCCGCCAGTCGAGGTCGAGATGATCAGAACCTCTTCCCCGATGGCGCGCCCGATCGCCATCGCCTCGCTGAAATCGACCATCCAGTCGTTGACGGTGGGACCCGCCATGGCCTCGGCGCTACGACCGTGCCCTGCGAGACGGGCGTTAAAAAGGTTTGCGCCCAGCCCTTCTGCCACACGTTGCTGGACCGGGCTGATTTCCTGACGGGTCGCGGAAAAACCGTGGATATAGACGACGGATAGGGGCGTCTTCTGCCCTGCCTCGCCAGCCCAAACGATCTGCTTTTCAGCGCCGTCGACCAGATCGTCGAACACCGCTTCGCGTTGCGCTAGATAGGCATCGGGATCCGGGCCAATCGCGCCTTCATCAAACTGAACACTCAGATCCACCGGCTCGTACGGGCCGATTACGAACAGGGCCGCAACAACAGCGGAAACGCCCATGGCGGCGCGCAACGGGCCCCTCATGCTGCACCTCGGGCCAGAACGACCTTGACCATTTTCTGGATCGTGCGCAGGCATTCGTCGTCCGAGAACCGGTGATCCGCGCCTTTCACAAGGATCAGGCGGATGTCGTCACCCTCGACATGTTCCAGCAGTTTCACAGCTTGCGAGGTCGGCACCGCGTCATCTTCCGTCCCTTGCAGGAAGCGCACCGGCATATCCAACTTAAGCGGCGAACGCAGGACGAAATTGTCGCGGCCATCTTCGATCAGGCGTTTGGTGATGATGTAATCCTCGTCATAGTCCGAGGGGATCGACAGGAAGCCTCGCGCTCCATCTCGGCTTTCTGCGCATCGGTGAACCCGGCCCAGTATCCGTCTTCTGTGAAATCAGGGGCCGCAGCAATCGTCACCAGCCCCCATAATCCGCTCGGGCCGTGCGCGCGACAAGAGAAGCGACTGCCAG
>LLEO01000025.1_pt1 | contig 30599 bp, 52 predicted proteins | sample 595861 | NCBI WGS metagenome assembly LLEO01 (sample SAMN02919315, study PRJNA255460) | bioreactor metagenome | biome: chemostat; feature: culture 2012_25.1; material: sediment; isolation source: day35 25degC chemostat 2012 inoculated with Wadden Sea sediment taken from... | place: Germany: Bremen ... | reverse complement strand
ATCGTGGACCATGCCAGCGCGCGAACTGCTGCGCTTGATGCCTTCGGCGGGCTTTAGCTGAGGGCAGCAATCTAACTCATGGTTAACACTCCGTTTACTTGACCGAGACATATCTTGTGCCATGATAGTCATCTGCGTTGGGAGGGGACGAACCGTGGAATATCTTCCGAAAGAGGTGCGCGAGGGGCTGGAAGCGGCGCGCAAGAAAGACCTCAAGAAAAAAAGCCGTTTGCGCATTCGTGTGAATGAAGAGGTGTTCCCGGTGCTGAAGTTCTGGGACACAGGATTCGCGCTGGACGCTGAACGTGCGCCGCATCTGCGCGGGTTGGTGGACCTCTATGACGGGTCGCGGCATCTGTATCAGTGCCTGATCATTGCCTCGGAAGAGGAAGACGGCGAGATGAAGTATGAATTCAAGCGCAAGGCCGAAGCGCATGACGCCGTGCCACGGGACTATGCCCGCGAAGACAATGCGCCGGTTGCCCTAATCGAAGGCAAGTAACTCTGAGTTTCTAACTAAAGGCCCGTGCTGGAGTGATCCGCGCGGGCCTTTTGTGTGTCACTGTAAGTCTGCAAAGGCGCGCTGCATGCGGGTGATGGCATCTTCGACCCGTGCGCCTTGCGTGGCCAAATTGAAGCGTTGGAAGCCTTCGCCTCCGGCGCCGAATGACGGGCCGGGGCTGACGGCGATTTTGGCGTCGTCGCGAATGCGGGCAATCACCTCGTCATGAGTCATGCCAGTACCCGAGAAGTCGACCCAGGCCAGATAAGTGGCTTCGAGCGGCATGGATTTCACGCCGGGGATGGCATTGATCGCGGCGTCGAACATTTTGCGGTTACGGTCCAGATGCGCGATCTGGCGTCTGCCCATTCTGCGCCCTCGGGCGAGTAAGCTGCGGTGATCATCGACACAGCCAACATGCCGGGGGCATAGTCCATCTGATAGAGCTTGCCGCGCATCGCGTTGCGCAGTTCATCATCGGGGATGATCATGTTGCCGGTGCGCTGGCCTGCGATGTTGAAGGTTTTTGAGGCCGCGGTCAGCGTAATCAGACGCGGAAGCGATTCCGGGGCAGCAACGGCGGTCGGGACAAACTTATGGCCCGGATAGACCAAATCCTGATGGATCTCGTCCGAGACAAGCATAAGGTCATTCTTTTCTGCAAAAGCCGCGACGTCTTTCAACTCGGCCTCGGTCCAGACCCGGCCCGATGGGTTCTGCGGCGAGCACCACAGGATCATCTTCTCATTGCCGGTCAGACGCGACTGTGCGTCCTCCAGATCCAGTTCGTACCGGTCGCCGACAAGTTTCAGCGGACATTCGACCACCTTGCGTCCGTTCTTGCCGATCTTCATAGCGAACTCGTGATAAACGGGGGTGAAGATCACAATGCCGTCGCCGGTCTCGGTCCACGTCTGAAGGCACAGAGCAATCGCGTTGCCAAGACCTTGGCTGGACAGAACCCAATCGGGGTTCACATCCCAATTGTGCCGGGTGCGCATCCACCACGCGACGGCTTCTTTGTAGGCATCATATTCCCAAGAATAACCGAACACGCCATGCTCGACAGCTTTGCGGGCCGCTTCGATCACGCAGGGCGCGGTTTCATAGTCGCTGTCCGCTGTCCACATCGCCAGCCCGTCTTCCTGTGATACGCCGAACAGCTGCTCCATCTTGTCCCATTTCGAGGAGTGCGTGCCCCGGCGCTCGGTCATCTTGTCGAAATTCATGGTGTCTCCTTCGGGATGGCATTTTGGGCACGTTAGCGGCTTTGGCGGCGGGTGCAAGCCAGCCATTGCACGAAAGGGGCGCATGTCCTACATGCAGCATATGACCATCAAACCGATCCTTATTCACCCCGACCCGCGCCTGAAAAAGGTGGCCGACGCTGTGCCGGACCTGTCCGATGACTTGCGGACATTGGCCGACGATATGCTGGAAACCATGTATGACGCGCCGGGCATCGGTCTGGCGGCGCCCCAGATTGGCATTCTGAAACGTCTGATCGTGCTGGATTGCGTGCGGGACGAAGACGAACCGCGGCAGCCCTTGATCATGTTCAACCCCGAGGTCATTCAGTCCTCGGACGAGTTGAACGTCTACGAAGAAGGCTGCTTGTCGATCCCGGATCAATTCGCCGAAGTCACCCGCCCGAAAGAGGTTCGAGTGCAGTGGCTGGACCGCGACGGTAACCTGCAGGAACGCGATTTCGACGGGCTTTGGGCGACCTGTGTCCAGCACGAGATCGACCACCTGAACGGCAAGTTGTTCATTGATTATCTGAAGCCGCTGAAGCGCCAGATGATCACCCGCAAGATGCAGAAACTGAAGCGCGAGCTGGCCCGGTCGTGACCCATCGCCCGTATGTGAAATACCCGCATAAATGCCTGCGTACGGCGGCTGAACCGGTCGAGGCCGTGACGGATGACATTCGCGCCATCTGGGACGAGATGATCTTTGCGATGGATTCGATGCCCGGTGTTGGACTGGCGGCTCCTCAGTTGGGGATCATGCTGCGCTTGGCGGTTGTGGATGCGTCGGACGAACGCGGGCAGGCGGTGCGCATGGCGAACCCCGAAATCCTGCACGCCTCGACCCAATCGCGTGAGCACGAAGAAGCCAGCCCGAACCTGCCCGGCGTCTCTGCCGTGATCAGCCGCCCGCGCGCCGTGACCGTGCGGTTCCTGAACGAGGCGGGCGAGGTCGAGGAACGTGATTTCGTGAACATCTGGGCCACTTCTGTGCAGCACCAGATCGACCACCTGAACGGGAAGATGTATGTGGATCACCTGTCGAAGGTGAAGCGCGACATGCTGGTGAAAAAGGCAAGGAAACTGGCGCGATGAGACTGGTCTTCATGGGCTCGCCTGACTTTTCGGTTCCAGTGCTTGAGGCGCTGGTCGAGGCCGGGCATGACATCGCTGCCGTCTATTGCCAGCCGCCCCGCCCAGCCGGTCGTGGTAAGAAAGACCGCCCCGGTCCGGTCCATGCACGTGCGCTGGAGCTGGGGTTGGAGGTGCGTCACCCTGTGACCCTAAAGGGTGCCGAGGAACAGCAAGCCTTCGCCGATCTGAACGCGGATGCTGCGGTTGTCGTCGCCTATGGCCTGATCCTGCCGCAAGCCATTTTGGATGCGCCGACACATGGCTGCCTGAACATCCATGCCTCGCTTCTGCCACGCTGGCGGGGGGCTGCGCCGATCCACCGTGCGATCATGGCGGGCGACGCCGAGACCGGCATTTGCATCATGCAGATGGAGGCCGGTCTGGATACGGGCCCCGTCCTGCTGCGCGAAGCAACACCCATCGGCACCGAGGAAACCACAGCGCTTCTGCATGACCGTCTGGCGGCCATGGGATCGCGGATGATCGTCGATGCTCTGGCACGCCTGCAGGATCTTGCCCCCGAGGTGCAGACCGAGGACGGCGTGACCTACGCTGCCAAGATCGACAAGGCCGAGGCGCGGGTGGATTGGACCCGGCCCGCAGTCGACGTGGATCGCCTGATCCGTGGCCTGTCCCCGTTCCCCGGCGCGAAATGCGATATCGCGGGCGAGCAGGTGAAGCTTCTGGCCTCGCGTTTGGTGGATGGACATGGCGCGCCCGGTCAGGTTTTGGGTGGCCTGATCATCGCCTGTGGTGACGGTGCGGTGCAGGTCCTGCGTGCCCAACGTCCCGGCAAACGCGCGATGGAGGCCGAAGACTTCCTGCGCGGTTTTGACATGCCAGATCAGGTCGGTTGAGCCTTTCAATCCGCACGCTCTGACCCCATATTGATCACATGTCGATTATATTTTTGATCATCGTTGGTGCTGCTGCGGGTTTTCTGGCCACGCGCATCATGGACGTGCGCACGGATGTCCCCACGACCATCGCCATTGGTGTGGGCGGGGCGTTGATCAGCGGTCTTCTGATGCGTGCTTTGATGATGGTTGGCAGCATTGCCTTCGGAGCAATCGGAGCCGTGCTGGGGGCCATTCTGCTGATCTGGCTGTGGCAGAGATACTCGGGCCGCAGCTAGGCAGAAAGTCTTAGCTCTTGAATGGGGCCATGCCTGCCCGCGCCAGTTCGTCTGCGCGTTCGTTTTCCGGATGGCCTGCGTGGCCCTTCACCCACTCCCACGTCACGTGATGGCGCGCTTGGGCTTCGTCCAGACGCTGCCAAAGCTCGGCATTCTTCACGGGCTTCTTGGCTGCGGTTCTCCAGCCGTTGCGCTTCCAACCGTGGATCCAACCGGTGACGCCGTTCTTCACGTACTGGCTGTCGGTGACAACAGTGATCGCGCAGGGCTTGCCCAAAGTCTCAAGCGCCATGATGGCGGCCATAAGCTCCATCTGGTTGTTGGTGGTCAGCGCCTCGCCACCCTTCAACTCGCGCTCCTTGACGACGGCATTCCCTTCCTTAGCCTGCAAAAGCGTGCCCCAGCCGCCGGGGCCGGGGTTGCCGGAACAGGCGCCGTCGGTATAGGCGAAAAATTCAGCCATGAGTGTGTTCCTTTCGCCTTAGCTGTGCGCGTGCAGGACAATCCAGTTGGATGAACGGCCATCCAGCCAGTGCCCTTGCCCAGAATGCGGGTGATGAGTGTAAAGCCTGCCGAGGTCAACAGCTCTTCCAGCTCATCCTGTTGGTAATAGGTGTAAAACCGCCCAAGATCATCGCGCGCGTCACCTGTGCCCAGTTTGACGCCGATGTGCAGGATGCCCTTCGATTTCAGCAGCTTGTGAAGCCGGGTCAGCATGACGGGCATCTCGGCACGTGGTAGGTGGAGCAGGCTGAAATTCGCAAAGACCCCGTCATAGAGGGCGTGCCCGTCGATCTGGTGAAACAGAGCCTGTCGCGCAGGAACGCCGTGATCGCGGGCGCGTTTCACCATCGCGGTGGAGCCGTCCGTGGCATCCACAGTCAGTCCGTGGTTCATCATCTGTTTTGCGGTCAGGCCGGGACCACAGCCTAGGTCCAAAACATGCGCGTGTGGGGGCAGTTCCGCGATGAAACCGTCCAGCCCCGGTGTGTCCTTGATCGCGACCCGCGCCTCGTATTCGGCGGCTTGGGCGTCATAGACGTCAAGGGTCTGGCGGTCTTCGGACATTTAGGGCCAGGCAGGCACACGCAGCACGCGCGGCACTTTGAATTCGATGTTTTCCTGCGCGGTTTCGACCAGTTCGACGGTCACGTCATAGCGGTCGCGGAAAGCGTCGATCACCTCGTCCACCAACACTTGCGGGGCGGATGCGCCTGCGGTCAGACCGACCGTGCGGATGCCTTCAAGCGAGCGCCAATCGATCTCGGACGCGCGCTGCACCAGCATGGAATAGTCGCAGCCATTGGCGCGGGCGACCTCGACCAAGCGGCGCGAGTTCGAGCTGTTGGGGCGCACCGATCACCATAACCGCATCCGATTGCGCGCGATGGCTTTGACCGCGTGCTGACGGTTGGTGGTGGCATAGCAGATGTCTTCTTTGTGCGGGCCGACGATGGCGGGGAAACGCGCGCGCAGGGCGGCGACGATCCCTGCGGTGTCGTCCACGGACAGGGTGGTCTGGGTGATATAGGCCAGTTGCGCGGGATCGCGGGGTTCCAGCGTGGCGACATCCTCGGCGGTTTCGACCAGCAGGACTTCTCCGTCGGGCAGTTGGCCCATCGTGCCGACCGTTTCCGGGTGGCCTTCGTGGCCGATCATGACCATTTGCAGACCGTTCTCGTGATGACGCTCGGCCTCGATATGGACTTTCGAGACAAGCGGACAGGTGGCATCGACATAGACCATTTCGCGGCGCGAGGCTTCGGCCGGGACGGATTTCGCAACGCCGTGGGCCGAGAAGATCACCGGGCGATCGGTGGGGCATTCGTCCAGCTCTTCAACGAACACGGCGCCTTTTGCACGCAGCCCGTCCACAACGAATTTGTTGTGCACGATTTCATGACGGACATAGATCGGGGCACCCCCATTTCTCGATCGCCATTTCGACGATCTTGATGGCGCGATCCACGCCAGCACAGAAGCCGTTGGGGGCTGCAAGATAAAGGGTCAGGGCGGGTTTTGTCATGGCGTCCTCCGATCTGGGTCAGAGGTAAGGGTTTTCACGCGGGTCGTCCAGAGCCGCACCCCAAAGGAAACAGGCCGGAGCGTCTGCCCCGGCCTGCCCATTCAGATCAATCGCGGTCTTCGGGACCATCAAATTCGCGCGGCGGGCGGCCGATCACGTCTTTCAGCTCTTCCAGCTCGATGAAGTTGTCAGCCTGGCGGCGCAGTTCATCGGCGATCATTGGCGGCTGGCTGCGGATGGTCGAAACCACCGACACACGCACGCCTTTACGCTGAAGTGCGGCCACCAGCGGGCGGAAGTCGCCGTCGCCCGAGAACAGAACCGCGTGGTCGATGTGGTCGGCAAGCTCAAGAGCATCGACCGTCAGTTCGATGTCCATGTTGCCTTTGACTTTCCGGCGGCCCATGGAATCGGTGTATTCCTTGGCTGGCTTCGTCACCATCGAGAAGCCATTATAGTGGAGCCAGTCCACCAGGGGGCGAATGGGTGAGTATTCGTCGTTTTCCAGAAGTGCTGTGTAGTAGAATGCACGTAGCAGCTTGCCGCGGCGCATGAATTCTTGTCTGAGCAGCTTGTAATCGATGTCAAACCCGAGCGACTTAGCCGCTGCATAAAGGTTAGAGCCATCGATGAAGAGTGCGAGTCGCTCGTCGCGATAGAACATTAATTATTCCTTTCCAATTAACTTCGCCGAGCAATTCCGTGAGTGGTAGGATTAAAATCACTTAACGAAGAAACATGTGACGTAATCTAGGGAACACACGCTGTGCCGCAAGCTAAAAATCAACAAAAAGTCTATACAAAGGCATGGGTTCTGCTTGGAAGTAACGCCACTTTCGCTCTCAAAGAATCGGCGAAGCTGGTGCGAGATGCGCTGGGTTGCTTTTCCGAGCGCGGTTTAAGAATCACCTCCTTAAGTCGCTATTATAGCACAGCTTGTTTTCCGGCGGGTGCCGGGCCGGATTTCATCAATGTTGCAGCAGAGTTAGAGGTGGATGAGCCCGCGGAAGTCGTGCTGCAGAAATTGCATGACATCGAGGATGAGTTCGGGCGCGAGCGGCCCTCGCGCTGGGCGCAGCGCACGTTGGATATTGATCTGATCGCCTATGGGGATTGCATCACCCCGGACCGCGAGACGTTCGAACATTGGATGAATCTGCCGCTGGATGAGCAGATGAAACATGCCCCGGATCAGCTGGTTTTGCCTCATCCGCGGGTTCAGGATCGCGGGTTCGCATTGATTCCTCTGTCTGACGTTGCGCCGGACTGGCGCCATCCGGTTTTAGGCAAATCCATCAAAGAGATGGCAGACGCTCTGTCGGAAGAGGCAAAAAACGAGGTTTCGCCCTTTGAAATGGCTGATAAGGGGCGTTTCTGCTTGTCATTGCCAGTTCAGCGGCATAGATAGGCGTTTCACATCCCCTTGCAAGGAATGGAGCGGACATGGCCCGTGTGACGGTTGAAGATTGCGTTGATAAAGTGCCGAACCGGTTTGATCTGGTAATGCTGGCATCGCATCGCGCGCGTGAAATTTCGGCAGGTGCGAGATCACTGTGGATCGCGACAACGACAAGAACCCCGTTGTGGCTCTGCGCGAGATTGCGGACGAAACCCAGACGGCGGACGAACTGCGCGAGCGCATGATCGAGGATCACCAGACTCAGATCGAGGTGGACGAGCCCGAAGAAGACAGCATGGCGCTGTTGATGGGTGCTGAAGCCGCTGACAAGCCTGCTGACGACGACATGTCGGAAGAAAAGCTGCTGCGCGCGCTGATGGAAGCGCAAGGCCAAGGCTGATCGAAAGCGAACGGAGGCGTCACGAGTGACGAGCTGGAAAGACGAGCTTGTTGATCTCGATATCGACGGTCTGATCGAACGCATTTCGACGTACAATCCTAAGTCCAATTCGGACCTGCTTATGGCCGCCTTTGAATATGGCGGCCAAATGCATTTTGGGCAGTATCGCCATTCGGGCGATCCCTATTACATGCATCCCTTCGCCGTGGCCGACATTCTGGCGGATATGCAGCTGGACGATGCGACCATCGTCACCGCGTTTCTGCACGACACGATCGAAGACACCGGGTCAACCTATGGCGAGGTGTCCGAGCTGTTCGGCAAAGAGATTGCCGAGCTTGTGGACGGCGTCACCAAACTGACCAACCTGCAGCTGTCCTCGTCCGAGACCAAGCAGGCCGAGAATTTCCGCAAGCTGTTCATGGCCATGTCCAAGGACATGCGCGTCATTTTGGTCAAGCTCGCCGACCGTCTGCACAACATGCGCACGATCAAGGCAATGCGCCCGGACAAGCAGATCCAAAAATCGCGCGAGACGATGGATATCTACGCCCCGCTTGCAGGCCGCATGGGGATGCAGTGGATGCGGGAAGAGCTGGAAGATCTTGCCTTCCACGTGCTGAACCCCGAGGGGCGCAGCTCGATCATGCGGCGGTTCCTGCGGCTTCAGAAGGAAAGCGGCGATGTGATCGAAAAGATCACCGGCGACATCCGGCTGGAGCTGGACACGACGGGCATCGAGGCCAAGGTATTTGGCCGCGCGAAAAAGCCCTATTCCATCTGGCGCAAGATGGAAGAGAAGGGACAAAGCTTCTCGCGTCTGTCCGACACATACGGCTTCCGGGTGATCACTGAAAGTGACACGGATTGCTATCGGGTTCTGGGGGCGATCCACCGACGCTGGCGCGCGGTTCCGGGTCGCTTCAAGGACTACATCAGCCAGCCCAAATCGAACGGCTATCGCTCGATCCACACTACGGTGTCGGGTCGCGATGGCAAACGGGTCGAGGTTCAGATCCGCTCGCGCGAGATGCACGAGGTGGCGGAAACCGGTGTGGCGGCGCATTGGTCCTATCGTGACGGGATCCGGGTGGAAAACCCCTTTGCCGTTGATCCCGCCAAGTGGATCGCCTCGCTCACGGAACGGTTCGAAACGGCGGATGACCACGACGAATTCCTCGAGCATGTGAAGCTTGAGATGTATCAGGACCAAGTGTTCTGCTTCACCCCGAAGGGCGAGGTCGTCAAACTGCCACGTGGCGCGACGCCCTTGGATTTCGCTTACGCGATCCACACACGGATTGGCGACAGCTGCGTGGGTGCAAAAGTCGACGGCATCCGCGTCCCCCTGTGGACGCGCGTCAAGAACGGGCAGTCGGTCGAGATTATGACCGCCGAAGGACAAAGCCCGCAGGCGACTTGGATCGACATTGTTGTGACGGGTCGCGCCAAGGCTGCCATCCGCAAGAAACTGCGCAATGACGACCGAGAACGCTATGTCCGCTTGGGACGCGAGCTTGCACGCCTCGCGTTCGAACATGTCGGACGGAAAGTCAGTGACAAAGCGTTGGCGACAGCCGCCAAGCAGCTTCGACTTAAGGACACGGACGAGCTTTTGGCCCGTCTCGGGTCGGCCGAACTTCAGGCGCGTGACGTTGTGGGCATCTTGTATCCCGAAGCCGATCCGCACGGAGATGAGGTCGATCTTGATGCGTCCGTGATCGGGCTGGAGGCCGGGCAGGACTTTGCCCCGGCCAATGTTGCCAGCCAGTGCCGGGTGAACGGATCGTCGGGATTTCCTATCGCGGCAAGGGTGTGATGGTGCATACGATCGACTGCGATGCGCTGGCTGATCTGGACGACGACAGCTCGCGCTGGGTCGATCTGCATTGGCACTCGGGCAAGCACCCAGCCATTCACGTGGTCAGCATCGAGCTGACGATTTCCAATGATGCAGGCGTTTTGGGGCGTATCTGCACCTTGATCGGCGAACAGAAGGCCAATATCTCGGATCTGAGATTCGTGGACCGGAAACCGGATTTTTACCGTTTGATTGTTGATGTTCAGCTAAGGGATGTCGAACATCTGCACACGATTATGCTGGCGCTTGAAGCAGACAGCGACGTGGCAGCCGTGCATCGGCATCGGGATCTGAGCCGCAAACCATAACCCACCACCGGCCGGGCAGGCGGAAGGACGTACAGGTGTTTAAACGAAATCCGCGATCGTATCTGCGAATCGTAGCGGAGTTCTTTTATCCGCGCGGCGGCTGGTACCGTGCGGCCCAATACGTGGTGCACCGCTTGCGACGCCTGCCCGATCCGGCGCATCGGATTTCGCGTGGGGATTGCCGCCGGGGTGTTTGCATCCTTCACGCCCTTTTACGGTCTGCACTTCCTGACTGCGGCCATTCTGTCGTGGCTTCTGCGCGGGAACGTGTTGGCGGCGCTTCTGGCGACCTTTGTGGGCAACCCGCTGACCTTTCCCATTATTGCCGAGCTGTCGGTCAATCTGGGGCACGCTATGCTGGGGCAGGAAGTCACGGTCCACCTGCCTGAAATTGTTGCAAGTTTTGCTGCTGCAACCAATGACATCTGGTCGAACCTGAAGGCGATCTTTACCGATGATGTCGCCGACTGGTCTCAGATCAACAGCTTCTATGACCGTGTTTTCCTGCCCTATCTGGTGGGTTGTCTGATCCCAGGCATCACCGCGGGCACCGTGGCTTATATTCTGGCGAACCCGGTGATCCATGCCTATCAGCGCCGCCGGATTAACAAGCTGAAGTCGCGGTATGAAAAACGGATGGCCGAACGGTTTTCTGAGGGTGGCGGCCCCGACAAAAACAAGTAACACTTTCCCAAACGGAACCGGTGCAGGAGCACGAACATGACCCAGACCGCAGGCAAGCTTCGGCTTGGCGTGAACATTGACCACGTGGCAACCGTGCGCAACGCGCGTGGCTCGGCCTATCCGGATCCGGTGCGCGCCGCGAAACTGGCGGAAGAGGCCGGGGCCGATGGCATCACCGCGCATCTGCGCGAAGACCGCCGCCATATCCGGGACGAGGACATTGACGGGCTGATGGCGGCTTTGACCACCCCCCTGAACTTTGAATGCGCCGCGACCGAGGAAATGCAGGCGATCGCGCTGCGCCACAAACCCCATGCGGTCTGCCTGGTCCCTGAGAAGCGCGAAGAGCTGACGACCGAAGGCGGTTTGGATGTCGCCCGCAATGACAACCGTCTGGGCGACTACATCTTACCCTTGCGGGACGCAGGGTGCCGCGTGTCGATGTTCATTGACGCAGATGCCGAGCAGATCAAGGCCTCGGCGCGGATTGGTGCGGCGGTTGTCGAACTGCACACTGGCGCCTATTGCGATTTCCACGCGGACGGGGAATTCGACAAGCGCGACGCCGAGCTGGAACGCCTGCGCGAGGGCGCGGCCTTTGCTCATTCGCTAGGGCTTGAGGTGCACGCGGGGCATGGCCTGACCTATGACACCGTCGTCCCTATTGCGGCCATGCCCGAGGTGGTCGAGCTGAACATCGGCCACTTCCTGATTGGCGAGTCGATCTTCCGCGGCTTGCCTGACGCCATCGCCGAGATGCGCCGCCTGATGGACGAGGCGCGGGGATGACGGGTGTCGAGCTTGCCATCGTGTGGTTAGGATGGGTGTTGGCAGGTGCCTCGCCGGGACCGGCTACGCTTGGCATTGCGGCGACCTCGATGTCTGAAGGACGGCAACAGGGTCTTGCCTTTGCTGCTGGAATACTTGCCGGAGGAGCCTTCTGGGGTATTGCTGCGGCCCTTGGCATGGGGCGCGCTTATGCTGAGCTACGGCTGGCTGTTCGCAACGATAAAATATGCAGGCGCTGCCTATCTTCTTTACCTGGCTGTCCGGTCCGTAAAATCCGCATTCACAGAGAAGACCATTGATCAGGGCGCTGTTGCCAGAGGATCGCGCCTATCTGCCTTCAAGAAAGGTGCGTTGGTACACTTGACCAATCCCAAAGCAATTCTGTCTTGGGGCGCGGTTTTTTCTATCATTCTGCCTCCGTCCGCACCGGGGCCGCACATCGCGGGAATGTTTGCCTTTCTGTATACCGGAGGCATTTTGGTTTTCATCGGGTATGCCTATCTGTTCTCGACCCCGAAAGCGGTCGAAATCTACCGCGATGCGCGTCGTTGGTTTGAACTTGCATTCGCGGCTCTGTTTGGCGCCGCCAGCCTGAAAATCTTGACGGTGCGTGCTGAATGATTTTGGGCATCGGCACAGACCTTGCGAATATCGAACGCATTCAGGGAACGTTGGATCGCTTCGGCGACCGATTTCGTGCACGTGTCTTTACCGACCGCGAGCTGGCCAAGGCCGCCCGTCGCAAGGATGAGGCAGGCACGCTGGCCAAGCGCTGGGCCGCGAAAGAAGCGTGTTCGAAGGCGTTGGGCACCGGGCTGACCATGGGGATCAGCTGGCGCGATATGGCGGTGTCGAACCTGCGGACAGGCCAGCCGGTGATGGAGGTCACGGGCTGGGCCAAGGACCGTTTGGACGAAATGACCCCCGCGGGGCATCAGGCCGTGATCCACGTCACATTGACCGATGATCACCCTTGGGCGCAGGCATTTGTGGTGATTGAGGCGCGGCCCGTCTAAAACCCCGGCCAAACCCGCCGAAACCCGGCGCAAAACTTGACTCCTGCCCCCCATCCGCCCATATCGCCCTCAACAGATTTCGGTCCATTGTGGCCTGACAGATAAAAGGCAGTTACATGACCGAGAAGCAGAAAGATGGCCTGTGGGAGAACGTCAAAACGATCTTCTGGGCGCTGATCATCGCCGGGATCTTCCGCACCCTATTCTTTCAGCCCTTTTGGATCCCCACAGGTCAATGAAAGACACGCTGTTGATCGGTGATTTCCTGTTCGTGAACAAAATGGCTTATGGCTATTCGCGCTACTCTTGCCCGTTCTCAAGCTGCCCGATCTCGGGACGTATCCTTGGTTCGGAACCCGAGCGTGGCGATGTTGTCGTCTTCCGCCACCCGACCCTTGGCACCGACTATGTGAAGCGTCTGGTTGGCCTGCCGGGCGACAAGATCCAGGTCAAAAACAGCGTGCTTTGGATCAACGGTGAAGAGTCCAAACAGGTGCCGGATAGCATGTTCTCGGAAATCAAGCTGCCGCAGGGACGTTTCCGCACTATTCCGCAATGTATCAACCGCCCGGTTGGTGAAGGTGGTGAGTGCCTGAAAGAAAAGTTCGTTGAAACTCTGCCCGGTGGCGTGTCGCATTCGATCCTGAACTTCGCGAACCGTAGCGTCGACAACACCAACGTGTTCACCGTGCCTGAAGGTCATTACTTCTTCATGGGTGACAACCGCGACAACTCGATCGACAGCCGAGTCAGCCCGAACGCCGGCGGCGTGGGCTTTGTACCTGCCGAATACCTTCTGGGCCGCGCGGATCGCATCATGTTCTCGGCGGCGGGCAAACGTCTGTTCTATTTCTGGACATGGCGGTCGGATCGCTTCTTCAAGGAAATCGAGTGAAGTTGTCTGCTGATCTCATCGCCTTCACGGCACGTATCGGGTACGAGTTCTCGCAGCCCGATCTGCTGATCCGCGCGCTGACGCACGGGTCGATTTCATCGGCCACGCGTCCCGACAATCAGCGGCTGGAGTTTCTGGGCGACCGGGTGCTTGGGCTGGTCATGTCCGAGAAGCTTCTGGCAGACGATCCCAACGCGCCCGAAGGCACGCTGGCCCCGCGCTATAACGCGCTGGTGCGCAAGGAAACTTGCGCAGATGTGGCCACGCAGATTGATGTGGGTGCAGTCCTGAAACTGGGCCGGTCCGAGATGAAGACCGGCGGGCGGCGCAAACTGGCGCTGCTGGGCGACGCGATGGAGGCGGTAATTGCCGCCGTCTATCTGGATGCGGGCTGGATCCGGCGCGGGACATGATCCTGCGTTTGTGGGGCGACCGCATCCACAAGGTCGAGGCCGACGCCCCGCGATGCAAAAACAGCGCTGCAAGAATGGGCGCAGGCGCGTAAGATGGCCGTGCCGAAGTATATCGAAACAAGTCGCGAAGGCCCGGATCACGCTCCGGTCTTCACCATCGAAGTGCAGTTGCCCGATGGTCGTGCAGCGCAGGCGAAAGCAACTCAAAACGGGCCGCCGAACAAGCTGCGGCCAAAGCGCTTCTGGCGCAGGTTGAAGGATAAAAGATGTCGGATGCGAACACACGCGCGGGCTTTGTCGCCCTGATTGGCGAACCCAATGCGGGCAAGTCGACGCTGACGAACCGTATGGTCGGGGCCAAGGTCTCGATCGTGACGCACAAGGTGCAGACGACCCGCGCGCGCATTCGTGGCGTGGCGATTGAAGGCGACGCGCAGATTGTGTTTGTGGACACTCCCCGGCCTGTTCCAGCCGCGCCGCCGCTTGGACCGCGCCATGGTCGCTGCTGCATGGGGCGGGGCCTCGGACGCCGATGTAATCGTCCTGCTAGTCGAGGCACATCGCGGTGTTACCGAAGGCGTTGAACGCATTCTGGAAGGTCTGAAAGAGATCGGACAAGGCCGCACCGTGGCGCTGGCGATCAACAAGATCGACCGTGTGCAATCCGAGGTGCTTCTGGCCCTGACCAAGGATCTGAACGCACGTTATGATTTTGCCGAAACCTTCATGATCTCGCCGAGAAAGGCCATGGTGTGAAGGATCTGCGCACGTGGCTGGCAGGGCATCTGCCGGAAGGCCCGTGGCTGTACCCTGAAGATCAGATCGCCGATCTGCCCATGCGCATGATCGCCGCCGAGATGACCCGCGAAAAGCTGACCCTTCGCCTGCATCAGGAGCTTCCCTACCAGCTGACGGTCGAGACCGAAAACTGGGAAGAGCGCAAGGACGGGTCCGCCCGTGTGGATCAGATCATCTATGTCGCGCGCGATGGTCACAAAGGGATCATTCTGGGCAAAAAGGGCGAGACGATCAAAGCCGTCAGCCAGTCCGCCCGCGCCGAGCTGGAAGAGTTCATGGGCCGCAAGATCCACCTATTCCTGCAGGTGAAAGTCCGTCCGAACTGGCTTGAAGAAAAAGAGCGCTACTTGGAAATGGGGCTCGATTTCCGCGACGGGAATAAGTGATGCGCCTGACCGCGGACGTCTGGGTCTCGGCCTATCTAACGCGGCTGCGTCTGTCTGACATTCCGGCCTTTGTGACCCAGAAGGGCGATGCAACCGCCGGGGCTGTTTTGGTCAAGATGAACACACTGGACGGGCAGGCGACAGCCTATCAACGCAGCTTTGACCTGATGACCGGAGATCGCTGCTGGATGGTTCTGTCTGAAGGTGGTGAAGCGGACGTAGACGCTGCGCTGAACCGCCAGAAAGGCTTCGACCCGGACCTTTGGATCATTGAGGTCGAGGATAAACAGGGCCGCCATCTGCTGGACGAACCGGGGCTTTCCGACTGACGCGGACCCCGCTAGGCTGCGTTTAGGAGGGTCGCGATGGATTGGCGGGATCAGGGGGCGTTGCTGTCCGTGCGCAAGCATGGCGAAACCTCTGTCATCATTGATGTTTTCACAGCTGAACACGGTCGTCATGCAGGTGTTGTGCGCGGCGGTGTCAGCCGCAAGATCGCACCCACTTTGCAACCCGGTGCACAGTTGGACGTCACATGGCGTGCGCGGCTGGAAGAGCATATCGGCAGCTATACAGTTGAACCCCTGCGCAGTCGTGCGCTGGTCCTGTCGGATCGTACCGCGCTGGCCGGACTAAACGCGATCACCGCGTTGTTGGCCTATGCGCTGCCCGAACGCGAACCACATCCGGTGCTCTATGACCGCACCCAATCCATGCTGGATCTTCTGGGCATCAACGAAGCGTGGCCGACGGCCTACCTGAAATGGGAATTGGCGTTGTTGGAGGAGCTAGGCTTTGGTCTGGACCTGACCGAATGCGCTGTGACCGGCGCGCGGATGATCTGGCCTATGTCTCGCCCAAGAGCGGGCGGGCAGTGTCGTCGGAAGGGGCAGGGGAATGGGCGGATCGTCTGTTGCCTCTGCCACCCGAACTTCTGGGCGTGGGCGATGGATCACTATCGAACGTGTTGGACGGGTTGCTGACCACAGGGCATTTCCTGACTCACGGCATTGCGCACACGCTTGGGAACAAACCCTTGCCCGAGGCACGCGCGCGGCTTCTGGACCGACTTAAACGCGACGCGGTTAACGCGGCAGGCTTGTAAACACCATCTGACGTCCGGTTTCATTGGACAGGATGAGGGTGCTGCCCGACACTTCGGCGATGTTCATCTTAGAAAGAGCCGCAAAGAACGCGGTTTCTGCGTTCAGGTCTGGACATGCGCGTTTGGTCGACAGGATGGGCCCGGTTTCGAACCACGGATAGGGCGCGGTTTGGGTTCCGGAATAGCTGTTGCACGGCGCTTGTCCTGCGATTCTGCCTTTTTCGGGAAAGCTGAGCGTGGCACTGGCCTGAAAGGCGGCGCCATCAAGCTCGACCAACGACCAGACTACACCAGCATCCGCATAGCCCGAGATCGTTTCGTCCTTGCAGGCGGACAGAAGAAGGGCGGCGGCAGGGATCAGGAGCAAAGGTTTCATGATTGCTAGATGGGGATACGGGGCCGAGATTGCCAGCCTTACGCGTCACGCAGCGCAAGCAACGCGGCCAAAAGTGTGCTCATGGCGTCCTTGTTGTCCGTGCCATCCTTTGCTGAAAGCGTTCCCATACCAATATACGCGCCGTAGATCAGGCGGGCGAAATCAGGGTTGCTGAGGTCAAGTTCGGTCAGAATGCCATGCAGATATTCCAGACGCTTCTGATCTACACGCTCAACAACATACGCAGCGGTATGGTTGCTTTGTGCCCACGCACGGATCGCCGGCTCCACAGCATCGCCGCCATATTCGGCGTCTGAGGACGTAGAAATATCGCCCAGCATGTACAGCTTACGCACGGGGTCTGCTTCGTGGTCAAGATACCGCGTGATATCGTCAACGGCTCGGGTCTCCCACAGCTCCAACATCTGCGATTGAAAGCTCGATACATCTTTGAAATGCCAATAGAAAGATCCCTTGGTCGTCCCAAGTTCGCGCGCCAGAGGCTCTGCCTTCAGCGCTTGGGGGCCAGATCGTGCAAGGGCGCGAAATCCTGCCATCAGCCAGCTTTCCGTGCTTAGTCGTCCTTTTGTTTCAACCATGGTATCAGCGCTCCATACGCTAGCGTATTGACAGACTACCCACCCTGTGCACCATACGCAAGCGTATTGAGTCGAGGGAGGGCGCTATGCAGGCATTCATCTTGGGGATCACGTATGTGATCTTGTTCGGGGCGGCATTGGCACATGTTCTGTGGGCTTTGGGCGTCTGGTGGCCCATCTGGGACGAACAACGCTTGGCGCGCACGGTTGTCGGGGCGCCCCGGGATCACAAAAATGCCACCCGGCTGGGCGTCGGCACTGGTGGCCGCTGCGCTGGGTGCCTCGGGGGTCGTATTGTTTGGACTCACACAGGGGTATGGCTGTCATTCCCGACCGTTTGCTGGTCTGGGCAGGCTGGGCCTTGGTCGCGGTGTTTGGTCTGCGCGGGGCTTGCCAGCTATGTCCTGCCGCTGTTCAGCGTGAAGATGGAAGAGCCGTTCGCACGGCTCAACCTGATGTTCTATGGCCCGCTCTGCCTGATCTTGGCAGCGGGGGTTCTGGTCGGCGCTTTAGCCCAGCAGGCGGCGCGCGATGACCTGCGCCTGAATTTCCGCGGCACCTTCGAAGATGTTCAGGATACGTGCATCGCACAGCACGCGGCTGATCTGGTATTCCAGAGCGAAGCCGTTGCCGCCGTGGATCTGTAGCGCGTTGTCCGCACAGGCCCATGCGATACGTGCACCCAGCAGCTTGGCCATGCCCGCTTCAAGGTCGCAGCGATGGCCGTGGTCCTTTTCCCAAGCCGAGAAATAGGTCAGCTGACGCGCGATCATGATTTCCACGGCCATCATCGCCAGCTTGTTGGCCACGCGGGGGAAGTTGATCAGCGACTTGCCGAACTGCTTGCGGTCTTCGGCATATTGCATGCCGATTTCCAGCGCGTTCTGCGCCACACCGATGGCGCGGGCGGCAGTCTGAATGCGGGCAGCCTCAAAAGTTTTCATCAGCTGCTTAAAGCCCTGACCTTCAACGCCACCCAGCAGGTTCTCGCCCTTCACTTTGAATCCGTCAAAGCCCAGCTCGAATTCCTTCATGCCGCGATAGCCCAGAACCTCGATCTCGCCGCCGGTCATGCCTTCGGTCGGGAACGGGTTTTCGTCATCACCGGGGGTTTTCTCGGCCAGGAACATCGACAGACCGCGGTGGTCTTTGCTGTCCGGGTCGGTACGCGCCAGAAGGGTCATCACGTGGGTGCGGGCGGCGTGAGTGATCCAAGTTTTGTTACCGGTCACTTCATAGTCGCCATCGGCATTTTTCACCGCACGGGTGCGCAGCGACCCAAGGTCCGAGCCGGTGTTGGGTTCGGTGAACACGGCGGTCGGCAGGATTTCTGCGCTGGCCAGCTTGGGCAGCCAGTGTTGCTTTTGTTCCTCGGTGCCGCCGGCCTCGACCAGTTCGGCCGCGATTTCCGAGCGGGTGCCCAACGAGCCCACGCCGATGTAACCGCGCGACAGTTCTTCCGAGACTACAACCATCGAGGCTTTCGACAGTCCCAGCCCGCCGTACTCTTCGGGAATGGTCAGGCCAAAGACGCCCATTTCCGCCAGTTCTTCCAAGATTTCCAGCGGAATGTATTCGTCTTTCAGGTGCCATTCGTGGGCATTCGGGACGACGCGTTCATCCGCGTAACGGCGGAACTGTTCGCGGATCATTTCAAGCTCTTCGTCCAGACCGGTGGCGCCGAAAGTGGCGTGGCCTGCATTGTCTTGCATCAGCGCGACCAGACGGGTGCGGGCGGCTTGGCTGTTGCCGTTGGCGATCAGAGCGTTGATTGCGTCTGTGTCCAGAGCAGCGCCGTCGACGCCCATGTCGGCCAGACGCGCCATTTCGTTCTGGCTCATCATCATACCGCCCTTCATCTGGGCAAGGTATTCGCCAAAGGCGATCTGCAGAATCAGCTTTTCCATCTCGCCCAGCTTGCCGTCTTCAGACAGGCGACCGGCCCATGCGTTCATCTGGCGCAGGCTTTCGGCATAGGTGGCCAACCACGACAAGGCGTGGGCGGCGGCTTGATGCTCTTCCAATTTCGCGCCCGACACGCGGTCTCCATCAGACACCAACGCGCGGACATTTTCCTTGGCGGCGTCAAAAGTTGCTTCAACCGGGGCAAGGGCCGCGCCGGTTAGGTCAAGTAGGTTGTCGATCAGGGCGCTGGTCATCGTGGTCTCCTGTCAAAAGACGCCCAGATTCGGCGTCCATTTTGCGTCTGCAGAGAGATAATCCTTTTGCAGGTGCAGCGCAATAAAAATACGTAAGAAACCATGAATGCGAACATATATAACGCAGCGGAGTTTTTTATACCGCGAGGAGTTTTATCCGTTAGAAGGGGGGTGAAGTGGAGGATACGCATGGGAATTTTGGCTGATCTGAGTATGTCGACGCTTGCTTTTGCTGTTGCGGTCACGCTGTTCGCAGGCGTGGTAAAAGGCGTTGTAGGTTTTGGGTTGCCGCTGATCATGATCTCGGGTCTGGCCACTGTGATGCCTGCCGAGATTGCCCTGGCCGCACTGATCATTCCCACCGCAACCACCAATGTCCGGCAGGCTTTGCGGCAAGGGGCAGGCGCCGCGTTGGAGGTCGTGAAGAAGTTTCGCGTTTACCTGATAGGGCTGTTCGTGACCCTGATCATCAGCGCCCAGATGGTGCTGTTTCTGCCTCAGCGCGTTCTTTTTATCCTGATCGGCGTTCCCATCGTTTTTTTCTGTGCGATGCAGCTGCGCGGCTGGGTGCCCAGTCTTAGACCTGAGAACCGGGTACGGGATGAAAGTATCATCTCGGCTATCTCGGGGATGGTAGGTGGGATATCGGGCGTCTGGGGGCCGCCCTTCGTGGCCTATCTGACCTCGACGAATACGTCGAAGACAGAGCAGATGTTGGCGCAGGGTGTCGTCTATGGGTTCGGCGCGATGGTGCTTGTGGGTGCGCACCTTCAGTCGGGCGTGTTCAACGCCCATACGGCTCCGTTGTCCGCGGCCATGTTGATCCCAGCCTTTCTGGGCATGGCGCTGGGGTATCGCCTGCATGATCGGATGCCGCAGAAGGCTTTCAAGCGAGCAACTCTGATTGTGCTGACGGTGGCAGGGCTGAACCTGATCCGGCGCGCTGATGGGTTAAGCAATCAGCGCAGGCCAGAGCCTGGCGTTCTCGGGGGCGGAAGGCGTCAATATGCCCGACTTTTTTCAGGCCAAACTGTTGCGGGGTCAGCGCGAGGTGTTCGGTGTTGGTTCCGGGATAAAGCTCGGTCATGCGGGCCACGGCGTTTGGTGGAACGGATGTGTCATCCGACAGCGAGACGGTGCGCACGGGGCATGAAAAAGCTGCCATCGGGGCGGCGGGGATGCATGGGTCCTTGGCCGGATAGCCACGCGTGGTGCACCAACGCTTCCATTGCTTGAAGACCGGGCCGGGAATGTCACTGCCCAGGCCCGAGACCTGTTTTGGTACATAACCAAAGGTTGCCGTCGAAAGTGGGCCGACCACAAACCACAGGGCGCGCACCGTGGCTTGAAAGGGCCACGGATGGTCCGTGGTATGTACAGGTCCAGTGCACACGGTAATTACACGCGCGACGTCCTTGGTGCGCTGGTGGCGTGCCAGCATGAGGCCCCCAAGGGAATGGCCCATAAGCCAAACCGGCAGTCCGTTTGCGCGCGCCTCGAGCCAGTCTCTTGCGGCCTGAGTGTCACTTAATCCCCAATCCAGCATCGAGGCCGTCACATCTCGAACCGGCCCACAGGCTGAGGCACCGAAATCGCGGTAGTCATAGATCAGGCACGAGACGTCCTGTGTTTCCGCCAGCCACGCGGCGAAATGACGATAGAATCGGTGCGGAACGCCTGTCGCGCCGTTCAGAACCGCGACCGCGCGCGGGGTGTCGGCTTCAAAGAATGTGCCGGTCAGCGGGGCGGGGCCATCTATGGTGACAGTCTGGGTCATAGGCGCATGCAAGCGCAAAGCTTACGTTCACGTAAAGCATGACTGCGCGTAAGGTCACGTGCGTAATGTCATGGCGTGTCAGCCCAAAAGAAAACGCCCCGGCGATTGACCGGGGCGTTTGTCTGATTTTGATGTGCGGCTTAGCCGATGGCGACGGCTTTCACGTCGTCATCAATGTCGCCTTCGTATTGAACGAAGTTGTCAGCGAACATTTTGACCAGCTTGGCAGCCTGCGCGTCATAGGCAGCAGCGTCCTGCCAAGTGCGGCGCGGATCCAGAAGCAGGTCGCTACGCCTTCCACCTTGACCGGAACCTCGAAGCCGAAGTTTTCGTCCTTGCGGAATTTGGCGTCGGCCAGCGATCCGTCCAGGGCTGCGGTCAGCAAGGCGCGGGTGGCGCGGATCGGCATACGCGAGCCGGTGCCGTAGGCACCGCCGGTCCAGCCGGTGTTCACCAGCCAGCAAGTTGCGCCGTGCTTGGCGATCTTGTCACGCAGAAGCGCGCCATACTCGGCCGGGCGGCGCGGCATGAAGGGCGCACCAAAGCAGGTCGAGAAGGTGGGTTCCGGTTCGGTCACACCTTTTTCGGTGCCCGCCACTTTCGAGGTGAAGCCCGACAGGAAGTGATACATGGCCTGCGCCGGTGTCAGACGCGCGATCGGAGGCAGAACACCAAACGCATCACAGGTCAGCATGATGATGTTCTTCGGGTGACCGCCAATCGCCGTTTTCGACGCGTTCGAGATATAGTGCAGCGGATAGGCGCAACGCATGTTGGCCGTCAGGCTGTCATCTTCGAAATCCAGCTCTTTGGTCTCTTCGTCATAGACCATGTTCTCGATCACGGTCGCGAACTTCTGGGTCGTGGCGTAGATCTCGGGCTCGGCTTCGGCTGACAGGTTGATGGTCTTGGCGTAGCAACCACCTTCGAAGTTGAAGGTGCCGGTGTCCGACCAGCCGTGTTCGTCATCGCCGATCAGCGTGCGCTCGGGATCTGCCGACAGGGTGGTTTTGCCGGTGCCCGACAGGCCGAAGAAGATGGCGGTGTCAACCGGGTTGCCGGTGGCGTGGTTGGCCGAGCAGTGCATCGGCATGATGCCTTTTTCGGGGCAGCATGTAGTTCAGCAGGGTGAAGACCGATTTCTTGTTTTCACCGGCGTATTCGGTGCCGCCGATCAGGATCAGCTTGCGGTCGAAGTTCAGCGCGATCACCGTTTCCGAACGACAGCCGTGACGCTTGGCGTCGGCGTTGAAGGTCGGGCAGTTGATGATGGTGAACTCGGGGTTCGAATTCGTCCAGCTCGTCGCGGTCGGGGGCGGCGCAGCAGGTGACGGATGAACAGGTTGTGCCAGGCCAGTTCGGACACCACGCGCACATCCAGACGGTGGGCCGGGTCGGCGCCGCCGAAAAGGTCTTGAACGTAATAGTCCTTGCCCTTCATGTGCTCCAGCATGTCCTCGTACAGGACGTCGAACTTGGCCGGATCCATCGGCGGGTTGTTTTCCCACCAGATGTGCGGCTCGACGCTGGGGGTCTTGACGACAAATTTATCCTTGGGAGAACGGCCCGTGTGCTTGCCGGTCTCGACCAGGAAGGTCCCGCCTTGTCCAAGCTTGCCCTCGCCGCGGCCCAGTGCGGCTTCTACTAGAGCTGGCTCCATCAGGTTGTAATAGACATTGCCCAGCCCGGTGATGCCTTGATCTTCCAAGCGGCGCGCTGGGTTTACCCGTCCAGTGGTCATTTATTTGCTCCTGTCGCCGGTCCGTCTGTAAGTCCCCGGCGTATCTGTTTCACATGAGAGCGCAGAGAATCCCTCTGCACGCCAACCCTCATGTGAACGAGGGCCGGTGACCGGCCTATAGCACGACTGCTTTCTGATGGAACAGCGCGCATTGTCGCGTTAGCGCAAGCAAGGCTGTGTTTGCGCAATCAATAAGTTTCGTATGCGAAATAATCGCCGGATACATTCACGTTGATTTCCGGGCGGCGACGTAAGAAAGCTGCGCTCCTCGGTACCGAATCGCAATTCTCAGTTGATTCGGCACTGGGAACGCGAGAATATGTAAAGAAGAGTTCATGAATGAACGTGGCTCGAGCAGTGCGAGGAAACCCAATGTCCAGGATTGCCTTGGTCGATGACGACAGAAACATTCTGACTTCAGTGTCCATTACGCTTGAAGCAGAAGGGTTCGAAGTAGAGACGTATAATGACGGCCAAAGCGCGCTTGACGCTTTTGCGAAACGCCTGCCGGACCTTGCGGTCTTTGACATTAAGATGCCGCGGATGGACGGGATGGATCTGCTGCAGCGGGTGCGCCAGAAGACCTCGACCCTGCCGGTGATTTTCCTGACCTCGAAAGATGATGAAATTGACGAAGTGCTTGGCCTGCGCATGGGCGCGGACGACTATGTCACCAAGCCCCTTCAGTCAGCGCCTGCTGGTCGAGCGCATCCGCGCGCTGCTACGCCGGCAAGAAGTGATCGCAAGCGATGACGCCGGAGACGTCGAAGACGGACGTGTGATGGAACGCGGCGAGTTGCGGATGGACCCGCTGCGCCATGCCGTGACCTGGAAGGGTCAGGACGTATCCCTGACCGTCACCGAGTTTTTGTTGCTTCAGGCCTTGGCCCAGCGCCCCGGTTTCGTGAAAAGCCGCGATCAACTGATGGATGTGGCCTATGACGATCAGGTTTATGTGGATGACCGGACCATCGACAGCCACATCAAACGTCTTCGCAAGAAAATGCGTACGGCGGATTCCGACTTCTCGGCCATCGAAACGCTTTACGGCATCGGATACCGTTACAACGAAGAATGACCCGTATGCTGATTGCATCAGGCCGAAAGCAGAAGCGCGAAACGGCCCGAAATTCCCCAGCTGATACTGACGTTGATCCGAAAGAAGACTGGATGTCTTCTCAGGACGATTTTGACGACGTCTTTCAGGAACCGAGGGCCGGGCGCAGGCTGATTTCGATCAACCGTTCGCCACTGGCGCGCAAGATCATCACGTTCAACCTGCTGGGTCTGGTGATCCTTGTCGCGGGGGTTCTGTATCTGAACCCGTTTCGCGACAGCCTTCTGTTCCAACGCGAGCGCGGTCTGGTGGTCGAAGCCGAACTGATCGCTGACGTTTTCGAGGCCCAGCTGGCGCAGGGGGAGGAAGCTGCGCGCATTGTTGGCGAAACCCTGTCTGAAGCCGCAGAGGGCGCTGTTGGCGATGCTGAGGCTGAACAGAAGGCAATCGAGACACTGGAAACAGATCTTGCGGACTCTACGCCCTCTGATTTCGCGAAGACCTTGTCGAACCTGCACTTGCCCGTTGGCCTTGAAGTGTTCGTTTTTGATGACACGGAAACGCTTCTAGCGACTTCGGTCGGGCGGGATCGCGGGGAGCCCACGCCTGTGGATGGGTTGCAGCGGGACATTGGCTCGACGGTGATCACGGACATTCTGAACTCGATTTGGGAGCTACGTCGGGTTTCGCGGATACGGGGCGCGGGCTTGAGCAGCCGTTGGACACGGAAAGCATGGCGCGAAGTCTGTATTTCCGGGCAATGCTGGGGGCCACACAGGTGGCAAACGGCGTTGATAAGAACAGCGGCACTGTTTTTTCCGTGGCCACGCCGATCTTGGTGGAGGGCACGCCCAAGGGGGTGGTTGCGATCACCAGTGCAGCGGGCGAGCTTGACCTGTTGGTCCGTGCCGAACGCGAGCAGATTTTGCAGATGTTCGTCATCGCCATTCTGGTGTCGATCGGCCTAAGCCTTGTGCTTGCCTCGACCATTGCGAATCCGCTGTCGGATCTGGCAACCGCGGCCGAGCTGAGCGGCGAGAACGATCCGCGCAATGTTAAAACCCGCCGCGTGCGCATTCCTGATATGACCGGTCGCCCCAGACGAAATTGGGCGCCTGTCAGGCGCGCTGCGGGGCATGGTTACCGCGCTTTACGATCGTATTGACGCAAACGAGCAGTTCGCAGCCGATGTGGCGCACGAGATCAAGAACCCGCTGGCCAGTTTGCGCTCGGCCGTGGGCACGCTGCGTCTGGCTAACAAGGAAGAGCAGCGCGAGCGGCTTTTGGATGTGATCGAACATGACACCCGGCGGTTGGACCGTCTTGTCAGCGACATTTCGAACGCCTCGCGTCTGGACAGCGAATTGGTCCGCGAGGAAGAGGAAGAGTTCGATTTGCTGCGGATGCTGCGCAGCCTGTCGGATTATCTGGGGGGCGAGGCGCAGAACAAAGGCGTCGATTTCATCACCGACCTGCCCCAAGAACCCCGATCATGATCAGCGGGCTCGAGGCGCGTCTGGCGCAGGTTTTCGTGAACCTGATCACCAACGCACTCAGCTTCTGCGAAAGCGGGGATGCAATCCGCGTCTGGACCCCGTCGTCGTGAAAACCGCGTGCTTGTGGTGGTCGAAGATACAGGGCCTGGCATTCCCGATCAGGCGCTGGGCAAGATCTTTGACCGTTTCTATTCCGAACGTCCGCAGAACCAGTTTGGCAATAACTCGGGTCTGGGGCTGGCGATCTCGAAACAGATCGTCGAGGCGCATGGCGGGGTGATCTGGGCCGAGAACATCCGGCCCACCGACGCGGATCTGACATCCGAGCCACTGGGCGCGCGGTTCGTGGTTGGACTGCCGGTATGAACGACACCCCCTGTCACCGCCCCGATATCATGCCACAACGGTGGCCATAGATGATGCGGCGGTGATGATTACCGGCCCGTCGGGGTCGGGAAAGTCCGCCTTGGCGCTGGAACTGATCGGGCTGGGCGCGCAGCTTGTGGCCGACGACCTAAGCCAGATTGTGCTGCAGGACGGAGCGCCCTTCGTGATTGCGCCGCCCGAGCTGCCCGGAGTCATTGAAGCGCGCGGGGTCGGCCTGATCAACGTACCGCATTGCCCCAAGGCCCGGCTGCAGCTGGTGGTCGATATGGGGCAGATCGAAATGGCACGTCTGCCGGCCTCACCCGCGTTCACGGAAGTTAACGGTTGCGCGATTGAGTGCCTGTTTCGCGTCGACGCACCTTATTTCGCAATAGCGGTCCTCAATATGCTGCGTTACGGACGCCACGCAGTTGCAGATTAGGATGACCGGACTTTGGTCCGCGTCTGAATTGCGTTATATGCCTCGCACACTCTGCGGGACGCCGGTTCTAAGGGAATGGCAATGACGGATAGTAAAACGAAAATTGGGCAAAAAAAATCGTGCTGGTGACCGGCCCGTCTGGGGCTGGGCGCACCACTGCGATCCGGGTGCTGGAAGACATCGGATACGAGGTGATCGACAACCTGCCACTGTCCCTGATTGATCGTGTATTGTCTGGCCCCGCGCTGACGCAGCCCTTGGCGCTGGGCGTGGATGTCCGCAACCGCGACTTCTCGACCGAGATGCTGTTGCAGGTGATCGAAGACCTGCGCGAGGATGACGGGTTCGAGGTCGAGGTCCTGTTTATGGATTGCTCGCAGGATGTGCTGGTGCGCCGCTATTCGGAAACCCGCCGCCGCCACCCGTTGGCCCCCGACGAAACGCCCGAGCTGGGCATCACCCGCGAGATTGAATTACTGGTCCCGATCCGAGGCCGTGCGGATGTGTTGATCGATACCTCCGACCTGTCGCCGCACGATTTGAAAGACGAAATTATGCGCTGGTTGTCCGTGTCAGGCGCGGAAGAACTGGCCGTGTCGGTCCACTCGTTTTCCTATAAGCGCGGGGTGCCGCAGGGGTTGGACATGGTGTTCGACGCCCGCTTCCTGCGCAACCCCCCATTGGGAGCCCGCCCTACGCGCGCTGGATGGGCGCAGCAGTGCCGTCTCAAGCTATGTCGCGCAGGATCCGCGCTTTGTGCAGTTCTTTGATCAGGTGCAAAATTTGGTCGAATTTTTAATCCCGGCCTTCGGGGAAGAGGGCAAAGCACACCTTTCGATTGGGTTTGGCTGTACCGGTGGCCAACATCGTTCAGTTGCCTTGGCGGAAAACTTGGCAAAGTCGCTTGCAACTAAGGGATGGCAGGTGTCAATTAGACACCGGGAATTGGAACGCCGCGCGGGGACAGCTGTGGCATCAACATCGAGGATTTAGCGTGATCGGTATAGTGATCGTCGCGCATGGCGGGCTTGCAAATGAATATCTGGCTGCGGTCGAGCATGTGGTCGGCAAGCAGCCGGGTATGCGTGCTATTTCGACGGCCGCTGAATGTGATCGTGACGACAAACGGGCCGAGATCTCGGCTGCTGCTGACGCCGTGGATCAGGGCGATGGTGTGGTGATTGTGGTGGACATGTTTGGTGGATCTCCGGCCAATCTGTCGCTTCCCGCCTGTTGCAAGACAAACCGGAAAATCCTGTACGGCGCAAACCTTCCTATGTTGCTGAAGCTGGCAAAGACCCGCCATCTGTCGGTCGAGGCCTCGACGCAGAAAGCACTGGCTGCGGGTCGAAAGTATATTGACTGCATTGATGTGAGCGAGGATTGACAGGCTATGAGTACGAACCGAAAGCTTGAGATTATCAATGTGAAGGGTCTGCATGCGCGGGCCTCGGCGAAGTTTGTCGACACGGTGGAAAGTCATGATGCCCGTGCGCGCGTGTCCAAAGATGGGCTGGATGCAGATGGGGATTCGATCATGGGTCTGTTGATGCTTGCGGCCTCGCAGGGAACAAGCATTCAGGTCGAAACCTCTGGACCACAGGCGGCCGAGCTGATGGAGGCGCTTGAGGCGCTGGTGGCCGACAAGTTCGGCGAAGGCATGTAAGCCCGACTGAAGGGCAAAGGTGAACGAACGTGACGCATGATGCGGAATCCCATATGGCGCAGGACAACGCGACTGCTTCGGTCCCGCAGCAGTATGACCGGCGCAGCCTGACCTATTCCAATTCGTTCAATAATCCCCTGCAGGGGGTGATCATTCGCACGGTCGAATGGATGACTGGCAAGTTGTCCATCCTGCGCATGGTCCGCAAACTGGAACGCCGCGGCGCGCCCAAAGGTCAGGCCTTCTGGGGGGCGTGTCTGGACGTGATGGGCGTGCAGGTTCAGACCCCGGACGACCAGCTTGCCAATATCCCCGCTGAAGGCCCCGTCGTGGTGGTGGCCAACCATCCGCACGGCCTGACCGATGGTATGGTCTTGGCCGAGTTGATTGGCCGTCGTCGTGATGATTATCGCATTCTGTCACGCTCGGTTCTGGATGGGCTGGACGAGGTCGCCTCGTCCTACATGATCCCGGTACCTTTCCCGCACGACCCCGATGCGCAGCGCAAGATGGTCGAGATGCGGGCAGAGGCCATGGCGTTTCTGAAACAGGGCGGTCTGATCACCCTGTTCCCGTCGGGTGTGGTTGCGTCGTCGGATACCCTGATGGGGCCTGCTATCGAGCGCGAGTGGAACGTGTTCACCGCACAGATGATCCGCCGTTCCGGCGCACGCGTTGTGCCGATCTTTTTCCCTGGTGCGAATACCCGCTGGTACCAGATCGCCAACCGCCTGTCTGCCACGATGCGTCAGGCATTGTTGCTGCATGAGATTGTCAAAAGCTGTAACCGCCCGATCGCGCCTGTCGTGGGCAAAGAGCTGACGGACGAAGAAATGGCGACGTTGCAGTCAGACCCGCGCGGCTTCATGGCATGGCTTCGAGAGCACACTCTGGCGCTTGCAGGTAAGTGACATGAAAAAGGCCCCTGTGGGGCCTTTTGTCTTTCCGGGGTTTAGCGCGTGGGAACCGGCACTTCTCCGCGATAGTCATAGAACCCGCGCCCGGCTTTGCGTCCGACCCATCCGGCCTCGACATATTTCACCAGAAGCGGGCAGGGGCGGTATTTGGTGTCCGCCAGCCCGTCATGCAGCACGTTCATGATCGCCAGACAGGTGTCCAAACCGATGAAGTCACCCAGCTCAAGCGGCCCATCGGGTGGTTCGCACCCAATTTCATCGACGCATCAATGGACGAGACCGATCCGACGCCTTCATAGAGTGCGTAGCAGGCTTCGTTGATCATCGGGATCAAGATGCGGTTTACGATGAAGGCGGGGTAGTCCTCGGCGCTGGCGGCGGTTTTGCCCAGCTTTTCCACCACGGCCAGACAGGCATGATAGGTGGGCTCGTCCGTGGCAATGCCGCGGATCAGCTCGACCAATTGCATCAGGGGCACCGGTTCATGAAGTGGAACCCCATGAAGCGTTCGGGGCGGTCGGTGCCGCTGGCAAGGCGCGTGATCGAAATCGACGAGGTATTCGAGGTCAGAATCGTATCAGGGCTCAGATGCGGCAAAAGCGTATCGAAGATCTTCTTCTTGAGGGACTCGTTTTCCGTGGCCGCTTCGATCACCAAATCGGTCGGGCCAAGGTCCGGCAACGATAGAGTGGTGCTGATCCGCCTCATGGCGTCGTCCATGTCCTGCGCCGAAATCAACTCGCGCGAGACCTGACGCTCCATGTTCTTGGTGATGCGGGAAATGGCGGCATCCAGACTGTCTTGGCTAATGTCGTTCAGGCGAACTTCGTATCCGGCAAGGGCCAAAACATGTGCGATGCCGTTACCCATTTGCCCGGCGCCAATAACGCCAACTGTCTCGATGCTCATATGTTGTTCCTTCTGGTCACGCCGCGCGGGTCCGCGCCCGCGTTACGTTTGGTTATGGATAGACTATGCGCCGGGTGGTTGCTGGCGCAAGGGTTAAGCGGGCCTGAAAGAAACATCGCGCATTTTAAGATTAGCAATTTGACAAGGCTTAGAGCCGACACTGCTTCTTGGGTGAGAATGAAGGAGTGGGTGGCATGGCTTATGAAACTCGTGGAAAAGGGGCGTTGGACTATGCCCCCTGTCGGTACAAGACGTCAAAAATTCTGTTCCGGGGTCCCAAGCGGGATCTCAAAGTGCCGTATGTGGCGATCCTGGGTGGGACTGAAACTTATGGCCGGTTCATGGCGCATCCCTATCCCGAACTGTTCGAGGCACAGCTGGGCCGTCCTGTGGTGAATTTCGGCTGCCCGAATGCGGGGCTGGACGTGTTTTTGCACGACCCGGCGCTGCTGAAGCTGTGCAACCGTGCCACGGACATCGTGATCCAGCTGCCGGGCGCGCAAAATCTTTCCAATCGGTACTATGCGGTCCATCCGCGCCGCAACGACCGGTTCTTGCGCGCGTCCAGCATGTTGAAATACCTTTATCCCGAGTTGGACTTCACAGACTATCACTTCACTGGACACTTGCTGATGGCGCTGCAATCGACCTGTGCGCAGCGGTTCGACGTGGTGCGAAAAGAGCTGCAGCAGGCGTGGGTTGGACGGTTGAAGGGATTGCTGGCGCGGTTGGACAAACGCGTGACGCTGCTCTGGATGGCAGACCATTCTATTGGGCACGTGTCAGACAACGCGCTTGGCTCGGATCCTCTATTCGTGGATCAGGCCATGATCAAAAACGTCCGCCCCTTTGTGCGTGATCTGGTCAAAGTGGTGCTGACACCGGACGAGATTGCAGCCGGGCAACGGGGGTTGGTCCATTCCGAGATGGACGCCAGCGCCGCCCAGATGATGCTTGGCACGCTGGCGCATGACCGGGCAGCCAATAAGCTGA
>LLEO01000024.1_pt1 | contig 31086 bp, 43 predicted proteins | sample 595861 | NCBI WGS metagenome assembly LLEO01 (sample SAMN02919315, study PRJNA255460) | bioreactor metagenome | biome: chemostat; feature: culture 2012_25.1; material: sediment; isolation source: day35 25degC chemostat 2012 inoculated with Wadden Sea sediment taken from... | place: Germany: Bremen ... | reverse complement strand
CGGCCCCGAAGCACCCGAACGCTTGCGCCGGTCGCGCCCGGCTCGAACCCCGAGAAACCGCCGATCCTGAAGTGATCGGCAAATGGCCCGGACGACGCAATAAGAAAAGGGTGCAGAAAATCCGCACCCTTTCCCTCACCTGGAACGCCCCCGGCAAAGCCGTATTCCTAGGTTAACATCTCGACCAGTATGGGTGAAAAGTGGCAATCTCATGTCACAATTCTATGACATTGTTACTAAAATTAGAAAATTCAAGCACGGCGTGAACAATACACCCCGTGCCCCGCTATTGATTACTTCTTAGCTTCCAATGCGTCCAGACGGGCCTTCAGTGACTCGTTTTCCTCGCGCGCTTTCTGAGCCATCGCACGCACGGCGTCGAATTCTTCGCGCGTCACGAAATCACGATCAGCCAGCCAGCGGTCCATCCAGCTTTTCATCGCGGTCTCGGCTTCATCCTTCGCGCCCTGCGCCACGCCCATGGCGTTGGTCATCAGCTGGGAAATATCGTCAAAAACCTTGTTGCGCGTCTGCATGTGCTTCTCCTCGCTTGAGCTGCCCCCTATATGGGGGTTTGCGCAGTCAGAGACAAGGTTGACTTGCCCCGAAGAAGAGGTTCAACAACAACGCATGTATATGGCCATCCCCTTCCCCAACATTGGCCCGAGATCTTTTCGATTGATCTGGCAGCTTCACCTTTGCCCTGCGCTGGTACGCGATGGGCTATCTTGTGGGGATCGCAATCGGCTGGTGGATCATCGCCCGCGCGCTGGCGCGTCCTGCGCTGTGGCGGGACGAGTCGCCGATGACGAAGGCGCAGTTGGAGGATCTTGCCACGTGGATCATCCTCGGCATCATCGCCGGCGGGCGCCTTGGCTTCGTCGCCTTCTATCAACCCGAGTACTATCTGGCGAACCCGCTAGACATCCCCAAGATCTGGCAAGGCGGCATGTCCTTCCACGGCGGTTTTCTTGGCGTGATCGTCGCGGTCTGGCTGTTTAGCCGCCGCAACGGGTTGCTGACCGCATCCATCGCGGACCTTCTGGCCATCGCCGCCCCAATCGGCATCGGCCTTGTACGCGTGGCGAACTTTATCAATGCCGAGCTTTGGGGCCGCCCGACCACAGCGCCTTGGGGCGTCATATTCCCCGGCGAATATGCACAACATTGCTCCGGCTGGGACGCCACGCTTGGCGCCTGCGCCCGCCACCCCAGCCAGCTTTACGAAGCGGTTCTGGAAGGTGCAGTCTTGGCGATTGCGCTGCTTTATCTGGCCTATCGTCGCGGCTGGCTGAAAACGCCGGGCCGCCTGACCGGGCTGTTTTTTCTAGGTTACGGCCTGTCCCGCTTTGTGGTCGAGTTCTTCCGTCAAGCTGACGCGCAGTTCATCACGCCCGACAACCCCTGGGGCCATGTGATCCGTCTAGGCGATCTGGGCATCACAATGGGTCAAACCTTGACCCTGCCCATGATCGCAATCGGAATTGCCACCCTGATCTGGGCCAATCGGTGGACATCGGAATGAATGCTCTCAAAAAGCAACTGATTGGTCGCATTTCGAAATCCGGCCCCATTTCAATCGCGGACTATATGGCCGAATGCCTGCTGCATCCCAAACACGGATATTACGCCACCCGAGACCCGCTCGGCGTACAAGGTGACTTCACCACGGCGCCCGAAATAAGCCAGATGTTCGGCGAAATGCTGGGGCTTGCGATTGCGCAGGCGTGGTTGGATCAGGGCGCGCCGTCGCCCGTCACATTGGCCGAGCTTGGACCGGGACGCGGCACCTTGATGGCGGACATCCTTCGCGCCACCAAAGGCGTGCCGGGGTTTCATGCGGCCGCTAATGTACATCTGGTCGAGGCCTCACCCGTGTTGCGTGCCCGTCAGATCGAGCGCCTTGCGCCCATCCCCATCACCCATCACGACAGCATCGGCAGCCTGCCCGATGCCCCCCTGTTCCTTGTGGCAAACGAGTTCTTTGACGCCTTACCCATCCGCCAATTCCAACGCGATGGCGACGGCTGGCGGGAATGTCAGGTGGGGCTTGAGGGCGATGCGCTCGCAATGGGTCTGACCGCCCCCCTGCCCGTCCCTGCGCTGGATCACCGGCTGGGCAACACACAGGACGGCGACGTGGTCGAAATTTGCGCGCCTGCCCAAGGCGTCATGTCCAAGCTGGCAGATTTCATCGACATGCATGGAGGCGCGGCGTTCATCATCGACTACGGTGACTGGCGGTCCATCGGGGATACGTTTCAGGCACTGAAAGACCATGTGCCCGTGTCGGTGCTGGATACGCCCGGTGAAGCCGACCTAACTGCGCATGTGGATTTCGAGGCGCTGGCCTGCGCCGCAGCCCCCCTGACCCCCGCATATGATGACCCCCGCAAGGCGTGTTCTTGGAGCATCTGGGCATCACCGCCCCGCGCGCAGGCGTTGGCTGGAAAGCTCAGCGGCGACGCGCTGGACAGCCACATCGCCGCACACCGGCGCTTGACGCACCCGGACGAAATGGGGACGCTCTTCAAAGTGCTGGGACTGACTCGCGCGGACGCGCCCGATCTGCCCGGACTTCAACGCAACAAAACACAGGCCCACGCAGATGGTACTTGAGATCCTGACCTCTGACGCCCTTGGCAGATACGGCACGGGTTCTTTACCCGCAAGGGTGGCGCATCCTCGGGCGTGTATGCGGGACTGAACTGCGGCAGCGGAAGTGGGGATCAATCTGAACTGGTTCAGATCAACAAGGACCGCGTAGCGCAGGCATTGGATGTGGCCCCCAGCCATCTGTGCGGCGTCTATCAGGTGCACTCACCTGATGTCGTCGTCGCGGACGGGCCGATCACCGGCGACAAACCCCATGCAGATGCGGTGGTGACCGCCACGCCGGGCCTTGCCCTGTCGATCCTGACCGCTGATTGCCAACCGGTCCTGTTTGCAGACCCCGACGCCAAGGTGATCGGTGCGGCCCACGCGGCTGGAAAGGCGCCATTGGTGGTGTGCTGGAAGCCACGCTAGAGGCCATGGAAAGCCTTGGGGCCAAGCGCACCAACATCACAGCCGTGATCGGCCCGACCATCAGCCTTGAAGCCTACGAAGTTGGCCCAGAATTCCGCGAAGAGTTCACCGGGCATGACAGCGGCTATGAGCGCTTCTTCACCGATGGCGAGGGCGACCGCGCCATGTTCGACCTGCCCGCTTTTGGGCTGCACCGCCTGAACGAGGCCGGGGTTAAACATGCGGAATGGACGGGGCACTGCACCTATTCCGACCCTGAACGATTCTATTCCTATCGCCGCACGTGCCACCGCAACGAGCCCGACTATGGCCGTCTGATTTCGGCGATCCGACTGTAGAGCTCAAAATTCTTCGAAGAATTTTGCCCGGAATTTTTCAAAATTCCGGCGCGACGCTTACGGTGTGTCTTCCATCCGTGCTTCCAGCACATCAAACGGCACGCCCGGCTCGTCCTTGGCTCCGCGAATGACCAGCGACGTCTTTACGGACGCCACATTCTCGGCCGCGGTCAGCTGTTCGGTCAGGAAGCTCTGGAAGGTCGACAGGTCGGGTGCGACACATTTCAGGATGAAGTCCACCTCGCCGTTCAGCATGTGGCATTCGCGGACCAACGGCCAGTGGCGGCATTGTTCCTCGAACGCGGACAGGTCGACTTCTGCCTGGCTAACCAACCCAACCATGGCGAAGACTTGCACCTCGAAGCCCAGCGCGCGGCATCTACATCCGCGTGATAGCCGCGGATCAACCCGTGCTCTTCCAGCGTGCGCACACGCCGCAGGCAAGGCGGTGCGGATATCCCAACACGCTTGGCCAGTTCCACGTTTGTCATACGACCGTCGGCCTGAAGTTCAGCCAGAATCATACGGTCGATTGGGTCAAGTTTGCTTGCGGACATTGAGTTGCCTTCTGATGAGCATCCGGTGGCGCGCCAAGTGGCGGCATTCGATCGGAAATTGCGCAGAGACTATATCCAGACGTTGCATTGCGCAACAATCTTTCGCACCCGCGCAACATCATTTCTTGATGAAATCGTCAGCTGCACCGTCACGCAGCCGTGATGCCTTCGGGCTCGGGCCTTTCAATACTGGTCCGGCTCGCTTATATGCGTCACGAACCAAGAATGCTCAAGGAAGTTCCAATGTCCGAGACCCGCCACACCAAAGTTCTGATCATCGGCTCTGGCCCTGCTGGATATACCGCCGGCGTTTACGCCTCGCGCGCCATGTTAGAGCCGATCCTTGTGCAAGGCATGGAGCCGGGTGGACAGCTGACCACCACGACCGAGGTCGAGAACTACCCTTCTTTCATCGACATCCAAGGCCCCGAGCTGATGATGAAGATGGAAGAGCACGCTCGCGCGATGGGCACCGAGGTGATCGGCGACCTGATCGTGGATTTGGACATCTCGAAACGCCCGTTCACCGCGAAGGGCGACAGCGGCACCATCTATACCGCCGATGCCGTCATTCTAGCCACCGGCGCCCGCGCCAAATGGCTGGGGCTGGAGAGCGAAGAAAAGTTCAAGGGCTTCGGCGTCTCGGCCTGTGCCACCTGTGATGGCTTCTTCTATCGCGGCGACGAAATCGTCGTGGTAGGCGGCGGCAACACTGCCGTCGAAGAAGCGCTGTTCCTGACCAAGTTTGCCTCGAAAGTGACGCTGATTCACCGCCGCGACACTCTGCGCGCCGAGAAGATCCTGATCGACCGCCTGATGAAGAACGAAAAGATCGTACCGCTGTGGGATCATCAGCTGGAAGAGGTTGTGGGGCGACGAAGATCCGCTGGGGCGTCACTGGCGTGCGCGCAAAACACGTCAAAACCGGCGAGGTCACCGAGATCCCGGCGAAGGGTGTCTTCATCGCCATCGGCCACGCGCCGGCGAACGAGCTGGTGAAGGACACGCTGGAAACCCATATGGGCGGCTATGTCGTAACGAAGCCAGATTCGACCGCCACGTCCGTCCCCGGAGTCTTTGCGGCAGGCGACCTGACCGACCACAAGTATCGCCAAGCCGTCACCTCGGCCGGGATGGGCTGTATGGCCGCTCTGGAAGCCGAGCACTTCCTGTCTGAAAACGAATAAGCGTCACTCCCTCCCAAACACATATATAAGGCGGCCCTATGGCCGCCTTTTTGCACCTCGCCCCACGCGAGTTTCCCGCTTTCGCTCCCGTTTGCGAAACACTGTTCCCCAATCCACACAGTCCCGGCGACATTCCCCGTAAATTAGAATTTTGCCAAATTACTCCTTTGTCACGCCGCTGTTTCATGCGATGCGTTCACGCGTGAACACACTTTGAGTCGTATGACATGTCGTCAACCGAAGCCAAACCCACCCCCGGAGAAGAGGATCAACTCTTCCGCCTTCTGCGCCAACTCGATACGGCGCCGGAGGCATCGCAGCGCGCGATTGCGGCAGCCATTGGGGTGTCTTTGGGAAGGCTGAACGCGCTTCTGCGTGCAGCGGTCGATGCTGGGCTGATCACCATCAGCACCCGCAACGGCCCCGACAAGCGCCAGCGGTATTCTTACTCGCTGACCGCACGCGGCGCGTCCGAGAAGGTGCGGCTCACAGACATTTTCTTGAACCGCAAGCTTGCAGAATATGACGCATTGCACGCGGAACTAACCGGTACAACCAGCGGCCTGGTTCCGCTTAAACACAGGACCAATCTTATGGAACAAAACCTTGCTCCGATCCCCGAACTTTATGTCAGCCATGAAAGCGCGCAGAAGCTGAAAGTTGAAGCTGCTGACCTGACCAGCCACGACCTGACCCCGCGCCAGATCTGCGACCTTGAGCTGCTGATGAACGGCGGTTTCAATCCGCTGAAAGGCTTCTTGTCGGAAGAAGACTATAACGGCGTTGTGGAAAACATGCGTCTGGCCGATGGTCAACTGTGGCCGATGCCGATCACGCTGGACGTGTCGGAAGACTTCGCAGCCTCGATCGAACTGGGTCAGGACATCGCGCTGCGCGATCAGGAAGGCGTGATCCTTGCCACCATGACCGTGACCGACCGTTGGGAGCCGAACAAGGCCAACGAGGCCGAAAAGGTCTTTGGTGCTGATGACGACGCCCACCCGGCTGTGAACTATCTGCATAATCAGGCTGGCAAGATCTATCTGGGCGGTCCGGTTGTCGGCATCCAGCAGCCTGTGCACTACGATTTCCGCGGCCGCCGTGACACCCCGAACGAACTGCGCGCCTATTTCCGCAAGCTGGGCTGGCGCAAAGTTGTGGCCTTCCAAACCCGTAACCCGCTGCACCGCGCGCACCAGGAACTGACCTTCCGCGCCGCGAAAGAAGCGCAGGCCAACCTGCTGATCCACCCCGTTGTCGGCATGACCAAACCGGGCGACGTCGACCACTTCACCCGCGTGCGCTGCTACGAGGCCGTGCTGGACAAATACCCGGCATCGACGACCTCGATGAGCCTTCTGAACCTTGCAATGCGCATGGCCGGTCCGCGCGAAGCCGTCTGGCATGGCCTGATCCGCGCCAACCACGGCTGCACCCACTTCATCGTTGGCCGTGACCACGCCGGCCCCGGCAAGAACTCGGCTGGTGAAGATTTCTACGGTCCTTACGACGCGCAAGAGCTTTTCCGCGCCAACCAGTCGGAAATCGGCTGTGAAATGGTCGACTTCAAGCACATGGTTTATGTGCAGGAACGCGCCCAGTACGAACCCAATGACGAGATCAAGGATCGCGACAGCGTCACCATCCTGAACATCTCGGGCACCGAGTTGCGCCGCCGTCTGTCCGAAGGCCTTGAGATCCCCGAGTGGTTCTCGTTCCCGGAAGTGGTGAAAGAGCTGCGCCGCACCAAGCCGCCGCGTTCGAAGCAAGGTTTCACCGTGTTCTTCACCGGCTTCTCGGGTTCGGGCAAGTCGACCATCGCCAACGCGCTGATGGTGAAGCTGATGGAACAGGGCGGCCGCCCCGTGACGCTGCTAGACGGCGACATCGTGCGTAAAAACCTGTCGAGCGAGCTTGGCTTCTCGAAAGAACACCGCGACCTGAACATCCGTCGCATCGGCTACGTGGCCTCGGAAATCACCAAGAACGGCGGTATCGCGATCTGTGCTCCCATCGCGCCCTACGCGACCACCCGTCGCGCCGTGCGCGAAGACATCGAACAGTTCGGTGCGTTTGTGGAAGTGCACGTCGCAACCTCGATCGAGGAATGCGAGCGTCGTGACCGCAAAGGCCTGTATAAACTGGCCCGCGAAGGCAAGATCAAAGAGTTCACCGGTATCTCGGACCCGTATGACGTTCCCGTAAACCCGGAACTGTCGGTCGAGACTGAAAACGTCGACGTCGACAACTGCGCCCACCAGGTTCTGCTGAAGCTGGAGAGCATGGGTCTGGTAAAAGCCTGATCGCTAAAATTTCTAAAGAAAAGCCCGGCCGTCGCGCCGGGCTTTTTTTGTTTCTTGGGGGGCTTTGCCCCCGCGTGAAGACCCCCTGGGGCCTTCACACTCCCCCAAGGATATTTGGAACGAGGAAAAGCGTAAGAGGGGCCCAGTGCATCAACTACTCAACCCATCCGGCATCGGGTTCCAGTCAAAATAGGCTTTGACGATCCCCGTGGTCTGACGCGCCCAGCGCTTCTTCAAAGCTTTCGCGGTTCAGGTGGTCGTTGATCACCTCCATCTCGCGGAAGGACCACAGGCGCTTGCGCGAGTGGTCGTAGAATTCCTCGCTGACCAGAATATGATCCAGGCTTTCGCGCTTATGTTTGTAGACATGTGTGTAATAGACATGGCGCATGGATCGGTATTGCTGCAGCCGTTCGACGGAATAAAGCCCCTTGTCGGATGTTAGCCCCGCCCGACTTTTCTGCACCATGCGATAGGTCGGCTGGTCGGAAATCAGCTCGTTCGTCACCGACATCGTGTCGTCGTTCAGATCCCCCATCACGATGGTAGGCGAGATGTCGTCTTCGTCCTCGGACTTCATCCAGCCATCCAGCAGCACCCGCAGCGCACCGGCCTCCATCACGCGCCGGATATGGGCCAGTGACGATTTCGCGTGTTTGGCGTGGTGTTGCAGGATCAAGGGTTGCGGCTGCGCGAAGGATACCCGGGCCGGACTTTTGGACTTCAGATGCGCCACGACGACGCGCACTTCGGGCGGCTTGGGGCCGGTGCCTTCTGGCTGGATCCGCGCCACCAGCAGGGGCCGCGAGAATTTGTTGATGGTGATGGTCACCTCTTCCTCGGCACCGGCGGTCTCGCGCACCTTGTCAAAGCGGAACTGCAGCGGGAAATCCGCGTGCCAGCCCCCATCGACCAGCTGAGAACCGCGTCCCGGCCCTTGCGCACCGCCAGTGCGACCTGAGGCCGCCCGCGCCCCGGCGCGTCCCGCACCACGAGGTCATAGTCATTGGTCAACCCAGCCTCGGCAAAGCATTCGCGCAAGGCCAGAACCGACCACAGCTCTTGAAAGGCGACGACCTCGGCGTCGACTTCTTTCAGGCGCGCGGCGGTCCACTTGATTTTGCGCTGGTAATAGGCGCGGCCTTCCGCATCATCTTCGATATGGGGACGGTTGGAATAGGTGATCCCACCAGGGACCTGCAGATTGAAAAGATTGATCGTCGCAAAGCTGAGATCGCGCATGTTTGCACGGGCCATGACAAATTCCTCCTGAAATCAACTTCCAGAAGAATAGCATGATTCTGTGCGATTACGTGGCAGCGGGTCGAAACACCCTTCGCGACCTAAGCCTTATTGATCGTGATGGTCTGCACCACGGTCTCTGGCTCGGCCCGTTCAAGATCGATATGCAGAAGCCCGTTTTCGGTCTTGGCGCCAACCACCTCGACCCCTTCGGCCAGCACGAAGCTTTTCATGAACTGGCGGGCAGCAATGCCCCGATGCAGGAAAACCCGGCCTTCATGCGTGTCGCCCTGCGATCCCCGGATCACCAGCTTGGCATTCTCGACCGTGATCGACAGATCGTCATCAGCAAACCCGGCCACGGCCAGCGTGATCCGATAGGCCCGGTCCGAGACCTGTTCGATATTAAAAGGGGGATAGCCATCTTTGCCGGATTTCGCGGCCTGTTCGACCATGCGCTCCAGCTGTTCAAAGCCCAACAGGAAGGGATGCGTTCCCAAGCTTACTTTTGTCATCGACACGTCCTTGAATAAGCGACACGTTTCTTATGGCCCCCGCAGGCGACCACAACATGAATATGGGTGTCCCTCCAAACAGTTGCAAGGCGGCTTTTGCTTGGCGATTGCCCCCGGCTGACGTTATGGTCGGGCAACCACTCGACGAGAACGACTCGAATATGAGCAATGCCAAAGAAATGAAGACCGACGACGTGCTCCGTGTGGAGCTCGAGGTCTTCCGCGCCGAACACCGGGATCTGGACGAGGCCATCCACGCGCTTGAAGAAAGCGGGCGGGCGGATCAGTTGCGCCTCAGGCGCTTGAAAAAGCAGAAACTGGCCCTGAAAGACAGAATTGCGCGGATCGAGGATCAATTGACCCCGGATATCATTGCTTGACTGCAACGCAGCATTGCATCGGGGGGCGTGAAGCCTGTATGGAAACGCCAACTGACGCAAGGGATGCGAGGGACACATGACGGATGTGAAAGTCGGGATCATTATGGGCAGCCAATCGGACTGGCCCACTATGAAAGAAGCCGCCACTGTTTTGGACGAGCTGGGCATTGCTTATGAGACCAAGATCGTCTCGGCGCACCGCACCCCGGACCGTTTGTGGGACTATGGCAAGACGGCTGCTGATCGCGGACTGCATGTGATTATTGCAGGCGCCGGTGGTGCGGCGCACCTGCCCGGCATGATGGCCTCGAAGACCCGCGTACCTGTCGTGGGCGTTCCCGTGCAAACGCGTGCGCTGTCTGGTGTCGACAGCCTGTATTCAATCGTGCAGATGCCCAAGGGTTTCCCGGTTGCCACCATGGCCATCGGCGCAGCTGGGGCCGCCAATGCGGGCCTGATGGCGGCTGGCATTCTGGCCGTGTCGGACGCGGATCTTGCAACCCGGCTGGACGCGTGGCGTGATGCGTTGTCGGCCTCGATCCCGGATGAACCCTCGGATGACTGATATGCTTCCTACCGGTGCCACCATTGGTATTCTTGGCGGCGGCCAGCTGGGCCGCATGCTGTCGGTCGCAGCCTCGCGGCTGGGCTTTAAGACGCACATCTTTGAACCGGGCGCCAATCCGCCCGCGGGTCAGGTGGCTGACCGTGTGACCACCGCAGGCTATGACGACATCGCTGCGCTTGAGGCCTTTGCCGCCTCGGTCGATGTCATCACCTACGAATTCGAAAATATCCCCACCACCGCGCTGGACGCGCTGGAAGCGCACAAGCCGATCCGTCCGGGTCGCGAGGCGCTGCGCGTCAGTCAGGACCGTCTGACCGAGAAGGATTTCCTGTCCGGTCTGGGCCTGAAAGTCGCGCCCTACGCGAATGTGGAAAGCGCCGAGGATATGGCCGCGGCCGTCGCGCAGATCGGCGCGCCCTCGATTCTGAAAACCCCGCCGCTTCGGCTATGACGGCAAAGGACAGGCGCGGCTGAAGTCCAATGCGGATGCAGACGGCGCATTGGCCGACATGCAAGGCGCACCCGCCCTGCTGGAGGGCTTCGTGTCCTTCACCCACGAGGTCAGCGTGATCGCCGCGCGTGGCACCGGGGGCGACGTTGCCTGTTTCGACCCCGGTGAAAACGTCCACAAGGACGGCATTCTAGATACCACGACCGTGCCCGCCAACCTGACCGCCTCGCAGCGGATGGACGCGGTGCTGCTGGCCGCCAACATCCTGAATGCGCTGGACTACGTGGGCGTCATGGGGGTCGAGCTGTTCGTCACGCCGCAAGGGCTGATCGTGAACGAGATTGCCCCCGCGCGTACACAATTCTGGCCACTGGACCCAGCAGGGCTGCACCATCGATCAGTTCGAACAGCACATCCGTGCCGTCGCAGGCTGGCCGCTGGGTGACGGATCGCGCTACGCAGATGTGGTAATGGAGAACCTGATCGGTGACGACATGGACCGCGTGGCTGAAATTGCCAAGGAAGGTAACGCGTCGCTGCACCTCTACGGCAAAGCTGACGTCAAGCCGGGACGCAAGATGGGCCACGTGAATCGCATTACACCGCGCCAAAGCTAAGTTCTGCTCGAAGACACACAGATCGCCCGCATATTATGGCGGGCGATTTTCTTTTTTCTGTCAACAGTTTTGGTTTTGATTTCACTTTGCGCATGTGCTCGCAACAATACACCACACATAGTGGGCATTCCGACACGCTATACTAGATATGGAAAAATAAAAGTTCCCACACAAAAAAAATGTAGGTAAAAGAGTTCAATCAATTTTTGCCATTAAAGTATGAGCTTTACCGATGATGAAGTCCGTCAGCCTTCTGGCCTGTGCCACCACATTCTTCGCTGTGGGAACCGCCTCGGCGGGGTCTTTGAATGACCCAGTGATCACACCGGTTACGCCTGCCATTGAGGACCCTTCGCCTTGGCAAGGAGCCTATGTTGGGGGCACACTCGGATATCATTTCGCCGGTGGTGACCGGATCGGACTTACGCCCGCCATCGGCCCGTCGTTTAGCACCGGAGAAGAGCTGAACATCGGCGGTCCGGCACTGTCTTTGCGCGCTGGCTATCGCTGGCAGTTCAACGACTTCGTTGTCGGTGGCGAAATTGCCGCAGAAGCCGGCAATGTCGAGGATTCTTTCGCGGGCGGAGGCTATAGCGGGTCGACGAAACTGAACCACGCGCTATCGCTTCGTCTGAAAGCGGGCGTTGCTTCGAAGTTCTTTGGCTCATTCATCTATGGCACCGTTGGCCTGTCGCGCGCCGAGTTTGACTATGTCGTCTCGGGTTCTGGCGGCGGTGGGGCCGTGTCTTTCGATGAAACCTACTCTACGAACGGCTATATCCTTGGCGTGGGCTTCGAGCGTCCGCTCGCGGATCAGTGGACTCTGACCGGCGATTATGAGTACGTCAATTTCGGCACGGATGAACTGACGGATGGCGGGGGAACCACCACCTTGGCAACGCCGCTGTTCCACACAATCAAGCTGGGTGTGAACTATAACTTCTAAGCCACGTGGCGCGCCTTGAACGGGCGCGCTCTTAGGCCAACCTGCGGAACGGGCGTAGAAACGCGCCCAAAAGCAGCGACACGATCAGCCAACCGCCCACATATCCGATCCCCGCACATAAAAGACCATCTGCCGTCACGGGAACGGCCGGGCGGTACTCGTTCCACGTGCGTTCGACCAGATCCACATCGCGGAAATGCCACAGCTTGGTCAGGCGCACCAAGGGCTCGGTGCCTTTAAGAGCCGCATAGGACGCGTCCAGCCGGTCAAAACGATTGAAGTTGTCCTGCATCTGGTCGCGTAGATCGTTCTGAAAGTCCGATCCACTCATCTTTTCCAGCGCCTCGTCACGAGTGTATCCGGCCGCCTTTGCGGTCAGATCGAACCCGGTGGTAATAACCTGCAGCTCGGTCCGCGCGCCCGACAGGCGCTGCATGTATTGCTGCGTGAACTCGGGAAACTGGCTGAGCGCCACGGCGCCTGCCAAACCGCCAAACATGGCCAGAGTACGGATCATGATCTGCTCTCACTTCTGTGGTGTGTTTTCCCAACACTACCGCAGGGCTGCTTCCCCCGTCAAAGGGGCCATTTTCCAACTTAGTCCCCGCCCAAGAAAAAAAGCCCCCGGAGATCCGAGGGCTTCTTTGTGTTGCAGGCCCTCTTACAGGCCCGAGACGCGATGCGGCTCGTAGATCTCGATGATCTTGGCGATGGCCGCTTCGGGTGTCATCTCTTCGCTTTCGCCGGTGCGGCGGCTGGTTACTTCGACCACACCGTTTTTCAGGCCACGCGGCCCCACGGTGATGCGCCACGGCAGGCCGATCAGGTCCATGGTGGCGAACTTGCCGCCAGCACGTTCCTTGCGGTCGTCATAGAGCGGCTCAAGCCCCGCGTTGGTCAGCGCCTTGTAAAGCGCCTCGCAGGCCTCGTCCGCAGCTTCGTCACCCTGCTTCAGGTTCACGATACCACAGTGGAAGGGGGTCACGCCCTCGGGCCAGATGATGCCGTTATCATCATGCTAGCTTCAATGATCGCGCCCAGCAGACGCTGACGCCAATCCCGTGCGAGCCCATGTGGACCGGCACCTGTTTCTGTTCGCTGTCGATCACCTTCGCGCCCATGGCCTCGGAATACTTGGTGCCGAAATAGAAGATCTGGCCCACTTCGATGCCACGGGCGGTGCGGCGACGCTCCTCGGGGATCTCGTTGAAGATCGCTTCGTCATGCGTTTCATCAGTGCGCGCATATTTCGAGGTGAACTCTTCCAGCACGCCCTGACACTGCTCGACGCTATCATAGTCGATCTCGCGGTCACCAAAGGTCAGGTCTGTCACAGCGCTGTCATAGAACACTTCCGACTCGCCGGTTTCGGCCAGCACAAGGAACTCATGCGTATAGTCGCCGCCAATCGGGCCACCATCAGCACGCATCGGGATGGCTTGCAGACCCATGCGTTCATAGGTGCGCAGATAGCTGACAAGATGACGGTTATAGGCGTGCAGCGCGTCTTCCTTGGTCAGGTCGAAGTTATAGCCGTCCTTCATGTAGAACTCGCGGCCGCGCATCACGCCGAAACGCGGGCGGATCTCGTCGCGGAATTTCCACTGGATTTGATAGAGGGTCAGCGGCAGATCCTTATAGCTCGACACGTTCGAGCGGAAGACGTCGGTAATAACCTCTTCGTTGGTCGGGCCGTAGAGCATATCGCGGCCGTGACGGTCCTCGATCCTCAGCATTTCTTCGCCGTAATCGTCGTAGCGACCGCTTTCGCGCCACAGATCGGCGGGCTGGATCGTGGCCATCTGCATCGGAATGTGACCCGCGCGGATCTGTTCCTCGTGCACGATGTTTTCGATCTTACGCAGGACTTTGAAACCCAGCGGCAGCCAGGTGTAGATGCCAGCGGCTTGCTGTTTGATCATGCCGGCCCGCAGCATGTAACGGTGGCTGACAATCTGGCGTCTGCCGGGGTTTCTTTCAACACGGGCAGGAAATAGCGGGACAGGCGCATAGTGACCTCTGTTCATTCATTCGTCCCAAGCGGTCTACGCCATTGGACGGGCCGGGGCAATCGCCCAATGTGACTTGGTTGATTGCGACAGGATGGGTCGCTGTCAGGCTTGGCAATTCACGCAACTCCGGCCACCTTGAACCAACGAACAGGAGCCCCCATGACCGACACCATCTTGGAACCCGCACGACACACGCCGATCATTCACCGCACCGATGTGCTTGTCGTGGGATCTGGTCCCGGCGGATTGGCGGCCGCACTGGCGGCTGCACGCGCGGGGGTCGAGGTGACGCTGTTGGACCGCTTCGGCTGCTTCGGTGGCAATATCACGACCGTCGGGGTCGAGGGCTTCGCGTGGTATCGCCATGAACAGACCGTCGAAGCAGGCGGCATCGGGCGCGAGTTCGAAGACCGCGCGAAAGAGATGGGCGCCGCCGTGCCGGAAAGCCAGTCCCTGTCCTATGAGCTGGACAGCGAAGGGTTCAAGCTGGTGGCAGATCGTCTGGTCGAAGAGGCAGGCGTGCACCCCATGCTACACCGCACCTTCGTCGCCCCCATCGTGGACGGCAACGCCATTACCGGCGTGGTTGTCGAAAGCAAAGCAGGCCGCGAGGCCATTTTGGCAAAGCGGGTCATCGACGCGACAGGCGACGCTGACATCGCGCAAATGATGGGCGCGCCAACGATTAAAACGCCGGTGGAAGAGATGCAGGCGGCATCGGTCATGTTCCACATCGCAGGCGTCGACAAGCAGCGTTTCATGGAGGGCGTGCGCGCCGATCCGCAGACCTATGCCGACTGGTCCTCGGGCGAATGGCAGGTGGAAACGGACGGGAAAGAGGACAACATGTTCTCGCCCTTCTTGGGCAAACCGTTTGAAGCCGCAATCCGCGACGGTCTAATCCCGCCGCATCTCAACACGATCGGCGGCACTTGGGGCGCGGTGCATGACAGTGGCGAGATGACCTATATGAACCTTGTCCATCTGGCCGGGGTCGACGGGACCGATCCCCGACAGCATGACCAAGGGCGAGATCGAGGGGCGCAAGCAGGCGATGCTCGCCATTAACGCGCTGCGCGCCTATACGCCGGGCTGCGAAGGGGCGCGGTTGCGCAACTTTGGCATGACCATCGGCATTCGAGACACACGCAAGATCGATGCGGTCTATAACATGACCGAGACCGACGTCCGCGCGCAAGGTCGGTTTAACGACACAATCGGCATCTATCCCGAATTCATCGACGGTTATGGCGTGCTGATCCTGCCACCACGGGGCGCTATATGCAGGTGCCGTACCGTGCGATGCTGCCCAAAGGGGTTGAGGGTCTGCTGGTGACGGGCCGTGCCATCGGCGGCGACAAGATCGCCCACGCGGCCACGCGCAACATGGCCTGTTGTGCCGTCGCCGGACAAGGCGCAGGCGTCGCCGCGGCCCTGTCGGTGAAGTCAGATGTCGCGTTGGATCGCGTAGATATCACCGCCGTTCAGGCCGAGCTGACACGGCAGGGTGTAAGGATCCACTAATCAGATTGATCCGCCAAGGCCAATTGTGATCGTGGTTTTCGTGTGCGGGCTAACCTCGCCATCCTTATAGACCACGCCGACCCCAGCCGTGCCGGATACGGTCACGCCGGGCTCTTTCCGCTCATACTGGTGCCCCCCACAGGCGGTCAGCAGCAGGGGACATGGCGATGGCGGCAAATGCAGTCTTTTTCATGGATTATCCTTTCGGGTCGAATAGCCACATTGATCCTAACACGCTGGCGTAACGCAAGCTGATTTGAATTTTTGGCGCGAAAACCTGCCGATTGCGTCTGCCCCGATATTTCGCCCTCCCCTTGAAAACCCCGGTGGCTTGGGCGACATAGAAGAAAGTTCATTTACCGGAGCCATATGCCGCTTCCCGTTCAGACACAGGCCAAGTACTGGTCGATTGTCATCGCCATTTTTGCCCTTGCCCTGTGGTTTCTGGGCGATGTGATCATGCCCTTCATTCTGGGCGGGGCGATTGCCTATTTCCTGGATCCCGTCGCGGACCGGCTGGAAAAGGCAGGGATGTCGCGCGTGCTGGCCACTGTCGTGATTTCGCTTGTTGCCGTCTTGATCGTGATCCTGGGATTCCTTCTGGTCATACCGACCTTGTGTCGCAGGCCATTGCTCTGGCGAACTCTGCCCCGGATCTGCTGCGCGAGTTGCAGGCCTTCCTGACCGAACGCTTCCCCTCGCTGATGGACGAGACATCGACGATCCGGCAGTCGCTGGAAAGCCTGGGTCAGAAAATTCAGGAACGCGGGGGCGAGCTGGTGGGCACATTGCTGTCTTCGGCGATGAGCGTGATCAACATCGTGATCCTTCTGGTCGTCACCCCCGTTGTGGCCTTCTATATGCTGCTCGATTGGGACCGGATGGTCGCAAAGGTCGACAGCTTCCTGCCTTTGGATCACCGCCCCGCCATTCGACAGATTGCCAGTGACATTGACCGCACCCTGGCCAGCTTCATTCGCGGGCAAGGCTCGGTCTGTATCGTGCTGGGCACCTACTATGCCGTCGCACTTATGCTGGTTGGCCTGAATTTCGGCCTTGTGGTCGGCTTCATCGCGGGCCTGATCACCTTCATTCCCTATGTCGGCGCTCTGGTGGGCGGGGCTTTGGCGATCGGGCTGGGCCTGTTCCAATTCTGGGGCGAATGGTGGAGCCTCGGGGCCGTTGCCGTGATTTTCGTGCTGGGCCAGTTCTTTGAGGGCAATATCCTGACCCCGAAACTGGTGGGCAGCTCGGTCGGTCTGCATCCGGTCTGGCTGATGTTCGCCCTGTCCGTCTTCGGCTCGCTTTTCGGCTTTGTGGGAATGCTGGTCGCGGTCCCCGTTGCGGCCTCAATTGGCGTGGTTGCCCGTTTCTTCATCGTGAAGTATCAGACCGGCCGGCTGTACCAGGGTCTTACTGGACAGCAAGCCGCGCTGGACGAGGACATAGCCGACTAATGCCCAAACAACTGACCTTTGACCTGCCCGCGCACCCCGCGCAGGGGCTGGATGATTTCCTTGTTACGCCGTCGAATGCCAACGCCATGGCCACGATCGAAACCTGGCAGAACTGGCCCAATCGCAAACTGGTCCTTGCGGGTGAATCTGGCACCGGGAAAACGCACCTGACCCATGTGTGGGCAGGTCTTTCGGGCGCACAGATCCTGAACGCAAGCGCCCTGCCCCAGATCCGGATCGAAAACCTAGCAGGTCAATCGGTGGCCGTTGAGAACGCCGATCAGATCGCCGGAAATGCCACGGCCGAGAACGCGCTCTTCCATCTGCACAATTTGGTTCTGGCTGAAGGCGGTGCGCTGCTGGTCACCGCGTGCACGGCCCCATCCCGCTGGGGATTGACGCTGCCCGATCTGCGTAGCCGGATGGAGGGTACTACGCTGACCCGCCTTGATCCGCCTGACGACATGCTTCTGTCAGCCGTTCTGGTCAAACTTTTCCATGACCGCCAGATCACCGTGCCCGCCAACCTGATCGACTACCTTCTACCCCGTATGGAGCGCTCGCTTGCCGAAGCAGCACGACTGGTCTCGATTTTGGATCAGGCGGCACTTTCGGAAGGACGCGCCCTGACGCGCACGCTGGCCGCACGTGTTCTGGACAAAGACACGGAAAACGAGGCATAACGTCACCTTCCCGTCACACTTTCCAGCGATAGAGTGCCGCCATGAATACGTCCAACGCACCCCAGCTTCCTCTTGTCGATTTCCTGTCGGCAGATTTCCCGCCCGCGACGGCCCTGCCCGTCGAGGACTTCGCGGACTCCAAACGGTTCTTCAACCGCGAGCTCAGTTGGCTTGGGTTCAACTGGCGTGTGCTGGAAGAGGCTGAAAACACCCCGCGTTCCGCTGCTAGAACGGCTGCGATTCCTGTCGATCTCGGCAACCAATCTTGATGAATTCTATACCGTGCGCGTCGCCGGTCTGCGCGAGCTGGTCCGTGAAGGTGTATCGACCCCCCCGGCCGCTGACGGCCTCAGCCCCGCCGAGCAGCTGAAGCTGATCGACGATGACGCCCCGCGCGCTGATGGCCCGGCAGCAAGCGGTGTTTGAAATTCTCGCGGGTGAGATGCGCGACGAAGGCATCATCATCGCCCGGCGCGAAGATCTGACCGACGCCGACCGCGCCCATCTGGACCACGTGTTCCTGACACAGGTTTTCCCGGTTCTGTCGCCCCCTGGCCATCGACCCGGCCCACCCGTTCCCGTTCATCCCGAACACAGGCTATTCTCTGGCGTTGCAATTGGAACGCGCCAAGGACAAGCAAAAACTGAAAGCACTTTTGCCGATCCCGCAGCAGATTGACCGTTTCGTCGCCCTGCCCGCAGACAACGGCCAGTTCCGTTTTCTACCGCTGGAAGACCTGCTGCTAGAGCACTTGGGTCAGCTTTTCCCCGGATACGAGGAAAAAGGTCACTGCGCCTTCCGCATCCTGCGTGACAGCGATCTTGAGGTGGAAGACGAAGCCGAAGATCTGGTCCGCGAGTTCGAAACCGCCCTGAAGCGCCGCCGCCGGGGCGAAGTTGTGCGACTGAAAATCACCGCGGGGGCGCCTTCTCTTCTTCTGTCCATGATCAAACGCGAGCTGCGCATCTCAAGCAAAGAGATCGTCGAGGTCGACGGCATGATCGGCATGGCCGATCTAAACGGGCTGGTGTTGAAGGAACGCCCGGACCTTCTGTGGCCAAGTTTCACGCCCCGCGTGCCCGAACGGGTGCAGGACCACGAAGGTGATATGTTCGCGGCGATCCGGCAGAAGGACATGCTGCTGCACCACCCCTATGAAACCTTCGACATGGTGGTGCGCTTCCTGCATCAGGCCGCGCGTGATCCCAACGTTGTGGCGATCAAGCAAACGCTGTACCGGACCTCTCATGACAGCCCGATCGTGAAAGCGCTGTGTGAAGCTGCAGAAGACGGAAAATCCGTCACCGCGCTGGTCGAACTGAAAGCCCGTTTTGACGAAGCCGCCAACATCCGCCAGTCGCGCCGCCTTGAACGCGCAGGCGCACACGTGACCTATGGCTTCATCAACTATAAAACCCACGCCAAGATCTCGACCGTAGTACGGCGAGAAGGGGACGAACTGGTCACCTATACGCACTATGGCACCGGGAACTACCACCCGATTACCGCGCGGATTTACACTGACCTCAGCCTGTTCACCTGCGACACCGCACTTGGGCGCGACGCCACGCGGGTCTTTAACTATCTGTCCGGCTATGCCGAACCGCAAAGCCTCGAAAACCTCTCGATTTCACCACTGGACCTGAAGTCGACGCTGATCAAACGGATCAACGAAGAGGCCGAACATGCCAAGGCGGGCAAGCCTGCGCAAATCTGGGCCAAGATGAACTCTTTGGTCGAGCCAGACGTGATCGACGCGCTTTATGAGGCCAGTCAAGCGGGCGTGAAAATCAGTCTTGTGGTGCGTGGCATCTGCGGACTTCGACCCGGTATCCAAGGACTGTCAGAGAACATCCGCGTGAAGTCCATCGTGGGTCGGTTCCTTGAACATTCGCGCATTGTTTGCTTCGGGAATGGTCACGGTCTTCCGTCGAAGAAAGCACGCGTTTACATGTCCTCTGCCGACTGGATGGGACGCAACCTGAACCGCCGCGTGGAAACGTTGGTCGAGATCAAGAACGCGACCGTGAAGGCCCAGATCGTCAGCCAGATCATGGCCGCCAACCTTGCCGATGTGGCGCAAAGCTGGGTGATGGGACCGGACGGCAAGTTCACCCGCGCGGACCTTGATACGATCGAGCACCCGTTCAACTGCCACCGTTTCTTCATGGAAAACCCATCACTGTCGGGTCGCGGGTCCGCCGGGGCATCGGATGTGCCCGAACTAACGCATTCACAAGATTGAGATATGTCGACCGCGCCGCTAAAGTACACGCACTGACACGGGGGGATTCTATGGACGGACGTGGCGATACCGGGGAAGATTGGGGCCCGTTTGGACGACCTCTGTTTGATGACCCCTCGGCGCGCAAGCTTAGCCGCGTTGGTGTGGTGGATGTAGGCTCGAACTCGGTCCGTTTGGTGGTGTTTGACGGGGCCGCGCGCTCGCCTGCTTATTTCTTCAATGAAAAGATTTTGTGCGGATTGGGCCGCGGCATTGCCGAAACGGGGCACCTGCATCCCGAAGGCCGCGCGCGCGCCCTGTCCGCGATCAAACGCTTTCAGCGGCTCGCCGATGGTATGAACCTTGGCCCGCTCTCGGCTGTGGCCACGGCTGCGGTGCGCGATGCAGAAGACGGCCCCGGGTTCCGCGCTCAGGTGTTGCGCGAAACCGGGTTAGAGCTTTACGTCATTAATGGCGAGGAAGAGGCCCGTCTGTCCGCCCAAGGCGTCCTTCTTGGCTGGCCAGACGCCCAAGGCTGATGTGCGATATTGGTGGGTCGTCGCTAGAGCTGGCACATATCCAAGCCGGAGAGGTAGGCAAGCGCGTCACCTCTCCACTTGGCCCGCTGAAACTGGCAGGTGTGCCCGGTGGCAAAAGAGGCCTTAAGGCCGAGATTGCCCGCGTCGTGGACGACCTGGCCGAGGAAATGGGCACAGACCACAAACGCCTGTTCCTTGTGGGGGGATCGTGGCGTGCAATTGCCCGCCTGGACATGGAACGTCGCGGCTATCCGCTGACCGTTCTGCATGAATATCGAATGACGCCAAAGTCGCTGTCCAAGACCCTGAAGTGGATTGACGAGGTCGATCTGGACGAGGTGCGCCAACGCACCGGCACGTCCTCGGCCCGTATGGCGCTGGTGCCAATCGCGGCGCAAGTTCTGAAGCGTCTGATGCATGTCTTCCGCCCGAAAGAAATCGCGATCAGCTCGTACGGGATCCGCGAGGGGCTGCTGTACGAGCAGATGCCCGACCGGCTGCGCAAACGCGACCCTCTGATCGAAGCCTGCTATCACGCGGAAAAGAAGGACGCGCGCAAACCGGGCTTCGGCAAGGCACTGTTTCGCTTCCTGACGCCGCTCTACAAGTCACTAAAACCCGAAGATCTGCGCATCATCCGCGCCGCCTGCCTTCTGCATGACGTCAGTTGGCGCGCGCACCCCGGACTATCGGCACGAGGTGTGCTTCGACAACGCCACCCGCGCCAACTTGGGCGGTCTGACCCACGAACAACGTGTGTTTCTGGGGCTTGCGCTTTTGCATCGCTATAAGAACAGCCGCGAGGGATCACATTTCGCACCGCTGTTTGACATCCTGTCCGACAAAACGCTGGCCCGGGCCGAGGTGCTGGGCAAAGCCATGCGGTTCGGGGCCATGTTCTCGGTCGAGGATCCGACGCGTTTGGCCGAGCTGCGCTGGTTCCCGAAGAAACGCGAACTGGTGCTGATCCTACGCAAAGAAGCCGACGGTTTGTTCGGCGAGGTGGCCGAAGCGCGCTTCCAGACACTGGCCGAGGCGCTGAATGCCACGCCCATCGTGAAGAAGAAGCGCTAGAGAAACTATCGGGTTAAATATCCGTCTCGCCCGGCGCCGGAGGGTCAAGTGGCGTGCGGCGCCGGATGATGATATCTCCATTGGGCAGCACTTCGGGCGGGTGATAGACCTGTATGTCGCCGAATTTCTCGACCAGATCCGCCCAGCCCTCGGACCACTCTTCCGCCATCGGCTCCAGCTCATTGGCAAGCCCTTCCAGAAGCAGTTGAAAGCCCCGATTCAACAACTCAGCCCCCTCGGCAAGCTCGGGATTATCAGGGGGCGTGTCGTCCTGCGCAAAGACAGGTGTGGTCGCCAGCAACACGGCAAGGGCGGTGGATGTCGCAATCTGTTTCATGACACACATGTAGGCGATCCTATCCAGAATTGAAGGTCAGAGCCTCAAATCGATCGACACCGGGAAGTGATCCGACGCCGTCAACAGCGCCTCGCGCAGAGACACATCCTTATAGCAGAGCGAGTCGTCAAACGGGTGCCAGATCCGCCAGTTGGGCTTGATCGCCAACAGATCAGGAGACACCATGATATAGTCCAAAAGCGCCTGTAAATACCGTTTCTCTTTGGCAATATAGAACCGCGAGGTGGTCGGCCGCGCGCCTGTGCGCTGCAGCAAAGCCATGCGGGCATGAGGGTCATACATGCAGGTGGCCTTGCCTTCGCCCCAACACGACCTCGACCCCCAGACCGGCCGAACAGCTTTTCGTATTCGTCCAGCCCCGGACCGTCGTTGAAATCACCCAAGACGATCAGTGACTCGCCCCACGCCCAGATGTTCATCCACGCGACGCCGGATCCAGATACATTGCGCCATCTGCTTGCGGCGGTTCTCAATGGCAACGCGCATGACCTCGGCCGCACCGCGCGCGCCATGCGGGGCCTTCGACTTGGCGTGCACACCGATCAGCCGCAGCTCTTTGCCGCTTTCGCGGTGGGTCAATGCTACTTCAAGTGGGGGCTTTGAAAACACCACAGTGTCAGGTGTAGCGTCGGTATCCAGATCCAGCTCGAACCGACTGTCGAACCGGGGCGCGGCATAGGCGTCGTCCACGTTCTCGGCCCCCAGCGGGTCATGGCGCGCGCTGATCACGCGGGATCATAGAGCAGCGCGATTTCCTGTTGTGTGTCATTGGCAAAGCCGATCATCGCCTTGCGCGCGCGCAGGCCAAATATCTCGGCAAAGGTTTCCAGCGCGGGAACGGTATCGCGTCTGCGGCTTTGGTCCGGCGCTCGATGATCATCACGGCATCGGCATCCAAGGCCTGAAACACCTTCCCCACAGCGTTCCACTGTGCGCCGCGGGTCACGTCTTGACGACCAGACCAACCATTGTCCGCGATCGGCACACCTTCATCATCGAACAGGTTGTCAAACCATTCAACATTATAGGTCGCGATCCGCATCAACCCGCCCTACCCTTGACCTGAGTTGATCTCGTCCCAGGCGCGATTGACGGCGATCAGGCGCTTCTCGGCCAGTTTGATCGCCTCTTCTGGAACGCCACGGGCAATCATCCGGTCCGGATGGCTTTCGCGCACCTCGTTGCGCCAGGCCTTGCGGATCTCTGACATTGGTGCGTCCCGGGGCACGCCAAGCACCTGATAGGGGTCGGGATGTTCATCCGGCACCATGCGCGAGCGCAGCGCCAAGAAGCGTTCCTCGGGCATGCCGAAAATCCGTGCGACCTCTTCCAGATACGCGTTTTCGCCGGGGGTGATATTCACCGTCCGCCAATGCGATGTGAAAGAGCCCTCCATCAGATCACAGAGCGCAGGATCGTCGGGGCCAAACATCGCCGCAACCTTCTGGGCGTACAGCTCGAACCCGGCCACATCCGTGCGGGCCAGATTGAACAAGCGGGCTGCGTTCTTTTCTTCGGATTGCGGGATGGTGAAGACCTCGCGAAAGGCCGAGACCTCGTCCCCGCGTCACCTGCCATCGGCTTGGCCATCTTCGCCCCCAGCGCAATCACCGCAATCGCAAAGCCGGCCGAGCGTTCAGGCGGCGTGCGCAGATGCGAGAATACGTCTGACAGGCTTTCGCCCTTGGCAAGCGCGGACAGCGCGTCGGAGATACGGGACCAGATAGACATAAGGCAGTGTTAGCGGCTTTCGCGACCGGGTCACAGGACTTTCTGCATCAGCACAAGATCATGCCATTGATCGAACTTTCGTCCGGCCTGCGGGACGACCCCGACCGTCCGATATCCAATGGCAGCGTGGAACGGCTCTCCCATGGCATTTGACCTAGAGACGCCAGCGATCATCGAATGAAACCCTTGGGGCGCGCGCCTCGGCCTCGATCCGCTCTATCAAAGCCCGCCCCACCCCGCGCCCGCGCGCCTTTGGGTCCAGCATGATCGAGTGTTCGGCAGTGTGGGCATAGCCGACCCCCGCGCGAAACTGGTTGAAGCTTGCATAGCCGATGATTTCGCCGTCTTCTTCTGCGACCAGCATGCACTTGGCGGTTTCAATGGCGTTCTCGACATCAAGCAGTGTTTTCGGGACCGAGTTGAACGTGATCAGCGTCTCGCGGATGGCAAGGTTCCACAGTTCTTGGATCGCATGCGCGTCGACAATGGTAGCAGCACGAATGATCATAGCTGGACAAGCCCGGCAGGCGTGTCGATCCAGGCAGCTAACCCCGGCTGGCCCGAATGGACCGAGATCCGCGTGTCTTCGACCAAAGGATGCAGGGCCACGTGCAGCGCCTCGGCCTCGGGGGGGTGGGGGGGTGATTTCAAGCGCGGCCAGTCGCAGCCCGAGATCGGGGCAATCGCGGTGCAGGCATGTCACCTTTCCAGCTGAGAAGCCCAGGCGCGCACCCACCAAACGGCAAGCGCCCATCGGCTGGAATTGCCATATCCCAACGCAGATCCCCACGTGACAATTGCAACTCGTCGCCCGACCCCTCGGCGCGCGCTGAAGCGCCTGATGCAGGTCCGGGGACGCGTAAGGCCCAGTTGGTCAGCCGTGCAGGGCCGGTGAAGTAATCCAGATCGAACCACCGCGCATGACCCGGCGCATCGGCGTCGGGATTGACAGCAATCACTTCCAGATAGGTAGCGGGGCCAAGGGACAGAAGGGAATTGTGGGTGCCCATGATCGGATGGTCTCCTCCCTCCGACATGGACACCCCAAGCAGGTCCTCGATATACGCAACGCCTTCTGACAGGGTCGCGGAGGACACCACAAGATGATCGACTTCTCCCAGAGCCATTTCATTCCCTTCGATGGTCTGGGATGAGGCTGGCGGGAAACGCCGCCAGCCGCAAGTGTTTTTGCGCCTGATTTATGCCACAGGCCCGAGGAGCACAAAACCGGTGCCCAGTTTTGTGCGGCCTGTTAGCTGCGGGCGTCACGCACCAGCTTCAGGATGTCCTGAGCCGCCTCGGGAATGTTGGTGCCTGGGCCGAAGATGCTTTCACGCCATTTTCATACAGGAAGTCATAGTCCTGCTGCGGGATCACGCCGCCACAGATCACGATGATGTCCTCGGCGCCCTGCTCTTTCAGAGCCTGCACCAGCTGCGGGGCCAGCGTCTTGTGACCTGCCGCCTGCGAGGAAATCCCCACGATGTGCACGTCATTGTCGATCGCGTCTTGCGCGGCTTCGTCCGGGGTCTGGAACAGCGGGCCTACGTCCACGTCAAAGCCGATGTCCGCAAAGGCGGTCGCGATGACCTTGGCGCCGCGGTCGTGACCGTCCTGCCCCATCTTCACAACCAGCATTCGCGGGCGGCGGCCTTCGGCCTCGGCGAAGTCTTCGACCGATTTCTGAATGGCCGCAAAGCTTCGTCGCCTTCGTAAGCCGCGCCATAGACGCCAGCCAGCGTTTTCACTTCGGCGCGGTGACGGCCGAACTCTTCTTCCATAGCCATCGAGATCTCTCCTACGGATGCGCGTGCACGGGCGGCTTCGACGGCGGCCTCCAGAAGGTTGCCACCTTCTTTGGAGCGGCGGGTCAGCTCGGCCAAAGCGGCCTCGCATGCGGCTGCGTCGCGGGTTGCGCGGATGTTTTCAAGGCGGGCGATCTGGCTGTCACGTACGGCCATGTTGTCCACGTCAAGAATGTCGATCGGGTCTTCTTTTTCCAGCTTGTGCTTGTTCACGCCGACGATGACTTCGTCACCTTTGTCGATCATCGCCTGACGCTTGGCTGCCGATTCCTCGATCCGCAGTTTCGGCATGCCCGAGGCCACCGCCTTGGTCATCCCGCCCATGCTTTCGACCTCTTCCATCAGCTCCCACGCTTTGTTGATCAGCTCGTCGGTCAGGCTTTCCACATAGTAAGAGCCCGCCAGCGGATCGACCACGTTGGTCACGCCGGTTTCTTCTTGCAGGATGATCTGGGTGTTGCGCGCGATACGGGCCGAGAAGTCGGTGGGCAGCGCGATGGCTTCATCCAGCGCGTTGGTGTGCAGCGACTGGGTGCCACCAAGCGCTGCCGACATGGCTTCGTACGCGGTGCGGATCACGTTGTTATAGGGATCCTGTTCCTGAAGCGACACGCCCGAAGTCTGGCAGTGGGTGCGCAGCATTTTCGAGCGTTCCGACTTCGCACCGAACTCGGTCATTACGCGGTGCCACAGGGTCCGCGCGGCGCGCAGCTTGGCGGCTTCCATGAAGAAGTTCATGCCGATGGCGAAGAAGAAGCTCAGGCGGCCTGCGAACTTGTCCACATCCATGCCAGCTTCGATGGCGGCACGCACATATTCGCGACCATCAGCCAGCGTATAGGCCAGTTCCTGCACCAGGTTCGCGCCCGCTTCCTGCATGTGATAGCCGGAAATCGAGATCGAGTTGAACTTCGGCATCTCGTTCGAGGTGTACTCGATGATGTCCGAGATGATCTTCATCGACGGCTCGGGCGGATAGATATAGGTGTTGCGCACCATGAACTCTTTCAGAATGTCGTTCTGAATGGTGCCCGCCAGCAGCGCTTTGTCATGGCCTTGTTCTTCACCGGCAACGATGAAGCTGGCAAGGATCGGGATCACCGCGCCGTTCATGGTCATCGAGACCGAGACCTTATCCAGCGGAATGCCGTCGAACAGGATCTTCATGTCCTCAACACTGTCGATGGCCACACCAGCTTTGCCGACATCACCCACAACGCGCGGGTGATCGCTGTCGTAACCACGGTGCGTGGCAAGGTCAAAGGCCACCGACACGCCCTGCTGACCAGCGGCAAGGTTGCGGCGGTAGAAGGCGTTCGATTCTTCCGCGGTCGAGAAGCCGCATACTGACGGATCGTCCACGGACGCCCCGCATACATGGTCGCCTTCACACCGCGGGTAAACGGGCCAAAGCCGGGCAGCGTGCCCATGTGATCAAGGTTCGCCGTGTCTTGCGCCGTATAAAGCGGCTTCACGTCAATCCCTTCCAGCGTGTTCCACGTCAGGTCGTCCAGAGCGCGGCCGCGCAGCTCCTTCTCGGCCAGTTCCTTCCAGTTCTTGATGTCGCTCATCTTGTCGTCCTTTTCGTCTTGATGCGCCCGTGGGCGCTGGCTGGTTCCGGGCCGCGGATCACAAGGGATCTCCGGCGGCAAAAAAGAGTTTTCGTTCTACGGGGTCGAGGATCATGACACCCCCTACCCAGTGTCATAGGCGATGGTTGCACCGGGCTGAGTCAGGGCACGGCGGAAGTCTTGGCTGTCTGTTTCCGACAGGCATTTCCCGACCAGTGCGGCGGCGGCCAGCGCCTGACGGCCAAAGGCACCGTCCTCGGTCGTCAGCATCTCGTCGGTCAGATCATGCGGTGTCTGCCCGTCTGCGCGCAGAGCGGCTTTTCCTGTGGCGCGGAACAACTCCTGTGCATCCGCACTGGTCGTGGCCAACGGCATCTCGGGCTTCACATCGTTCAGCGCGGCGCGGAATACAGCCGCGGTGCAGGTCATCTTGCTTTCAAAAGACAACGTGTCGCCCAGCGTGAAATACTGGCCGAGAGACGCGCGCAAATCGGCCTCACCATGCAGGTTGCACCCCGCCAAAAGCGTCAGGCCAGCGGCCGCCGCGAGGGGGATATGGCGCAGCATGCTCATCCTGCCCCCCCGCCGATTACGCGCAGTACTGCGTCGCCCTGCACCTTTGGCGCATAGCCGGTCAGCTGTTGGCGAATGCCGTCCGCCGCAGCGGGTGTGGTCGCATAGAAGCTCACGTCATAGCCACCAAGAAAGGCCGGACCGCCGGTGAATGTCAGAACCCCGACCTTAACCCAATCGTCCCCAATCCCTTCGTCAATCCAGCGGTCATAGACGATGGCCAGCTCGACCCCGGCCGCGTCCACCAGATCGGCAGCCCAACCGGGATAGGGATCATCCAAACGGGTCTTCAGCGCTGCGTAGGAGCCAGCCCCCACAGGTCGAGCACCTGATTGGGGTTGGCCCAGACCACATAGCCCAGATCATTTACGGCGACAGGTTTTTGGTAAACCTCTTTCACGAAGCGGCTCATGTTGCCGTGCTGCGAATGGATGGCGTTCGGGCCATTGGTACCGTTGAACAAGAGCCACTGCCCGTAAGCTGCCCCCAGAAAGCCAAAGCCCGCCAGAAGCAGCAGGCGCATCGTATGCAGTGCCTCGTCGCGTAGAACGACCATCATCATGAGGCCCAGAACGAAGGTCATCGCGTAAAGCTCGTAGCGCTCGAACCAGCCGAATTGGCCCAGAAGCAGATGGCCAAATCCGGTGAAGCAGGCCGCGAACAACAGGGCGCGCAGGCGGTGGTCAACGTTGGACCGCGCGAGCAGCGACAGCGCACAGAGCACCGTGATCAGCAGTACAACGGCCTTGCTGGAAAATAGTTGCACCAGCAGTTTGACCGGCAGATCCGCGGGCGAAAACCGGTCATGCCCCACTGCCAGACAGCTTCGCCATGACTGAGTTCGGCAGCGGCTCTAATCCCCAGCGAGGTCAGGAAGTACATGAAGCCCGCGACAAGTGCCGCCGCCGCTGCGAACAAGGCACCTGCCATTGCCGCGCGGCCCCATCAGAAGCAGCACAAGGCGCCACCGCCCGTCACCGCCAGACCCTCAAAACGGATCATCGGACCAAGTACCATTCCGGCGACAAGCAGCCAACTGATGCGGTCCTCGTCCATCTGGATTTGCAGCCCACGCAGAACGGCAAGGCTGGCCAGAATGTGCAGGCTGTGCTCCATGCCGACCATCGCGGCACCGGCGAAGTTGAACGCCAAGGGGCCAAGGGCGGCAAAAGTCAGCATCCACCCGCGCGATGCGCCGCTTTGCGATACGATCCGCGCCCACAGCACCGCACCCAGCAGAAGCGAAAGGGTGTTCCAGAACAGCGGAAGCCATGCTTGCGCAGCGGTGCCTGCAAAGGCCGTCAGCAAAAAGGGATAAATCGGCGATGACGCGGCCGAGGTAAACTCGCCCGGGTTCACGCCATAGCCACCTGCAGCGATCTGTTCGGCAACCGCAAGGTGGATGTAAACGTCATCGAGCGGGTATTCGAAAACACCCGCCCGGATCAGGGCCACACCCTGATAAAGCGCGAAGGCCACCACGCTGATCAGCACTGACATCAAAGTCAGCTGCCCCGTTGCGCGGGACAACGTGGTGGCCTTTGTCATGTTATTCGAACTCCATGATCACTTCGTCGACGGCAAGGCTATCGCCAGCGCCCGCGTTGATCTTGGAGACGGTGCCCTTCTTCTCGGCGCGCAGGATGTTTTCCATTTTCATGGCTTCGATCGTGCAGAGCGCCTGACCTTCCTGAACTTCCTGACCGACTTCAACATCGACCTTCACCACCAGACCCGGCATCGGGCAGAGCAGCATTTTCGAGGTATCCGGCGGCAGTTTTTCCGGCATCAAACGGGCCAGCTCGGCCTGACGCGGGGTGCGCACTTGCACCTTCAGGTCAGCACCGCGCGAGCGCATACGGAAGCCCGAGGTGATCTTGTCGACCTTCAGAACCAGCGGCGATCCGTCCACATCCAGCGTGGCCAGGCTGTCGCCCCGGGGTCCAGTCCGAAGACACGCGCATTTTCGTGCCGTCGTCGAACTTTACGGTCGAGCCTTTCTTGTCGGCCTTGATCTTGACCGGGAACTCTTCGCCTTGCAGCGTCACGACCCAGTGTTTGCCCACTTTGCGCTCGTGGTTGTCCATGCGGCCCGAGATACGGGTGCGGCGGATTTCAGCAACGCGGTACATGGCAGCCGCCGAGGCAGCGATGCGTTTCAGCGCATCATGGCCCAGCTCAACACCGTCGAACCCGTCAGGTACTGTTCTTCGATAAAGGCGGTGGTCATCTCGCCTTTCATGAAGATAGGGTGATCCATCACAGCAGACACGAAGGGCAGGTTGTGACCGATGCCTTCCAGCTCGAACCCGTCCAGCGCGTTGCGCATGGCTTCGATCGCTTCGTCCCGGGTCGGCGCCCAGGTACACAGCTTGGCGATCATCGGGTCGTAGTACATCGAGATCTCGCCGCCTTCAAAGACGCCGGTGTCGTTACGTACCGCATAGTCCGACCCTTCGATGGCTTCATCGGCCATTTGCCGTTGGCCTGCATCGGGCCAGCCGCAATCTCTGCGGGCGGACGATAGCGGGTCAGACGACCGATCGAGGGCAGGAAGTTGCGATAGGGATCTTCCGCGTAGACACGGTTTTCAATGGACCAGCCATTGATGCCCACATCATCCTGCGTGATCGACAGCGGCTCGCCATTTGCAACGCGGATCATCTGCTCGACCAGGTCAACACCGGTGATCAGCTCGGTCACGGGGTGTTCCACCTGCAGGCGGGTGTTCATTTCCAGGAAGTAGAAGTTCTTGTCGCCATCGACGATAAACTCCACCGTACCGGCCGAGGTATACCCCACGGCTTTGGCCAGCGCGACCGACTGTTCGCCCATGGCTTTACGGGTGGCTTCGTCCAGGAAGGGCGACGGGGCTTCTTCCACAACTTTCTGGTTACGGCGCTGGATCGAGCATTCGCGTTCGTTCAGGTAGATGCCGTTGCCATGCGCGTCGCACAGAACCTGGATCTCGATGTGACGCGGTTGGGTCACGAACTTCTCGATGAAGATACGGTCATCACCAAAGCTGCTGGCCGCTTCGTTCTTGGACGACTGGAACCCTTCGCGGGGCTTCTTCGTCATTCCATGCGATCCGCATCCCTTTACCACCGCCACCGGCCGAGGCTTTGATCATCACCGGATAGCCGATCTCGTTCGAGATCTTTACCGCTTCATCCGCGTCTTCGATCAGGCCCATGTAACCGGGAACGGTCGATACGTTGGCTTCTTGAGCGATCTTCTTCGAGGTGATCTTGTCACCCATCGACACGATCGCACCTTTGGGCGGGCCAACAAATGCAACACCTGCGTCTTCCAGTGCCTCAGCAAACTTCGAGTTCTCGGACAGGAAGCCATAGCCGGGGTGAACCGCCTCAGCGCCGGAATCCTTGATCGCCTGCATCAC
>LLEO01000023.1_pt1 | contig 31881 bp, 45 predicted proteins | sample 595861 | NCBI WGS metagenome assembly LLEO01 (sample SAMN02919315, study PRJNA255460) | bioreactor metagenome | biome: chemostat; feature: culture 2012_25.1; material: sediment; isolation source: day35 25degC chemostat 2012 inoculated with Wadden Sea sediment taken from... | place: Germany: Bremen ... | reverse complement strand
CCTGGCTTTCTATTTCATCCTGCTGACGCTCGCTGTCATCACGATCTTTGGCCGCATCGGAAAGCACCTGAACCGGCATCTTCCGCAGGCCGTCCTGCGTCGCCCGAGCTTCATGCGCACCTTGTTTCGCTGATCAATCACGCAAAATTGCCCTTGCTCCGGCGTCAAGGCTCGGGTAGGTCATGTATGACTGCGCAATAATTTGATCAAATTTGGGTACGACATGAAAATCGGCATTCTGCAAGCAGGCCATTCCCCCGACGAACTGCGCGACAGCGTCGGAGACTATGGCGAAATGTTCACCCGCCTCTTGGACGGGCATGGGTTCGACTTCCAGATCTTCTCGGTGGTGGATGGCGAATTTCCTGCCGGCACGCAAGACGCCGATGGCTGGCTGATCACTGGCTCAAAGCATGGTGTGTACGAGGATCACGACTGGATCCCGCCGCTGGAAGAACTGATCCGCGATATTCGCGACGCAGGCCAACCTCTGGTGGGCGTCTGCTTTGGCCACCAGATCATCGCCCAAGCGCTGGGTGGCCGCGTCGAGAAATTCGACGGTGGCTGGTCGATCGGCCGTACCGAATATAATTTCGGAAATCAGAAACTGGCCCTGAATGCATGGCATCAGGACCAGGTGGTCGAAGCCCCGGAAGGGGCCGAGATTGTCGCCTCAACCGATTTCTGCGCCAATGCGGCCATGATGATCGGCGACAAAATCCTGACCATCCAGCCTCATCCCCGAGTTTACGGCCCCCGCTTGTCGCGGGTCTGATCGAACATCGCGGGCGTGGCAATGTCCCCGGACGCACTGCTGGATGCCGCAGAGGACGCGCTGGGCACGCAGACGGACAACGCCAAGTTTGCCGATCAGATGGCCGCCGTTCTGAAACGCTAACCCCACGCCCCGAAACACATTGAAAGCCGCGTTGCCACTGCGCGGCTTCTCTCGTTTCGCGCGTCTTCACCCCGCAGATTCGTAACACGAGAACGACAACTCCAAAAAATTTCGCCGCGTCGAAGGCAGTAAAACTTCTGGCCAGACTCGCCCTACTCTTTTATATTTTCCGAAATGACTTTTCGAAAAAGCCGAAAAGGCTATGCTCGAAAGAGGAGACAGCATGACCCTGGACCAGACCGCAGCACTCGCCGCCCCCGAACGTCCATGACGCCGAGCCCATCCCTGAAGCCGCCCGCGCCGAGATCGACCGCCTGCTGCAATCAGGCGACCTTTTCCGCTACACCGCCCCGGAAGACGCGCCCGTTGCCCTTCTGGAAGCCGAATTCGCCGAGATGATGGGCGCCAAATACGCACTGGCCGTGGCCAGTTGCTCGGCCGCGCTGTTTCTGTCCCTGAAAGCGCTGGACCTGCCGCGTGACACCAAGGTCCTGATCCCTGCCTTTACCTTCGCCGCCGTGCCCAGTTCGGTCGTACATGCCGACTGCAAACCGGTGCTGGTGGACGTACAGGACAACTATCGCATCGACATGGACGATTTTGCCGCCAAGCTGACCCCGGATGTGGCGTAGTGATCATCAGCCACATGCGCGGGCATACCTCGGACATGGATGCGATCATGCAGCTCTGTGATGCCGCCGAGATCCCCGTGATCGAAGACGCCGCCCACTCGCTGGGCACGCTGTGGCACGGGCGCAAGATCGGCACGATCGGCAAGATCGGCTGTTTCTCGTTCCAGTCCTATAAAATGCTGAACGCTGGCGAAGGTGGCATCCTGATCACTGATGACGCTGATCTGGCGGCGCGCGCCGTCATCATGTCCGGCGCCTACGAGCACAACTGGAAAAAACACAAAACCCCGCATGGCGAGAACTCGACCGATCTGGCCGACGCCTTTGCCCGCTGGCAAAACCAGCTTCCGCTCTACAACACGCGCCTGTCCAACCTGTCCGCCGCCGTCATCCGCCCTCAAATTCCAGAGCTCGAGCGCCGCGTGACGGACGGGCTGCGTAACCACGATTATGTGGCGGCAAAGCTGGAACAAAGCCCATGGATTACCGTTCCTTCACCGCTGGCCCCGGAAACCCGCGCACCGGATTCGATCCAGTTCAATCTGGTTGACGTCAGCGACGAGGACACCAACGCTTTCCAGTCCGCCGCCAAGGCGCGCGGCGTCGGCGTTCAGGTCTTCGGGAAAAGCGAAGACAACGCCCGTGCCTTCTGGAACTGGCAGTTCATCGACGACCAAGGCCCGCTGCCGCAAACCCGTGCCATGCTGTCCCGCGCCTGCGACACCCGCCTGCCCGTGCGCCTAACCCAGCCCGAGCTGGACTTCATCGCCGATGCCATTGTGGATGCCATCGCTGAAGTCAAAGCCCAGAAAGCGGAAACCGCAGCTTAGACTGCTCTGCGCATTTTCTTGCTGTAAATATCCTGGGGTGAATGCGCGCAGCGCAGAGGGGCAACGCCCCTCCCCCTCACAACACGCGCAGCGCGCCGTTCAGCCACGGATAGTCCCGCACAGCTGGCTCAACAATCAGCGAACCCAAAAGCGTGCGGCACTGCGCCGCCAGATCATGCGGCAAATCCCCCAGCATATCCGCGCGCGCGACAAGATTGATGCGGCGGGTGAACGGGGCAAAGGGCAGCTCGATTAGGTCGGCGGCATCTCGGAAGCGGTGGGCGCGCAGGAACCCCAAGGGCGTGATGATCGTCCACCCGGCCCCACCCGCTACCATCGCCATGATCGCATGATAGCTGTCCAGCTCGAACCGATTGTCCAGCTTCAGGTTCTGTCGCGCCAAATTGTCCGAAATCACACGCCCCATATGGTGACGCGCCGTGTATTGCACCAGCGGAAGGTCTTTCAACACCTCAAGCGGATCACGATCTCCGATCAGTCCTTTGGGCACAGCAGCGACAAAGGGTTCCTCCATCAGGGGATGCACCTCCATCCACGGCGCAGAAGTTCCAGTGTCGGCAGCCACGATCACGTCCAAAGCCCGCGCATCCAGTTGGTCGTGCAACCGGTGCGAGGCGCCGGTTTCCAGCAGGAACCGCGTGGATGTCAACTGCCCGGCAATCTCGGACAACAGGCGCGGGGTGACGTCTGCGTCGAAATCCTCGATCATCCCAAGGCGTAAGCGGGACAACTGGGACAGCGCGCCCAGTGTCAGTTCCGCCTTCGCCTGTTCGGCCTCGTTCAGAATGGTCTGCGCGCGTTTCAGAAACAAATACCCTGCGGCGGTCAAGGACACAGGCCGGGCCGAACGATCCAAGAGGCTGGCGCCCATTGCCGCTTCGAGGTTGGTAAGCTGCTGGCTGACGGATGACGGACTGACACCCAAGCGTCGTGCAGCCATGGATATCGAGCGTTCATCTGCAATGGCGACAAAGACCTCGACCCCCCAAAGCGTGATCCGACCAACAGTTTCGACCATGTCGCTCTCCTTTGTGCAAAAGCTAGGGGCAAAGCAGAGGCCGGGCAACATCCAATCCCATTTAGCGGGTCCAAAGGCGTATCTGATCCTCTTGTCGGGACGGTTCGATATACCAGCCGTCTGGCGCAAGATGCACCGCGACGGCACCAGTTTCGGCAAGTGCCTTGCGATCCAACAGAGTACACCCGTCTGGCGCCGGTCCCTCGCGCCACGCAGCCAGAACGACAAGATCCGAATTTTCGCAGGCATCGGCCAAGTGCTCTTCTGCCCCACGCCCGGTTAGAAGTGCAATGGACATGCTGGACAGATCGACCTCTTGCTGACCTTTCTCACCAAAGAAACCAGCCCGTTCGAACGCAGTCTCTTGCGTCGCTGCATCGCCATCGTTCTCCAGCCATGAAAGGGCAGAGAACCCTTCCCCTCGCGCTTTCGACAAGGCGCGCCCTTGATCCGTCATCACACCGATCAATCCGCCTGAAGAGCTGATCAGAACTGCCGGGCGCTCGACCGTTGCCCAGCCTGCGCAAGCCACCACTGTCAGAACTATCGCCACCCATTTTTCCCGCCCGCGCAGCAATACGAAGACAATCCCCGTCACAGCGAGAAGCGGCAGGATATATCCGGGGGGCGTCGGCACTTTCCCGATGGCTCCATCCAGCGATGACACCGTGTTCGCCACCCACAGGATCCAGCGGATGGGCCAATCCATCAGCAAAAGAGCAACGGCCTCAAGGCGCACGACTGCCAGCAACGCGGCCAACACCGCAAGCGGCATGATTACAGCGCCCATTATGGGAACACTCAGCAGATTCGCCGCCAGCCCGTAATGGCTAACCTGATTAAAATGCGCCGCCCCGATGGGCGCTGTTGCCAGCCCCGCCACGGCCGAGGAAATGACCACCGTCACCACAGGCCTCAGCCAACCGGGCAAACGCCGGGTGGACCCGTCGCGTGACAGGTCGCGAATCCACGCAAACACCGCCACAAGCGCCGTGGTCGCGGCAAAGGACATCTGGAACCCCGGCTCGACCAGGCTTCGGGCGTCAGGATCAGAACGATCATCGCCGCCATGGCAACCGCCCGCAGGGTCAGGGCACGCCGATCGAACAGGATCGCCACGAACATGGTGGTTACCATGATGAAGGCCCGCGTGGTGGCCACCGCACCGCCGGACAACGCCAGATAAAACACCCCCGCCCCGATGGCCGTCACGGCGGCCAGTTTTTTGACCGGAACATTCAGGGTCAGTCTGGGCCACAGGCCCATCAACACGCGCATGGCCTGAAAGACAAAGCCAGTCAGCAGCCCCATATGCAGGCCCGAGATCGCCAGAAGGTGCGCAAGGTTCGACCCGCGCAGTGCGTCGATCGTGGCACGCTCCATCGAGGATCGGTCGCCCGTTGTGATCGTCGCGGCAAAGGCTCCGCTTTCACCGGGCAACACCTCGCGCACGCGGTTTGCAATCGTCTGACGAAGCTGGCCGACCGCCAGCGACAGCTCGCCCGTGGGCAAAGATAGCAGCAGCGCAGGGCTGCGCGTATAGCCTACCGCGCCGATCCCACGAAACCACGCCATACGTTGGAAATCAAAGCCGCCGGGCTCGACCGGGCCATTGGGGCCGGACAGGTGCCCGGTCAGGGCGATGCGCTGGCCAATGGCGGGGGATAGAAAGCTCTGATTCCCATGCAAAGACACGCGAACTCGGTTCGGCACTTTCGCGGGATTTACATCCGACAGTCGCACCTGATCCAAGGTCAGGCGCACCGCGTCCGATTGCGAGCGGTCCATCGCGACGATCCGCCCCTCGATCGGGCCGTAATATCGAAAATCCAGCACCGGCCCGGCCACCCAGTGGGCACGCGCCCCGGCAACGCCGAAGCCAAGTGCAACACAGATCAACGCACGCGCCAGCGGCCCGATCCCCCACGGCCAGCGCCACGCAATGCCGGCGCAGATCAAGGTCAGAACAGCCAGCGCCGTATAGGTTGCGATATCCGGTTCGCGCAGCGGCACGAAGTACAACCCGATACCCGTACCGAAGAAAAGCGGCGCCCAGATCAGGAACCGCCTGCGTTCTTCTTCGATACGAGACAAGAGATTCACGACCGCACCCTTGTTCAAAACCTTGCTTTTGTTAAAAGCATCTCAACAGAACTTGATTTCGGGCTTCCCCTGAAATGCTATCCCCTCTGCGTACCGCGCGCATGGTTTCCAAAAGGTTAATGACCGATGTCTCAGACGCCCCAGATTGTCACCCGTTTCGCCCCCTCGCCCACCGGCTATCTGCATATTGGCGGCGCCCGCACGGCGCTGTTCAACTGGCTATACGCTCGTGGCCGCGGCGGTAAATTCCTCTTGCGGATCGAAGATACGGACCGCGCCCGATCGACCCCCGAGGCAACCGAGGCAATCCTGAAGGGCATGGCGTGGCTGGGTCTGGACCATGACGGAGACGTCGTCAGCCAGTTTGACCGTGCAGACCGCCACGCCGAAGTTGCCCGCGAGATGCTGGCAAATGGCCATGCCTATAAGTGCTTTGCCACGCAGGACGAAATTCAGACCTTCCGTGACGAAGCGCGGGCCGAGGGACGCTCGACCCTCTATCAAAGCCCGTGGCGCGATGCTGACCCGGCGACTCACCCGGATGCGCCTTATGTGATCCGCCTGAAAGCCCCGCGCGAAGGCGTGACGGTGATCCATGACGAGGTGCAGGGCAACGTCACGATCCGCAACGACCAGCTGGACGACATGATTTGTTTACGTTCGGATGGCACACCCACCTACATGCTGGCCGTTGTTGTTGATGACCACGATATGGGTGTGACACATGTAATCCGGGGGGACGACCACCTGAACAATGCCGCGCGCCAGACGATTGTCTATCAGGCGATGGGCTGGGATCTGCCCGTTTGGGCTCACATCCCGCTGATCCACGGCCCGGATGGCAAGAAGCTGTCCAAACGCCACGGAGCGCTGGGAGTCGAGGAATACCAAGCGATGGGCTATCCCGCGCAGGCGATGCGCAACTATCTGGCCCGTCTGGGCTGGAGCCACGGCGATGACGAGTTCTTCTCGGACGCGCAGGCACTGGAGTGGTTTGACCTGTCTGGCATCGGCAAAAGCCCCGCCCGCTTCGACTTCAAAAAGCTGGATAACCTGTCTGGGCAGCACCTGGCCGCGATGGATGATGTGGACGTTCTGGCCGCTCTGCAGGGCTATATGGAGGCCGCAGGCGAAATTTCTTTGCAGTCGCAGCAATTTGATTTGGTATCATCGGCCATGTATGTGCTGAAAACCAGCGCCAAAACTTTGCCGCAACTGCTTGAAAAGGCTAGGTTTGCAACGGTTTCGCGCCCTATTGACCGGGACGAGAAAGCCGAGAAGGCTCTCGACGAAGTATCCCGTGGTATACTGAAAGAATTGACGCCGCAGCTGCAAAATGCTAGCTGGGATCGCGAGACGCTTGAGGGAATCCTGAACGGATTGGCCGAGGCCCATGGCACGAAATTTGGCAAACTGGCCGCGCCCCTGCGCGCAGCCCTTGCCGGACGCGCCGTAACCCCTAGCGTATTTGATATGATGCTTGTTCTCGGGCGTGACGAAACCATCGCACGACTGGACGACGCAAGCGCCTGAAGCACAAGCGATCGGCCAACCGGGGGCGGTCGCTTTCTAACACGAAGGGAAAATACATGGCTGAACAAACCGGAACCGCAAAGCTCTCGTTCGGAGACAAAGAACTCGAGCTTCCCATGTACTCCCCGACCGCTGGTCCGGACGTGATCGACATCCGCAAGCTCTATGCTCAGGGCGATGTGTTTACCTACGACCCGGGCTTCACGTCGACCGCTAGCTGCGATTCGACCATCACCTATATCGATGGCGACAAGGGCGAACTGCTTTACCGCGGTTATCCGATCGACCAACTGGCCGAGAAATCGCATTACCTCGAAGTATGCTATCTGCTGCTCTACGGTGAACTGCCCAGCGAAGCCGAACTGGTGGATTTCGAAAGCCGCGTGACCCGTCACACGATGGTGCACGAGCAGATGATCAAGTTCTTCTCGGGCTTCCGCCGTGACGCACACCCGATGGCGATCATCACTGGTGTTGTCGGCGCAATGTCGGCCTTCTATCACGACTCGACCGACGTGAACGACCCTTGGCAGCGCGAAGTGGCTGCGATCCGCATGATCGCCAAGTTGCCCACCATTTGCGCGATGGCGTTCAAATATTCGGTTGGTCAGCCGTTCGTTTATCCGAAGAACGACCTGGATTACTCCTCGAACTTCCTGCGCATGTGTTTTGCCGTTCCGGCTGAAGAGTATGAAGTGAACCCGATCCTTGCGAAGGCGATGGACCGGATTTTCACCCTGCACGCCGACCACGAGCAGAACGCGTCGACCTCGACCGTGCGTCTGGCCGGTTCGTCGGGCGCCAACCCGTTCGCCTGTATCGCTGCTGGCATCGCCTGCCTGTGGGGCCCTGCTCACGGTGGCGCCAACCAGGCTTGCTTGGAGATGCTGCGTGAAATCGGTTCGGTCGACAACATTCCGGAATACGTGGCCCGCGCCAAGGACAAGGACGATCCCTTCCGCCTGATGGGCTTCGGTCACCGCGTCTACAAGAACTTCGACCCGCGTGCGAAGGTCATGAAGGAAAGCGCTGACGAGGTTCTGGGCCTTCTGGGCATCGAAGACAACGAAACGCTGAAAGTCGCCAAGGAACTGGAGCGCATCGCGCTGGAAGATCCGTATTTCGTTGACAAAAAGCTGTACCCGAACGTCGACTTCTACTCGGGCATCATCCTCGAGGCCATGGGCTTCCCGACCTCGATGTTCACCCCGATCTTTGCGCTGTCGCGCACCGTCGGCTGGATCTCGCAGTGGAAAGAGATGCTGGGCGATCCGGGTCAGAAAATCGGCCGTCCGCGCCAGCTGTACCTAGGCGACACCGAGCGCGACTATATCGACGTCGAAAAGCGCTAAGCTACACCAAATTAAAGAAAAGCCGCCCAATTTGGGCGGCTTTTTTCGTTTGGGGGGCTGTGCGTTCAAGCGCTACTTAGCCAACAAAAAAGGAGCCCGAAGGCTCCTTCATGGTCGCGATCCGTGTTGGATTAGCGCCCTTCGTATTGTGGCGTGCGTTTCTCGAGGAACGCCATGACGCCTTCCTTGAAGTCACGCGACTTGCCGCACTCACCTTGCAGGCTGGCTTCAAGCGCAAGCTGTTCGTCCAGCGTGTTGCTCAGCGAAGCACGCATGGCTTTCTTGATGTTGCGATAGGACAGGGTCGGGCCTTTCGCCAGCTGCTCGCCCCGCTTGCGCCATGTGGCTTCAAACTCATCATCTGCAACGCATTCCCAGATCAGGCCCAGATCAGCCGCTTCTTTCGCGGGCATCTTTTCGGCAAACAGGGCAGCACCCATCGCCTTGGCAAAGCCCATCTGGCGCGGCATCCAATAGGTACCACCGGCATCCGGGATCAGACCAATACGCGAGAACGCCTGCATGAAGAAGGCGCTTTCCGATGCGATCACCACATCCGCGGCCAGCGCGATGTTGGCCCCTGCCCCGGCAGCAGCCCCATTCACGGCCGAGATCGTCGGGATCGGGCTGTCATAGATGGCGCGCAGCAGCGGTTCGTATTCGTCGCGCAGGGTGCGTTCCAGATCAACCTCGGCGGCATTGGCGCGGTCGCCCAGATCCTGACCCGAGCAGAACGCGCGGCCCGAGCCGGTGATCACCAGCGCACGGGCGGTCTTGCCCGCCTCTTGCACGGCATGTGCAATTTCGGCCCGCATCTGGGTGTTCAGGGCGTTCATCACGTCGGCACGGTCAAAGGTTAGAACCGCCAAGCCATCCGTAATGTCCAATGTGATCGTTTCGTAAATCATGTCGTCCTCCCGGAGTTTCACGCAATATAACCGACCAAGCGGTCAGGTAAAGATGAACGCCCCGTCATTTGTGGAAGTTTCCTGTGGTCAGGCCTTACTCGTCCAGCAATTCTTTCAGCCGGGCCTCTTCATCCTGTGTCAGAGCAACCGCCCCGTCCTTCGACTGTGCGCGCCGACGCAGATAGAGCACACCCGACAAGGCGGCGATCAGAAACAGTACCGGCGCCGTCGCCCAAAGAATCAGGTTCGCGCCCGACCGGTTCGGCTTCATCAGAACGTATTCGCCATAGCGTTCGACGATGAAGTCTACAACCTCTTCATTGCTGTCGCCTTCGACCAGCCGTTCGCGCACCAGAAGGCGTAGGTCTCGGGCAATGGACGCGTTGCTTTCGTCGATATTCTCGCCGCGGCAGACCACGCATTTCAGGTCGGACGAGATATCGCGCGCGCGCTCTTCCAGCACTGGATCCGCCAGCACTTCGTCGGGATTTACGGCGTAGGCAGGCGCCGCAAGGCAGCCCATCACGGCCAGTGATGCAATCAGACGTCTCATTCAGCAGGCACCCCTTCCATACGGGTCTTGGCCGCACCAGCAGCCACGCGGAACCGGCGGTCAAACAGGCTGAGAACGCTCCCAGTGCCATGATGATCGAGCCCGCCCAGATCCAGTTGGCGAAGGGCTTGATGAAGGTGCGCACGGCCCAGCCGCCGCCTTCCTGCGGGTCGCCAATCACCACATAGATATCGGTCCAGAACCGTTCGAGATCGCGGCTTCGGTCGTGGGCATGGCCTGCACGGGATAGACGCGTTTTTCGGGATAGAGGATCGCAATCCCGTCATCGTGCTGCGACACAATGACGGTGGCCTTTGTCGAGATATAGTTCGGCCCCTGCTCGCGCCCGACAGCTTCCAGCGTGATATCATACTCGGCCACTTGGAAGGTCTCACCGATCTGGGCAACGCGGATGTCCTCGACCTCCCACGCCATCAGGCCGGAAATCCCCATCATGGTGATCCCAAGCCCAGCATGAGCGGCAAACTTGCCCCAGTCGGCCCCCGGCAGACGGGTCAGGCGCGACAGGCGGCCAGCGATGGCGCCACGTCCCGTGCGGCTGAAAATATCCGTCATGGACCCGGCCACCAGCCAAGTGCCCAAGAACATGCCAATCGGCCCCAGTGCAGACTTGTCCGTCTGCATCGCCCAGACCAGCGCCAAAACCGCAATGGACAAGACGAAAGCCGGGATCAGTTGCTTCACAGCGCGCCCAATTTTGGCTCGTTTCCATGGCAGCATAGCGCCGATCGGCAGCACCAAGGCCAAGACGACCATAAAGGGTGTAAAGGCAGCTTCGAAGAACGGTGCGCCGACCGAGATCTTGCGATCGAACGCCTCGCCCACGAGGGGCCAGATCGTGCCGACAAACACCACAAAGGAAGACACGGCCAACAGGATATTGTTCACCACCAACGCACTTTCGCGGCTGACAAAGCCAAAGACGCCCTTGGCCTCCATCGCGCCGGCGCGGGCCGCAAACAGCGTCAGCGCACCGCCGGTGAAGAACAGCAGGATGAACAGGATGAACACCCCGCGCTCGGGGTCGGAAGCGAATGCGTGAACCGAAGTGATCACGCCCGAGCGTACGATAAACGTCCCGATCAGCGAGAACCCAAACGCAAGAATCGCCAGTAGGATGGTCCAGCTTTTCAGGCTCTCGCGCTTCTCGACCACGATGGCCGAATGCAACAGGGCTGCTGCGAACAGCCACGGCATGAAGGACGCGTTTTCAACTGGGTCCCAGAACCAGAAACCGCCCCAACCAAGCTCGTAATAAGCCCACCAGCTGCCCAGCCCGATGCCGATGGTTAGGAAAACCCACGCGGCCAGCGTCCACGGGCGCACCCAGCGGCCCCACGCGGCGTCAATTCGGCCTTCGATCAAGGCGGCGACAGCGAAGGAAAACGCCATCGAAAGGCCCACATAGCCCAGATACAGGAACGGTGGATGGAAGGCCAAACCGGGGTCTTGTAGCAGCGGATTCAGGTCCTGCCCGTCAAAGGGCGGTTGCGCCAGACGCAGGAACGGATTCGAGGTGAAAATGACAAAAGCCAAGAACGCCACCGCGATCGAGCTTTGCACCGCAAGCACCCGTGCCTTCAACGTTTTTGGCAGGTTTTGCCCAAACCAGGCGGCTGTCGCACCAAAGCCTGCAACAATCAGAACCCACAGCAGGATCGACCCTTCGTGGTTCCCCCACACACCCGAGATTTTATAGAGCATCGGCTTGGCTGAATGCGAGTTCAGTGTGACCAGTCGGACCGAGAAATCCGAGGTCACAAACGCATATGTCAACGCCAGAAAAGACGTGAGGATCAACAGGAACTGGATCGTGGCCGCTGGTACGGCCATCTCCATCCAGCTGTTCCAGCCCTTATGTGCCCCGATCAGTGCACGATGGTTTGCACCACCGCCACGCCCAGCGCCAAGATCAGCGCAAAATGTCCAAGCTCTGTAATCATGCGGCGGACTGTACAGAGAGTCGGCCCCGGTCACTAGCCCTTGCCGCGAGATGCGGCACCCGGTCACGGGCTTTTGTTTTGATCGGTCTTAGTGAACCAGCAGGTAAACAGCGGACGAGCACATCACGGCACCAAGAACCGGCGCAAGGAACGCCGCACCGTGCAGTCCGAATGATCGGTGAATCACGCTAAAATGAAGAACCGCCCCAGACAAATACACGGCAAGCGGCGCGAAATGCAGCGCGCTTGCGGTCATCGCCTCAGGCGCACCCAGAAGCGCGTAGATCCACCACCAGCCCAGCACTAAACTTGCCCCGCACCAGCTATAGGCCATACCCAGCGCCAATGGGGTGGCACGTTGCAGGTAGAGCCACAGGAAGGTTAGGGCGATCATCAGGCCCATCAGCGTGATGGCACCAAATCCGATCTGGAAGATGGCCTGATAGCCCACCGCCCAGTACCCGGCTTGAAGCAAAACGGCCAGTATCGCGACTAAGAGAGCTGCTTGTTTCATTTGTGCAAGATACCTCTGACAACCGCGTCCAGTTCCGCAGCTGCTTGTTCATTTCGTAACAGTGCTTGTTGAAAGCGGTCGGCGAGGAAGATGTCCTTCAGTCGCTGTTTCACACAGGTGTACAGGCGCCAGATCATCGTCGCCCCCCTGCGGCGGGCAGCCGCTCGCGGATGATGGTTGTGATCTCGATCAGGATGGACGAATTCTTGTCCAGCACTGCCCGCGTGGCCTGATCCTTCTGCAAATCGCGGTAGAGCAGATAGAAGACCAGCAAGACCCAAGGGCCATGTTCTGCCACCAGTTTCAGGATCATGTCACTTGCCATCTTGCTGCGCCTTCCAGTCCTTCAGGGCTGCATTGTCGCTGATATCCATATTCACTGGAACGGTTGCCGAGAGCTGGCGAATGCCCAATGGAGCAAAGCCTGCGGCGACAGGCTCGGCTTCTTGTGGATCTTCAGTCGCCCGCAAGTCATTTGCGCGCACTAATACCTCGGCGATCGAACGCTGGAACTCTTGCCCTTTCACCTGCTGACGGGCCCCGAAATAGAAGCTGACAATGGCGCCCATCAGCCACCACAGCGGTTCGGGCACCAGCGTGATGCCCAGCATCCGGTCGGCGAACCAGACCGGGTCCACCATCGCCGCTGCGAACAGGCCCAGTGTCGACAGGGCCAAGGCCGGGCGCGGCACGCGGTTCAGGGCATCCATGAACCGATCAAACCGACCGCGACGCGCGTGGGCGAATTCCGCTGCGAAAGCCTCGATCACCGTCATCTGCAAATCGGCATCACGCGCCGAGGCTGCCTCGGCGTTCTCACGAAACACTTCCGCGGTTTCGCGCACCACATTGCCGCGCCCGCCAAACAGCACGCGGATCACGTCTCCAATCAGCCCCATGCCCGCACCCTTTCCTTGTGATCTGCATTGGTGAAGTGATAGCGGGGCGCGATGAATTCCTCGGCGCGTGTGATCCAACCGCCCTTGCCGCCATCCTTGCGCCGCGCATACTTGCGCGAGGCCGGGCGACGATCGGCAAGGCGGTAATAGTAATTGCGCCGCTCGATCCCGTAAGCATCTACCAGATGATCCGGGGCGGCCTCCATTGCCGTGCGCGCAATGCCCAACGTCTGTGGTCCAAGCGCCCCGTCCTGCGAGAGCTCATAGCCCATCTTTGAAAGCAGTCGTTGCAGGATCCGCACTGCATTCCCACCCGCATTCACATACATATCAAACACCGTGGCCTGCAGCGGCTGGGGCAGCTCACTGATCCGTGGCTTGTAGAAGTAGTGCTTCAGGAAAATATCGCGCGCCTGCGCGCGGGTCAGGCGCTTAACGTCTGAGGGCGTAATCTTGCCATCCCCGTCCAAATCCAGCCCCAAGCGGCGCATGGTGTGGATCGTGACCCCGAAATTCGTCGCCCCGCCGGGATCATCGGGGTCATTCACATAGCCGCCTTCACGGGCGACAATCTGATCTGCGATGTCTGTGACACTTTGCATCCGGGCCTTCCCCGCGTTTAGAACACGGGAACAAGGCTGCGGAAGTCAGGTTAACAATGTCGAAATCAATAGTCCGGTTCGACGTAGACGCCCGTTTCCTTCAGGCTATCCACGACCTCTTTCGGCATGTACTCTTCGTCATGTTTTGCAAGGATTTCAGTGGCTTCGAAGACTCCATCGACATAAGTCCCCGTGCCAATCATACCTTGATTTTCAGAAAACAGATCGGGCAGCACGCCGGTATAGCGCACGGGCACCGTCTCGGCGCCGTCGGTCACCGAGAAGCTGACCGTTTCCCCCTGCCCGCGCACGATCGAGCCACCGGATACCAGCCCACCCATGCGGAACACCTCGTCCGCGCGGGGCGGTTCAGCGATCACTTCGGTGGGCGACCGGTAATAGTTGATCCCGTCCTTCAGCGCGTAGCCAATCAGCCCCGTCGACAAGGCAAGCGCCACGAAGGCCAGCACGATGATCTGAACACGACGGGTTTTCTTCAGGCTTTTAAGACCGGCCATCGGGGGCTCCTTCTTAAGGCGTTTCGGTTACGGGAAGACGGGGGGCGACATCAGCCCGGTGGTTTCATCTTCGCCCAGCATTAGGTTGGCGTTCTGCAGCGCTTGCCCAGACGACCCCTTGCACAGGTTGTCCAAGGCCGACACGACCAGCGCGCGGCCCGGAATACGGTCGCCTGCCACGCCCAGATGACATTGGTTCGATCCCATCACCTGCCCCATACCGGGCAGCTTGCCGAAGGGCAGCACGGTGACGAAGGCTCGTCCGAATATTGCGCCACAAGCGCCGCGTGGATCGCCTGCGGATCGCCGTCTACATAGCAATCCGCCAGAATGCCCCGGTTCACCGGCACCAGATGCGGGGTGAACTGGATACGCACGTCACGGCCTGCGAGCATCGAGAACTCCTGATCGAACTCACCCAGATGCCGGTGCGTACCACCCTGCGCATAGCCCAACACATCGGTCGAGCGTTCGGCAAACAGCATGTTCTCCTTCAGCGACCGGCCAGCCCCCGAGATGCCGTTTTTCAGATCACAGATGATCCGGTCCAGATCGACCAACCCACCCGAGATCAGCGGGCGTAGCGCGTATTGCACGGTCGCAGCATTACAGCCGGTCCCCGCCACCAGACGCGCGTTCTTGATGTCGTCGCGATAGAACTCGGTCAGACCGTAAACAGCCGTCTTCTGCAGCTCGACCGCCACATGCGGCGCGCCGTACCATTTTTCGTACTCGGCCGGATCGCGCAGACGGAAATCCGCGCCAGATCGACGACTTTCACGTTCTCAGGCAGGTCACGCACCAGAGCCTGCGACAGGCCATGTGGAAGCGCCGCAAAGGCCAGATCAACGTTCGAGAAATCAATCTCGTCCATTTTGACCAGCTTCGGCAGATCCAGATGACGCAGATGGGGGTAAACATCCGACATCTCTTGCCCGGCCTTGCGGTCGGCAGACAAGGCAACGATTTCCATCGACGGATGGGTGGCGATCAGGCGGACAAGCTCGGCACCCGTGTAGCCGGACGCACCAAGAATGGCGATTTTGTGGGTCATTCAGACCTCCTGCGAATTCGAAGGATAGATAGGTGTTTTGCGTGCGCCTTGCAATCAGGCGGCTTCGAAAGCGATCTTTCGTCGCAGAAACTGGGTCGCGCGGTTGGACACTTGGGCGGGATTGCCCGTGGTCAGGAACTTCGATTCTGTCCCCGTTCCGCGCATTTTCGGATGCCGCTCCAGGTAGTCCGCAAGGCTTTCCGCCACCAAATTAGCTTGGCTATAGACCTTCACATCCGCGCCCAACGCGTTCTGGAACTCCTGCTCCATCAGCGGATAGTGGGTGCAGCCCAGAATAGCGGCCTCGGGCTTGGGCATCTTGCGTTTCAGCGCATCCACATGGCTGCGCACCAGCGCCTCGGCGAGGATCAGATCCCCGTCTTCGATGGCATCGACGACACCACCGCAGGCCTGCGCCTCGACATCCACGCCGATGGCACGGAAGGCCAGTTCGCGCTGGAAGGCACGGCTGGACACGGTGGCGGGGGTGGCAAACAGGGCGACATGCTTCACCTCGACCTCGCGTGGGGGCGAGTTGTCGCCCCATTGGCGTTCGGTCAGCGCTTCAATCAGGGGTACGAACACGCCCAGCACCCGCTTGTCGGTCGGGATCCAGCTTTCCTGCATCCGGCGCAAAGCGGCCGCCGAGGCGGTGTTACAGGCCAGAATGACCAGATCGCAGCCCTGATCCCACAATGCCGACACGGCCTTGGTCGTCAGGTCATAGACATCATCTGCATCCCGCACCCCGTAAGGCGCATGTGCGTTGTCGCCGTAATAGACGAAATCCACATCTGGCAGGCGTTTCGAGACCGCATCCAGAACCGTTAATCCGCCCAGACCGCTATCGAAAATTCCTACTGCCATCGCCCTATGCCTTGTGCTTGTCCTCAAACTCGAACCCGTAGGCGCCTTGAGCACCAGGGTCTTGGACAAGGCATAGGTCCGATCGCGCAGGAAATCCATCATGGATTTGGCGTCTTTTGCATATTCGCCCCATTCACTGGCAAAATCGGCTGGCCGACCGACAGGCTTACGGGTTTGTCGGTCCGCTTTCCGAATTCGCGGATCAAGAGCGCCATGCGCAGCGTCGTGTGCAAGTGACTGGCCACCTGAAAACTGCGCGAATTGTGGCCGTGGAAACAGATCGGAACGACTGTGGCATTAGATTTCGCGATCAAACGCGCCGTGAACCGACGCAACCGGGGATCCAGCGGCGTGCCGAACGGTTTTTGCGCGGTCGAGACGGTGCCGCCGGGGAAAATCCCGATCGCGCCACCATCCGCCAGAAAGCTGCGCGCGGCATTGCGCGTTTCAAGATTTACCTTCATCGCCTCGCGCGTTTCGGCGAAGTCAACGGGCAGGATTACGCGGTTCAGATCCTCGGCCTTGCGGAATACCTGATGGGCCAGAATTCGGAAATCGCCACGGTGGCGGCTGAGGATATGGCCCAGCACCAGCCCATCCAGAATGCCGTAGGGGTGGTTGGCCACCACGATCAAAGGGCCATCCCTCGGGATCTGATCCAGAGACCCTTCAATGAAATCAAGCGACAGCCCGTAACGCTCGACCATCACCTGCCAGAAATCCCGCCCCTGCGCGACATCGGCATCATAGCCATGGGCGCGCTTGATCAGGCGCAACCGCCCCGGTCGCGTTTTCCATGACCCGGATGACCGCACGGCCGGGGCGCGTTTCGGCACTATGTGCGTAAGTGATGTCGCGGGCGACGTGTCTGCTCATCTGCGTGATCCTTGATGGACGCCTTATTTGGCCGCGTGATGTAACAGCTTTATGTCACCCGCTGAACACTTATTCTGCCGCCTCTTGAACCGGACCAGTTCCTTCGAACTTAGCCCAAAGCGCACGGCGCTTGGTGTCTGCCGCAACGACGCTTGCCTCTTTCACCGGGCCGAAGCCGCGGATCGACAGGGGCAGCGCGGCGATTTCCAGCGCGACCTCGGTATTGGCGTCGCTCAAACCTGCCGCCAGACGCTGCATGTCGGCCTCGTAATCGGCAATCAGCTTGCGCTCGGTCACACGCTCTGCGGACCGGCCGAAGGGATCCAGCGCGGTGCCGCGCAACCCTTTCATCTTGGCCAGAAGCGGGGCTGCACGTTCGAACCACGCGCCAAAGGCGCGTTTCTTCGGGCGACCGACGGGATCCGTGCCCCCCAACAGAGGCGGTGCAAGGTGATAGGTCAGCTTCAGATCGCCATCGAACTCGGCCTCGGCCTTGGCGCGGGTCTTGCACAACAGGCGCGCGACCTCGTATTCATCCTTATAGGCCAACAGCTTGTGATAGCCTTTCGCCACGGTTTCCTGCAGTTCTTCCGGCATCGTCCCAACGAAATCGCGATACTTCTGCGCCAGCGCTTCGTTCTGATATTTCACCAGATGATCGCGCGGAAGGCGATGACGTCCGCCAGAGTTTTCGGCAGTTCAACCACATCTGCCTGTGTGAATTTCGCGGCCTCTTCCGGGAAAGCTACCGCCCAGCGCCCCAGTTCAAACGCGCGTTTGTTGCGCTCGGGTGCTTGGCCATTCAGGTCAATAGCATGCATCAAGGCGTCAAAGGTCAGCGGCACATAGCCCGCCTGCCAAGATGCGCCCAGCACCATCATGTTCGAAAAGATGCTGTCGCCCATCAGAACCCGCGACAATTCACTTGCGTCGAACATCGACAACCGGTCGCGCAATCGGGCCTGCAATGACAGCTGCAACTGATCACCCGGAATGGTGAAATCCGTGTTGCGCGTGAACTCGCCCGTCACGGTTTCGTGGCTGTCCACCACGGCACCCGTGCGCCCGGTTTTGGTCAGGCCCAACGTCGTAGACGCCGCAGAGACCACCAGCTCGCACCCGATCAGCGCATCGCATTCCCCGGTTGCCACACGAATGGCCGAAATATCTTCGGGCTTCTCTGCCAGTCGCAGATGGACCGTGACCGCGCCACCCTTTTGGGCAAGGCCCGCCATCTCCATCATGCCGGCGCCTTTGCCGTCGATATGGGCAGCCTGCGCCATCACGGCGCCGATGGTCACAACGCCGGTGCCGCCGACGCCGGTGATTACCGTGTTGAACGTGCCGTCGATCTTCGGCAGCTCGGGCATAGGCAGGTCCGGCAAGTCGATCTCGGCCGTAGCCGCCTTCTTCAACTTCGCACCTTCAACGGTCACGAAACTAGGGCAGAAGCCGTTCACACAGCTGAAATCCTTGTTGCAGCTGGACTGGTCAATCGCACGCTTACGACCCAGCTCGGTCTCGACCGGAACGATGGAGACACAGTTCGACTGCACTCCGCAATCGCCGCAGCCTCGCAAATATCCGTGTTTATGAAGACCCGCTTATCCGGGTCCGGGAACAGCCCGCGCTTACGGCGGCGGCGCTTTTCGGCCGCGCAGGTCTGGATATAGAGGATGATCGACACCCCCTTCAAATCCCTGCATTTTTCTTCGATCGGTAACAGCTCGTCGCGTGAATGGAGGCTCACCTCTTTCGGGAAGGCGGCAGGATCCACATCCTCTTTGTCATCATAGACAACGAAGATGTTCTTGGCCCCCATCGCAAGCACCTCGCGGGCAATCCGGGGTGCATCCAGATCCCCTTCGTTGGTCTGCCCGCCGGTCATTGCGACGGCATCGTTGTAGAGGATCTTGTAGGTGATATTTACATCCGCAGCCAAAGCCGCGCGGATCGCCAAAATGCCCGAGTGGTTATAGGTCCCGTCGCCAAGGTTCTGGAACACATGGTCGGTTTTCGAGAACGGCGCCTCGCCAATCCAGTTCACACCCTCGCCGCCCATTTGGGTCGAACCAAGCGTCGAGCGGTCCATCCACTGAACCATATAGTGACAGCCGATCCCCGCATAACCACGGCTGCCATCTGGCAGCTTGGTCGAGGTATTGTGTGGGCAGCCCGAGCAGAAATAGGGCAGACGCGCCGCGATATTGGGGCGCATTGTCCGCCCCGCGTGCCTGCGCCAGTGCGTCCAGACCGGCTTTGACGGCTTCCGTGCCGCGCCCCTCCTCGACCAAAATATCACCCAGCTTTTCGGCGATCATGATCGGATCAAGCGCGTAGCGGGTCGGGAACAGCTCCAATTGGCGCCCGTTCTCCCAGGTGTCACCCTTGTGCCAGCCATAGACACGACGGCCCCGGCGATCATCAAAAATGGCTTCCTTGATCTGCACTTCGATCAACTTGCGCTTTTCTTCGACGACAACAATCAGATCCAGCCCTTCGGCCCATTCGTGGAAGCTGGTCATGTCCAAGGGCCATGTCTGGCCAACCTTATAAGTGGTGATGCCCAGTCGCTCAGCCTCGCCCTCATCGATGCCCAGAAGGCTCATCGCATGGACCAAATCCAGCCAGTTCTTCCCCGCCGCAACGAAACCAATCTTCGCCCCCGGCTTGCCCCAGACACGCTTGTCGATGCGGTTGGCGCGGGCGTAGGCCTCGGCTGCAAAGCGTTTGTAGTCGATCATCCGCGCTTCTTGCGGGATGCGATCGTCGATCAGGCGGATATTCAGCCCGCCCTCGGGCATGTCGAACTCGGGCGTGACCAGTTGCATTCGGTCCGGGCGGCCATCCACGACCGAGGTCGCCTCGACCGTGTCTTTCATGACCTTTAACCCAGCCCAAAGACCCGAAAACCGGCTAAGACCATAGCCATATACACCAAAGTCGATGATTTCCTGAACGCCCGCGGGGCTGAGGACCGGGATATAGGCATCCACCATCGCCCAGTCAGATTGGTGCAGAACGGTCGAGCTTTCGCCCGTGTGGTCATCCCCCATCGCCATCAGAACGCCGCCTTTGGACGAAGATCCCGCCATATTGGCATGGCGCATGACATCGCCGGTGCGGTCCACGCCAGGTCCCTTCCCGTACCACAGCCCAAAAACGCCATCGCGCGCGCCTTCGCCGCGCACTTCCGCCTGCTGGCTGCCCCACAATGCCGTGGCCGCCAGATCTTCGTTCAGGCCCGGCTGGAACAGAATGTCATTTTCGCCCAGCACACCTTGCGCGCGCGACATCCATAGATCTACCGCGCCCAAAGGGGATCCGCGGTACCCGGTCACATAGCCGGACGTGTCCAACCCCGCCCGCCGGTCACGTTCTCTTTGCGTCAGCATCAAACGCACCAAAGCTTGCGTGCCGTTCAACAAAACTTGATCTTTCGACAGATCAAACCGGTCGTTCAGAGTGATTTCTGGCTTGCCCATGCCGTACCTCCCAATACGAATAGCGTGCTGGAGATTGCGCTCCATTTTAGGTCATAATATATGACCCATCAAAACAAATCCAATCACAATCCGTTCTGGCTTTCATCACGATTCTGATGGTAACAGTATGAAAGATTACACGCTAACAGGGATTGGTTCGTACGCCATGGACTGGGATAAACTCAGAATATTTCACGCCGTGGCAGATGCTGGGTCGTTGACCCATGCGGGTGACGCGCTTCACTTGTCGCAATCCGCTGTTTCCCGCCAAATCAGAGCGCTTGAGGAAGCTGAATGCCACCCTATTTCACCGCCACGCTCGGGGACTGATTCTTACGGAACAGGGTGAACTTCTGTTTGATGCCACCAAGGCAATGAACCACCGCCTTGAAGCCGCCGTCGCGCGCATTCGGGACAGCAAGGAAGAGGTGTTCGGTGAACTCCGCGTTACGACCACAACCGCCTTTGGCTCGATGTGGCTGGCCCCACGACTGCCCAAGCTTTATGAAGCCTATCCCGATCTGCGCATCGACCTGATGCTGGAAGAACGCGTGCTGGATCTTCCCATGCGCGAGGCAGATGTGGCCATTCGCATGAAAGAACCCAGCCAGGCGGACCTGATCCGCAAGCGGCTGATGGACGTGCATATGCGCCTTTATGCGACCCCCAGCTATCTCGAGGCCAACGGCATACCCGAAACGCTTGACGATCTGTCGAAATTTCGCCTGATCTGCCAGAACACTTCCGCAGCACAGGTCAGTGCTGGGGCTGCACTGGTGCGCGAGCTTCTGACCTATGACGTCGGATCGCTTCTGACTGTGAACAACTATTTCGGCGTGTTGCAATCGGTGCTGAACGATCTGGGGATCGGGGTGCTGCCGGATTATATCACGCAAGACTTCCCCCAGCTGACCCGCGTTCTGCCTGATATTGAAAGCAAGGATATCCCTGTTTACTTGGCATATCCCGAAGAGTTGCGCGCCTCGAAACGGATCGAAGCCTTCCGGGATTTTGTCACATCCGAGCTGGCAGCGCAGCGCCGCAGCATGGCAAGCTAAGAAATACATTCGTTAATAGTGATGCGATCACGCAACACTCGAATCCCTGCATTTTCCTGAGAATCGTCCCTTTGCGCGAGCAATTAACCACGTTAAGTTAATATAATCATTGAGCTATCTGAAAGAGAGTTGACCTAAGGGCACCTGCGCGCTGACATAATACGCCTCAGGCATGCGCAAAATGCATAGCTGCAATGCAGCATTTTACCTTGAAGCGACTCATCCCCCCCCCTAAATCAGGTTCAAAGCCGATGGTTGAGCATCGCTCTAGTCGGTTTTTACCTCCCTGTTGGACTTGGCCGGGCTTTGCCCGGCCTTTTTTTTGCCCGAACGCCGCATGTTCCCGCAAAACAAGGCATCAAACACTTCCCCAAAGCCCGCCCTTCCCCTAAAAGGCCCGCAACTGACATGTGCATTCGCTGCAAATGCGAGTCGATGTCGCTGCAACGCCGAAGGGGACCCCGCATGAGCGAGCCGAAAATCACCACTGATCTGATTGAAGCACATGGCTTGAAACCTGATGAGTACGAGCTGATCCTCGAAATCATCGGACGCGAGCCGACCTTCACGGAACTGGGCATCTTCTCGGCCATGTGGAACGAGCACTGTTCCTACAAGTCCTCGAAGAAATGGCTACGTACCTACCGACCGAAGGCCCGCAGGTCATCTGTGGTCCGGGCGAGAACGCAGGTATCGTGGATATCGGCGACGGTCAGGCCATCGTCTTCAAGATGGAAAGCCACAACCACCCGTCCTACATCGAGCCCTACCAAGGTGCGGCCACCGGCGTGGGCGGCATTCTGCGTGACGTCTTCACCATGGGTGCCCGCCCGATTGCCGCGATGAACGCGCTAAGCTTCGGCGAGGTTGATCACCCCAAGACTAAACGGCTTGTCAACGGCGTTGTCGAAGGCATCGGCGGCTACGGCAACTGCTTTGGTGTTCCGAACGTGGGCGGCGAAGTGCGCTTCCACCCCGGCTTATAACGGCAACTGCCTTGTGAACGCCTTTGCTGCCGGTCTGGCGGATGCAGACAAGATCTTCTACTCGGCAGCCTCGGGCGTCGGCATGCCCCGTTGTGTATCTTGGCGCAAAAACTGGCCGCGACGGCGTGGGCGGTGCGACCATGGCCTCGGCCGAGTTCGACGACACCATTGAAGACAAGCGTCCCACCGTTCAGGTTGGCGACCCCTTCACCGAAAAACGCCTGATGGAAGCCACGCTGGAGCTGATGCAGACCGGCGCCGTGATCTCGATCCAGGATATGGGCGCTGCTGGCCTGACCTGTTCGGCTGTTGAAATGGGCGACAAAGGTGGTCTGGGCGTAAAGCTGAACCTGGAAGACGTTCCGCAGCGCGAAGACAACATGACCGCCTACGAAATGATGCTGTCGGAAAGCCAAGAGCGGATGTTGATGGTTCTGAAGCCAGAAAAAGAGGCCGAGGCCCCGCGCCGTGTTCGAAAAGTGGGACCTCGATTTCGCTATCGTTGGCGAAACGCTAGCCGAAGACCGCTTCTTGATCATGCATCACGGCGAGGTCAAAGCCGACCTTCCGCTATCGCCCCTGTCGGGCCGCGCTCCGGAATATGACCGCCCGTGGGTCGAAACCCCGGCAGCCGAGGATCTGGCTGACGTACCCGAGATCGATCCGATTGACGGTCTGAAAGCGCTGATCGGCTCGGCCAACCACGCGGCCAAGCAGTGGTCTATGAACAATATGATCACATGGTTATGGCCGACACCGTGCGTGCCCCCGGTCTGGGTGCAGGCATCGTGCGCGTGCATGGCACCGACAAGGCCGTGGCCTTCACCTCGGACGTGACGCCCCGCTATGTGAAAGCGAACCCGCTGGAAGGTGGCCGTCAAGCGGTGGCTGAAGCGTACCGCAACCTGACCGCTGTCGGCGCCAAGCCGCTCGCCACCACCGACAACCTGAACTTCGGCAACCCCGAAAAGCCCGAGATCATGGGCCAGTTCGTCGGCGCCATCAAAGGCATCGGCGAGGCTGTGGCCGCGCTGGACGTGCCGATCGTGTCGGGCAACGTCTCGCTTTATAACGAGACCGACGGCCAAGCGATCCTGCCCACCCCGACCATCGGCGCCGTGGGCCTGCTGGATAGCTTGGACGACATGATCGGTGGCGTGGCCCGTGACGGTCATGTCGCCATGGTCGTCGGCGAAACCCAAGGTCATCTGGCCAATCCGCTCTGCTGGCCGAGGTCTTCAACCGCGAAGACGGCGACGCCCCGCATGTGGATCTGGACGCTGAAAAGCGCCACGGCGATTTCATCCGCGCCAACCGCGCGCTGATCAAGGCCTGCTCGGACCTGTCCGATGGTGGTCTGGCACTGGCTGCGTTCGAGATGGCCGAGGCCGGTAACGTGGGCGTACAGTTGGACGCCTCGGACACCCCGACGCTGTTTGGCGAAGATCAGGCGCGCTATCTGGTGGCCTGTAACTTCGATCAGGCCGAAGCGCTGATGATCGAGGCGGGCCGCGCCGGCGTTCCGATCTCCACCGTAGGCCGTTTCACCGGCGACAGTGTGAAAATGGGCGGCTCGGAAGCCCCTCTGGCAGAACTGGCCCAGATCTTCCGCACCGGTTTCGATCAGGCGCACACGTAAATGACAGGCCCGGTGCCGCTGGCGCAGGATCCCTCAACGCTGACCGCTGATTGCGCGGGGGGGCTGTATGGGGCTGTGCTGCGTGTCTCCGGCTTTGACGCGGGTGATGATTTCGCCTTCGACAAGCGTGCGCTTGCGCCCTGTCGCCATCTGGGCACGGACAACCTGTGTCGCATCCACGAGACCCTGTCAGATCAGGCTTTCCGGGCTGTGCCAAGTTCGACTGCAAGGGCGCCGGACAGTATGTGACCCAGCAGATCTTCCCCGCGCAAACGCTGGCGCAAAGACCGCGAAACGCTGGAAGCCGTGTCCGAAGCCTATCGCCGGATGCGGGCGATCTGCGACATGGCCGAGCTTCTGCATCTGGCCGCGCGCCTGCCCCTGTCAGTCTCGCAAGAGGCCGCTCGCCAAGCGATGCTCGACCGCCTTCTTCCCGACCCCGCTTGGACAGAAACCTCGCTGGCCCAAGCGGAAGAAGCCGGTATCCTATCTGACGCCCGTGCGGTCCTGACCAGTTTTCGTGATGCCGCAACACGCCGCTAGCCCTTGCAGCCCCTCTGCACGGCACATAAGTTAAACAAAACAGATAAAAGGTTTGGCCAATGTCCATGGAAGCATCCAAAATCGAAGACCTGATCCGCGCAGGTTTCCCCGACGCCCAGATCACCATCACCGATCTGGCCGGTGACGGAAATCACTGGGCTGCCGAGGTCGTGGATGAAAGCTTCCGCGACATGAACCGCGTGCAACAGCAACGTGCCGTGAACGCCACCGTGCGCGAACAGATCGACTCGGGCGAGCTCCACGCGCTGGCGCTGACCACGAAGGTGCCTGAGTGATTGCTGCAAAGATACTCGGAGGTATCGTCGCAGTAATCATAGTCGCAGCGCTTGGTGAAGCCTATTTGAAGCGCAACAAGCATCGCTCGCTTTCCTCCCGCCTTGCTGAGAGAACTGCGGATGATGTCAAACCCGAACTCGGCTTGGAAGCCACCGACACTAAATCGGTCGACGAAGCGCACCGACGCAACAAAAAAATCGACCAATTTAACGACCGATTGTCCAAGCGCTTGTAGCAGCAAGCGCTGATTAGACCAAAGACAAGGACTAGAAAATGACCGACGCAAAAACCCGCATCGACGAAACCGTCAAAGCCAATGACGTGGTGCTTTACATGAAGGGCACGAAAGAGATGCCGCAATGCGGGTTCTCGTCCCGCGTGGCCGGTGTGCTGAACTACATGGGCGTGGACTATGCCGATGTGAACGTGCTGGCGGATGAAGAAATCCGCACAGGCATCAAGGAATATTCCGACTGGCCGACCATCCCGCAGCTTTACGTCAAAGGCGAATTCGTGGGCGGCTGTGACATCGTGACCGAGATGACCCTGTCAGGCGAACTGGACACGTTGTTTGCTGACAATGGCGTGGCGTTCAACAAAGACGCGGCTGACAAGATCCGCGAAGCTAACGCCTGAACGGACTGCAGCAAGGGGCGCTGCCCCTCGCCCGTACCGGGCTCACCCCGGGATATTTGAGACAAGAAAAAGGCGCGTCGAGTTTTCGGCGCGCCTTTGTTTTTGTTTGGTGGTCTGGGGTCAGTCCGCCTTGAAGCGCTCTTCCACCGAGGCCGCCATCGCTTCGGTCCGGGCCGCAATCTCGGCAAGCGTGTCAGTGACCGACGCGGGGCACCACCGGCACCTCAACTTTCTGAGGTTCGGCGTTCTTTAGCGCCTCAAGCTCGCGCTCCAGCTCGGCCACGCGGCGCTCGGTCAGTTTGACCTTATCTTCCATCCCGGCGGTCTTGTCGGCCAGCATCAGCCCCGACATCAACAACATCCGGCTTTCAGTCAGGTTTGAGATCTGACTGACCAGAACCGAGGCTTCCGTGTCCAACATGGCGGCAGCAGATTTCAGGAAATGTTCTTCACCCTCCTGGCAGGCCACTTCAAAGCTGCGACTTCCGATCGTTATCATGACGTCAGGCATGAGGCTCCTCCTCGCTTGCGGGGGTGGATTCGGCGGCGGCCATGATCGTCAGCTCGCTGAGAACAGCGTCCAGCTCGGCCCGATCAGCCTGCTGCGTCGCACGTAAGGCGGACAATTCAGCCCCCATCGCGTCATTGATCAACGCCGGCTCAACCACACCGGTTGACGCCGCCACACGCAACGCGTCATTCGAGCTGCGCAGCTCTTGGTTACTATGACGCAGTGCATCTGCAGCCGCTTCGGCCTGTGCAAGCTGTGCCTGCAACTGAGACAACGCGTTTTCAACAACAACCAGCTTTTCGCTCATCTGATCTTTCAGTGCAGACAGCCGTTCGTTCAGTTGCGCGTTTGCGGTGCGTTCATCGTCCAGCTGGCGGGTAAGTGTGTCGACCTCATCGGCGTTCGCCGATGGTTGGTCCGCCCACTTATCAAGCCCCGCATTGATCCGCTCTAGCGCCGTTGTAATGCGCGTCTCGAGTTCGGAGATATCACTCATAATATGCCCTGTATAATTCTCTCGCTTCGATCTTGTCACAAGCCTGCCAAACACTCAACGCCCAGTGAGACCTATGCGCATTCAAACGCGATTCGTCGCAATATCTTCTCTAAATGCCGTGAAACATGCCGCAGCGAAGCGATCATAAGGGCGATTACAGACACTTAACCCCACCAAAACGCCCGAGAGCCTTGCTTTGCTTGACCCAACCGGCAGGACTGCTATCAGGGGCCAATCTTTACTTAGCCAAAGGACTCGGACCTTGGATATCGCTGCACTTGCCAAAGCCCACCCTGATCACTGGAAAAAAGCCGCCGCCATCCGCTCGTTGACGCTGGATGCTGTTGCTGCCGCAAATTCAGGCCACTCTGGCATGCCGATGGGCATGGCCGATGTGGCAACCGTTCTGTTTGAAAAGCACCTGAAGTTTGACCCCACCGCCCCGCGCTGGGAAGACCGCGACCGGTTCATCCTGTCTGCTGGTCACGGCTCGATGCTGATCTATTCGCTGCTCTATCTGACCGGCTACAATGACGTCACCCTGGACCAGATCAAGAACTTCCGTCAATGGGGCGCAATCACCGCTGGTCACCCGGAATATGGTCACGTGTCCGGCGTTGAGACCACCACCGGCCCGCTGGGTCAGGGCATTGCCAACGCTGTTGGCTTCGCGATGGCAGAAGAAATCCAACGCGCCCCATTTCGGCAAGAAAATCGTAGATCACTACACCTATGTCATCGCGGGGCGATGGCTGCCTGATGGAGGGCATCAGCCAGGAAGCCATCGGCCTTGCTGGGCGTCACGAGCTGTCGAAGCTGATCGTCCTGTGGGACAACAACGACATCACCATCGACGGGAAGGTGTCGCTGTCGGATCGTACCGACCAGGTTCAGCGCTTCAAGGCTTCGCTGGCACGTTCAGGAAGTCGACGGCCATGATCCCGAGCAGATCGACGCAGCCATCGCCAAAGCCAAATCGACCAACAAACCGTCGATGATCGCCTGCAAAACCCATATCGCCTTGGGCCACGCCGCTCAGGACACTTCGAAAGGTCATGGCGCCCTGACCGACGCAGAACAGCTTGCTGCCGCGAAAGAGGTTTACGGCGCGCCGCAGGGTGCGTTCGAAGTGCCCGCTGACGTCAAAGCGCAGTGGGAAGCCATGGGGTCTCGCGGCGCTGAAGCACGCGCTGAATGGGACGCACGCTTCGCTAGCATTTCCGAGCGTAAACAGGGCGAATTCAAACGCGCCTATGCGCTGGACGCCCCGAAAAAGCTGGCCTCTGTTGTGCGTAAGCTGAAGAAAGAGGTTGCCGAGAACAAACCTTCCGTTGCGACCCGAAAGTCGTCGGAAATGGCGCTGTCGGTGATCAACCCGGTGATGCCGGAAACCGTGGGCGGCTCGGCCGACCTGACCGGATCGAACAACACCAAGACTGGTGATCTGGGCGTCTTTGACACCGACAACGTGGTGGCCGCTACATCTATTGGGGCATCCGCGAGCACGGCATGGCCGCTGCGATGAACGGCATGACCCTGCATGGCGGCATGCGCCCCTATGGCGGCACGTTCTTCTGCTTCACCGACTATGCACGCCCCTCGATGCGCCTGGCGTCGTTGATGCGGATCCCGACCGTATTCGTGATGACCCACGATTCGATTGGTGTTGGCGAAGACGGCCCGACCCACCAGCCGGTCGAGCATCTGGCAATCTGCCGGGCGACGCCGAACAGCTACACCTTCCGTCCTGCGGACACGGTAGAAACGGCTGAGGCATGGGAGATCGCGCTGACCTCGAAAGAGACACCGTCGACTTTGGTTCTGACCCGTCAAAACCTGCCTACCCTGCGCACCGAGTACAAACAGAAAAACCTGACCGCTCAGGGCGGCTACGTTCTGGCAGACGCAGAAGCTGGTAAGCGTCAGGTCATTCTGGTTGCCACCGGTTCTGAAGTATCTTTGGCGATGGAAGCACGCGCACAGCTGGAAGCCCAAGGCATCGGCACCCGCGTTGTCTCGATGCCCTGCATGGAGCTATTCGCCGAGCAGGACGAAGCCTATCGCCGCAAGGTTCTGCCCGCGGGGCCCGTGCGCGTCGGCATCGAAGCCGCCGTACGTGATGGCGGCTGGGGATCGTTTGCTGCTGGGTGAACGCGGCCGCGAAGCCAAGCAAGCCTTTGTCGGCATGACCGGCTTCGGTGCCTCGGCCCCCGGCTGGTGTCCTGTTCGAGAAGTTCGGCATCACCACTGACAACGTGGTGACCAAAGCCAAAGAGCTGCTGGGTTAAGAAACGGAATTTTGCAAAATTCCGGTCAAAAATCTTCGAAGATTTTTCGGCCTATCTGAAATGAACGCCCCGCCAATTGGTGGGGCGTTTTCTTTTACCTTTCAAACCCGTCCCAGATCGGACAGTCTGCGCCTGTTTTATCAAAGGATGCCAACGTGCTGTCAGCTCTTAGCGAAAATCACCGTGGTGCGCTGTTCATGGTCTTCGCCATGGCAGCCTTTGCGCTGGAAGACATGGCGCTAAAGGCCGCAGCCCGCGACATCCCGATTGGACAGGCTGTTGTGCTATTCGGCTTGGGTGGATTGATCATCTTTGCGGCGCTCGCCCGCGCGCAGGGTACGCGGGTTTTCCACCCGGATCTACGCTCGCCCGTGCTAATATGGCGGTCGCTCTCTGAGATCGCCGGCCGCATGTTCTATGCGCTGGCCATCGCCCCTGACCCCCGCTTTCCAGTGCCTCGGCCATTTTGCAGGCCACGCCACTGGTCGTCGCGCTAGGCGCCGTCGTCTTCTTCAAGGAACAGGTTGGCATACGCCGCTGGCTGGCCATTCTTGTGGGTTTCATCGGGGTTCTGATGATCCTGCGCCCTGGCCTGGACGCCTTCGACCCGCTGTCGATCTTTGCCGTGCTGGGAATGCTTGGTTTCGCCGGACGTGATCTGGCCACCCGCGCAAGCCCGGCGACATTAAACGCGGCGCAGTTGGGTGTAGCCGGGTTTGTAGTTCTGACGGTGTCTGGGCTCGTCTTGATGGCTGCGGCTGGCGAGATTAGCCCTATGACACGGCGGCCAGCGGATACATCATGCTGACCATTGTTTGCGGTGTTCTTGCCTATGGCGCTTTGACGCTGGCCATGCGGACCGGAGAGGTCTCGGTCGTCACGCCGTTTCGCTATTCGCGGCTTCTCTTCGCGCTCATTCTGGGCGTTGTGGTCTTCCACGAACGCCCAGACATGATGACGCTGGCGGGCAGCGCCGTCATTGTCCTAAGCGGTCTGTTCCTGCTCAGTCGATCAAGGCCGAAAGCTTAAGCTTTCTCTTTGAAGATCGCACCCCAGATCGGGCCAATCACGCGCGTCGCCAAGGGGGATGATCAGAACACCCAGCGCAAGACCAAGTACGCCGTCCAGCGCAGCCGTTACGGCCCATTCCACGGCACCCGCGAATTGCGGCACCGCATGTGCAGCAGCCACAGCCAGGTGGTGAATGGTGTCATAAGGCAGATGCCAGCCCAGTTCGTGCAACCCGTGCACGATGATCGACCCGCCGACCCAAATCATCGCGGCGGTGCCAACGATGGTTAGTGTTTTCATGACATAGGGCATCGCTTTCACGATCCCTCGGCCAAGCGCCTGCGTCACTCCCAGCCGCGCGTTGTTGGCCAGATAAAGGCCGAAATCATCCGCTTTCACGATCAGCGCGACCGAGCCATAGACCGCGACGGTGATGCCCACAGCAGCGACAGCAAGCGTGGCCGCCTCCATCCAGAAATTGCTGTTGGGGATGCCTGACAGAATGATGGTCATGATCTCGGCCGACAGAATGAAGTCGGTTTTGATCGCACCCGCGACCTTGCTTTCCTCCAAATGGGCCGGGTCGCCTTCAGGGTGCTCTGCGTGGTCCCACGTATGTTCGTGCGGGAACAGCACGTGCCAAACCTTCTCGGCCCCCTCGAAACACAGATAGGCCCCGCCCAGCATCAGAAGCGGCGCGATCGCCCAGGACGCAAAAGCCGACAGAAGCAGCGCGATGGGCAGCAGGATGATCAGCTTGTTCTTGATCGAGCCCCAGGCGATGCGCCCAATAATCGGCAGCTCGCGCTTGGCTTCGAACCCCTGAACGTATTTCGGCGTCACAGCCGCATCGTCGATCACAGCGCCTGCCGCTTTCGCACTGGCCTTGGCTGCCTGCCCCGCCACATCGTCGATCGAGGCCGCAGCGACTTTCGCGATCCCCGCCACGTCGTCCAGAAGTGCAATCAAACCGCTCATCGTACCGCCTCTACTTTCATTGTACTCATTGTGGGGCGAATCTAGCGAAACCGCCCTGAAGGGCAAGGGCATGACGACCAGACCCTGCCATTAATTCAGCCCCATGAAGGTTTGCGCTAACCTGTAGGCCCAAATCAAAAGATCGCTGATGTTTTCGCTATCATGCTGCTACGGAAGGTGTTTTCTGGGTTGGGTGGCCCTGCAGTCAACGGTATACCGCGTGCAAGTCTGAACACCCCTCGCGGCACACGTATGCCGCCATGAGAAAGAGGAAACACCCATGACCGTCAAAGTCGGTATCAACGGATTTGGTCGCATCGGCCGCTGCACCCTGGCGCAGATCGCTGCGTCTGGACGCGAAGATATTCAGGTGGTGAAGGTCAACGCGACCGGCCCCTTGGAAACCGCAGCGCATCTTCTGAAATATGACAGCGTGCATGGCCGCTTCCCGAACGACGTCGTTCTGGGCGACGGCACCATGGACGTAGGCCAAGGCCCGATGCAGATGATGTCGACCTATGACATGAACGAACTGGACTGGGACGGCTGTGACGTTGTTCTGGAATGCACCGGCAACTTCAACGACGGCATCAAGCCAAACCGCATCTCGAGCGTGGCGCCAAGAAAGTTCTGCTGTCGGCCCCCGGCACGAACGTGGACAAAACCATCGTCTGCGGCGTGAACGAAGAAATGCTGACCGCCGAAGATGTAATGGTGTCGAACGGCTCGTGCACCACCAACTGTCTGGCCCCGGTCGCCAAGGTTCTGCTGAACGCCTTCGGCATCGAAAGCGGCATCATGACCACGATCC
>LLEO01000022.1_pt1 | contig 32272 bp, 38 predicted proteins | sample 595861 | NCBI WGS metagenome assembly LLEO01 (sample SAMN02919315, study PRJNA255460) | bioreactor metagenome | biome: chemostat; feature: culture 2012_25.1; material: sediment; isolation source: day35 25degC chemostat 2012 inoculated with Wadden Sea sediment taken from... | place: Germany: Bremen ... | reverse complement strand
CATCATGATTTCGGCCTCGCACAACCCGTTCCACGACAATGGCATCAAGTTTTTCGGCCCCGACGGTTTCAAGCTGTCAGACGAGGCCGAGGCCGAGATTGAGCGACTGGTGCACGACGGCGTCGACCCGGTTCAGCCGCAGAATATCGGCCGCGCCAAGCGGATCGAGGAAGCCCGCCAGCGCTATACCGAGTATCTGAAAACCACCTTTCCAAAGCATAAACGTCTAAACGGAATGAAGATCGTGATTGACTGCGCCAATGGCGCGGCCTATCGCGCCGCGCCCGATGCGTTGTGGGAACTTGGGGCTGACATTATTCCCGTGGGCGTCTCGCCCGACGGGACCAACATCAACAAGGGTTGCGGCTCGACCGACACCGCGCTGGCTGCGCGTACCGTCGTAGAGCATGGCGCGGATTTGGGCATCTGTCTGGATGGCGACGCGGATCGCATCATGATCATCGACGAGAAGGGCCAAGTGGCTGACGGTGACCAGCTTATGGCGCTGTTCGCGACGCACTGGGCGTCGGAAGGCCGCTTGAGCGGCGGCAAGCTGGTGGCGACGGTGATGTCGAACCTTGGGCTGGAACGTCACATGGCGGCGCAAGGGCTGGAGCTTCTACGCACCAAGGTGGGCGACCGCCACGTGGTCGAGGCCATGCGTGCTGGCGGCTACAATCTGGGTGGCGAACAGTCCGGCCATATCGTGATGACGGATTACGCGACCACCGGCGATGGTCTTCTGGCGGGCCTTCAGTTCTTGGCTGCATGGTCGAAACCGGCAAGCCCGCGTCCGAACTGTGTCAGGTCTTCGAGACGGTGCCGCAGATGCTGAAAAACGTGCGCTACACCTTGGGGCAAACCCCGCTTGAGGTTGGCAGCGTGAAGGCAGCAATTGCCGATGCCGAAGGTAAACTGAACGGCAAGGGGCGGCTTCTGATCCGCAAATCTGGCACAGAACCCCCTGATCCGCGTGATGGCGGAGTGTGAGGATGACGGCCTATTGGCTCAGGTCGTAGACGGCATTGTCGCCGAAGTCGAAGCCGTTATCTAAGACCGTTCCCTACGGCTCTTTGACCAGCGTCGGACGCAGGAAGACGATCAGCTCGGCCTGCGTGGTATAGGCGCGGCCAACCCGCGTTTTGAACAATGCACCAAGGCTTGGAACGTTCCTGAGTGCCAACTTTCTGGCGCGCTGTTTGATCTGCCACTCCAGATCATCATGTGTGACTGTGCATTTTTTCGGAAGCGGCGTGCTCGAGATTGGTCGCATCGCCAGCAGGTTCTGGTACAGAAAGACATCCCCCCACGGCACAGCTCCGGCCAAACGGTCGGGCAGCATTGTCCGCAGAGCGTTTAGCCCCAGCGCTCCGAGCAGAGCGGATGCGACGGGAAACTGGGGGTAACTTTTCCTCAGATTCCAGCCAAGTGGGCCCGCTGCCGTCATAGCAAGAAGCATGATGGGCAGTATCCGGCTACCGTTGCGAATAAGGTGAATGCGTGCTGCTTGAACACGGCGTTCACGGTCGCGTTGGCTGGCAAGTAGCAGGTTGGGCGTGCAAATAGCAGCTGCGCTTGCATGTGTAATAAGCGTTCTTCGTTCCATGATAATCCTCCCCTTTAGGCAGGGTATCACGATTGCCGAAATTCACGAAATCCACGGCGCGCTCAGCGACCCGTCAGCATCTTCCGCAGGCTGTACCATTGGCTGATCGCCAGCCCGGTCATGATCAGGCAAGCGCCGCGAAGAAGCGCAGCGGAAGCGCCTCGGACAGGATCCACGCGCCGAAAACCATCGACCACGCCGGCACCTGATAGTTCACCAGCGTCATGAAGACCGAGCCCGCACTGAGGATGATCGCGACCCGCAGAAGCGTTGCCAGCGCGGTGGGCAAAAGCCCCAAGCAACGATAGCCAGGCCAGAGCGCGTGCTCTCCCATTCGGGCCAGCCTTCAGTGGCCAGCATGATGGGAAACAGGATGACGGATCCGACCACGAGGGTCATGGCCGCCAGCACCACCGGATCAATCGGTGGGCAGCGGCGTGTCAGGATCGACGCCACGGAATAGCACAGCGCGGCCCCGATACAGGCCAATTGGGCCAGCGGTTCTGTGCCTTGTCCAAGCTGTGCCAGCCCCGGTCCGATCAGAACCAGCGCGCCGCAGAACCCCAACGTTACCCCGATGAACTTGCGAAAATTCAGCGGTTCATCCGAGAAGAAATGCGCCAGCGGCAACACCATCAAGGGGATCGCGGCCATCGATAGCCCGGCGAAAGCCGATGGTACATATTGCTGCCCCCAGCTGAGGAGCATGAAAGGCAGCGCGGTAGACAGAATGCCGATGATCGTGATCGACCACCACAACGCCGCGTCCCATTTCGGCAGGCTACGGCCCGTTGCGATGACCAGCCCCATCAGAGCGACCGCACCTAAAGTGGTGCGCGCAGTGGCGACGGTCACCGGGCCATAGCCCTCAAGCGCGATGGCGACGACCATGAAGGTGCCGCCCCAAATCAGGCCAAGGGCAATGACGCCTGCCCAGTCTCGGGTTGTTGGGTTGTCAGTCATAGCTTTGACATATCCCGCGGGGTTTACCGTGTCATCCGCAGAATTTGCCAAAAGGTAAGTAATAGCTTACGGTAAGTTATGACTTACCAAGAATCACTCTTCGCTCTTGCCGACCCAACACGTAGACAGGTGTTCGAGGCCGTGGCGCGCGCCCCCCGACCTGTCGGGGCACTGGCAAAAGTCCTACCGGTCAGCCGCCCGGCTGTTTCTCAGCATTTGAAGGTGCTGTCTGATGCGGGGTTGGTGGTGTGCCGGGTCGAAGGGACGCGAAGAATTTACGCGGTACGCCCCGAGGGGTTGGCGGACTTGCGCAACTGGCTTGACCAGTATTGGGACGTTGTTCTTGGGAATTTTGCCAACGAGATTGCAGAGGGGAGCGCCCAAGATGACTGATCCAATCGTGAAAACCATTTCCGTCGATTGCACGCCAGACCACGCTTTCGACGTGTTTGTGAACCGCATTTCTCGGTGGTGGCCGCTGGATACCCATGCCGTATCCGTGGCGCAGGGCAAACCCGCGCTGTCGGTGGTGGTCGAACCCAAGCTTGGGGGTGCGATATATGAGGTGATGCATGACGGTACACGCTCGGACTGGGGCGAGGTTCTGGTGTTCGAGCCGGGCGCGCGCTTGGCCATAACGTGGCATCCGGGCGGCGGTGCAGACAAAGCAACGCGCGTTGACGTAGAATTCACGGCCGTGAGGAATGGCCAGACACAAGTCACGCTGACCCATTCGCAGTGGGAGGTCTGGGGCGCCGACGCGCAGGAAAAACGAGACAACTACAACAGCGGATGGGACGTGGTGTTGGGCATGCGTTTTGCGTCGATCGCACAAACCTGATCAACGAAAAGGGCGGCCACTTGGGCCGCCCTTGTGCTGACATATGTCAGACTTAGTTCTTTTCTTGGTCAACCAGCTTGCCAGCCGAGATCCAAGGCATCATGTCGCGCAGTTTCTTACCGACAACCTCGATCTGGTGCTCGTCGTTGTGGCGACGCGACGCTTTGATGGTCGGCTGACCAACGGCGTTTTCCAGCATGAAGTCACGCACGAATTTACCGGTCTGGATGTCTTCCAGCGATTCTTTCATGGCTTTCTTGGTGGCTTCGTAGGGCAGGATGCGCGGGCCGGTGACGTACTGGCCGTATTCTGCGGTGTTCGAGATCGAGTAGTCCATGTTGCGATGCCGCCTTCATAGATCAGATCAACGATCAGCTTGGTTTCGTGCAGACACTCGAAGTACGCCATTTCCGGTGCATAGCCGGCTTCAACCAGAGTTTCGAAGCCGCAACGGATCAGTTCAACGATGCCGCCGCACAGAACAGCCTGCTCGCCGAACAGATCGGTTTCGCACTCTTCGCGGAAGTTGGTTTCGATGATGCCCGAGCGACCGCCACCGATGGCCGAGCAGTAGGACAAGCCGATTTCCAGCGCTTTGCCGGTTGCGTCGGTGTCAACAGCCACAAGACAGGGAACGCCGCCGCCTTTGACGTATTCGCCGCGCACGGTGTGACCCGGGCCTTTCGGGGCCATCATGATCACGTCAACGCCTTCTTTCGGCTCGATCAGGCCGAAGTGAACGTTCAGGCCGTGGGCGAATGCGATGCTGCGCCCGGCTTGATGTTGTCGTGAACATATTTCTTGTAGGTTTCAGCCTGCAGTTCGTCGGGCATGGTGAACATGATGACGTCACACCAAGCAGCTGCTTCGGCGATGCCCATGACTTCCAGACCTTCAGCCTGTGCTTTCTTGGCCGATGCCGAGCCTTCACGCAGGGCAACAACAAGGTTCTTGGCGCCCGAGTCGCGCAGGTTCAGCGCGTGGGCGTGGCCTTGCGAGCCGTAGCCCAAGATGGCAACTTTTTTGTCTTTGATCAGGTTAATGTCGCAATCGCGATCGTAGTAAACGCGCATATCGGGTGCTCCGTTGCATGGGTTATTCTCTGAGGTCGCATCATAGGCATGGATGTGCGGCATTCGAGATGAATAACCGGTATTTTGCGGATGAAATTGGCACTAACTATTCGCCAAATGATATGATAATAGAAAAATCATGTTAGACGATCTCGATAGACGCATTCTTAGGCAGATGCAGGCGGATCCGGGCTTGGCCGGAGCTGAACTGGCAGACCGGGTGGGTCTGTCCGCAGCGCGCCTGTCGCGCCGGATTGAACGCCTGCGCGATCAGAAGATCCTGCGAGGTCCGCGTGCGGTGATCAATTGGCGTGCCTTAGGGTACGAGGTCGAGGTCAGCCTGCGCGTGACGCTCGACAAAACTCAGCCCCGCGCTTTCGATGATTTCATTGACGCCGCCCGCGCCATTCGGGAAGTGATCGAGATCCAGACCTTCGTCGGGCGCGTGGACGTACGTCTGTCCGTCATCGCCCGCGACATGCCGCATTATCAGGCATCTATCGTGACCAGATCCTGTCATTGCCCCATATCGCGGATATCGAAGCGTTGATGCATGTGGCGCGGATCAAGTCGGATGAAAGCCTGCCGCTATGACAGAGTTTGACGAGATTGATCTGGCCCTGCTGCGCCTTCTGGCAGAGGACGCCACCCAATCCGCCGGTGCCTTAGGGCGCGAAGTCGGGTTAAGCCAGCCCGCTGCATGGCGTCGTATCAAGAGGCTGACGGATCTTGGCGTGATCGCGGGACGGCGTCTGGATCTGGATCGCGAGGCGTTAGGCTTCGGTGTGACCGTGTTTCTGGGCGTGAAGCTCGCCACAAAGGGCCGCATCAGCTTGGATGATTTCGAGCGCGCGGTGTCTGCCATTCCCGAAGTGCAAACGGTCGAGCACGTGCTGGGCCTCTATGACTACCGCCTGCGCGTTGTGGCGCGCGACATTTCTGACTTCGAACGCGTGTTGCGCCGCCGGATCATGACGATGCCGGGGGTCGGGGATGTCGAGGCCAACGTACTACTGTCTGAAGAACGTCGCCCTGGGCCGATTTGACCTCTTCCCTGTTGGTGCAATCTGGGTCACGCTGATCCGGCACAGAGAAGGAGATCCCTATGTCCGCACTTCTGCCCGATATCGACCCCGATGGAATGCTTGAATTCTCGGTCGTGTTTACCGACCGGTCCTTGAACCACATGTCCAAAGCCTTTCAGGGTGTGATGACGGACATCTCGGCCACGTTGAAAGAAGTCTATAGTGCCGATGCCGTGGCCCTTGTCCCCGGTGGTGGCACCTACGCGATGGAGGCTGTCGCGCGCCAGTTTGCGACCGGCAAGCGTGTGATGGTCATTCGCAACGGGTTCTTTTCCTTCCGCTGGAGCCAGATTTTCGAGATGGGGGCGATCCCGTCAGCGGAAACTGTGATGAAAGCGCGCCGCGTAGGCAACGCGCCGGATGCGCCGTTCGCACCGGCCCCGATTGATGAGGTTGTGGCGAAGATCAAAGAAGAAAAGCCAGACGTCGTGTTCGCCCCGCATGTGGAAACCGCGTCAGGATGATCCTGCCGGATGACTACATCACAGCCGTGGCCGAGGCCGTGCATGGCGTGGGCGGGATCTTCGTTCTGGATTGCATCGCCTCGGGCTGTGCGTGGGTCGACATGAAAGCTACCGGTGTGGATGTGCTGATCTCGGCCCCGCAAAAGGGGTGGTCGGCGCAACCGTCTGCCGGGATCGTCATGATGAATGACACCGCGCGGGACATGGCGAAAGCGGCGACTTCGACCTCGTTCGCGGTGGATTTGGGCAAGTGGTTGTCAATCATGGAGGCCTATGAAGGCGGCGGGCATGCCTATCACGCGACCATGCCCACCGATGCGTTGCGCGCCTTCCGCGATACCATGCTGGAAACCAAGGAATACGGGTTCGAAAAGCTGCGTGATGCCCAGTGGGAACAAGGCCGCCGTGTGCGCGCTTTGCTGGCTGAGAACGGCATCAAATCCGTGGCCGCCGAAGGGTTCGAAGCGCCTGGAGTGGTCGTGTCTTATACCGCAAATCCCGACATCAAGGCCGGCAAGGCCTTCGCAGCCGAGGGTGTGCAGATCGCGGCGGGTGTGCCGTTGATGGTCGATGAGGGCGACGACTATTCGTCTTTCCGCTTGGGTCTTTTCGGGCTCGACAAGCTTTATGATGTCGATGCCAGCGTGGCCCGGCTTGAGGATGTGCTGAAGAAAGTTCTTTAAAGTCAGAACGGCGCGCATGATTTGCGCGCCGTTTTTTGTGCGCCAAGACTGACGTGACTACCCTTTCCGCCTGCCATGGTAAGCAGCAAAAGATAGATCACGGGGACGGTCGACAGGGCGACAAGCCCCACGCCCATGATGCCTTTCAGAAGAAAGCCAGCGGCAAGGGCTGCAATAACTGCGCCGATGATCATGAAGGCGATTTTCTCGGCGCGGGCGTCTTTGGCTTGCTGTTCCGGGGTCAGTTCGGTTGCCATGGTAAGTCTCCTGTTCACGTTGCGGGACGGGTATCCTGCATGTGTTCAGGAAGCGGAATGCGACAATCCTGTCATGTGACGGCCTGCCGCAGTTGGGTCAGTTCGGACCAAGCCCCGCACGCATGACACGCTTGCGCATGGGGGCCACGTCATGCACCGCTTTCAGGCCCAGAAGCCTCACGGTTTGCATCACGCCATCCCCTGACCGTGTGACGCGGTTGAACAGGTCGATGGCACGGGCGCGGCGCGCAATGTCAGGCGCGCGGGCCGCGTCATAGGCTTTCATCATCGCAGGATCCCCCAAGGGCGCTTGGGTTGGCTTCGGCCAGTTCAAGCAATGCGATCACGTCATTGAGCGACGTGTTCAGCCCTTGAGCGCCGATCGGGGGCAGGGCGTGGGCGGCCTCGGCCACGACGGCGACGCGGCCCGAGACCAGTTGATCCGCCGTCTGCGTGATGATCGGCCAGACCGAGCGATTGCCCTGAAGATGCATCCGCCCCAGCAACCCGGTCGAGCGCTGGAACATCACGTCTTCGAATTCGGGCACGTCCATGTTCATCAACTCGACCGCGCGCGGGCCTTGGTTCATCCACACGATGGCCGAGGCGTGTTTCCCGTCGATGTCGGGCAGCGGCACGATGGTGAACGGTCCGCCCCTCGTTATAGATCTCGGTCGAGACATTGCCGTGCGGCAGGTCGTGCGTGACCGTGAAGGCCAGCGATTTCTGCCCATAGCGTGTGGTCGAAACGGTGATCCCCGCGGCCTCGCGCAGGGGCGAGAACTTGCCATCCGCCGCGATCCCCATCCGTGCGCGGACGCGGTCTCCGTTGGTCAGGGTGACGATGATTTCGCCGGTGCGTTGGACTATCGAGCGAAAGCCCGTGCCGTAAAGCGGCGTGATCAGCGGTTGGTCTTGAAGGTAGGTCCAGATTTCACGCCGGACCACCCAGTTCATCAGGTTCCAGCCAAAGGGCTCGTCCCCCATGTCGTCCGAGCGAAACACGCGCCGATCCCGCACTTCGGGTGGCCAGCCGGTCGTATCGATCACGGCCAGTTGGTCCAGAGGCTTGGCGTGGTCTTCCAGGTGCGGCCAAAGGCCTACGCGATCAAACAGCTGCCGTGCGGGGCGCAGAAATGCGGTCGACCGCAGGTCGGATTTTTCCTCGTTCGCTGTGGTGACGGGGACGAAGGGGTCGGCCATGACCACGCTGAACCCGGCAGCGGCAAAGGCGGCAGCGGACACCTGACCGGCGATCCCGCCGCCCGAGATGAAAATGTCAGCATGATGTTCGGTCATGACGTGTCCTTTGGTTATTTCACCAGCCGCTCCAGAAACGCGGTCAGGTCGTCGGTATGATGGTGAATGTGTTCAGCAGGCTCGGGTTCGGGCGCGACATGGACGGTTTTCATGCCCAACTCGTGCGGCACGGCCAGATTGCGGGGGTCGTCTTCGAACATGGCGGCGACTTCGGGCTTTACGCCGTCGCGGGCAAAGACGGCGTCAAAGGCGGCACGGTCAGGCTTGGGATGGAAATCGGCATGCTCGACCCCATAAATCGCATCAAACAGCCCAGACAGCCCCCGCGCGGCCAGAACCTGTTCGGCATAGGGGGCCGAGCCGTTGGTGTAGACGATCTTGCGCCCCGGCAGGTTTGTGATGTGGCTGGCAAGGTCGTGGTCAGGCTCAAGCGCATCAAAGGAAATGTCGTGTACGTCATGCAGGTAAGGGCCGGGATCCACCCCATGTTCGCGCATCAACCCGGCCAGCGTAGTGCCGTGCTCGCGCCAGTATTTGTTGCGCAGGCGATCTGCCTCGGCCCGGTCAACACCAAGCTCCTCCATCACCCAATTGGTCATACGCACTTCGATCTGATCAAACAGCCGTACCCGCGGCGGGTACAGCGTGTTGTCCAAGTCAAAAACCCAGTGACTGACGTGAGAGAACAGATCGGCGACCATGGGGGGAAAATAGACCGCCGCCGAGGCAGGTTAAAGGTCTTATTCGACGAAAACGGGCTCTGCGACGTCGCGACGCGTGCTTGGTGTTTGCCTTGTTCATGGCAGCATGTTTATCTGTGCGGATCAATAAAGGCCGGAAGGACAGAATGGTGGCTGAGGGTAAACAGGGACAACGCGACGCATATGAGATGATCCTCGATGCGATTGATACAGGCACCTACAAGCCCGGCGACCGGCTGGTTGAAAACGAGTTGGCCGAGCGTTTTGGCGTATCCCGCACTCCGATCCGCGAGGCGCTTCAGCGGCTGGAAACGCAGTCTCTTTTGACCCGCGATGGGCGCAGCCTGATCGTGGCGTCACTGGATCATAGCCAATTGGCCGAACTCTATGTGGTGCGTGCAGAACTGGAAGGGCTGGCCGCGTCGCTGGCCGCCCAACACGCCGCCCCCGAAGAAATCCGCGTGCTGCGCGAGATGGTCGAGGAAGACCGACAGTTGCTGGACAACCCGTCTGCTTTGGCCCGCGCCAATCGTCGTTTCCACAAGCAGCTTCATCTGGCTTCGCACAACCGCTATCTGGTGCAGCAGCTGGATCTGGTCCACCGCTCGATGGCGCTTTTGGCCACCACATCGTTGGCGGCCGAAGGGCGTAGCGAGGATGCGATTTCCGAGCATGACGCGATTGTCTCGGCCATTGAGGCCCGTAATCAGGATGCTGCCCGCGCGGCGCTGAGAAATCACATCTCGCGGGCGTTTGAAACGCGGATCAAGTTGGATTCGGCGCTGGGGGATTAAGAGGCTCCTGGTTCATCGCTAGCGGCTGATCAAACTTCCCGTGCTGGGTTTTGTCCCAGTAAAACGGTTTTGTCATGATCTCGAAAAACCCTTTCATCGCGGCGAGTGAGGCCAGCGGATAATAGAAATGTAGCGTGGGTACCCAATATCTGAGCCAGCGATGTTTAGGATTGCTGACCGCCTGCACGCCCACGGTGATCGTCAGAAGCTCGGCTGCCATAAACACTGTGCCCAGCACGACCAACAGGTTATGTGGCGCTACGCCTCGCAGGGGGTGGGGCAGGCCCAGCGGGAAGGCCCAGAAGGTCCACAGGATCGGGGCCAGCAGGAATTGTGACAGTGCCCCCAGAAACAGGATCTGGAAGCCTGTAAACTTCCACCAGCCAAGTTCGCGGCGCAACTGGCGCGGGTTGCGCATGTGGACGCCATAGGTCATCGCATAGCCCTTGATCCAGCGTGAACGCTGCTTGATCCACGGCCAGACACGGCAATTGGCTTCTTCCTCGGTCACCGTATCGATCAGCTCGGTCCGGTATCCACGACGGGCCAGACGGATGCCAAGATCCGCGTCTTCGGTCACGTTGTGGGCGTCCCAGCCGCCAAGCTTTTCCAGCGCGTTGCGTCGGAAGAACAGGGTGGTGCCGCCCAACGGAATGGCAAAGCCCATGCGTTCGATACCCGGCAGGACAAGCCCCCACCACGTCGCATATTCCACGGTGAAACAGCGGCTCAGCCAATTGGTGCGGGCATTGTAGAAATCCAGTTTACCCTGCAGGCAGGCGACTTCGGGCCCGCGTTCCGAGAACCGGCGCACAACCTTGTGGATCTGATCGGGGGCGGGGGCGTCCTCGGCATCGTAGACGCCGATGATCGAGCCCTTGCAGAAATCCAGCGCGAAGTTCATCGCGCGTGGTTTGGTTTTTACCACGCCGCGCGGCACCACGATTTGGCGCATCCAGCGGGGCAGATCTGAGTGGGCGAGTGTTTGCTGGGTCAGAGTGTCGTCTTCTTCGACCACCAGACAGATATCCAGCAGCTCGCGCGGATAGGATAGGCGTTCCAGCCGCTTCACCAATCGCCCGGCAATCTCGCGTTCTTTGTAGAGCGGGACAAGAATGGACACCGTGGGCAGTTTCAGAAAACCTTGCGAAGAGTGCGTGAAGACAGGAGCCTTGTCGTCGCGTTTCGCGCGCCAGAACTGCCATGCAGCGATGGCTTTCAGGGACGAATTCAGGATCAGCGTCAGCACGGCCCAGCCGACCAGAACTGCGAAACCCGCAAAGCTTGAGACCACGAAGACCGCGCTGATGGCCAGCACCAAGGACAACCCGAAGCGCATCACGGCGGTTTGGCTCCAAGTCCGGCAGCTGTCTTCTGCGGCGACACGGCTTTCGGCGCGCTGGGCAAGGTTGCGGTGGCGCAGGTCGACAAGGGCCGCGTGGATGTCTTCCTCGGGCGCGATGGCCAGATAGCATTTGCCCCACGAAGTTGGGAAGCTGTTGGAGAGGTGTTCGAACTGGTCGGGGCGCGCGCAGATAACAATGGTGGCTCCACCTGCGCGTTTCCACGGGACGATGCCGTTCCGAATGCAGAACTCGGCCCCGATCTGGTCGATCAGGCGCACGTCGGGGCGGTGTGCCTTCAGGTCCGCAATCTCGCATTTATATTGAAGCGCCAAGGCGGAATAGAGGTCTGATCGGCTGATCCAGCCATTGGCCAAAAGGATGTCACCAAAACGCGCATCTTCGCGCGCCATCAGGGCCACGGCTAGGGACAGATTTTCGGGGGACAGCGCGCCCATTTCGACCAGCACTTGCCCCAAGGGCTTGCGGCGCGCGGGCGCGGGGATAGGCTGCGCGGGGGCGACCCGTCGGGGGCGCGTGCGATCCGAATGCGCGGTGTTCTTCGATCCCTGCCTGAACCGAAGCCGCATCATTCGTGTGGATGATACGTAGATCTGGAGATGGCATTTTTTGCTCGTTGTTCTGTCAGACCAGACGAGCTTGGGTGCAGAATGGTTAATGGCGGGTTAACCAACCCGCCATCACCTATGATAAGTGCAATTTAACCACGCCACAGAGGCGTGCCGCCGTGGATCAGGCGCGCGCGTCCATCGCGTCCGAGAACCGCTCGAACAGATAGTAGCTGTCCATCGGACCCGGGCTTGCTTCGGGGTGGTACTGCACCGAGAAGACCGGGCGGGTTTCCATGCGGATCCCGCAGTTCGAGCCATCAAACAGCGACACGTGGGTTTCCAGAACACCTTCGGGCAGGCTGGCCGCGTCCACGGCGAACCCGTGGTTCATCGAGGTGATCTCGACCTTGCCAGTGTCGTTGTCTTTGACCGGGTGGTTAGCACCGTGGTGGCCGTGGTTCATCTTGATCGTGCGTGCGCCAAGGGCCAGGGCCAGCATCTGGTGGCCAAGGCAGATCCCGAAGACGGCAGATCCGTGGTGTCCAGAATGGTCTTGATCATCGGCACAGCGTATTCGCCGGTGGCCGCCGGGTCGCCGGGGCCGTTCGACAGGAACACACCGTCGGGATTGTGGGCCAGAACCTCTTCTGCAGTGGCAGTGGCGGGCAGGACGGTGACGTCACAGCCAGCCGAGGCGAGGCAGCGCAGGATGTTGCGCTTGGCACCGTAGTCCAGCGCGACGACCTTGTGGCGCGGCTTGTCCTGCTTGGGATAGCCATCCGGCCAAGCCCAACGCATCTCGTCCCATTTGTAGCTTTCGGCGCAGGTGACGTCCTTTGCCAGATCCAGCCCTTCAAGGCCCGAGAACCCGCGGGCTTCGGCGATCAGAGTTTCGATGTCGAAATTGCCGTCTGGGTCATGGGCAATCGCCACATGCGGCGCGCCTTGCTTGCGGATCGCGCGTGTCAGGCGGCGTGTGTCGACGCCCCCGATGCCGATACGGCCGGTTTTTGCGAGCCAATCTACCAGACGTTCAGTCGAACGCCAGTTTGACGGCTCAGTGGGATCCCACTTAACGACCATCCCGGCAGCAACCGGGTTCGTGGTCTCGTCATCTTCTGGGTTCACCCCCACATTGCCCACATGGGGGAAGGTGAAGGTGACAACCTGTCCGGCATAGGACGGATCGGTCATGATCTCTTGATACCCGGTCATTGCGGTGTTGAAGCACAGCTCGGCGGTGGTGATACCGGTGGCTCCGAACCCCTGACCGTAGAAGATCGTGCCGTCAGCAAGGACAAGACAGGCGGTGGGGTTTGGCATTTTCCTGAGAAAGGGCGGTGGCAGCGGACATTGGGGCGACTCCCGATCGACAAATTGGCGCGAACCTAGTGTCGCGGTCGGGGCGGGTCAAGGCCGCATTGTGCCGAAAAGGCACGGCTGTTAATTTTTGCGCTGTTAGCGCCTGACAGATTGGTTGATTGCCCTGCGGCTTTTGGGTAAAACCCCATCTTTGTGAATGCCACAGAATATGGATGGACCCATGGACATGCGCAGCCGGGTGAATGACGCCCTGAAGACGGCTATGAAAAACAAGGATGCAGCGCGGCTGACGACGCTGCGGCTGATCAATGCCGCGATCAAGGATCAGGATATCGCCCTGCGGGGAAAAAGCGAGGACACTCAGGTCTCAGATGCTGATGTATTGGCGATTCTGGGCAAGATGGTCAAACAGCGACAGGAAAGCGCGCGCGCCTATGAAGAGGGCGGACGTCTGGAGCTGGCCGAGAAGGAACTTGAAGAGATCACGGTGATCGAAGATTTCCTACCCAGCAGCTGTCGGAAGCCGAGGCCGAGGCCGCTGTTGCCGCTGCCATTGCCGAAGTCGGCGCAGACAGCATTCGCGATATGGGCAAGGTCATGGGCGCTTTGAAAGCCAAGTTCACTGGTCAGATGGACTTTGGCAAGGTTGGCCCGATGGTGAAGGCCAAGCTGGGCTGACCCCTTCAAAAACAAAATAAATAGAATGCGGGGCCATGGCCTCGCATTTTTTTATTGGTGCGATTTTAACTGCATCAGCTTTTGCGACAGCTCTTCATGTAGCAGGGCGCGCTCATCCTCGGACAGGAAGGCGCCCAGTTCGACCTCTCGGCCATTGCCTTGCAGCGTTACGTAGTCTGGCACCGGGCCGCCCGATTTGTGTAGTTGGATCGACACCCAATACGGGTTCGCGTCCCATTCCTGCAGATCGCCGCGCGGGCCGTGGCGGGTTAGGGTCATGTGGTCGCGCCAGATGCAGAGCTCTTCCAGAATTTCGCCGTCCTTATAGCTTTTCTCGATGAAGAACCACAGCGCGCCCAAGGCGGCCAGCCCAAAGGGCAGAAGCCCCCATAGGGCCAGTGTTCCCACCACCCCCAGCAGGGGCAGCAGCATCAGGCCAAACCCCATCCCCATGATCCAGACAAAGCCGCGCCGGGGCAGGGACCGGTAAGGCCACAGGTGCAGCTCGGCTTTGGGGGGCGTTTGGCCCGTCTGGTTGGACCCACTCATAGGGCATTGGAAATCCTTATCTCTCGGCAGGAAGAATTTTCGCAAATCATGGGCGGGCTTGGCAAGAGGGCCTGGGCGTGCTCGCTGCCATGTGATTGGTGTTTTCGACGCGATAGGCGCAGTCTTGAGGCAATGACAGGAGGGTGCGATGCGCGCATATATCTTGGGGCTGATTCTGATGGCGGGGCCCGTGTGGGCCCATGACGCTGTGATTGATGGGGCAACGGCGCAAAGCGGCACTTCGGGCTGGTCCTTTAGTGTGACCCTGACCCATGCCGAGACGGGCTGGGATGACTATGCCGATGGCTGGCGGGTCGAGTCTGATGCGGGCGAGGTGCTGGGCACCCGCGTGCTGGCGCATCCCCATGTGAACGAACAGCCCTTTACCCGCAGCCTGTCCGGCGTTGTCGTACCGGATGGCGTGACCACTGTTTGGATCCGGGCGCGGACCAGTGTGGATGGCTGGGGGCAGGAACGGTTCCAGTTGGATCTGCCCTGAACCTTATCCACAACAAAAAAGGCCCGGAAGATCCGGGCCTTTTCTTTAGTTGATGTCACCTTAGTGCGAGTGGCCTTTATCCCACTCTTCCTGCTTGGGCAGGATTTCAAAGGTGTGCTCCGGCGGCGGGCTGGGCAGGGTCCATTCCAGCGTATCCGCGTATTCGTTCCAGTAGTTGTTCTCGGTCACGCGCTTACCGCGGGTCAGCGTGTAGAACACGATGCCGATGAAGAAAACGAACGAAGCAAACGAGATGAACGCGCCGTACGAGCTGATCTTGTTCCAGTAAGCGAAGGCTTCCGGGTAGTCGATGTAACGACGGGGCATGCCTTGGCGGCCCAGGAAGTGCTGCGGGAAGAAGGTCAAGTTCACGCCGACGAAGAAGGTCCAGAAGTGGATCTTACCTGCAAGCTCAGGGTACTGGCGACCGGACATTTTGCCGATCCAGAAGTAGATACCTGCAAAGATACACATCACCGCACCAATCGACATAACGTAGTGGAAGTGAGCAACCACATAGTAGGTGTCGTGATACAGACGGTCGACGCCAGCCTGCGACAGAACCACGCCGGTAACACCACCGACGGTGAACAGGAACAGGAAGCCGAAGGCGAACAGCATCGGAGTTGTGAACTCGATCGAGCCCCCCCAGAGCGTCGCGATCCACGAGAAGATCTTAACGCCTGTTGGCACCGCGATAACCATGGTTGCCAGCATGAAGTAGCTTTGCTGCTGCAGCGACATACCAACCGTGTACATGTGGTGTGCCCATACGACGAAGCCAATGACGCCAATGGCGATGATCGCCCAAACCATCGGCAGATAGCCGAAGATCGGTTTGCGGGCGAAAGTGCCAATAACGTGGCTGATCAGACCGAAGCCTGGCAGGATCACGATGTACACTTCCGGGTGTCCGAAGAACCACAGGATGTGCTGATACAGAACCGGGTCGCCGCCGCCCGACGGGTCAAAGAATGTCCCACCGAAGTTACGGTCGATCAGCAGCATGGTGATGGCGCCTGCCAGAACTGGCAGCGACAGAAGGATCAGCCATGCGGTCACGAAGATCGACCAAGCGAACAGAGGTACTTTGAACAGGGTCATGCCAGGGGCACGCATGTTCAGGAACGTGGTGATGATGTTGATCGCACCCAGGATCGACGACGCACCCGAAACGTGAACGGCGAAGATCGCCAGATCCATCGAGTATCCGCCTTCGGTCGTGGACAGCGGCGGGTACAGAACCCAACCAACGCCCGAGCCAAGCTGGTCGTTACCACCCGGGGCCAAGAGCGAGGCAACGCCAAGTGCAACACCCGTGGCATACAGCCAGAACGACAGGTTGTTCATGCGTGGGAAGGCCATGTCCGGTGCACCGATGTGCAGCGGCATGAAGTAGTTGCCGAACCCACCAAACAGCGCCGGAATGACCACGAAGAACATCATCAGGACGCCGTGATACGTGATCATCACGTTCCACAGGTGGCCATTTGGTGTACATTCTGCAGTTGCGTCTGCGATGAAACGAGCACCCTCAAGGCACATGTATTGAACACCGGGTTCCATCAGCTCCATGCGCATGAAAACGGTGAATGCGACCGAGATGAAACCCGTCAGACCGGCAAGGAACAGGTACAGAATACCGATGTCCTTGTGGTTGGTCGACATGAACCACCGGGTAAAGAAACCACGATCGTCGTGGTGGTCGTGGTCGTGGATGGCTGCGTCCGCCATGTATCCCTCCCTTTGGGGTTAAACGAGGACAGGGCTGGGAAAATCCCTGCCCGGCTTTTTAACGTGTTTAATATGCTGGGAGGGTCAGGGGCAACGCTGCATTACAGCGAATTGCCAAAAAAATGCGTCCTGAACCGGGATTTTCGGTTCAGGACGCACCGTTAGCGCAATAACGCGACCAGTTGGTCGGGTTTCTTAGTTGGTCGCGGTCGATTCGGCTTCGGCAGCTTCACCTTCAGCGGCTTCGCCTTCGGCAGCTTCGGCCGGCATCTCGGCCGAGAAGGTGGCCAGGAAGGCGATGATGTTTTCAGGCTTGCCCCATTTGAAGGTCATCTTCGATTTGGCTGCGCTGTCACCGGTGGCTTCTTTCAGGAAGCCTTTGGGGTCTTTGATATATGCGGCCAGGTTGTCAGCGTCCCAAACCAGACCGGCGGTGCCTGCGTCCATGATCGAGTTGCCGTATTTGAAGCCTTCAACGGCACCAGCAGCACGGCCAACGACGCCGTAAAGGTTTGGACCGGTCTTGCCGCCTTTGAAGATCACTTCGCCTGCGTCATCAACAATGGCGTGGCAGGATTTGCACTTTTTGAAGTCTTTTTCGCCTGCTGCAGCATCGCCTTCGGCAAACGCGGTGCCGGACAGAGCGATGATCATTGCTGCGGATGAGAGAATCGTTTTCATAGTAGTCCTCTTGCTTGATCACATGCGCCAGATGACGCGAATTCCGGGGGAACCTGCGTTAATTTGGTACCAAATGGAAGTGGTACCTATGTCGCAGGTGCATAAAGCTGCAATTTAACGCTGATCTGGGCCGAACACTTCGTCAAACACACGGCGCAACGCAACGTCCAAGTCATCCATGGTGACGGGAAGCCCCCAGATCGACAAGGCTGGTCACGCCATGTTCCGAGATCCCACAGGGCACAATGCCCGAGAAATGCTCGAGATCCGGTTCCACATTGATCGAGATGCCGTGGAAGCTGATCCACTTGCGCAGGCGCACGCCGATGGCGGCAATCTTGTCTTCGGGCGGCTGCCCCAAGGCGGTTAGCGGTTTGTCATCGCGCACGACCCACACGCCCACGCGGCCCTCGCGCCGTTCGCCGGTCACGTTGAATTCGGCAAGGGTCTTGATAACCCACTCTTCCAGTGCGGCCACGAAGGCCCGTACATCACGCCCGCGCTTGCCTACGTCGAGCATCACATAGGCCACACGCTGGCCGGGGCCATGATAGGTATACTGCCCCCCACGCTTGCTCTCAAAGACGGGGAAACGGTCCGGTGCGACCAGATCCTTCGGATTGGCCGAGGTGCCTGCCGTGTAAAGAGGCGGGTGCTCCAACAGCCAGATCAGCTCTCCCGCTTCGCCGCGGGCCATCGCATCGGCATGGGGCTTCCATACGGGCGACGGCGGTCTCGTAATCCACCAGATCGGTGGCGACTTCCCACGTGACGGGGGGTCATATCCAAAGCGTTGTCCATGACCGTCATTTGGCACCTGAAAGGCCACTTGTCAAAAAGCATACGGAAATTCTTTTCCCCCGTCGGTTTTGGTCTTCACAATAACCCACCCCTTCGCTATGAAGCGCGTCACCTAGCCTGACATGCGGTCGTGGCGGAATTGGTAGACGCGCAGCGTTGAGGTCGCTGTGAGGTAACACTCGTGCGGGTTCGAGTCCCGCCGACCGCACCACTTTCCTCAAAAATCCAAGTGATAGATGCCTGATCGGCGTGCCGATCTATCGGGTGGTTTCAACTTGCGCGCTTGAGGCCCCGAAGCAAGAGGGCTCGTGTGTGCTATCCAGCGTGCAAAATTGTTGACCTCGATCAATATTCGGCGGCTTCGGCTCATGCTATCGTAGGTCATGGCACGCGCGCATGAAACAGAAGCAAATCACGCTTTCAAGGTTCAGAACCTGACCAAGACCTATGGTGAAGGTCATTCTGCAGTTCACGCGCTAAGAGGTGCTGATCTCGAGATCGGAGACGGCGAGATTGTTGTCCTGCTTGGCCCATCCGGAAGCGGGAAGTCCACGCTTTTGAATATCCTCGGAGGATTGGATCGCGCGTCGTCCGGGACGGTCCAGTTTCGCGATCAAAATCTTACGAATATGGATGACCGTGCGCTGACCAATTATCGGCGGCGCCATGTGGGATTTGTCTTTCAGTTCTATAACTTGATGCCCAGCCTGACCGCGCGCGAGAATGTCGAGCTTGTGACGGAAATCTCCGAAAACCCAATCACTGCGGAACGGGCGCTAGAGCTTGTTGGGCTAACCAAGCGCATAGACCATTTCCCGGCACAACTGTCCGGAGGCGAGCAACAGCGGGTTGCCATCGCCCGCGCGGTGGCCAAGCAGCCGGATGTGCTGTTTTGTGACGAGCCCACAGGGGCGCTGGACAGCGCAACGGGTCGCGCCGTTCTGAGGGTGATTCAGGATGTAAACGAGGTGCTGGGCACGACCGTATTGCTGATCACCCACGCTGCCGCGACGGCTGCGATGGCGGACCGGGTCATTCACTTTGCGGACGGGCAAATCAAAAAGGTCGAGCTGAACAAGAATCGTGTCTCTGCCGAGGAGATCCACTGGTGACCCCGCTGCATGCCAAGCTTATGCGCGATCTGTGGCGGATCAAGGCGCAGGCCGCTGCGATCATGGTGGTGATTGCGATTGGCGTTGCGTTGCAGATCATGATGTCGGGGTTCGTGTCTTCGCTAACCCTGACCCGAGACGCCTATTACGAACGCCACCAACTTGCCGACGTGTTCGCGCCAGTTGTGCGGGCACCTAATTATGTTGAAAGCCGCTTGGCAGACATTCCCGGCATCCGAACGGTCGAGACGCGGCTGAACAGCATGGCATCCGCCAAAGTGGACACCCGCGAGTTTTCGATTTCCATGCAGGTCCTGTCGTTGCCGTTGCACGGACGGCGACATCTGAACGAAGTGCGCCTGACACAGGGGCGTTTGCCATATGCCCAACGGCCCGATGAAATCCTGCTGCTGGAAAGCTTTGCGACCGCTCACAGCATCGTGCCCGGAACACGTCTTGAAGTAACGCTGAACGGTGTCCGTCGCTGGTATAACGTAGTTGGCACGGCGCAATCGCCCGAGTTCATCTATTTCGCAGCCCCCGGAGAGTTCATTCCTGATGACGCGCGGTTTGGCGTGATCTGGATGGGCAGACCCGCGCTTGCAGCCGCGCTGGACCTTGAAGGTGCGTTCAACGAGGCGCTGGTGTCTCTTCTGCGCGGGGCGAATAAAGACGCTGTGCTGGATCAGATTGATCAGGTGCTAGATCCGTTTGGGGCGCCTGGATCCTATGGTCTTGAAGACTTCCCGTCGGACCGATTCCTAAGTGAAGAGATCTCGGGGCTCGAGGTCACGTCCAGCACCGTGCCACCGGTTTTCATGCTGGTGGCCGCCTTCCTTCTGTACATCGTTACCAGCCGAATGATCACCGCAGAGCGGGAAGAGATCGGTCTGGTTCGGGCCTTTGGTTACTCGAAGCGGGAAGTTGCGAGCCACTATTTGGAGCTGGCGCTGTTCATCGCAGTGACAGGCGCGGCGCTGGGCTGTCTGCTAGGGGTATTGCTGGGGCGAGCAATGGTCCCGGTCTACACGACCTATTACAAACTGCCCTTCCTGTTATTCCGGCTTGAGTTTGCGTCCTTCGCGTCCGGCATGCTGCTCAGCATCGCCGTCGCAACTTTGGGCGGGGTGTGGGCCCTGCACGGGATCTTCCGACTAACCCCGTCCGAGGCCATGCGCCCGCCAACGCCCCCCGACTTCTCGCATTCGATTTCCTTCAAGAAAGGGGTGTTTGCGCGGCTGGATCAACCCACCCGCATGGTTTTGCGTCGCTGATGCGCCAGCCTTGGCGGATGCTGGGCGCGGTGATCGGGATCGCTTCGGGGATGGCGCTTAGCCTGGCGATGCTGATCATCTATGACGGGTTTGACGTCGCCATTGATCGAACTTTCAACGTGGTGGATCGATCTGACGCGACGGTCAGCTTCGTTCGAAATGTGCCCTTGCGGACGATCTATGATCTGAAACGGATGGAGGGGATCTCGCGTGCCGAGCCCGTCCGCTTTGTGCCTGTGGTGTTCCGAAATGGTCTGCGGACCTACAAGGGCAGCATTACGGGACTGTCCCCGGCCCCCGTACTGCACCGGGCCTTGGACAAAGACCTGCGGCCGATTGCTCTGCCCGAGCGTGGCATCGTTCTGTCCACTCCGTTGGCCGACGTTTTGGACGTCGAGGTTGGCGATACTCTGATGTTGGAAATCCGAGAAGGGCGTCAGCAAACGGTCATGACACAAGTGGCAGGGATTGCTGAAAGCTTGTTGGGTGCCCCCGCCTATATGGATCTGGACGCGCTGGGCCAACAAATCGGCGAACCGGATCGGTTCTCGGCGGCGTATATCTCGATGCGGGATGGGTGGCAGTCGAAGGTCTATGCTGACCTCAAGGACATGCCCGCCGTCGCATGGATCAGCCTGCGCAGCGAGGCCGAGGAAGCCTTTCAACGGGTCATGGACGAAGGAGCGGGGTCTGCGCGCTTCGTTATGGGCGTCATGGCCTTCGCCATTACCTTCGGGATTGTCTACAACGTGGCCCGCGTGGTGCAGGACGAAAGCGCACGCGATCTGGCCAGCCTGAGGGTCTTGGGGTTCAGACACTCGGAAGCGGCGTTTGTGTTGCTGGGCGAGTTGGCGGTCGTGGTGCTTTTGGCCTTACCGCTTGGTCTTTGGATGGGAACAGGACTTTCGCATCTGATTGCGCAGGGCTTCTCGACCGATCTTTACCAAGTGCCGGTTGTTTTTGCGCCAAAAGCCTATGGCAGCTCGATCTCGGTTGTAGTCTTTGCTGCCGGATTTTCCGGATGGCTTGTGCAGCGCAAAATACGGTCTTCAGACATCACTCTAGCCCTTAAAACAAGGGAGTAATGGGCATGCAAAAAAAAGCGAAACTCTCTCGAAATGTACTGATCTTTGCGGTCGTCGCTTTTGTCGGCGCTGCAATCATTGCACTTCTCATGCCAAAGCCAATCCCTGTGGACTTCGGCACCGTGCAGCGGGGCCCGATGGAGGTCACGATTGTAGAAGAGGGGCGCACAAGCGTTCGAGAAACCTATATTGTCTCGACGCCCGTTGCCGGCAGGCTGCTGCGCGTACAGGTTCATACCGGTGATGCGGTCGTAAGCGGCGAAACTGTGGTCGCGCGGATGCTTCCCATCAACCCGGCTGTCTTGGACAGTCGCACACGCGAACAAGCCGTGGCTGCGGTCGGGGCGGCAACCGCCGCTGTGCAACTGGCCCCGCGCAAATCTGGACGCGGCCCTTGCCAATGAGGAATTGGCGAACTCGGAAGTCGAGCGATCTCGCGCGCTCTATAATAGCGGCATCGCAAGCAAAGCCACTCTGGACCGCGCAGAAAGCGCGTGGCGGGCCAGCCGGGCAAGCCGCGCCACGGCAGAGGCCTCGATCGCGATGCGCGAAGCAGAGCTGGCGAATGCGCAGGCCATTCTTGTGGGACAAGATGACCTTGGCTTTACAGGCACCGACAGCAGCGCGCTGGAAATCCCGCTTCTGTCACCGATTGACGGTCGTATCCTGCAGGTCTTCCAAGAAAGCGAAACGGTGCTGCCTGCTGGTGCACCCATTATGGAAATCGGCGATATCACTGCGGATCTGGAGGTCATCGTCAACCTGATCTCGTCAGATGCGGTCCGGGTCTCGGTCGGGGATTTGGTGATCCTGCGCGATTGGGGGCAGGACAATGAACTGAGTGGCGTTGTCACACGGGTTGATCCGTTCGGGGTCACCAAAGCGTCGGCGCTGGGGATCGAGGAACAGCGTGTGCGGGTCGAGATCGAAATCCAAAGCCCGCCGAAAGATCGCGCGGGGCTGGGGCATGGCTATCGGCTAGAGGCTGCCATTGTCGTGTGGCAGGCCGAGGATGTTTTGTCGGTGCCGACCAGCGCACTGTTCCGCACCAATGCGGATTGGTCGGTGTTCAAAGTGACTGACGGCGTGGCCGTGCTGACCCGTGTCGACATCGCCAACAGCAACGGGGTGTTCACCGAAGTAAATAACGGGCTGGCCGAAGGCGACACCGTGATCCTGTACCCGTCCGCGTTGGTCGAGGACGGCAGCAAGGTCGAAAGCAGGCAATAGGTCTATCCCACCGCAACCCGCGGTCGACCGCTTGCCTCGACCATAATGGTGCCTTCGACAAACACGTTCTGCCCCTCGATCTGGGCGGAGCGGACGTCGCGTTCGGTGACAAAGTGGATATCCGTTGCGCCCGCAGTTCTTGCCGCATCCCGCGAAACTTCGCGTAGGTGCTTTTCCAATGCCGTCATGGCCAGTTCGGCGTCCTGATAATCCTCGGGGTCCAGTTTCCCGATGCACGCGGAATTTCCCCTCGGCGGGCGAGGTCACGGTGCCCGATCGGCGGAAGGTCACACGGCCGACAACGGCCCCCACGGCATTGGCGACGCCCGCATGTTCGGGGCAGCCGCATTTTGCAGTGCAACCGCTCGCCAACAGCAGGGTAATAGCTTGGCGCGGATGCCCCCAGACCCACGACTTCGACGTTCAACGCGGCATCCAGTGCCAGCAAACCACGGTGATTGGTGAGCGCGCGCTGAGTTAGCACGTGACGCGCCAAAGTTTGGGGCGGCAGTCCGAAATCCTCGGCTTCTTCGGCAAAGGCGGTTTCCAACAGGGTCAGCGCGGTCTGTTCGGTCATCTGGTCGATGATCTTCTGCGCCATTTCCTCTGGCGACGATGCCAACCGCGCGCCGTTGCCGCTGCGTTTGCGGGAAAACAGCTCGAGCCTTTCAACGCAGCCTCGGCGTCCCATGTATCCAACCGGCCCAGTACGTGGCTGGCATCGGACGGCGTTACGCCGGACACCTGAACGATGCCGCGATCAATCAGCCGGGTCAGCGCGCTGGTTTCCAGACGGGATTGTAGAAGCTTGTTCAGGGGCAGGACCGCGTCGCCAAGGCGCGACAGCAGGGTTTCTGCCCGCGCGTCGATCCCGTCGGTCGGGACGTTCGGCACACGGCGCGCGAAGCGGGCATCATGTTCCCCCGGAGCCGTCGTGCGCAATTGTTCGTCTAGTGCGGCGTGGACCGCCTCGGGCGCTTCCGCTGCAATCAACGACACAGGGAGAACGCGGCGCGGACCCAAGGTGACACCACCCGTCAGGCCCTCGCTGACGGGATGAACCTGACTGTCTCCGCCCAACCCATGGGTGCGCATGGCGACGGCCTCGACCATCGTACGGAAGCCCCCGACCTGTGCGCCGGCGGGGTCGATCATCGGTTTGCCGTCGCGGATCAGCGCTATATCCGTGGTGGTTCCCCCAATGTCCGAGACCAATGCATTGTCCACATTGGTCAGCCAGCGCGCGCCCACGATCGAGGCGGCGGGACCGCTGAGGATGGTTTCAATGGGACGTTCGCGGGCTTGCTCGGCGCTCATCAACGCGCCGTCGCCCCGGACGACCATCATAGGCGCGTCGATACCGATGTCGCGCAAGGCATCCTGAGCGCGGCCAATCAGCCGGTCGATCATCCCGATCAAACGCGCATTCAGAACCGCCGTCACGGCGCGCTTTGGGCCGTTCAGCTTGGATGACAGCTGATGAGAGCAGGTCACGGGCGCGCCGGTAACCTCGGTAATGATCCGCGCGACTTCAAGCTCATGCGCGGGGTTGCGGGTGGCGAATTGCGCGGCAACCGCATAGCCCGAGATGCCGTGATGCGTCGTCAGAAACGCCCTGAGCGCGTCAAGATCCAATGCGGCAGCCTCTCCGCCTGCATGGTTGTGCCCGCCGGGGATCACCAGCGCGGGATCGCCTTTCAGGGCGTCATGCAAACCATGCTTGCCAAGGTCACTTTCGCGAAAGCCGATATAGATCAGCGCGACGCGCCCGCCTTGTCCCTCGACCAAAGCGTTCGTCGCGAGGGTTGTGGACAGCGACGCCATCGCAACATCAGCAGGCGCAACAGCGGCCTTTTCCAGCACGGCCTGGATGGCTTTTCCCACGCCAATCGCCAGATCCGTGCGGGTGGTCAGCGATTTTGCGCTGGCGATGACTTCTGCCTCGTCCCGGATCAATACCGCATCGGTATAGGTTCCGCCCGTATCGACACCCAAAGACAATACCATTCCTGCGCCCTCACTCTAGTCGCCCCAACCCGGCATTGTCGGGGACATCGCTGGGCTTACTGAGCCTTAACCCACGACCGTTGCAAGCGAAAGAGCGGCACATACTTGACGTTTTCAGCATATGGTTTCCACTTTTTGTAAGCATTTTGCGGTTATGCATCGTGGGTAGTGCGGACATTTTGTCAGCTTGAAGACCTTTAAAGATGGCGCATTCTTCTTACGAGCGGGTTGGGATGTTGAGCAGGAGTTGGAATGTGCGGTTCGGTGATCGCACTCTGAAACCCTCGCGGCAGCCAGATCACAAAAGAGGGTGGAACATGACAACATTTGGGGCTGACACCACGCAGGCGCTGGTCAAACATCACGAGCTTCCGTCTTGGTTTGAAGAGTTCATTTCGGCCGTCACTTATGCCGACCACATCATTCTGTCCGGCAACATCCGTGACCTTTATCCATCCTTCACAGGAAGGGGTGAGCCGTTCACAGATTTTGACGAGACGCTGTGGGATCTGCTGCGTTCTCAGGGCTTTGGGGCGCTTTTGCACTTTGACCCAGTATCAGGTCTGACGATCCACCGGGCCAAGACCGAGGCAGAAGCAGCATCCCTGAGAGAGACAGAACTGTTTCAGAAGAGACAAGATGCAACGACGCGCGATATTCGGGAAATACATGCCGCAGTAGCGGATTTTAAGGCATTTCCGATCGCGCTGTTGCTTGACTATGCTTCGCATCTCCTCACCCATGATGAAGTCGCGTATGACGATTGCATGGTGGCCATCGACCGTAAGTCGCGCGAGCGTAGGCAGGCCAGCGCAGGAGAGCGGCTCAATCCCACCATTTGGATCGCAGATCATCTGGCAGATCTACCTGACTGGTTTGTGCTGCAAAATGCGTCGGTTCGCGAAATTCAGCTCGAACGTCCAAACCTCGAAGACCGCTATTATTACGGCCGGTACCTCGCCGAAATAGAGGCTGGATTGACGCAGATCTGACGCCTGAACAGGACAGGCTGCTACAGCAGTTTTCCTTCGAGTGCGACGGAGGCCCACTTCGGGCGATGCAATGCATCGGAAAGGTGGCCAAGGAAGAAGGGTTCAACCTGTCCCACATCTCGGACGCGGTCAGGGTGTTTAGAACGGGTGCCAGAAGAAATCCCTGGGCCTCGCCGGTGTTGCGCGAACGGATGAAACGCGCGCACGAGATACTGGAAAACCGCATCAAAGGGCAACCGCACGCGTTGGAACGGACGCTGGATATTCTGGCGCGCTCTGTTCTTGGGCTGTCGGGCGCACAGTCAGGATCGATGCACACGCGCCCCCGCGGCGCGCTTTTCCTTGTTGGTCCCACGGGTGTTGGCAAAACCGAACTGGCCAAGGCGATTACCGAACTTCTGTTTGGCGACGAAACGGCCTGCCACCGATTTGATATGTCCGAGTTCATGGAGGAAAGCTCGGTCGCAAGGTTGATCGGCGCGCCGCCCGGACATCATGATCACGAAAAGGGCGGGCAGCTGATCAATGCCGCGAACCGGCGCCCCTTCAGTGTCTTCTTGTTCGACGAGGTCGAGAAAGCCCACCCGCGTGTTCTGGATCTTTTTCTTCAGATCCTTGATGAGGGACGCCTTGCCGATGCGCGCGGGGCCACTGCCTATTTTTCCGAGGCACTGATTATTTTCACCTCAAACATCGGCATCGTACAGGGATCGCGTGCGACCAATATGGGCATGAATGTCCTGCCGTCGGATTCCTATTCTAAGCTGTCTGCGAAGATCTCAAGAGCGGTCGAAGAGCACTTTAGAAACGACTTGAAACGCCCCGAGCTTTTGAATCGTATCGGCCAGAACGTCGTGGCATTCGATTTTCTGAAACCCGCCGGGATGGCCGCCATTTTCGATGCTATCCTGGACAGGGTTCTTAAAACGGTCGCGCAAGAACACGGCGTGGGAATCACGTTAAGCGACCTTGCCTATTCCAAACTGAAACAGGTGTGCACGCAGGATTATTTCTATGGTGGTCGTGGCATTGCCAACAGGATCGAGGCGCATTTCATCAACCCGTTGGCCCGCCAGTTCTTTCTAACCGGAATCGAAGCCAGTGTGCAGATTGTCGATGTCCATATCGCCGAGGACAAGACGACACTGCAGACCGAGAGGGACGCATCCTCTGCGGCTGCCAACAAAACCCGACTTTTTCCGCCTCAAAATTCACGCTTTCGATTGAGCCGATCACGACTTAGACGACCGGCAGAGCTTCATGTTGATCAGCACAGAAAGAATGATGCCGAATAAGCTTGCTGTTCTTGCGGGTGCTCGGGGCGGAATTGAGGTAAACTACTCATCGCGCCCAAACTGATGCTGGTGAATGCGAATATGCCTGTTCCTTGTAAGATCCTGACCATCACGCTCAAGCCCGCGGTTGATTATGCAACCTCGACGGAACATGTCTCTGCGGGGAGAAAGCTTTATTGTAGTGCGCCACGCATTGATCCCGGGGGGGGCGGCGTGAATGTTGCCCGGGCGATCCAAAAGCTGGGCGGCCACGCCACGGCATTTGTCGCCGCAGGCGGGTCCATGGGGGAACTTCTGTTAGAGTTGCTTGCGAATGAGAACGTGCCGGTTGTCGCGTGCCAGATCGCCGGAGAAACCGGCTATAGTCTGGCCGTCACCGATGAGGAAACGCAAAAGCAGTTTCGATTTTCGCTGCCGGGTCCGCTGATGGATGCTGATGAAGGCCAGATGCTGCTCGGGCAGATCACGCGTGTGGTGCCGGTGAACGGGGTTGTGGTTCTGAGCGGCGGGATGGCGGCGGGCCTTGCAGATGATTTTACGCAAGAGGTGCAGAAGGTAATCCAACGTCACAACACGCGTCTTATCGTCGACACGTCCAAGGCCCCGCTTCAGCGCATGATCGATAATCCGCACGCCGCCGTGGATGTATTGCGGCTGGATAGAAGCGAAATCGAGACGGCGTTCGGTACATCGTTGCAGTCAATCGCCGATAATCTGTATTTTTCTGAAGAGCTTGTTCGCCGCGGTGTCGCAAAAACTGTTGTGGCAGGACACGGCTCAGAAGGCTCGTGCATGGTGGCTGGGGATAAGAAGTTCTTCTGTCACGCGCCCAAAGTTCCCGAGCGCAGTAAAGTCGGCGCAGGTGATGCGTTGGTCGGCTCTTTCACATTATCGCTTTCTCGTGGCGATCCACCCGAGAAAGCGTTGCAATGGGGGGTGGCGGCCGCTGCTGCGACCGTCAGCACCGAAGGAACGGCGCTGTGTGATCGTGCCGCGACCGAAGCCCTGTTAACGCGCTGCCGGCTGGAAAGTTTCTAGGACTGTCCAGCCCGATCAGCCTGAATCACTTCCGACGTTTCGGAGCTTCATTGCCACTGCGCTTCTCTGCGGCGCGGGCGCGGTTTTTCTTGCTGCTCGCCTTGCCCTTGGGCGGCGGGGGGCCTTTGGGGCCGTCCGTGCGTGATTTAGGCTTTCCACGGTCGGGCGCGCCAGACTCCTTCTTCGGTTTGCCCTTGTATTTGGTCTCGGACGAACGCCGGGGTGCCGCGGCGGCATGCGCGCCATCGTCGGTGTCCCGTTTCTTCGGACCCTTGCTGTATGGCTTGCGATCTTCTGGTTTTGGCTTGCGGCGCTTGGGTGCGGGATCGTCATTCCAATCAACCGGGGGCGTGTTGCCCTTGCGGTGACGCGGTTTTCCCGAGAAATCACGATCACGCTTTGGTCGCTTGAACTCTGGCACATCAGGTGCGCCCTCAAGCCGTACGATTTCTTTCGTTTTCTCGATCCGCATGTTTGGACCGATAGCAGCTACGAACCCGTCGACAGCTTGTTCGCGAATTTCGATATACGACTGGTCGTCCGCAATGCGAATGGCGCCGATATCGTCCTTGGTGATATCACCTGCCTTGCAGATCATCGGCAGCAGGAAACGCGGCGAAGCGTTCTGGTTGCGTCCTTCTGATACCGAGAACCAGACGCTGGGACCGAACGGCGCCTTGGGCGTCCGTTTCTGATCCGTGACTTCCTGCAGTTCTTCAGCGGGTGCGTGGCGCGTTTTGTATTGGCGCAGATAGGCTGCGGCCAGTTGCTCGGGCGAGAATTTCTCGACCAACTGCGCGATGGCGGACTGCTCGCTTTCAGCGATCTCGACGGCCCAGTCATCCGAGGCCAGCATCCGCTCTTCGTCGCGGCCATTCACAGCCTCGGCCGACGGGGCAGGGCCCCATTCCGCATTCAGCTTGGCGAACTTCAAAATGCGTTCGGCCTTTTTGCGCGACGCCGGCACGACGACCAGCGCACTCACACCCTTGCGCCCAGCCCGGCCGGTCCGGCCCGAGCGGTGCAGAAGCGTTTCGTGGCTGCTGGGTAGTTCGGCATGAACCACCAGGTCCAGATTGGGAAGGTCAATGCCGCGTGCGGCCACATCGGTGGCCACGCAGACGCGAGCGCGCCCGTCGCGCATCGCCTGAAGCGCGTTGGAGCGTTCGCTTTGGGTCAGTTCACCCGACAGCGCCACAACCGAGAAACCTCGGTTCGACAAGCGTGCAGTCAAGCGCGACACCATCGCGCGGGTATTGCAGAACACAATGGAATTCGGCGCTTCGTAATAGCGCAACACGTTGATGATCGCGTTCTCGCCGTCTCGGCCAGCGACCGTCATGGCCCGGTATTCGATATCGCTGTGCTGTTTCGTCTCGCCTACGGTCGACACGCGTTCCGCGTCGCGCTGATAGCTTTTGGCCAGCTTGGTAATGGCGTTGGGAACCGTGGCCGAGAACAACAGCGTCTGACGTTCAGACGGTGTTTCTTCCAGAATGAACTCGAGATCCTCGCGGAAGCCCAGATCCAGCATCTCGTCCGCTTCGTCCAGAACAACCGCACGGATCTGGGTCAGGTCGATCGAGCCGCGCATGATGTGGTCGCGCAAACGTCCCGGTGTAGCGACAACCACATGTGCGCCACGCGCCAAGGCACGGCGTTCGTCGCGCATATCCATGCCACCTACGCAGGATGCCAGATAGGCACCCGCATCTGCATACAGCCAACCCAGTTCGCGCTTCACCTGCATCGCCAGTTCACGTGTCGGGGCGATGACCAAAGCAAGCGGAGCACCCGCCGAGCCGAATGTGTCGTCTTCCCCAAGCAAGGTTGGCGCGATGGCCAGCCCGAACCCAATCGTCTTGCCCGATCCGGTTTGGGCCGACACCAGCAGGTCACGCCCGTCCAAATCCGGATTGGTGACCGCCTGTTGAACGGGGGTCAAAGTATCATAGCCCTTGCGGGCAAGCGCATCTGCGATGGTTTTTTTCACGAGTAAGGTTCTTTGTATGTCCTGGCTGGCGCAAACCGGATGCCTGTGCCTTGTCCTAGGTTAAGGGTGCCCTCTATCGGGTGACGAGGAGTTTGTATAGGTGTAGCGGGCTTATGTTACAGGAACAGGCGCTGCAATACGACCAAACAGCTGTGTCGCCGTCATTCCCCAAGGAAATAACCCCGAAAAGGCGTCTTGGCCGGACTACTCGGCAGGTTGGTCAGACTTGACGTCTTGCATCCGCCCGCGAAGCTGCTCTTGCCATTCCTCCATCATCTCGTCGACGCGCGCCATGTAGGCCTCGTTTTCCAACGGAGGGATGTTGATGTCGTAAAGCCCGGCCAAATCCAGCATCGCCTCGCGGTCGGCGGCCTCGAACTCTTCCAGCAACTTCTCAGCTTGTGTGCGGGTATGCCCAAGCGCTTCGAAGGCCGAGCGGCTGGCTCTGATCGAGCTGTCATAGGTTTCGCGGATGATGTCACGGCAGCCGACAGACCACAGGTCATAGACGTGGTTGCGGTCGATGGCGCGGGCGACCAGATGCACATGCGGGTGATGTTCGACCATGTAGCGGACCAGCTGGGTGATCGCCTCTTTGTCATCAATGGCGATGACCAGAACCTTGGCTTCATCAATGCCTGCTGCATGCAGAAGGTCGGGGCGAGTGGCGTCTCCGAAATGGACGCTGATGTGGAAGCGGCGCAGCATTTCCAGCTGCTCGGACGAGTAATCCAGCACGGTCGTGTCATAGCCCGCCCCCCGCAGCGCGCGGTTCACAATTCCGCCGAACCGACCGTGGCCTGCGATGATGATGGGGGCCTCGCCCTCGATCTCGTCCGCCTCGCGCTCTTCTTGCGCGCTGTATTTCGGCGCGATGACGCGGTCATAGAGAATGAACAGGGCAGGGGTCAGCAGCATCGACAGCGCAACGACCAGTAGCAGAAGGTCTGCGATGTCCTGCGGGATCACCGAATTAGCGACGGTGAAGGACAGAAGCACGAAGCCAAACTCGCCCGCTTGCGCCAGACCAAGGCCAAACAGCCACTTGTCGCCGCCTTGCAGCTTGAAGGCCCGCCCCAGCACCAAAAGGATCGCGGATTTCAGCAGGATCAGGCCAAGGGTCAGCCCAATGATCAGGCCAAGATTGCTGCCCAGCAGGCCAAAGTTGATCCCGGCACCTACGGTGATGAAGAACACGCCCAGGAAGATGCCCTTGAACGGTCGATGTCGCTTTCCAGCTCGTGCCGGTATTCGCTGCCCGCCATGACGACGCCTGCTAGGAAGGTTCCCAGCGCAGGAGAGAGGCCCACCAGCGTCATCAAAAGGGCAATGCCCAACACCATCATCAACGCGGTCGTCACGAAAAGCTCGCGTAGCCGCGCTTTGGCTACGAAACGAAAGATCGGGGTGGTCAGATAGGTGCCAATGAAGATGACACCGGCTATCGCGCCCAGCGTCACCAGCGCAGTCTGCCAGCCGCTCAGCCCGTCAACGAGGCTCAGGTTCAGCCCGCCGCCATGGCTGTCATCGTGGCCACCGCTGTGATCGGCACCGTGTGACAGTGCGTCGGCCAGCTCGGGCATCGCCAGCAGTGGGATCAGCGCCAGCATGGGAATCACCGCGATATCCTGCATCAATAGGACCGAGAAGCTCGCTTGCCCCCCGTCCGAGCGCAGAAGCCCCTTTTCCCGTAGGGTCTGGTTCACGATCGCGGTCGAGGACAGCGCCAACACCAGCCCGATCGCCAATCCGACCGTCATTGGCAGCCCGAAGGCCAGACACACCGCCAACACCGCACCTGTCGTGATCCCGACCTGAAGCCCGCCCAGAACGAAAATGCGGCTACGCATCTCCCACAGGGATTTGGGGTTCATCTCAAGCCCGACGATGAACAGCATCATCACCACGCCGAACTCGGCAAAATGCTGAAGCGCAATAACGTCCGCGCCCGCCCAATGCAGGATCGGACTGATCGCGATGCCCGCCACCAAATAGCCCAGCACGGATCCCAGCCCGAAGCGCGACGCGATGGGAACCGCAATCACTCCGGCCAGAAACAAAGTGAATGTGATCAGCATGAATTCAGCGGTCATGGCGCCCTCGCAATCGGTAACTTGGTTAATATATGCCCTGTTCGCGGTGGGCGGTGCCTTTAGAAAAGCCTTCCAGGCCTAGTAGGTCAAGCAAGGGGCGCCAGGGCGGGCGCAGTGGTCGAACGGAAAACCGATCGAAAAAGCGTTTTTGACCCTTGCCCCTGCGCGGCGACAAAGCTAAACGGGTCGACGGAGACGTGGCCGAGTGGTCGAAGGCGCTCCCCTGCTAAGGGAGTAGGCGGGAAA
>LLEO01000021.1_pt1 | contig 32516 bp, 40 predicted proteins | sample 595861 | NCBI WGS metagenome assembly LLEO01 (sample SAMN02919315, study PRJNA255460) | bioreactor metagenome | biome: chemostat; feature: culture 2012_25.1; material: sediment; isolation source: day35 25degC chemostat 2012 inoculated with Wadden Sea sediment taken from... | place: Germany: Bremen ... | reverse complement strand
TGGAGTTCTGAGGTCAAACAGGGGCTTTGCCCCTCTGTGCTGCGCACATTCACCCCAGGATATTTTCAGCAAGAAAATGAGGCTTAGTAACCCGCTTTCTTGTCGACCAGATGCAGGAAGGGTTCTTTCGCCTCGCCACGACGGATGTTTTCGGCGATGACCTTAGCGGCCGTGTCGGGGCGTGTGTCTGAGGCGATATGCGGTGTGACGGTCACTTTCGGGTGGGCCCAGTAGGGGTCGTCATCCGGCAAGGGTTCGACGCGGAACACATCCAGTGTCGCATGGCCGATATGCCCACGATCCAGCGCGTCCAGAAGTGCGGTATCGTCAATCAGCGGGCCACGGCCCGGATTTATGATCACTGCACCTTCGGGCAGCATGGCAATTCGTTCGGCGTTCAGGACGTTCTCGGTCGCTTTGGTGGCGGGCAGCAGAAGGACCAGAATGTCTGAATTGCGCAACACCTGCTCTAACCCGCCATCGCCATGAAGGCAGGTGACGCCGTCAATCGATTTGGTTCCGCGGCTCCAACCTGACACCGGGAAATTAAGAGCGGTGAGGGCTTTGGCCGCCACCCGACCCAGCTCTCCCAGTCCCAGAATGCCGACGCGACGATTGCGGGCCAGCGGCGGGGCCAGACGCCCCCAAGCCGGGGTGGTGTTGTGGATGTCCTGATCCATTTCCAAATGGTGACGCAGCACGTGGCCGACCACCCATTCAGTCATGCCCTCGCTTAGCCCCTGATCCACCATGCGCGCATAGGGTTGGGTCAGCGTCGGGTTATAGACGATCCGTTCAACCCCGGCCCAAAGGCCCAGCACTGCTTTGGCACGTGTGAAGGGGGTGAAATTCTGCAGCGCGCTGTTTGGGTCATAGACGATGTAATCCACCTGATCGGCGGGCAGATCGCAGGACAGAGTTGCCTCGATCTCGATCTCATCCAGCGCCTTACTGATCTCGTGCTGATAGACATCCCAGCGCTTGGGATTTCCCGCATACAGAACATTAATGCTCATTACTTTTGCCTCGCTCTGTGCACGTGTGCGCTTTGGACCAAACCGAAACCGACCAGCAAAATCAACATGGCAGACCCGCCATAGCTGACCATCGGTAGCGGCACCCCGACCACCGGGGCAAGGCCCATCACCATGGACATGTTCACGGCAAAGAACAAGAAGAAGGTGACGGAAATTCCTAGGATCAGAAGCGAGCTGAAGCGGTCCTTGTTCTGGAAGGCCGAGACAGCGCAGAAGATCAGGATCAGCACATAAAGCGTAAGCAGGGACGCGCCCCCCAGAAAGCCGAACTCTTCCGCCAATGTGGTGAAGATGAAGTCGGTGTGTTTTTCGGGCAGGAAGTTCAGGCGTGACTGCGTGCCCTGCATAAAGCCCCGGCCGGTCCAGCCCCCTGATCCCAGCGCAATCTTAGACTGGGTAATGTGATAGCCCGCCCCCAGTGGGGTCAGAAGACGGATCAAGGAATGTATCGATCCGGCGGTACTGATAGTTTTTCAGAAGCTGCCATTCCGTCCCGCGCGACATAAACACAGACGCCACCAGCCCCACGCCCGAGGCGATGACCGCCCCGAAATACCACAGGCTGACACCCGCCAAAAACATGATCACGCCGCCGCCCGTCACCAGCAGGATCGAGGTGCCGAGGTCCGGCTGAGGCAGCACCAGAAAGGTCGGCAGCATGATCAGGATGACCGGGATCAGCACCCAGAGCGGGCGCGAGACTTTCTTGATATCAAGCCAGTCGTAATAGGCCGCTAGCATCATCACCAAGGTGATTTTCATCAGCTCGGACGGTTGCAGGCGCATAAAGCCAAGGTCGATCCAGCGCTGCGCGCCCATGCCGACCGAGCCCATGACCTCGACCAGCACCAGCAGAACAAGCGACAGCAGATAGCCCACCCCGGCCATGTTGCGCCAGAACCAGATGGGTACCATGGCGATGACAAACATCAAGAACATACCCAACGCAAAGCGCTTCATCTGCGCCATGGCCCACGGGTCCATCTTGCCGCCCGCAACGGAAAATAGCATCAGGAAGCCGACGCTCGCCACCGCGATCAACAAAAGTACAAGCGACCAGTTCAGATAGAGCACCTTTCGCAGACCCGACGGGACGACTTTTACGTTGTATTCAAGATAGCTCATGCCCGGCCCTCGGCGGCCTTCACGCGTTCGTCATGCGGCATGTCCAGCATTTCTTCGATGTCACGCTGGCGGGTTTGGATCGTACCGCGCTGGTTCTCCGGATAAGCCTCGAGCGGGGGCTTTCCCTTGTAGAACGCTTGCAACATCACATCTCGGGCAATCGGGGCCGCAGCGGTAGAGCCGCCCCCCGCCGTGTTCGACCACGATCGTCACCGCGTAGCGCGGGTTGTCGTGGGGTGCATAGCACACGAACAGCGCGTGGTCGCGCCGCTCCCACGGCAAGTCCTCGTTTCGAAACACCCCGCGCGCACGTTCGGCGGCGGTGATGTTGCGCACCTGACTGGTGCCGGTTTTGCCTGCCATGCGCAGGTCGTCGCCGACGATCTTTGACCGCCCGGCGGTACCGCGCCGTGCGTTCACGACTTCGTACATGCCTTCACGAATGGCGTTCAGATTGCTGGTGCTGATCTCGAGCGGGCCATCATTGCGGACGGGGGTCTCAACCCCGTTGACCGAACGCACCAACCGCGGATGGATCGCCTGCCCCGTCGCCAGTCGCGCGGTCATCACCGTCAGCTGCAAGGGTGACGCCAGAACGAAGCCCTGGCCGATGCCTGCGTTCAGACTGTCACCGATCACCCAGTCCGCGCCGCGCGCCTCGCGCTTCCACGCCTTGGTGGGGATCAGGCCCTGCGCAATCGCAGACAAAGGCAGATCATGACGCTCGCCCAGCCCCAGCTTGCGGGCCATCTCGGCAATCTTCTCGATCCCCACGCGTTGGGCGATGTCGTAATAGTAGATATCACAGCTTTCACGCAGGCTTTTCACCAGATCGACAGGCCCGTGCCCCCCGCGTTTCCAGCAGTGAAACCGACGTTTGTGCACTTCGACATAACCGTAGCACTTGATGGATTCATTCGTGTCGATCACGCCTTCTTCCAATGCGGCCAAGGCCGTGACCATCTTGAAGGTCGATCCGGGCGGATAGGTGCCCTGAGCAGGTTTCGCAGCCAGCGGACGGTACTTATCGTTCAGAAGCGTGCCGTAATCCTTGCTGGAAATCCCGCGTACGAATTTATTCGGATCAAACGTCGGTGCCGAGCCGATGGCCAACACATCCCCCGTCTGAATGTCCATCACCACCGCCGCAGCACTTTCACCCGCAAGGCGCGCCTGCACATAGGCCTGCAGGTCCGCATCCACGGTCAGCTGAATATTGTCCCCCGCGCGGCCTTCCTCGCGGCCCAGCTCGCGCATTTCGCGGCCCACCGCATTCACCTCGACCTCGCGCGTGCCAGCAGATCCGCGCAGATCCAGCTCCATCTTCGCCTCCACACCGCTTTTGCCGATCTGGAAGCGTGGGATTTGCAGAAGCGGATCAGGGTCTTCCAGCTTGGAGAGATCATAATCCGACACGGGGCCCACATAGCCGATCACGTGGCGAAATCATCGGCACGCGGATAGCTGCGCGACAGGCCCACTTCGGCGGTAATGCCGGGCAGCGCGGGCGCGTTCACGGCGACCTCGGCCACGTCTTCCCATGCAACGCGGTCAGCAACCGTCACCGGCACGAAGGGGCTGCGGCGACGCATTTCGTCCAAGGTGCGTTTCACGTCCGCATCGTCGATCCATACGATCTTACGCAGACGGTTCAGCACCGCTTCGGGGTCGTCCGCATCCTCGCGCACGATGACAATGCGATAGTTCTGTTCGTTGCCCGCGATCAGCACGCCATTGCGGTCATAGATCAGTCCCCGCGCGGGTGGCAGCAGCGAGAACTTCACACGGTTCTCTTCAGCGAGGTTGCGGTATTCGTCGGCCTGTTCGACCTGCATATAGCGCATCCGCCCCACCAGCATCGCCGCGAACGAGACCTGAAGCCCACCTAGGAACAATCCCCGGCGGGTAATCTTGCGGGCGCTGGCCTCGGTATCTATGGGGGAGCGCTTCATGCTGCCTGACTCCGTACCGGATCATCACCGGGTTGAAGCTTCTCAACGCCCAGTACAAAGACCGAAACAAAGACCACCGCTGGATAGATCGCAACGGTGCTTACAAACTGCAACAAGGCGCGGCCAAAGGGGATTTGGTCAACGAAGAAGACGGTAAGAAAGATCCGTTCAGCAAACAGCATCGCAAGCAAAATGGCGGCGACGACGCCCCATTCAACCACGAAGGACTGCTCGCGCAATCCGGGCTCGCGCCGCCGGAGTACCTCAAGCCCGATAACCGCCATCAGGGCGCCAATGGCAGGGATGTCTTGGTACAAAAGATCTGTCAGGAAAATCAGAGCAGCGACCAGAAGGATGGGCACATAATCCGGGCGGCGCAGCATCCATGCAGCCACGACGGCAATGAAGATGTCGGGTCCGGGAAAGCGCCCCGCGCTCAGGTCCAGAGGCAGAAGTTTCACAAACAGAAGACCCGCCGAGATCACGATCAACAGCCCCCAGAAGGCCCAGCGAAGAAGCGTGACGCGATCGGTCATTCACCCCCCCTTCCTGTGCGCTCGCGGAATCCTCGGCAACGTCAGGAGCGGGCGGTACAGCCGGTGTAGCGACGATCAGGCTGCCTTCTCCCCTCGACCATTTCGCCGGGGATGACTGCGCAGGACACGCAGGAACTGAAGCCGCTCGTAATCAGCAGCCAACCGAACGCGTAGCCGCCGGTCGGTACCCAGCGCCACATGCCCCACCAGAAGCCCGGCGGGGAACACGCCCCCATCGCCGGACGACACCACACGGTCGCCGGGCCGGACCTTTTCGGGGCTTTCCAAAAACTCGATCGGCGGGACAGCCGAGTTGTCGCCCACCAGAAGCGCATCCTGCCCCGAGGGCTGGACGGTGATCGGAATGCGGCTGTTGCTATCCGTCAGCAGAATCACACGGCTGGTGCTTTTCCCAACACCTGCGATCCGCCCTGCTAGCCCCAGACCATCAGTCGCCGCCCAACCATCCACCAGCCGTCGCGGGTGCCAATGTTCAGAAGTACCGACTGACGGAAGGGTGAACCGCTGTCGGCCAGCACAACGCCGGTCACATAGCTGAGCTGCGCATCCAGCCGCACGTTGTTCAGGTTCAAAAGCTGGGCATTTTCCTGTTCCAGCTGAAGAGCCGCTTCCTTCCACGCCTTCATCTGCTGTAGCTCGCGGCGCAGTTCTTGGTTCTGTTCGTAAATCCGCTGATAGGACTGGAAGTCCTCGACCATGCCAACCAGCTTGGTCACCGGCACCAAGGCCCAGTCAAAACTGGGCACCACCGTGTCGATCAGGTTGGCGCGAAAGCGTTCAACCCGGGGGCTATCAATCCGCCAAACCAGAAAAATCAGAAACAGGCATAGCATAAGCAGCCCGACAAAAAGCCTGCGCAGCGGACGGCCGTATTCCTCGGTCTGGTTCGGTTTGCGTGCCAATCTGGCCTCCGGTTACCCGACGGGCGCGCCCACCGGCGGGGCAAACCCGATCAGCTGTCGTAGTCGATGACGTGGCGAAGCTGCTTTTCAAACTCCAGCGCCTTGCCGGTGCCCAGCGCCACGCAGTTCAGGCTTTCATCCGCAACAGAAATCGACAAGCCTGTTTGCTCGCGCAGGGCAAGATCCAGCTCGCCCAGCAGCGCGCCGCCACCGGTCAGCATAACGCCGCGATCCACAATGTCAGCGGCCAGATCGGGCGGCGTGGCTTCCAGCGCGGTCATCACGGCTTCGCAGATCTGTTGCACCGGTTCGGCCAAGGCTTCGGCAACCTGCGCTTGGTTGATCTCGGTTTCTTTTGGAACACCGTTCAATAGGTCACGACCGCGGATCATAAGCGAGGTGCCACGACCGTCATCGGGCATCCGTGCGGTGCCGATGGTGGTTTTGATGCGTTCTGCGGTGGCTTCCCCCACCAGTATATTTTGCTGGCGGCGCAGATAGCTGATGATCGCATCATCCATCCGGTCCCCACCCACGCGCACCGAGCGCGCATAAACAATGTCGCCCAACGACAGAACCGCCACTTCGGTCGTCCCGCCACCGATGTCTACGACCATGTTCCCGGTCGGATCGGTGATCGGCATACCTGCCCCGATGGCGGCGGCGATGGGTTCAGCCACCAAACCAGCGCGACGTGCGCCAGCCGACAGAACCGACTGACGAATGGCACGCTTTTCAACCGGGGTTGCGCCGTGCGGCACACAAACGATGATTTTCGGTTTCGAGAAGGTCGTGCGGCGGTGCACTTTGCGGATGAAGTGCTTGATCATCTCTTCCGCGCTGTCGAAGTCAGCAATGACACCTTCGCGCATCGGGCGGATCGCCTCGATCGAGCCGGGGGTCCGGCCCAGCATCAGCTTGGCGTCCTCGCCCACGGCCAGAACTTTCTTCACGCCGTCTTTGACGTGATAGGCGACCACCGAGGGTTCGTTCAGAATGACGCCCTTGCCCTTTACGTAGACCAGCGTATTCGCGGTCCCAAGGTCAATCGCCATGTCCGACGAAAACAATCTCGAAAACCCTGCCATTTGGATGCCTATCCCGTTCATATCCCTTTGCGCCCGCGACTCCTTAAGGGTGCAGACCGGTGGATATATAAGCCTCTAAGCCCTGCGGTGAAAGCCCTAATACAAACGGGCGAGCGGCTTATCGCCAAGGAGGGGAAATTTCGAACAATTGGTGAAAGATTACCCATAAATTCTGGCAATCGGCTTTCACTTTTCGAACTAATCGCAAAAATGCGGGCAAATTGCTTTGCCCGCACCTTGTTTCAGATCAGACGCCCTCGGGCTTGGTCTTTTCGCGACGCGTGATCAGGTTATTCAACGCATTCACGTAAGCCCGGACCGAAGCCAGGATCGTATCGGTGTGCGAGGATTGGCCGGTCACGATCTTGCCGTTCTCTTCCATCCGCACCGAGACCGTCGCCTGTGCGTCGGTGCCTTCGGTCACGGCATGTACTTGATACAGCTGCAAGCGTGCCTCATGCGGGAAGATCATCTTCACGCAGTTGAACGCTGCATCAACCGGCCCGTCACCTTCCGAACTGACCTTATGCTCGACACCGTTCACGGTCATGGTCAGGTCGGCAGTATTCTTTTCCTCGCCGCCGGCAATCACGCGCAGGGATTTCACCTGCAGCTGGTCATTGGCGTCGTCGGTGCCGTCGGTCATCAGGGCGACGATATCCTCGTCGAACACCTCTTTCTTGGTGTCGGCCAGTTCCTTGAAACGCACAAAAACGTCCTTCAACTGGTTGTCCCCCACGTCAAAGCCCAGATCGTTCAATTTGGCCTTCAACGCAGCCCGGCCCGAGTGCTTACCCAAAGGCAGCGAGGTTCCAGCCAAACCGATGTCTTCGGGACGCATGATCTCGAAGTTTTCAGGGTTCTTCAGCATGCCGTCCTGGTGGATCCCGCTTTCATGGGCGAAAGCGTTCTTGCCGACGATGGCCTTGTTGTACTGCACCGCAAAGCCCGACACCTGCGCCACGCGGCGCGAGATGTTCATGATTTTCGTCGTGTCGATACCGGTCTGGTACGGCATGATGTCGTTGCGCACTTTCAGGGCCATGACAACCTCTTCCAGCGCGGTGTTGCCAGCGCGTTCGCCCAAGCCGTTGATGGTGCATTCGATCTGACGCGCGCCAGCCTCGACAGCCGCCAAAGCGTTGGCAGTCGCCATGCCCAGATCGTTGTGACAGTGGGTGGCGAAGACGATCTCGTCCGCGCCCGGCACTCGCTCGATCAGCATACGGATCAGGTCAGCGCTTTCACGCGGCGCGGTATAGCCCACCGTGTCGGGAATGTTGATCGTCGTGGCACCTGCCTTGATTGCGATCTCGATCACGCGGCACAGATAGTCATGTTCCGTCCGCGTCGCGTCCATCGGCGACCACTGCACGTTGTCCACCAAGTTGCGCGCATGGCTGACAGTCTCGTGGATCAAGTCGGCCATCTCGTCCTGAGTCAGGTTCGGAATGGCGCGGTGCAGGGGGGACGTGCCGATGAAGGTGTGAATACGCGGCTTGGCAGCCTTGCGCACGGCTTCGGCACAGCGATCAATGTCTTTGAAGTTTGCGCGGCTCAAGCCACAGATCACCGAATTCTTGGAACGCTCGGCAATCTCGGACACGGCAGCAAAGTCGCCTTCGGACGCAATCGGGAAGCCCGCCTCGATAATGTCCACACCCATCTCGTCCAGCATCTCGGCGATCTCGAGCTTTTCGTCATGGGTCATGGTCGCGCCGGGGCTTTGTTCACCGTCACGCAAAGTGGTGTCGAAAATCAACACGTGATCCGAGGGGATTGGTCATTGTCTTGGTCTCTTTAGATATAAGTTCTTAGCCTTTGTGGCCCACTTGGATAGGGGCCGGTTCGTGGCGCGGTCGGCGTGTCCCCTGAGCGGTCGCGCCAAAACGGCACGCTCAGAGGCGGCTAAGCAGTAGCAGAAGGCCCAGTGCGGGGCGGAAAGCGATATGGGTCTGCGTGTTCATGCGCGCAAATATACGTCCGTTTCCGTCAAGTTAAAGTCCTTTTTTCGGGAAACCACCCGTTGGGGGCCATCCTTACGGATGTTATTCGCTACCAGTCTGATCCACAGCCGGTGCTGTATTCGTCCCCCGCGGTCGAGGCCGCGCCCGCCGCTTCGGCCGCAGCCGCAGCCGCGTCGCTGTCCAATGCGGGTGCCGGGGCAGATTCGATTGCTCCCGCCATCATGCCATTCTCCAGATGCCTTCTTCCTGCTTCCGTCAGCGCGATAGGCCACGCCCTGTCCATGACGTTTTCCACCCTTGAAGCCACCTTCATAACGGTCGCCGCCGGGATAGATCGCAATGCCCTGCCCATCAAACAGGCCCGAGGCCCAATCGCCGTCATAGCTGAACCCGTCAGCCGTCTTGTAGGTGCCGCGCCCTTCACGTTCGCCGTCCACGAACCCGCCTTCATAGGTCGCGCCATCCGCCAGTTTCGACACACCTTGTCCGTGGAATTTGCCCGCCTGCCATCCACCGGCATAGCTGGCACCATCTACAGTGGCCAAAGTGCCTTCCCCATCGAACAACGCTTCCTTGAACGTTCCCTCATAACGCGCACCATCCGCCAGCAGGGCAATGCCCTTGCCTTCGATTACGCCGCCCTTCCAGTCGCCTTCAAAGCTGCTGCCATCCGGATAGGTGATCACGCCCACGCCATCGGGAAGACCCGCGCGGAATTGACCCTTGTAGATCGAGCCATCGGGATAGGTCACGCCACCATCGCCTTCAATCACTCCGGCGACCCAGTCCCCTTCATAACGATAGCCATCTGCACCCACAAAAACGCCCTGACCGTGTCGCTGATCGGCGTCAAAGCTGCCTTCATAGCGGTCGCCATTGGCGTAATCGACTGTCCCGGCACCCTGACGAGACCCCGCCTGAAACTGGCCCGAATACACATCTCCATTGGCCTGCGTCAGCACACCGTCGCCATCCATCTGACCTTGCGCCCAGTTGCCCTCGTACATCATACCGTCCGGTTGGGTCAGTTTGCCTACACCGTCACGTTCCCCGCCACGCATACCGCCTTCGTAGACCGAGCCATCAGCATAGGTCGACCGGCCCCGGCCCTCTTTCACGCCAGAAACCCAGTCGCCTTCATAGACATAACCGGACGGACTTTGCAGCCGCCCCTGCCCGTGATGCATCGCATTGCGGAAACCGCCTTCATACTGAAGGCCGTTGGCATACAGCGCCATGCCCGAGCCGTTGATCTTGCCGTCGACCCAGTCCCCTTCGAAGCTGGCGCCGTCTGCAAAGGTGATCTTGCCAAAGCCTTCCGGCTTCCCCTTCGCGAAGCTGCCTTCATAGAGCGATCCGTTGGGGAAGCGCGCGACGCCCTGCCCGACGATCTCGCCCTCCATGAACTCGCCGGTATACTCATAGCCCGACGGCAGGGGTCAGAGTGCCCATTCCGTGCTGCAATCCGCCCTTGAACGTCCCTTCGTAGACGGATCCGTCTTCATATTGCTTGGTTTCGACCTGCGCCACGGCCACGGCTGGCAACACAAGCGCGAAGGCCAGCAATCCGCGAAATCCGATTTGGGTGCGTTGCATCTCGAAACCTCGTTCAATTTCTTTGACTTGTTATTGGACGGCCGAAGCCTGTTCGCGCTAAGACTATGCCGTCCAAAAAGCCGAGACAACGCTTTTCCCGTTCAGCCTCTTTATCCTGCGGGCAAACCTGCTACATCTGTGCCGAACCATCCCCCGCATTGCCGGGAAGAAGGACAAGCGCGATGAGTGACAATTTCCGCCTGACACTGGCACAACTGAACCCAACCGTGGGCGCAATTTCTGGCAACGCAACAAGGCGCGTGATGCGTGGAATGTGGCGAAAGAGGCTGGCAGCGACATGCTGGCCCTGCCCGAGGCATTTGTGACCGGGTATCAGACACAGGATCTGGTGATGCGTCCGCAGTTCTTCCGCGATGCGATGGACGCGGTCGAGGCGCTGGCCAAAGACTGCGCGGACGGCCCCGCAATGGGCATCGGCGCGCCGTATCACGACGGCAAGGACCTGTATAACGCCTATTACATCTTGCAGGGCGGCAAGATCGCCACGCGGATCCTGAAGCAACGTCTGCCCCAACGAAACCGTGTTTGACGAGGAACGTCACTTCACATCGGCTGACCCGCAAGGGCCATATTCGATGGGTCCGATCCGCATCGGCACACCGATCTGCGAAGACGCTTGGCATGCCGAAGACGTCTGCGAAACGCTCGCTGAAAGTGGCGCCGAGTTTCTGCTGATCCCGAACGGCTCGCCCTATTACCGCAACAAGTTCGACGTGCGCCTGAACCACATGGTGGGCCGCGTGGTCGAAACCGGCCTGCCGCTGGTCTATCTGAACATGGTCGGCGGGCAGGATGATCAGGTGTTCGACGGCGGCACCTTCGCGCTGAACCCCCGGCGGCGAGATGGCCCCTGAAAATGAGCGCCTTCGACGAGGACATTCAGCACATCGACCTGACCCGCACAAACGACGGCTGGCGCATCACGCCCGGTCTTATCGCCACACATGGCGATGAATGGGAACAAGACTACCGCGCGATGGTCGAAAGCCTGCGCGACTATATGGGCAAGACCGGGTTCAAAAAGGTGCTGCTGGGTCTGTCCGGCGGGATCGACAGTGCGATTGTCGCCACCATCGCCGCCGATGCACTGGGGCCGGAAAATGTGCGCTGCGTTATGCTGCCGTCTGAGTACACATCGCAGGGATCATTGGACGACGCCAAAGACATCGCGAACCGTCTGGGCTGCACCTACGACTTCGTGCCGATCAAGGAAGGCCGCGACGCGATCACCAATACGCTCGCCCCCGTTCTTCGAAGGCACCCAGCCCGACGTGACCGAGGAAAACATCCAGTCCCGCCTTCGCGGGCTGCTTCTGATGGCACTGTCCAACAAGACTGGCGCGATGCTTCTGACCACCGGCAACAAGTCCGAGGTCGCGGTGGGCTATGCCACGATCTATGGCGACATGTCGGGCGGCTATAACCCGATCAAGGACCTCTATAAGACGCGCGTGTTCGAACAATGCCGCTGGCGCAACGCCAATCACCGCGATTGGATGAAAGGCCCAGAAGGCGAGGTCATCCCGGTGTCGATCATCGACAAGCCGCCCTCGGCCGAGCTGCGACCGGACCAAAAGGACGAAGACAGCCTGCCGCCCCTATGACGTGCTGGATGCGATCCTTGAGGGGATTATTGACGACGAGAAATCGGTGGCCGAGCTGGTGGCAGAAGGCTTTGACAAGGCAACCGTCAAGAAGGTCGAGCACCTGATTTACATCAGCGAATACAAACGCTTCCAGTCCGCGCCGGGCACCCCGCCTGACCAAGCGCAGCTTCTGGCTGGATCGGCGCTATCCGATCGTGAACCGCTGGCGGGATGGCTCGTAAGCTACCCCGCCTGCGTGCGTTATCCCATCAACAGCTGATAGCTGTGCGGCACGTATTGGAACCCTGCATCGCGGGCCTCGACATAACCCAATGCGGGGAACGGCATGTGATAGCCGATGAAGGGCATCTTCTCGGCGGCCAACATCCCCAGAAGCGACCTACGCGTGGCGGCAGCTGCTGATTTGTCGCGGTCAAACTTCACCTCCCAATCGGGATAGCCCAGCGACCAGACATAGTGGTTGGCGAAATCTGCCGCGATCAGCAGCGACTTCCCACCGCTGTCCAGACGATAGGCCATGTGACCGGGCGTGTGGCCAAAGGCCTCGACCGCCTCGATCCCTGACAGGACCGCATCGCCGGGGGCCAGCATCGTCGTCTGCTCGGCCAGCGGGGCCACTTTGGCGTTGAACCCATCATTGCCCGCTGCGGCCCAGTGATCAAACTCGACCGCCCCGGTGACATAGCGTGCGTTCGGGAAAGTGGCACCTGCATCGCCCATCAGCCGCCGATGTGGTCGCCGTGCATATGGGTGATGACAACGACATCAACATCTTCGGGCGAATAGCCCGCAGCCGTCACGGCAGCCGAGATCCCCTCGGCATTCAGTCCGGTATCAAACAGCACCAGATCCACGCCCGTGTTCACCAAGGTGGGCGTGAAGAAAAACTGCGCCGCATCCGTTGGGATATTGGCGCCCGCACTGGCGGTGGCGAACTCGTCTGCGCTGACATTCATACCGAAAATGGTCTGCGGGGTCGGGCACCGTGCGCGCACCTGCCAGCAAAGTTGTCACCTCGAACGACCCCAGTTTGAAACGACGCGCATCAATGGTTTGCGCCCCCAGCTGCGGTGCCATCGCGCGCGCCTGCGAGGCCAGCCCAAGGGCCGGGCCGCCGCGCCCAGCGCCATGAAATGACGGCGTGACAGCATAGGAATTGGGAATTCGGACATCGAAGCCTCCCTTAAATTATGTTGAAATGCGTGGGGTGAGTATACTCGAATTTGCCCACCACAGACGCACCGTCACAAAATTGTGAGACCCACTATGACGCAAAACAAAACAATCCCAACGGATCAGACCGTGCAGAAGTTCATTGCGACCGTCGACCCGATCTCGAAACGGGAAGACGCGCAGGTGCTTGATCGGGTGTTTCGCGAGGTCACAGGGTTTCAACCTGTCATGTGGGGGCCGTCGATCATCGGCTATGGGCAGTATCACTATGTCTATGACAGCGGACGTGAAGGCGACTTTCTGGCCACCGGGTTTTCACCCCGCAAGGCGCGCCATTCGATCTATATCATGCCGGGCTACACGGATTTCGGGGACATTCTTGCACGACTTGGAAAGCACAAAATGGGCAAATCATGTCTGTATGTGAACAAGCTGGCGGATATTGATCTGGACGTGCTGGCCGAGCTGATCCGTGCGGGATTGGCAGACCTAAACCAGAAATGGCCCGTCCAGCCGACCTAAGCGCGCTAGTCCCACCACTGGTCAATCATGGCGATGTCTTCATCCGACCAGCCGAAATGATGCGCGAACTCGTGCACGACGATATGGTTCACCAGCTCGGCCAAAGTGACATCGTGGCGGATTGCCAGCTCGTTCAAAATCGCGCGCCGAAATAGCCAGATCGCATCCATCGCAAGCGGCTGATCGCTGACGGATTTCCCGGTCATGGGGACGCCGACATACAGCCCCGTCAACGTATAGGGATCGCCGATGTCATTGTCCGTCAATATGCTGGCATCCGGCATCTCGGCCACGTGGATACCGACATCCAAGGCGGGCTCGGCAAAGGGGTCGGGCAGATGGGCACGCGCATCTAGCGCCAGTTGCTCGATCTGCGCCAATGTTGGGGCAGACGTTTCCATGGGAATATTATGGACAAAGACGGGCCAATATGAAAGAGGGACCGCCAAGGAGATCAACCCATGACCACCACCCGTTTCGCCCCCTCGCCCACCGGATATATCCACGTGGGCAACCTGCGCACCGCGCTGTTCAACTATCTGATCGCTGCCAAATCGGGTGGCCAGTTCATCCTGCGTTTGGATGACACGGATCCTGAACGCTCGAAACAGGAATATGCCGACGCGATCATGGAAGATCTGGAATGGCTGGGCCTGACCTGGGACCGCGTTGAAAAACAGTCGGATCGTCTGGACCGTTACGAGGCCGCCGCGCAGGAACTGCGCGACATGGGCCGCTTCTATGAATGCTTCGAGACCCCGACCGAGCTGGACCTGAAGCGCAAGAAGCAACTGAACATGGGCAAGCCGCCGGTCTATGACCGCTCGGCGCTGGCCCTGTCGGACGACGAAAAGTCCAAGCTGCGTGAGGAACGCGGTCAGGGCCACTGGCGTTTCAAGCTGGATCATCAGCGGATCAACTGGACCGACGGCATTCTGGGCGACATCTCGATCGATGCGGCTTCGGTCTCGGACCCTGTACTGATCCGTGGCGACGGGCAGTTCCTGTATACCCTCGCGTCCGTTTGTGACGACATCGACTTCGGCATCACCAACGTGGTGCGCGGGTCCGATCACGTGACAAACACCGGCACGCAAATTCAGATTATCGAAGCATTGGGCGGCGCTGTCCCCAGCTTTGCACACCATTCGCTTCTGACCGGCCCGCAGGGCGAGGCTCTTTCCAAGCGTCTTGGCACGCTGGCCATTCGCGACCTGCGCGAACAGGGCGTGCAGCCGATGGCACTGCTGAGCCTTCTGGCGCGTCTGGGATCCTCGCAACCGGTCGAGCTGCGCAGCTCGCTGGACGAGATCATCGAGGGCTTCGACCTGTCGACCTTCGGCGCGGCCCCGACCAAGTTTGATGTCCAAGACCTGTTCCCGCTGACCGCCCGTTATCTTGCGGCCCTGCCCGTTGACGCAGTGGCCGACAAGCTGGACGCAATCGGCGTACCCGCCGACTTGGCCGAGGCCTTCTGGTCCGTCGCACGCGAAAACATCACCACGCTTGCCGATCTGGAAGGCTGGTGGGTCCTGTGCCGCGACGGCGCCGAGCCGTTGATCGGCGACGAGGACAAGGACTTCATCGCCGAAGCCATGACGCTTCTGCCAGACGCGCCCTATGACGGCGACAGCTGGTCAAACTGGACCTCTGCCGTGAAAGAGGCGACCGGCCGCAAAGGCAAAGGCCTGTTCATGCCACTGCGCAAAGCCGTCACCGGCATGGAGCGCGGCCCGGACATGTCATCGCTGATGCCGCTGTTGCAGGTAGTACGCGCGAAGGGGTAGGTCCGTCGAAACGAGCAAGATCGCCTAATTGGCGATCTTGTGCTATTCTGGGTTTCCCAAATGCCTAGCATCACTTGCCTAAAATCTGAAAAAACAAACCTCGGCCTCGTCCGCGCGCAAGGGAAAGTTTCTGGCGTCGATATTTCACCTAATTCTGTTTCAGTGGTGAAGAAAAAGTTCGACCCACAGCTTCCAAAGGGCATGAGCGTGCAAAACTGCACTGCGTTTGTACTTGCAGTTTCTGGCCCAGTTCAGATTGAAAACTTGGAGTTCCGTATCTCGATAGAATCTCCAATTGAAGGCACGCCCTGCACTGGCCAGTGTTTGGATGCTCAGGAATGGTCATCTGAAGACTACACCATCGTCATAGGCACCGAAGATGGTGAAATCCTTAGTGATCGGCTTGGCGCACCTGAACTCGAAGATCGTGCGGTTGTCGACTACGACAAGAACTCTTTGACGCTTAGACTCGAGAGATTAGTGGAACGCGACGGGTATTCTTTTCATTTTCTGATGGCTGAGAACCCGGTGCCTGAACCTGTAGATGCGTCAGCATGGTTTGCTGTCGACCAATCACATAAGAACGTCCTAAGTTCATAGTTCTCTGTTCTACGGCTCTCGTATCTCTTCCCACATCCCCGCACAGCCCCTGTGCACCTCACCCACTGGCGCTGCCCATCTTTCTAGGCCATGCTGCCCCTTAGCGAACAGGTAAGGTGACGATCATGGCCGAGGCACAGGCGAAATTTCTTGAGGGGCAGTCTGCTTCGGCACATCACGGTGATGTCGCTGACATCCTCGGTCGGGCTGATGGCGATCTTTCTTGTCGATCTGGTCGACATGATCTTTATCTCGATGCTGGGTCGGGACGAGCTGGCCGCGGCGGTCGGCTATGCAGGCGCGCTGCTCTTCTTCACCTCGTCCTTCGGGATCGGGATGTCCATCGCAGCAGGTGCACTTGTCGCCCCGTGCGTTGGGCGAAGGCGAGCCGCAAACAGCCCGCCGCAGGGCCGCCACGGCCCTCTTTTACGGCATGATCATAGGTGCCATCTTCGCCGCTGTTATCTGGTACTACACCCCCAACCTTGTCGCGCTTTTGGGCGCGTCGGGGGACACATTGGCCCTTGCCACATCTTACCTGCGGATCATCCTGCCCAGTCTGCCCATCCTGATCGCCGGTATGGTCGGCGGCGCGATCCTGCGCGCGCATGGGGATGCCCGCCGCGCCATGATGGCCACCATCGGCGCAGGCGTAGTGAACGCGATCCTCGACCCCATTTTGATCTTCGGTTTCAACCTGGATCTGACCGGTGCGGCGCTGGCTTCTGTCGCGGCACGGCTGACCGTGGCGGTCATGTCGATCTATCCAATCTTCAAATTCCACGGCGGCTTGGACCGCCCCACACGGTCCGAGTTTCGCGTAGATTTCCCCGCCATCGCCACCATCGCCCTGCCCGCCATCCTGACCCAATTCGCCACCCCTGTGGGGCAGGCCTATGTCACACGTTCGATGGCTGAATTCGGAGAAGACGCCGTCGCGGGCATGGCCATCATCGGACGTCTGACTCCGGTGCCTTCGGCACCATCTTTGCCCTGTCCGGCGCCATCGGGCCTATCGTCGGGCAGAACTTCGGGGCAGGTAAAATGGACCGGGTGCGCGGGTCGATCCGCGACGGGCTGTTGTTCGTGCTGGTCGTGGTGCTCGTGGTCACCGGCATCCTGTATCTGGCGCGCGGCGCCATCGCGGATCTGTTCAACGCAGAGGGCCTCAGCCGCGAGCTGGTCTTCCTATTCTGCGGCCCTCTTGCGCTGGCGTGGTATTTCAACGGCGTGATCTTCGTCACCAACGCCAGCTTCAACAATCTGGGCCACCCGTTCTATTCCACGTGGGTCAACTGGGGTCGCCAAACGCTGGGCACCATTCCGTTGGTCATCCTTGGGGCCGCCTATTGGGGCGCACCTGGCGTACTGATCGGCCAAGCAGCGGGAGGCCTGATCTTTGCCGGCGTTGCGATGATCCTGTCCGTCCGCGTGCTGAACAAGGCCGAGGCCGGTCTATGCCCCCGGCACCGCGCATCCGTACCAGCGACAAACCCGTCTCATCTCGCTCTTTCACAACCGCCGATAGCCGGGACAGCCCCCTCGTCAACCAGCGCCGTCTCTTCCGCGCTCAGAACCTGTGCACGCGGATAGATTGGGTCGGTGCGGTCATTCAAAATGGGCGCATTCCAGCCCTCGGTCGTCTCGAAGAAATGGGTGACCCCCATCCATCCCGAACTCGCGGAAATAGCCCCTGCACCACCACGTCGAGATAGCTGAGCAGAACCGGGTTGTCGTCCGTTGGCGCGTGGTGCTCGCCGGGCGCGATCGCATAGATCGCCACGTCCAGATCCCCTCCGTCATGGCGGATCTCAGACCCCAAAGACACCCGCGCATAGGCGCGCTCGCGTTCATCCAAAGCTGCCCAATCCGCGCCGGGGACCGACGCGATCAGCCCCTCGATATAATCCGAACTGTCCGGCACCGCCGTCAGGTAACACAGCGCCCGATGCGGAGACCGCCGCCACGCCCGATGCCACCCCGTCACCCGCGCAGCACGCGGGTTGTCATAGCTGTGGGTCTGGCGGTTCACCAAGGAACCATAGCCAAAGAAATGCGGATCATTCACTCGGGTTGTCATGCAGCGCAGACTGCACCCGCATGCGGTTGGATACAAGCTCTTGCCGACGCGCGCGGGCGGCGATACGGTCAGGTGAAAACCTTCAGGAGAAACGGAATGTACTACACCGAAGAGCACGAGTGGCTGCGCGAAGAAGATGGCGTTTACGTCGTGGGGCATCACCACCCACGCGGCCGAGCAGCTGGGCGACGTTGTTTTTCTGGAACTGCCGGAAGTTGGCGACACGGTCTCGAAAGATGACGAGGTTGTGGTGATCGAAAGCGTGAAAGCCGCGTCCGACATCCTGAGCCCGCTGGACGGCGAGATCACCGAAGTGAACGAGGCCATGGTGGACGAGCCGGGCAAGGTCAATGACGACCCAGAAGGCGACGCGTGGCTGTTCAAGATCAAAGCGTCCGACACCGGCCCGCTGGACGACTATATGGACGAAGCCGCGTATAAGAGTTTCGTCGCCTAATCGTGAAACACAGAACAAAAAGGGGCGCGGACCAGACCGGTACGCGCCCTTTTCTGTTTTAGCCTTTCGAGCGTTCCAACATCCCGAACAGGTCGCGCGGATCATCCGGGTCTGCCAACATATCCAGCCGGGTGAAGAACGCCGTACCCTCGATCGCTTTCGAGATATAGCGGAGCGCCGAGAAGTCCTCGATCGCAAAGCCCACGCTGTCAAACAGCGTAATCTGTTTATCCGATGTCCGCCCCTTTGCCTGACCGGTGATGACCTGCCACATCTCGGTGATCGGATGGCCGTGGTCCAGCTGCTGGATCTCGCCCTCGATCCAGGTCTGTTCCGGGTACTCCACGAAGATGTCCGAGCGCAGCAGAATGTCGCGGTGCAGTTCCGTCTTGCCGGGGCAGTCACCGCCGATCGCGTTGATATGCACGCCCTCGCCAATCATGTTGTCGGTCAGGATCGTTGCATATTGCTTGTCGGCAGTGCAGGTCGTGATGATCTGCGCGCCTTCCATGCTTTCCTCGCCGGTCTTGCAGGATACGACATTCAGCCCATGCCCCGTCAGGTTGCGCGCGGCCTTCGCGGTCGCAGCCGGGTCGATGTCGTAAAGCCGCACCGTGTCGATCCCGCAGATCGCCTTGAAGGCCAAACACTGGAATTCCGACTGCGCGCCGTTGCCGATCATCGCCATGGTGGTCGCGCCTTTGGGCGCCAGATGTTTCGCCACCATCGCGCTGGTCGCGGCGGTGCGTAATGCGGTCAGCACCGTCATTTCGGACAGCAACTTGGGGTAGCCGGTGTTTACATCCGCCAGCAGCCCAAAGGCCGTCACCGTCTGCAGCCCTTCTTTGGTGTTCTTCGGGTGGCCGTTCACGTATTTGAACCCATACATCTCGCCATCCGAGGTTGGCATCAGCTCGATCACGCCAACGTCCGAGTGGCTGGCCACGCGGGGCGTTTTGTCAAAGAGCTCCCACCGTTTGAAATCGGCTTCAATCTCGTCCGCCAGATCGCGCAGGACAGTTTCGATCCCGATGTGATGGACCAAGCTCATCATGTGCTCGACCGAGACGAAGGGGACATAGGCAAGTTCGGAAGGAAGAGGGGGCATTCTGGGCCTCAATAGCTGGTGGTGAAACGGTCAAGCACGCGGCGTCCAAACAGGCTGGCGGTCAGGTCGACCATCAGACGCGCGGTTCGGCCACGTTCGTCAAGGAAAGGGTTCAGCTCGACCAGATCGAGCGAGGTGACAAGGCCGCTGTCATGCAACATTTCCATGATCAGATGCGCCTCGCGGAAGGTGGCACCGCCGGGGACGGTGGTGCCGACGGCAGGGGCGATGTCGGGCTCGATAAAGTCCACATCGAGGCTCACGTGAAGCAGCCCCCCCGTTTGCCTGCGCGACCTCGTCCAGAAACGGGCGCAGGATCGGCGCCACGCCATGTTCATCAATCGCGCGCATGTCATGGGCCTGCACGCCCGAGCTTTGCAGAAGGTCACGCTCTTCCCGATCAACCGAGCGTAGGCCGATCATGCACAGTTTCTCGGGATCCAGTTTCGCGGGCAAAGGCTTGCCCAATAGATCCGGGAACCCGTCCAACCCGCAGGCAAACGCCATCGGCATCCCATGAATATTCCCGCTGGGCGAGCTGGCTGGCGTGTTGAAATCAGAATGCGCGTCCAGCCATAGTACGTATTGCGGTCGGCCCATCTCGCGGCCGCTGCCACGTGCCCCGTCACGGTTCCCAACGCCAGCGCGTGGTCGCCACCCATGTAGATCGGCAGCGCATCTTGCTTGGCAAGCGCGTGGGATCTTGCGTGCAGGCTACGCGTCCACCCGGCCACTTCGGGCAGGAATTTCAGGTGTGTGTGTTCGGTCTCGACCGCGTCCACATCTTCGCGCGCGGCGTCGCCAAGATCGGTCACATTATGGCCCAACGCAGCCAATTCCTCGGCCAGACCCGCGGTGCGATAGGCGGCGGGGCCCATGATGCAGCCACGACGGCCTGCGCCTTCTTCCATCGGGACGCCCAGTAGGTGAATGTTCGTCATGCGGCGGCTCCTTCGGGCTTTGCTACGGGGCGGGGGCTAAGGTGGATGCCGGCGATGGTGCAGCGCACCGATCCCCCGGCCATTTCAAGGGTTGGGATATCCAGCGGCAGGATCTTCAGATGCGCTTCGATACGCCACTTCTGCTCTGGCTCAAGCGCAGCCAACGCGCGCGCGGACATGGCCAGAACGCGACCCTCTTTGCCCTGCAATTCGATGGCGTTCCCCGCAAACTCGGCAATCTGTTTTTGCGACAAAGCGATCACATCACGCCCACCACGCGCCAGACGTTCGCGTACTTCTTCGCGTCGGTGCGCGTCCAGAATGGTATCCAGCCCGATCAGCGCCACATCCGTCCCGATGCACATCAGCACGTTGGTGTGATAGATCGGCAGCCCCTCCGCATCATGGGCATCAAACACCATCGGTTCATAGTTGAAATGGGTGCAGAAGCGCTCGAGCAGCACCTCGCTGGTGCGTTTCGAGCGCGCGGCGTAGGCGACGCGTTCCACGTGATCCAGCACCATCGCGCCGGTGCCTTCCAGAAACAGGCCGTCCTGCTCAAGCCCGGAATAGTCGATGATGTCCTGCACGCGATAGCGCGTCTTGAGCATCTCAAGCACGTCTTGGCGGCGTTCGATCCGACGGTTTTTCGAGTACATGGGATAAACGGCCACATGACCGCCGGGATGGGTCGAGAACCAGTTGTTGGGAAAGACCGCATCGGGGCGATCATCGCGCGGGTCTTCGAACAGGTTCACCTCGATCCCCTCGCCACGCAGGGCGTCCACCATACCCGTCACCTCGTCATAGGCGCGCTTGGCAAGCTCTTGCGCTGTGCCTTCGACGGGTGCGGTTTGAAACCCGTTATCCTGCGCCGTTTCCGCGTTGGGCTGGAAATGGTGCGGGCGGATCATGATGACGGCACTTGGTGCCTGAAGCGATGTCTGAGGCATGGTCGGTCTTGTTCATGTTGGAGACTATGAACAGATTAACAACCACACTATTTCACAAAGTATTTCATTATTGCAAAACTGTGGGGTCCGTTTTTGACAATTTGCTAAGTTATATATATCAGTTTGTCATGCATACCTTCGACGACCTAGACCGAGAACTGATTTCCATCCTGCGCGAAGACGGGCGGGCGCCGATCTCGAAACTCGCCACGATCCTTGGTGTCTCGCGCGCCACGGTGCAGTCTCGGCTGGACCGGCTTCAGGACAGCGGCGCGGTGCTGGGCTTCACCATTCGTGCGCGACAGGATCACGGGCCGGACGGGGTACATGCGATCATGATGATCGAGGTCTCGGGGCGTTCAACCACCGCCGTGATCAAACGTTTGCGCGGGTTGCCGCAGCTGCGGTCGCTGCACTCGACCAATGGCAAGTGGGATCTGGTGGCGCAACTGACCGCTGACAGCCTGACCGATTTCGACCGCGTCCTGCGCGAGGTCCGCGTAGTCGAGGGGCATCACCAACAGCGAAACCAGCATTCTTCTCAGCACGGTTTGATCTTGATCTGCCTGCACGCAGAACACATATGCAACTTACGGAATATTAATGGAGCCGAGATGTCCACCGCCCTGAAAATGACCTGCCTTGAATGCAGCGCGGTAAACCGCGTACCGAAAGACAAACTGTCGGCGGGGCCGAAATGCGGCACCTGCGGGGCCAAGCTGAATGACGGCAAGGTCCGTCAATTGGATCCGGCTACGCTGGCAAAGGCGCAGCGCAATGACGACACGCCGCTATTGGTGGATTTCTGGGCACCTTGGTGCGGGCCTTGCCGGATGATGGCCCCGGCGTTTGAGCAGGCCGCCCGTTCGATTGCACCACACGCCCGTTTTGCCAAAATCAACACCGAGGACCACCCGAATGTCTCGCGCAAGTTCGGCATTCGCGGCATTCCGGCACTGATCCTGTTTCAAGGCGGCAAAGAAGTCGCCCGTCAGGCTGGCGCCGTTCCCGCCCCCGCGATCGAGCAATTCGTGCGGTCGAAGGCGCGGCTCTGACGCCTCACCTCCCATTTGCGCCAGCACCGCGTCAGCGGCAAGGCGCGCACCCAAAGCGTTGAAATGGCCATCAGCGGCATAGACCGATCTGGGCGGAGACTGTGCGGCAATGACCGGCACCATGTCGACAAAATCCAGTCCGGCCTGCCCCGCCGCGTCGCGCACGCGATTGCGCAGCTCATCATAGACGGTGGCACTGGGCAGAAGCCCGACGAACCGGTCCACCTGAGGGACGTAGACAAGCGTCAGCGCGCCGTCCCACTGGTCCACGGTCGCTTTCGCAGCACGTAGGATTTGAAGATATTCGGGCTTATCCGCTGTCGCCTTGGGATAGTGAATCCCCATCACCAGTGCAGACTGCTGAAGCGCCAGAAAATTCCGCTGCCACGACCTGCGGCTTAGGTAGCCTTCTAGCGACTGGCGCTGTTCGCTCCACCAACCGGACAACACGCGCTCGACCGCCTCTGTGCTGTTTGCAGCGCTCTCTACCGGCCCCACGGGTTTCGCTGGGTCCAGCGCATCGGTCAGAAAGCCGAGGCTCAGTTCCCCGTCCAGATTTTGCCAGTCATTACCTTCGAAGAAAAAGACGACGGACTGCGCTGGACGCAGTTTTGGTCCCCACCGCCGCAACACAGCCAGTTCAAAAAGCGGTCCGGCACCGCGCGAACCTGTGTTCACCACCGCGGGCTCTTTGACGCGGATCTGGCTGGCGATATCCTCGCCCTCGGGCAAGCAGATACCTTCGGTGAAAGAATCCCCCAAAAGAAGCAGATTGACCGGAGCGTCATGCACCGCATCAGGATTCCGGAAGCCATAGCGATCCGCCACATATGTCACCGGCTGTCCATTGCGCGCGCACAACAGAACCTCTTCCCCCGGCACGGCGCCCGTCAGCATCTCGGCCATCGAGGTCACGCCCAGATCCCGGTTCAGCGCCTTCAATGTATAGGATGGCGGTATGGTGCGCTTATAGCGGTCATACGAGGCGTCATCATCCTGTATGAACCCCGACAACCCAACGGCGCCTGAATAGAGCGCCACGTCAGCAGCGCCTCGAACGCGAACAGCCCGATCAGCGCGGAAAACGCATAGATCCCGACCAACAGCTTCCGGTCGCTTTTCGCCCGCAGCGCCACCAGCAGGAAGATCACTCCGATCACGCCCGGCACAATCACATAGCGCATCACCCGCGCCGTGCCGACCGCATAGTCCGAGGCATGAAGCAACGCATAGCCTGCCGTGGCCAGAAAATATCCGGCAACGATAAGACACAGGATCGATCCAATCCGCGAAATCATACCAAAACACCTTTTCCGCAACGCGTACGCTTCATCAATCCAGCTCGTATTTCGACGTATAGTCCTCTTTCAGCGCGGGATCCTGATCGGGCTTGCGCAGGATCACATTGCCGATGGACAGCACATCCATCTCGGTCCCCATGAAGCAGCGAAACGCGTCTTCGGGTGTGCAGACAATCGGCTCGCCTCGCACATTGAACGAGGTGTTCACAACGACCGGGCAGCCCGTCATCCGTTTGAACTGCGTAATCAGCCGGTGATAGAGCGGATTGGTGTCCGCATGCACCGTCTGGATCCGCGCCGAATAGTCCACATGGGTCACCGCCGGGATTTCCGACCGGGGAACGTTCAGCTTGTCGATGCCAAACAGCGCCTCGTCCTCGGCGCTCATGGGTTTCTTGCGCGCCTCGGCCACATCCGCGACGATCAGCATATAGGGGCTGTCATCGTCCAGCTGGAACCACTCCGCCACGTCCTCGCGCAGGACGGACGGGGCAAAGGGGCGGAAACTTTCGCGGTATTTCACCTTCAGATTCAAAGTCTTCTGCATCTCGGACGAGCGGGGATCGCCCAGGATTGACCGCCCCCCAAGCGCACGCGGTCCGAACTCCATCCGGCCCTGAAACCACCCGACAGCCTTGCCATTGGCGATGGCAGCAGCGGTTTCCGCGATCATCTGATCTTCGGTCATGGTGGTATAGACCGCGCCCAGCTTGTCCAGTTCGGCGCATATCTGATCGGTGTCATACGAGGGCCCAAGGTAGGAGCCCTTCATCCGGTCCCCCTCATGCGACAAGCTGGGATTGCCAAGTTCCTGATGCCACGCAGCCAACGCGGTACCGACCGCACCGCCAGCGTCCCCGGCGGCAGGTTGCACCCACAGCTGCTTGAACGCGCCATCGCGCAGGATCTTGCCGTTGGCCACGCAGTTCAGCGCGACACCGCCCGCCATGCACAGGTTCTCGATCCCGTATTCCTTGGCCGCCGCGCGGGTCATGCGCAGAACGATCTCTTCCGTCACCGCCTGGATCGAGGCCGCGATATCCATGTGGAACTGCGTCAACTGATCACGTTCCGGCGCACGGTGGCGTTCGCCGAACACCTTGGCAAAGGCGTTGTTGGTCATGGTCAGACCGGCCGTGTAGTTGAAATAGCGCTGGTCCAGCTTGAAGGACCCGTCTTCTTTCACATCGACCATTTTCTCAAGGATCAGGTCCTTGTATTTGGGCACGCCATAGGGCGCCAAGCCCATCACCTTGTATTCGCCCGAGTTCACCTTGAACCCGGTGTAGTGTGTGAAGGCAGAATAAAGCAGGCCCAAGGAATGCGGGAAGTGGATTTCCTTCAGGATCTCCAGATCGCTCCCGCGTCCGATGCCCAAGGTGGTCGTCGCCCATTCGCCCACACCGTCAATGGTCAGCACCACGGCCTCGTCAAACGGGGACGGGTAATAGGCGCTTGCGGCATGGCTGATGTGGTGCTCGGAAAACAACAGCTGCGACATGTCGAACTTGGGCGACATCTTCTGCAGCTCTTTCACCAGAAACCGGCGCAGAAACAGCTTTTCCTTCAGCCAGATCGGCATCGCCACCCGGAACGAAGAAAAGCCCCGCGGCGCGGTCGCCACATAGGTTTCAAGCAGTCGTTCAAACTTTAGAAACGGCTTGTCATAGAAGGCCACGTGATCAACGTCGGACAGGGTTATGCCTGCCTCGTCCAGAACATAGCGGATCGCGCGCTCGGGGAAGCGCGCGTCATGTTTTTGCCGCGTAAATCGTTCTTCCTGCGCCGCTGCCAGGATGTCGCCGTCACGGATCAGGGCCGCTGCACTGTCGTGATATAGCCCCGAGATACCAAGAATATAGGTCATATCACATTAGAACAGTGGATACAGAAATGGTGCAATAGCCGACCCTTGGCTGAGGACAATCAATCCCCCGAAAATCACGAGGATCAAAAAGACAGGTGCCAGCCAGAACTTCTTTCTGACCCGCAGGAAGGACCAAAGCTCTCCTAGAAATGACATGTTTTTCTCCACCCATTAAGAAATCGTTACTAAAATTGCCGGGACATACTTTCCGGTTTGACCTCCCGCGGCCTCCAATATGACTGTGCATCGGGATCAAGCTTTCGGTCCAAAGGATCGTTGCCCTTCACCCGGAAGATTAGCGCGATTGGCACGAAGGCGATCACGAAGACCAAAAACATCACTACGGGCGAGATGACCCCGTGCAACAGCAGGCCGAATTTGAACCACAGCTTGTTCAGTGGATTCAGAAACCCCGGACGGACAAGCGCCAGCACATAGAAGCCCGCCGCCAGCGCGGCCGTGATTGACCAATACGCCCCGCCGCGGATCAATAGATACAAGGTGATCAGCGCAGCAACGCTGCCAAAGACCAAGCCAAAGCTTCTATCGGACCCCATGGTCACGTCAGTTTTAGAAATATGTTCAGACATAAAAAATTGCCTCGCAAACTGGGACGAGCGTAACCCATTTCTAGAAAATCGCAAAATCCCTGCCGAAGGTGCGCATGGCGCAGATGTCGCGGGCTGTGTCCGAGTATTGTTGCCACCCATCTTTGCCACGCTGCAATCCCACCCAAGAACGCCCTTGAAGCAGGGGCGGAATCGATGCGCAAAACAGCTTTCTTGGTGGAGTTGATGAGCGCTGCAACGGCGGGTTAGTGCATCGCGAGAACGGGATTGAGACGCTCATCCCGGTGGCAGCAGACTGTGTCTGGAACAATCATCTGGTTCCGATTTCGATCCAGCCAAAACGCCGCGTGGGTACGAAACGCCCTGCTTTCCCCTTAAGTCAGCGTCGCCCACACGTCAATCTGACCGCAACTTAGACAAGGAGAACACCATGTCCCTTTTGCAGCTACTGCAACAAGCACAGAACGGTCAGGGGCCTGTCGGCACTGGCAGAACAGGTCGGTCTGGACCAGACTCAGGCCGGGGACCTGACCAACCTACTGGCCCCGGTGATCGGCAGGGCCGCCAAGCAGCAGGCCGAAAGCGGTGGGCTGGAGTCCATTTTGGGCGCGCTGAAAGGTGAAGCGCAGGCCGGACTGTTCGATGACGCTACTCAAGCAGCCAGCCCAGAGGGTGCGGCGCAGGGCGCGGATTTCCTGAACGGCCTGCTGGGCGACGCCGGCACCAATGCGCTGGCCGAACAAGCAGCTGAACGCACCGGAATTGGCATGGAACAAATCATGGCCTTCCTGCCCGCATTGGGCGCGATGGCCCAAGGTGGTCTGCAAAAACAGATGCCGGATGCGTCGATCGATGCACTGCAAGCGGCGCAATCACAGGGCTCGGGCGGCGGGCTGATGAGGCTTGTCGGCGGCCTTCTGGGTGGCAGCCAGCAAAGCGGCCCCGACCTGTCCGCGCTGACCTCACTGCTGGATGCCGATGGGGATGGGTCGATCGTGGACGACATCATGGAAAAGCTGACCAAATAAGGCTTAGTCCAGAAACTCGAAACTGTCCGCCCCGTCAAAGTGGCGGACAGTCAACGCGTTCATGACCTCAAGCGGCGCCATGCGCAGGTTCACCGCGAACCGTTCCTGATCGGCGTTTTCGCCCGGCCCCCAATGGGTGATGCAGCCACAAGTCTGACAGGCGTGGAAGTCGATCATGTGATCACCCCAGCTGTAGGTTTTCGTGTGATCCTGCCCCGTCAGGATCGCCCCCTCATTGGGTGGGCAATGCGCCCAAAGCGCGCCATAGCGGCGGCACATGGAACAGTTACACGAGACGGCAAACTTCGGCGCACTTACCTCGAACGTCACGGCCCCACAATGACACGACCCGTTGATCTTCTCTGCCATAGCTGTCTCCTTTGCGTGTCATTTGGATACTTGAGCACACAAGAACAAAAAGAAAACATTACGTCAACGGCGCAAACAAAAACGGCCCCGCTTGGGGGCCGTTTCCGTCAATCTTGAACCGATCAGCCGTTGACGCGGATCGTTTCGTTTTTCGGGTCATAGGGGCTGTCGACCGTGACTTCGGCGTCATAAAGACCACCCATGATCTTGACCTTCAGCTTCTGGCCCGGCACCGCCAGTTCTGGCGGCAGATAGCCCATGCCGATCGACTTCTCGAACGCGACCGAATAGCCGCCCGAGGTCAGACGACCCACTTTCTTGCCATCGAGGAACAGCGCCTCGCGGCCCCCACGGATCCGCATCATCCGGACCATCGATCAGAAGAGTGCAGCACTTCGCGCGCACGCCGGTTGCCACCATGGCGTCTTTGCCGTGGAAGTCCTTCTCCAGATCGATAAAGCGCGGCAGGTCGGCCTCGGCCGGGGTCGCGTCGCGGCCCAGCTCGGTGCCGAAGGCGCGATAGGATTTCTCCTGACGCAGCCAGTTTTGCGCACGGGCACCGACCAGCTTCATGCCGTGCTTTTCGCCAGCTTTAGTCAGCAGATCCCACAGATAGTTCTGCATCTCGATCGGGTGGTGAAGTTCCCAACCCAGTTCGCCGGTATAGGCCACACGGATCGCGTTGACCGGGCACATGCCCAGCTCGATTTGCTTGGCCGACAGCCACGGGAACGCTTTGTTGGTCAGCGCGTTTTCCGGATCTGCGTCGACGATGATCTCTTTCAGAACGTCACGCGATTTCGGGCCAGCGATGGCGAAGACGCCCCACTGGGTGGTCACGTCCTGGATCTCGATATAGCCGAACTCGTCCATCTTGTCCTCGGCCGCCTTGCGCAGGAAGTCGGCGTCGTACTCGGTCCATGCACCGGCCGAGACGAGGTAGTAGTTATCCTCGCCGTTGCGCACGATGGTGTATTCGGTGCGGGTCGTGCCTGCGGAAGTCAGGGGCGTAGGTCAGGTTGATGCGGCCAACGCGCGGCAGTTTGTTACAGGTGAACCAGTCAAGGAACTGGGTCGCTCCGGGGCCTTTGACGACGTGTTTGGTGAAGGCGGTTGCGTCGATCAGGCCAACGCCTTCACGCACAGCTTTCGCCTCGTCCACAGCATATTGCCACCAGCCACCACGGCGGAACGAGCGTGCTTCTTCATCGAAATTCGAGGGCGCGTCGATGGGACCATAGTAGTTCGGGCGTTCCCAGCCATTAACCCAGCCAAATTGCGCGCCGCGCTCTTTCTGGCGGTCATAGGCAGGCGAACAGCGCAGCGGGCGACAGGCCGGGCGCTCTTCATCCGGGTGGTGCAGAATGTAGACGTGCTCGTAGCATTCTTCGTTTTTGCGCGCGGCGAACTCGGTGGTCATCCAGTTCGACGAGTAACGCTTGGGGTCAAGCGACGCCATGTCGATCTCGGCCTCACCATCGACCATCATCTGGCAAGGTAATAGCCGGTACCACCAGCAGCGGTGATCCCGAAGCTGAACCCTTCCGCCAGCCACATGTTGCGCAGGCCGGGGGCCGGGCCCACCAGCGGGTTGCCGTCGGGGGTGTAGCAGATCGGGCCGTTAAAATCGTCTTTCAGACCCGATTCAGCACAGGACGGCACGCGCTCGGCCATTGCCATGTACTGGTCTGCAATGCGGTCCAGATCCAGCGGGAACAGGTCGGCGCGGAAGCTGTCCGGTACGCCGTGCTCAAAGCGGGCCGGAGCACCGCGTTCATAGATGCCCAGGATCCAGCCGCCACGCTCTTCACGGGCATAGGATTCGTTGTCGGCGTCGCGCACAACGGGGTGCTCGGGGTTGCCAGCTTCGCGCCACTTCACCAGCTCGGGGTCTTTGTCCATGACGATGAAGGTGTGCTCGACCGGGATGGCGGGCATCTTGATGCCCAACATCTTGGCGGTGCGTTGTGCGTGGTTGCCCGAGGCGGTCACGACGTGCTCGGCGGTGATCACCACCTTCTCGTCGCTCTCGATCAGGTTGCCGCCTTTTTCCACCATCTTGGTGCAGGTGACTTCCCAGTGAGTGCCATTCCAATGGAAGTCGTCCGCCTGCATCTTGCGGACGATCTCTACGCCACGCTGACGCGCGCCTTTGGCCATCGCCTGCGTTACGTCTGCCGGGTTAATGTACCCGTCTTCGGTGTGGTACAGCGCACCCTTCAGGTCCGAAGTCTCGATCAGAGGCCAACGCTCTTTGATCTGATCCGGGGTCAGGAATTCATAGTTGATGCCAACGGTATCCGCGGTCGAGGCGTAGAGCTGGTATTCGTCCATACGCTCGTCGGTCTGCGCCATGCGCAGGTTGCCCACAACGGCGAAGCCCGCGTTCAGGCCGGTTTCGGCTTCCAGTTCTTTGTAGAACTTGACCGAGTAGTCGTGGATGTGGGTCGTCGCATAGGACATGTTGAACAGCGGCAGCAGACCGGCAGCGTGCCAGGTCGAGCCCGAGGTCAGCTCGTCACGCTCGATCAGCATCACATCATCCAGCCAGCTTTGGCCAGGTGATAGGCGATCGACGTACCGACGGCACCACCGCCGACGACAAGCGCTTTTACATTGGTTTTCATGGGGCGACTCCCTTGGGAAAAATCTGTTGCATCATAGATGCCGAAAGGCAGCGGTCAGGTCCGAACCTGCCCGACCTTACACAGAATGAAAACGACATACGTGGCGGATTCAACGCCCCAACGCGTCAGACAATTGATCCACGGGGATCACGGGCGTGATCAGTGCCTCGATTTCCTTGCGGCGGGATGATCGGGGACGAACAGCGTCATGCACATATAGTCCTCGACCAAGGCCGCCTGTGCTTCGAAGTTGTAGGACAGAAAGGCACCTGCTTCGCGTCCCGGCCAGTAATATGGGTCGCCCGGCTGAAAGCTTTCGGCGCCTGATTTGGTGGGGGTATAGCCCGTACGATCGCGGTTTTGCCATTGCCAGACATGCACCAGCTCGTGCGCCATTAAAAGCGCGTGGGGCATGGGCAGGCTTTTGGGCCAGCCCGCGAACATATCGTCGCGATACAGCGCGCGTTTCAGATAGATCTGATTCCACAACGCGAATCCGGGCGGAAACTCCCCATTCCCGGTCCGGCTGGGGCACACGATCGCAGACAGTTTTCGGGATGTCGCGGGGCGCGGCCTTTGGTGCGTCGTCGGGAATCGGCTTGGGCTTGGCAGGGGCAAGAGGCCGATCCCGGTCCGCACGCGGACTTTACTGGTGTCCAGCGTGTCTCCGAACAGGGTCTGCGACATCTGGACTTCGTTCTCGGACAGCGGACGTGAACAGGCGGCCAAACTGACCAATGCGACAAGAGCGACGTATTTCAACATGCTATTGCCCCTCAGAGGGCGCCTTCAAAGCTTTCCGACGCGCGGCGCGCACCTGCGCCCCGACATAGATCAGCCAACGACCAAACCGATCAGTCCCGCCAAATACGAAGTGTCATGCAACATCGCGGCGCGCCCATATCCGATCGGGTCCTTGGCAGCGGCGGGGACCGGGATGTGGTCCATTGGGGGATTAAAGGCCAAGCTGACCAAGCCCAGCGCAAGCGTGATCGCGACTACCAGAAATGCAGCCCGAAGAAACACGCGGCGGGCCTGTGCGGCGGAAGGGATCCCCAGAGACATGACCGCAATCGGTATACCGATCACCAGCCCCATCCACCAGCTGGCCTGCCAGCCGACATAGGCAGCCCCTACGCGGCTTTGCAAAAGCTCGGGAATGCGGAACTGAGGGAACTTCAGCGCATAGAAATAGTCCGGCCCGATCGTGAAGCTGATCTGGTTGTGCACAATACCATAGACCCCGGCCAGCACACAGGCGAAGCCGACCATCACGGGAAGGGCCAACAGGCGGCGCATTGCGGATTACAACATTCCCGGCACGACCTGATCTGGCGGGCGGTGACCATCGGCAAAGGTCTTGATGTTGATCAGTACCTTCTCGCCCATCTCGACGCGCCCTTCGACCGTGGCCGAGCCCATATGCGGCAGAGCCACCACGTTGGGCAAGTCGCGCAGACGGGGGTTGATCTCGTTTCCATGCTCGTAAACGTCCAGACCTGCGCCCGCGATCTCGCCCGACCGAAGCATCCGGGTCAGCGCGTTTTCGTCGATCACTTCCCCGCGCGAGGTGTTCACGATCACCGCATCCGGCTTCATCAGCTTCAGGCGGCGCGCGTTCATCAGGTGGAAGGTCGACGGCGTGTGCGGGCAGTTGATCGACAGGATGTCCATCCGCGCAACCATCTGATCAAGGCTTTCCCAATAGGTCGCCTCGAATTGCTCTTCGATCTGCGAATGAAGCCGCTTTCGATTGTGATAGTGCACCTGCATGCCAAAGGCGCGTGCACGGGCGGCAACGGCCTGACCGATGCGGCCCATACCCAGAATACCAACGCGGCGGCCCTGAATGCGGCGGCCCAGCATGGCGGTGGGCGACCAGCCTCCCATTCACCCGAGGCCATAGTGCGGATGCCCTCTGGGAAACGGCGGGTGACAGCGAGAATCAGTGCGATGGCCATGTCCGCTGTATCATCGGCAGACACGCCCGGCGTGTTGGACACCAGAATGCCGCGCTGACGGGCCGATCCCACATCAATGTGGTCCACACCTGCGCCATAGTTGGCGATCAATCGCAGGCGTTCGCCCGCGCCGGCCAGCATGTTGGCATCGATCCGGTCGTTGATGGTCGGCACCAGCACATCGCAACGCTTCATCGCGTCGGCAAGCTCGGCCTGGCTCATCGGTTTGTCATCGTCCCGAAGCTCGACATCAAACAGTTCCATCA